>Ga0209184_1000181_pt1 | contig 82455 bp, 67 predicted proteins | sample EN8Hudsemesocosm_2_FD_184627 | JGI IMG/M metagenome (GOLD analysis project Ga0209184, IMG submission 184627) | Methane-oxidizing microbial communities from mesocosms in the Hudson Canyon - EN8C Hudson Canyon (SPAdes) (version 2) | ecosystem: Environmental > Aquatic > Marine > Cold seeps | place... | reverse complement strand
TTCAAGTACGTTTGCTTTATCAACGGAGCAAAGCTTTCCACCACGCTTTTGAGCAGCCTCAAATGCAACTTTACCGATACGACGAATCTCTGACTCACTATAAACGTAGGTGTTATAACCCTGACGTTCGCCACTTTCTAGTACTCGAACACCACGAGGCTGGCCAAAATAAATCCCGCCAGTAAGCTCGCGAACAATTAGAATATCAAGACCTGAAACAATCTCTGGCTTCAAGCTAGAGGCATCAGCTAACTGGGGGTATAGAATCGCGGGACGAAGGTTCCCAAATAATTCCAAGTTTGAACGTAAACCTAATAAGCCCTTCTCAGGACGTATTGCCATATCCAGTGCATCCCATTTTGGGCCACCGACAGCACCAAGTAGAATAGCATCAGCTGCTTTGGCTTTATCCAGCGTTGAATCAGGTAGTGGAACACCAAACTCATCGATTGCTGAACCGCCTACTTTAGCGTGGTCCAAATCCAGGTTTAAATTTAGCTTTTCATTTAATAAAACTAATACTTTCTCTGCTTCAGTTACGATTTCCGGCCCAATGCCATCGCCTGCTAGTAATAATACTTTTGACATATATTTTCCTGTGTATTTTTGAAAAATAGGTAATTTCTAAACAGACGGTTTCTGAACCGCTGGAATAGCATCAAATAACCATGGTGCTTGCGCACGACGCTTTTCTTCGTAAGTTTCAATAGCGTCAGCATCTTCCAGAGTCACACCAATTTCATCCAAACCATTTAACAAGCAATGCTTTCTAAACTTATCGACCTCAAAAGAAAAGCTCTGCTTGCTAGGCGTGGTAACTGTTTGGGCTGCCAAGTCAATTTCTAACTGATAACCTTCATTGGCAAATACTTCCTGAAATAATTGTTCAATCGTATCTTCACTCAAAACAATCGGTAATAAACCATTTTTGAAACAGTTGTTAAAAAAGATATCAGCAAAGCTTGAAGCAATTACACAACGAAAGCCGTAATCTTCCAAGGCCCAAGGCGCATGTTCTCGCGATGAACCACAACCGAAATTTTGACGTGAGATCAAAATATTAGAACCGGCATAACGTGCCTGATTCAGTTCAAAATCTGTATTTAAAGGACGACCTTCACAACTCTGATCAGCTTCACCTTCATCTAAATAACGTAATTCATCAAATAAGTTCTGACCAAACCCTGTTCGTTTAATAGACTTAAGGAACTGCTTTGGAATGATCATATCTGTATCAATATTCGCACGATCTATCGGCGTAACAATACCTGTTAATTCGTTAAACTTTCTCATTATTCCCTCCTAAGCCTGATCTATTTTAGTAAGTTCAACATCACGAATATCAACAAAGTGGCCGGCTAGTGCCGCAGCCGCAGCCATTGCAGGACTCACTAAATGTGTCCGCCCACCAAACCCCTGACGACTTTCAAAATTTCGATTAGATGTCGCTGCACAGTGCTTACCTTGCTCGAGTTTGTCAGCATTCATTGCCAAACACATAGAACAGCCTGGCTCACGCCATTCAAAGCCTGCATCGGTAAATATTTTATCCAAGCCTTCTTTTTCTGCCTGTAATTTGATTAAACCCGAACCCGGTACAATTAAAGCCTGCGAGATACGCGCTGCAATAGCTTTACCTTTAACGACTTGCGCAGCCGCACGTAAGTCTTCAATGCGAGAGTTGGTACATGAACCAATAAAGACGCTATCAATCTGAATATCTTTAATCGACATACCTGATTTAAGATCCATATACGCTAAAGCACGCTCGATGCCTTCTTTCTTAACTGCATCGGTTTCATCTGCGGGGTCTGGCAAAATGCCATTAACAGGCAAAACCATTTCAGGTGATGTACCCCAAGTAACTTGTGGTAAAATTGCTGCACCGTCAATTTCAATAACACTATCAAAAATCGCATCGGCATCACTGTGTAGGTCTGACCAATTATCAACAGCAGCATTCCATTGTTCTGCTTTTGGTGCAAAGGGGCGCCCTTTAACATAATCAATCGTAGTTTGATCAACTGCAATCATGCCGGCTCGAGCTCCCGCTTCAATCGCCATATTACATACCGTCATTCGGCCTTCCATAGACAAGGCTTGAATCGCTTCGCCACCAAATTCTATGGCGCAACCTGTTCCACCTGCGGTACCCATTTTACCAATAATGGCTAAAACAATATCTTTTCCGGTAATACCTTGCTTAACGGTACCATTGACACGCACCAGCATATTTTTCATTTTTTTCTGGATTAAGGTTTGCGTGGCTAATACATGCTCTACTTCAGAGGTGCCAATACCATGCGCCAAAGCCCCAAAAGCACCATGTGTAGAAGTATGAGAGTCACCACAAACTACCGTCATGCCTGGTAGTGTTGCTCCCTGCTCTGGACCAACCACATGCACGATACCTTGGCGCGGGTCGTTCATTTTAAATTCCAGAACCCCAAAATCGTCACAGTTATCATCCAATGTACTAACTTGTATACGCGATACCTTGTCAGCAATTGAAGCAACGCCGCCGGTACGGTCTGTCGTTTGTACATTGTGATCAGGTGTCGCTAAATTTGCATCTAAGCGCCATGGCTGACGGCCAGCCAGACGTAAACCTTCAAATGCCTGTGGCGAAGTTACTTCATGCAATAGCTGTCGGTCGATATAAATGATTGAAGAACCATCTTCTCGCTCTTTCACCAAGTGGGCATCCCACAATTTGTCATATAAGGTTTTTCCAGCCATTTCTTTCTCCAGTAAACATACTTAAAAGGAAATAAAACACGTATGTAATTTCATTAAACGTATGCTACGCTTCAAGCTTGAATAAAACAAATTCATATTTTTTATCTATTATATTCCAAATTGGAATACTGCATTTTAAGAAGTAAATATTATGGATATAGACTCATTATTAGCCTTTGTTACCACAGTCAATGAAAAGTCATTTTCAAAAGCTGCTCATAAACTACACCTGACGCAACCTGCAGTTTCTAAGCGGATTAAAAACCTTGAGTCTCAATTAGACGTAAAAGTATTCGAGCGCTTACAGCGTGAAATCACTTTAACTGAAGCAGGTGAAATACTTCTTCCGCATGCCTTATCTGTCTTGCATGAAATAGATAACGCCAAGCATGCTATCCAGAATATTGATAATAAAGTTGCTGGTAATTTGCGTATTGTTGCTAGTCATCATATTGGTCTTCATCGATTACCCTTGATATTAAAAAAATTCAGTAAGCGCTTTCCTGATGTCGAATTGAAGTTGAATTTCCTCGACTCTGAAAGCGCATACCCTCTGCTCAAAGATAATCTGGCTGACATTGCTTTCATCACAATACCTGAAGAAGTGACCTTAATTGATCCTGTAAAGAAAGAGTTTAATTGCCACTTAATGTGGAATGACCCAATGAGCTTTATTTGTGGGCAGGGGCACCCGCTCAGTCAGTTAAAAAGTGTCATCCCGGAAGATTTGTCCAAACACAACGCAATACTCCCTTCTCAAAGTACCTTAACCTATCGTGTTGTCGAATCTATTTTTAAAGCGAATAAGTTGAAGTTGACCGCAAACATTCCGACCAATTATTTAGAAACAATGAAGATGATGGCCTCAGTCGGAATGGGCTGGTCAGTTTTACCCAACACAATGATTGACGATGAACTTTATGTTTTGCCACTTGAATATAAGCCGGTATCCAGAAAACTGGGAGCAGTAAGTTACCAGAAAAAGAGTTTGAGTAATGCCGCCAAAGCATTCATTGAGGTAGCTGAGTCGATTTGGAATAAGTAGATGAACTACCACTCAGCAGGTTAGATCTCTACACACCCATAAATTCAACAATGACAGTTTTAACAATAAAGCCAAATACACCGAAACCAAGTGCAAAAAATAATATAGCTGTACCAAATTTACCGGCATTCGATTTTTTCGCCAGATCCCAGACGATATAAGCCATATATAGTATTAATGCTGTAATACAGACATATAGCGAGATGCTTTCAAAAGTTTCAACTGTCATAGGTTTTAATCAGCAATATTAAAGGTGGCGGCAGTATAACGATAAGAGTTAGAGTATTCAGACTATTTCGTCTGTTTTGTTGTTGTGATAATACTGCTTAACTAAAATTTCTGGGCTAACACCTCTCGCATAGGCGGCTCGAAGCTTCCACATAAGCCATACAGTTTTAATTACCCCTTCTTTTTCCCACTTTCTAGCGGAAGTTGTTACTGGCTTATCAATACAAAAAGGAAGACTTATTTTTTTTAATCTACATGTTAAATCAACATCTTCCATTAAAGGTTGCTGAGTATACCCATTGATTTGTTCGAATAGACCACGCCTTAAAAAAATGGCTTGATCGCCCGTTGAAATTGACGTTAACCTTGAACGATGATTGATGAACCATGAAATTATTTTATATGGCCATGCAGGATTATTAAGACACACATCAAACCGTCCCCATTGAAGCGGACTGATAGAGAAACTTTCTAGCTCTTTTAAAGCGCTTTCAGGTAATAACGTATCCGCATGCAAGAATAATAAATTTTCACCTGTTGCTAGTTTTGCACCTGCATTCATTTGGAGTGCTCGACCTTTTGACGAACGAATCAAATACAGGTTTGCTTTGGCATTTTCCAAGACCTTTAACTGTGCGAAATTATTATCCTGGCTACCGCCATCGGCGATAATCACTTGGTTATCTTCTCCAACAAATACAAGTAATTGTTGTACAAAATCAACAAGCCCCTCGCCTTCGTTCAAAACAGGCACAACAACACTTAGTAAAGGTGTGTTCACTTGAAACACCTATTCAAGCGCACCACCACAACTACTCCCTTGTCCAGCTGTACAGCCATAACAATGATCAGCGACAGCAATTTTTAAACCAGTCAAATCAGCGTCTAACAACTTAGACAGATGCAGTTTTTTATCCACGGAATCACTTGCAATAATATCGGTGGAGCCATTTAATTGCATTGGCACCATCAGCATCTGGTTAAAATCACAATCATAAACAAAACCCTGCCAATCAATACTCATAATCGTTCTGCACATGACTGATTTCAGGTTATCAGCAGAGTAAGAAGCCTTCAGCAGTGCCATATAGCTTTCAAATTCACCTTTAGAAACCAGAACACTGCCAAACCTGCTAATAGGCATATTTGTTATCGTAAACAACTCATCAAACAGGATATCAAAATGCTCCGCCAACTCTCTTTTATAATCATCTTCGAGTTGTTTTTGCGGTGGTGGTAAAAATGGACCGACAGGATTATAAACCAAACTCAGCTTTCTATTTTCATGCCCTTGACCATAACCAAGTTTATTCAGCATCTGAAGGGCCTGCATGCTGCCATCAAAAACGCCTTTTCCCCGCTGCTTATCGACATTATCTTGGGTATAGCAAGGTAAAGACGCGACAATTTCAACTTCTTGTTCTGCTAAGAATTCTGGTAAATCTTCATAACCTGGCTCTTGTAAAACTGTCAGATTACAGCGATCCATCACGTGAATCCCCATGGATCTGGCTCGTTGAACCAAATACCTGAAATGTGGGTTCATTTCTGGCGCCCCACCCGTTAGATCAAACATTTTAACGCCATGTTTTTGCGCATATTCAAACACTAAATCTATCGTTTCGCGTGTCATGAGCTCTTTACGAGTTGGTCCTGCATTAACATGACAATGCGTACAACTTAAATTGCATAAATAACCAAGATTTAGCTGTAAAGTTTCAAGCTTAGCTCTTCGCAAAGACGGGAAGTCCGATGACATTAGCATCGGGCGGGTATCTAACATACGAAACCTTCTTCAAAATAACATGTAAAACACAATAGACGACGAGTATGACAGATACACCTATAAAAGGTTCAATCTAATGATGCAGTATTCTTTATATTCTAACCAAGCCAGAGCCATAGCGTTATCATCTGTAACGCAAACAATAGCGCCGACGCCCCTTGCCAAAATAATAAAGGATTTCTTTGTGAGATAGGTATATGTGATTTATCCATAAACTCGGTATTAGGATGCTCTAAATCATACACAAATTCAGATAGAGCGTCGTAGCGCAAATCTGGCGATATTTGTAAGGCTTTTTTAAGCGTGCCGTCCATCCAAGCTGGAACCATCGGGTTAATATCTCTCGCTGGACGATAATCCAGACGATAGAAATCATTTGTCGACTGACAATCATCAAATTTTTCACCGTAAGGAAAGTCACCCGTCAACATTTCATACATAACAAATGAGATAGAAAACATATCCGATTTTAACGAACTACGACGACGAAGCTTATACTCAGGTGCGCCATAAGTTTCAGTACCTAAAGCAATATCTCGTTCAAAGGCGGTCTCAATTTCTGCAACCCCGGAAATATAACAGGAACCGAAATCAATCAAGGTGACATGGTCATCCTGCCCAATAATTATATTGTCTGGTTTTATGTCTTGATGAAGAGTTTCTTTCCGGTGTAGCGCCCTCACCCCTTTTACCACCTGACGAATTATATTTACGACACGGTCAACACTTGGTTTAGGGTTTTCCTTCATCCATTCACTTAAAACCTGTCCTTCAACAAATTCACATACGTAGTATAAAAAATTCTGGGGGCGATCATCTTCATAAATTTTGACGACATGGTTACTTGAAATACGACCGGCTATCCAAGGTTCCATGACAAAGCGCTCTTTATAGGCAATATCTTCATCATAATTAAGAGAAGGTGTCTTCATAACATACTTGTGCAACGTTTTCACATCTTCTACTAAATATACCTGAGAGCGATTACTGGCATGTAATTCGGATAGAATTCGGTAGCCATCTATGATCATCGAAGAGGATAAAAAAGGAGGAAAAGGTAAATCCGAAAGTTTAACGTATGTATCATCAGCATTAGGGTCAGGCAATTCATCAACAAGAATAAGCTGGCAACTGACGTTATCATCACTCTCATTAGATAATGCAAGCGAATTCAAGTTCTCACAACAAGCTTGTAAATCTGGTTTGTCATGCCGCATCAAATCAGACAAGACCTGCTTTATGTGCCCTCTTTTAATAAAGTCATGTACGCCGTCAGTACTTAAAAAAAACAGATCACCCACTCGAACCTCTTCGGAGTAATAATCCACATCAAGCATCAGGTCCATACCCATTGCTCGAGTAAGATAGGTTGAATCTTTGCTGACCCTCGCTGAATGGTCATGTGTTATTTGCTCAAAATCCCCTCCCTTATCAGAAGCACGAAACCGGTACACCCGGCTATCTCCAATATGAAATATGTGTGCAATTCGGGACTTGATTACCATTGCTGATAAAGTACTAATATAGCCATGTTCTGCAGAATGGTATCCAATACCTTGCCCGTACAACCAACGATTCAATGCAGTTAGTATTCTTTGCGCTGAGGTTTTTACCGTCCAGGAGTCAGGTGTACTGAAATAATCGCTCAAAAAGTTCTTCACGCAGGTTTCGCTTGCTTCTTTTCCAGCTTCAGCACTGCTTACACCATCAGCAACAATGGCAACCATGCCTTTCACCGTAAGTACCGGTTCTTCTGGTATATAAAAACCAACGGAATCTTCATTCTGATGCTTTAAACCTTTATTGGAAACCTGTCCAACACTGACGCGTAAGCCACTCGTTAAATGCATGTACTCTTTCACCTGATGACGATTAAGGAATTATTAGTCATTCACATCATAAATATTTCTTATCATTCTTATAAAGCAAAGCAATATACACTCCACCTTTTCAGAATATGTAGAAAAGATGCATTTATACACCTCAATTCGCTTAATCATATAATATTTACACTTAAAGTGTGACATGACTAAAATATACCAAAAACCTAACGCACCATTGTTGAGCACTTAAATCAAGCACTACATTTTAAGTGCACCAGAATAATTCATATCAAGCTCATTAATCAAACAAAAACTCATATAAAACCCCAATCATACACTCTGATTAATACTTATAATACAACCACTTAACTACAGGAAACAATTATTGGCACGAGTAATGCTTTAATCCAATCAACCGCTTCTCAATACTTCAATTTATACGAAGCATAATGCAAAAGTTTCTATTAAAAGAAATACCGCATGAGAACACTGTGAGTTAGACATACGAGGCAAATATGAACAAGATTAAAGTAGTAGTCGTCGGTAACGGCATGGTAGGTCATCACTTTGTTGACCAAATGATTACATCAGATGTTAATGCTGAAATAACAGTTCTCGGTGCAGAAACCCGACCAGCTTATGACCGTGTACATCTATCAGAAGTTTTTAGCGGTAAAGAACCAAAAGATCTCGCACTAACAAGCAGGGAATTTTACAAAGATAATAATATTGTCGCTCACTTTGGTGATGCAGTCACTGACATCGATCGTGATAAAAAAGAGGTTGTGACAGAAGGTGGTCGAACATTTTCTTATGACAAACTTATTTTAGCAACAGGTTCATATCCATTTGTTCCACCTGTTAAAGGCTCTGAAAGAAAAGAGTGCTTAACCTACCGAACTATTGATGACTTGGGTGAAATAAAATCTGATTCACAAAGCTCTAAGATAGGTGTTGTAGTAGGTGGAGGCCTGTTAGGACTTGAAGCGGCCAACGCGCTTCTTAACTTAGGTCTGGAAACACATGTTGTTGAATTTGCACCCGGCTTAATGGGGGTTCAACTTGATGATGGCGGTAGTAAGATGCTTCGCCGAAAGATCGAGGGCCTAGGTGTAAAGGTTCACACTTCTAAAGCCACCACACTGATCGACGATAAAAGCAAAACAACTAAACTTCGTATGAATTTTGCTGATGAAACACACCTTGATACCGACATGATCGTTTTTTCAGCCGGAATTCGTCCATACGACCAATTAGCTAAAAAAGCTAAATTAGAAGTGGGTGAACGTGGTGGTATCGTAATTGATTACAACTGCCGTACAAGCGACTCAGATATTTTCGCCATTGGTGAATGCGCCCTTTATGGCAACATGATTTACGGTTTGGTTGCTCCAGGCTACCGAATGGCAGAAGTTGCTGTTCAGCAGTTTAGTGACCTTGAAGAAAAGCCTTCTTTTACCGGTGCCGACATGAGCACCAAGTTGAAACTATTAGGTGTAGACGTTGGCTCAATTGGTGACGCTCACGGCCGAACCGAAGATTCAGTCACTTATGTATTTAGTGATGAGAGAGCAGAAATATACAAGCGAATTACAGTCAGTGAAGATGGAAAACTATTATTAGGTGCAGTGCTAATTGGTGATTGCTCCGATTACGACACACTACTTCAGTACTTCTTAAACCAAATCGAGTTACCTGAAAGCCCTGAAAATATGATTTTGCCTGCCACTGACGGTGCAGGAGCTCCAACCTTGGGTGCTTCAGCCCTTCCTATGGAAGCAACAATCTGTTCATGTCATAACGTAAGTAAAGGTGACATTTTCAATGCGATTGATGCGGGTTGCTGCAGTATTGGTGATGTAAAAGGTGAAACAAAAGCTGCTACAGGCTGTGGTGGTTGTGCGGCTTTAGTTAAAAATGTTGTCGACAGCGAAATGGAAGCCCGCGGCCTTACCGTCGACAAAAGTATTTGTGAGCATTTCCCCCACACTCGTGAAGAGCTATACCACCTTATCAAAGTTGGTGAAATCAAGTCTTTCGATTCACTAATTGAAAAGCACGGCAAAGGGTTTGGTTGTGAAATTTGTAAGCCTGCTGTCGGCAACATGTTAGCGTCTACCTGGAATGATTATATTCTTGAAGACCAACACACTGGGCTTCAAGATACTAACGATACTTTTTTAGCCAACATGCAAAAAGATGGCACTTACTCTGTTGTACCGCGCGTTCCTGGTGGAGAAATTACACCAGAGCAACTCATTGCTATTGGACAAGTAGGCCAGAAATATAAACTTTACACCAAGATTACCGGCGGCCAGCGTATTGATTTATTTGGCGCTAAGTTAAATGACTTACCAGAAATCTGGAAAGAGTTAATCGATGCTGGGCTAGAAACCGGTCACGCTTACGGCAAATCATTACGTACTGTTAAATCTTGTGTTGGATCAACCTGGTGTCGTTACGGCGTTAAAGACAGTGTTGGCACTGCCATTGATATTGAAAACCGCTACAAAGGCCTACGCTCACCTCACAAACTAAAAATGGCTGTTTCAGGTTGTACTCGTGAATGTGCTGAAGCACAAAGCAAAGATGTCGGCATTATTGCAACTGAAAATGGGTGGAACCTATATCTTTGCGGAAACGGCGGTATGAAGCCTCGTCATGCAGACTTATTTGCTACAGACCTATCAACTGAAACTTTGATTAAATACATCGACCGCTTCTTAATGTTTTACGTTAAAACAGCCGATCGCTTACAACGTACTTCTGTTTGGATGGACAACCTTGAAGGCGGTTTAAACTACCTAAAAGAAGTTGTGATTGAAGACAGCTTAGGCATTGCTGATGAACTCGAGCAACAAATGTCACTTGTCGTTGATACGTATCAGTGTGAGTGGAAAACTACTATTGAGAACGAAGATAAGTTAAAGCGTTTCAGACAGTTTGTTAACTCAAACGAAGAAGATAATAACGTGGTATTCGTTCAAGAGCGTGGTCAAATTCGCCCAGCTAGTGAAGATGAAAAAATTAAACTTATCGCGAAGTCAGCTTAAGTCTGTCAGTTAACAAGATCTAGAAGGATAAACACATGCCAGTTAATCAAGTTGTATGCAGTAAGAATGATTTAGTAGAAAACTCAGGTGTTTGTGCGCTGGTAAACGGCGAGCAAATTGCACTCTTCTACCTTCCAAAGAGTGAGCAAAAAGTATTTGCGATCTCAAACTGGGATCCTATTGGAAAAGCAAATGTACTGTCTCGCGGAATTGTGGGTGATTTAGAGGGCAAAATGGTCGTCGCCTCACCACTTTACAAGCAACATTTTGATCTGGCGTCAGGTGAATGCTTAGAAGATGAAACTGCGTCAGTAAAAATATTTCCAGTTAGCTTAGAAGATAATAAAGTTATCTTAGATTAAATTTACAGCCTTTCCCTTGTATGTCGCAAGGTTGACCCATCCCTTTATTGGGATGGGTTTTTTTATGCCTTAGGTATTAATAATCAACACCTAGCCTAGCTTTAACGCCAGCAGTATAAGCATGCTTTATATCTTTTACTTCAGAAACAGTATCGGCAATTTCTTGTAATTTTGACCCGCCACCACGACCAGTAACAATAACACTTTGCCCTACAGGTCTATTTATCAGCGCCGATAACATTTTACCTTCATCAAGATATTTATAGGCGAACATATAAGTCAGTTCATCCAGCAAAACCAACTGATAACTTTCATCTTGTAACATTCGCTCTGCTACAGCCCAGGTTTTTTCTGCTGCTTCAATGTCAGCGGTACGATCTTGTGTATCCCAGGTAAAGCCTGTTCCCATTTGGTAAAAATCAACTTCGGGCATCTTTTCTTTTAAGAAAATTTCTTCACCCGAGAGCTGAACACCTTTAATAAATTGTACAACCCCAACTTTATGGTCATAACCAAGTGCACGTAAGACCATGCCAAACCCGGAGCTACTTTTACCCTTTCCATTCCCTGTTAGTACGATTAACACGCCACGATCAGTGCTTGCCTCAGCAATATGGGCATCGATATTCGTTTTCTGTTTTTGCATCTTTTTTTTATGGGATTCGTTTTTTTTCTGATCGTTCATAGCAAGCCCCTATTATTTATATTTGGTAAATTTTATTTTCAACCAAGCCTTATATTGCGAGAGTATTTATTCGTGAGAATGGGGTTTCAAGGTCAATGGTAAACCTGCAACGATTAACTCAACTTGATCACAAGCCTTTGCTAAGCGTTGATGAAGCAAGCCCACCTGATCACAATATTTTCTACTAAGCTCTCCAAGTGGAACAATTCCCATATTCGTTTCATTTGAAACAAGAATAAGCGGAAACTTAAATGCTTTCACAGCTTGTTCAAAATCATCAATTTCCAAACTGAGCAAGTTCTGGTCAGAATGTATAAGCAAATTCGTTAACCATAGTGTCAGGCAGTCAATCACCACAACATCCGCATCATTTATAGATCGAAGCATTTCCCCTAAATGAAGTGGTTCTTCAAGCGTACTCCATCCAGAGGGACGAGTCTCTTGGTGGCGCGCAATGCGAAGCGCCATCTCATCATCTCTAGCGGTCGCTGTTGCGATTACTGTCACTTTGTCAGAAATATCGGTAGCCAAATTTTCAGCAAAACGACTTTTACCCGATTTCACACCACCTAGAACAAGTCTTTTCATAGTTTTTCACATAGAGAGCTTTGCAATAAAGCAGTTTGATTTGACAATATGGTCATTCCGGTTTGCTTTCAACATAAAATTCGGCCACCAACTTATGATAGTGAGTGGCAAGCTATAACCCGACATTATTTTTCTGTAAGACCTGCTCTGCACGATAACTGGAACGTACAAACGGACCTGCAACGACTTCCAAAAAGCCTTTCTCAAGCCCTATACGTCGGTAGTTATCAAATTCTTCAGGTGGAATATAACGGGCCACAGGTAAATGATTGGTGGTTGGCTGCAAGTATTGTCCTAAGGTGAGAATGTCGACATTGATCGCGCGCAGGTCTTCCATCGTTTCTATGATCTCATCTTCAGTTTCACCTAAGCCCAGCATTAAGCTCGTTTTTGTAAGCACTCTGGGTTTATACGTTTTAGCAAAGGCAAGTACATCGATTGTTTGCTCATAGCTAGCACGTGGGTCGCGTACAGGGTGGGTTAAACGTTTAACGGTTTCGACATTTTGAGCGAACACTTCTATTCCGCTGTCGACAACACTTTTAACCGCGTCAATATCACCCTGAAAGTCGGGAGTTAATACTTCAACGGCCGTTTCAGCATTTACCTCTTTAACACGCCTAACCACTTCTGCGTAATGAGCTGCGCCCCCATCAGGTATGTCATCTCGATTAACAGAAGTCAGAACCAGATATTTGAGCCCCATCAGTCTGACAGATTCAGCAGTATGGTTCGGCTCATTTAAGTCTAACCAGCCATTAGGGTTACCGGTATTCACTGAACAGAATCGACAGGCTCGCGTACAGGTATCACCCATCAACATGATTGTTGCCGTACCGGAGCTCCAGCATTCACCCATATTTGGGCACATTGCTTCTTCACATACGGTACTTAAACTATGCTCATGAACGGTAGCTTTAACATTGTCAAAAGCATTACTGTGATGTGCTTTCATGCGCAACCATTTCGGTTTGGGCTGGTGGGGTTTAGTCGCAATTTTATGACTGGCTTTCACGCCATTTTTTATCGCCGTAATGCCTTTTTCATTAACGAATTTGGCACCAGTTTGTATTTGCACGGTAGGGATTCGGTTGTCATCACTCATTACTTCTTGCCATCATTATCTGATTAAATCACTTGCCAACTATTATAAGTCTTTTGATCACATCAGGATACTTAGAACTTAGTGTTCAGTCCAAAATTATATTACCTGAAAATCTGATTTAATTATGTCCCGCAAAAAGTTCTATAAGGGCCAAAGTCTGAAGGTGCAGGTAAAGCATATTCATCTAAACCTTTACGCTCAACAAAAGGGTCGGCAAGCACAGACATCAATTTCTCAAAGGGTTCATAATTCTGGTCTTTCTCTGCTGCCTGCAAAGCTTCTTCAACCTTATGATTTCTTGGTATGTAAACTGGGTTAACTGAATTCATTAATAAAACCCGGGCATCTAGTTCGAGTGGATCACGAGCAAGTCGCTCAAACCACTGTTCATACCAGATATTAAATGGCTCTGGATCAGCAAACAGACTTCTTACAACCTCCATTTCACCCTGCACTACATCAGATAAGCCTCGAAATAACAGGGTAAAATCAACAGACTGCTCTTTCATTAAAGCAAGCAGGTCATTGATAAGAGCTTGATCGCCCTCCTCCATTGTCGTCAGCCCAATTTTAGTGCGCATCCCCTCTAACCATAGTGCTTGATAGTTCTCAGAAAAAGCATTTACCTCTTCGGTAGCCATTCTGACGGCTTCATCTGAGTCCGAGTTAATCAAAGGTAACAAGGTTTCAGCTAGCCTAGCCAGATTCCACTGGGCCATATGCGCCTGATTTCCATAAGCATAACGCCCTTGTTGATCAATCGAACTAAATACTGCAGCCGGGTCATACGTATCAATAAATGCGCAAGGTCCATAATCAATGGTTTCACCTGAAATTGTCATGTTATCGGTATTCATCACCCCGTGCACAAAGCCAATATTCATCCACTTAGCCAACAGCACAGCCTGTCGTTCACACACGGCACGCAATAAGCTTATATAAGAGTTTTTATCCGATTTTATTTTTGGGAAATGACGCTGAATGGTATAATCGGCAAGCTGCTTAACCTTATCGTTCTGACCCTGTGCTGCAAAATACTGAAACGTACCAACACGTAAGTGACTCTCAGCAACACGAGCTAATACTGCTCCCTGCTGTAAACCCTCACGATACACATTTTCACCGGTTGTCACAGCAGCCAAAGCGCGTGTCGTTGGTACATTCAGTGCATTCATTGCCTCACCTAAAATATATTCACGCAGTACAGGTCCTATTGCAGCTTTACCATCACCTCCGCGAGAATATGGTGTTCGACCTGAACCTTTAAGATGAATATCATACCGCTCACCATTTCGGTCAATGACCTCACCTAAAAGCAAAGCTCGACCGTCACCTAGCCGTGAACTAAATCCACCAAATTGATGACCAGCATAAACTTGAGCTAAAGGGGCGCCACCTTTAAGTGATACACCTCCCGAAAAAATCGCGGCAACCTCTACTAAAGACAAACTATTTAAATCAAGTCCAAGAGTATCCGCAAGTGAATGATTCAAGCTAACCAGTTTTGGGGCTGGTGCTTGATCTCCGATAAAAGGTACATAAAAACCTTCCAGTTTTTCGGCATAGGTATTATCAAACTTAAAGTCGACATTAATTTTCTGGTCAATCATTTCTCTGGATTTCTCCGTGGTAACACCCAATTAGCCCGAGGAAAATGGCAGGTATAACCATTTGGGATTCGCTTTAGGTAATCCTGATGCTCCGGTTCAGCTTCCCAGAAATCACCAGCTGGCTCAACCTCTGTGACAACTAAACCGGGCCATAGCGCTGAAGCGTTTACATCACCGATGGTTTGTAAAGCAACTTGTCTTTGCTCGTCAGAAAGAAAATAAATGGCGGAACGATAAGAGGCCCCACGATCATTCCCTTGTTGGTTTCGGGTCGTTGGGTCATGAATCTGAAAAAAGAATTCAAGAATTTTTCGAAAGTTTATAACTTCATTTTCGAATAATATTTCAATACCTTCAGCGTGGCTTCCGTGGTTAGAATAGGTCGCATTGACTACATTTCCTCCCGTATAACCAACACGAGTTGAAGTCACACCGGGAAGTTTTCGAATAAGATCCTGCATACCCCAAAAACAACCGCCAGCTAAGACTGCGCGTTCATTTGCCATTAGAATCCCCCCTCAATTTGATCCAGATATTCACCATATCATACCTACTCTCTAAGTAATCAGTATGATAAGTATAAAGTGATTAGTGATATTGGTGCTACTCATGACCGTAGAATGTAGTTATCTCTGTACTGGTTAAAACCTTAAACCGAATAGAAAACGGCCAATACTCCCCTATACTATTTATGACTACTCACAAGATTCCAGCAATGTTTATACTCATTTATCGGCTTAATTCTTAGACTCTATCAGTGAGTTATTTGTTCATTTAAATTACGATAGGCCATAGCTTATTGAACACGAAGCTATCAAGAAGTAACTTTTTCGAATGAGTATTTTATTATGTTTTCCTCCTCTAAATTTTCATCAGCGTTTACTTATACTCTGGAAATATCAGAAAGAGAATTACAAGAGAAAGTAGCTATGATCATGCCGCTAAAAAAGAAAACTTTGTTTTTTTCAGTAATACTATATGAGCCGAAGATTGAACTTCACACACTCAATAATGAAATAGGCTTTTTTGCGCATGTCGATGTGCTAGTGCCGGGAGGTTTAAAAGGAAGTGGTCGAGGGATGATAAAAGGGAAAGTTGTTTATGATTCCACTGATGGCGCTTTCTACTTAAATCAACCAAACATAGAAGGTTTAGAAATTGACAGAGTACCGAGAAAGATCATCCCAAGCATATCAAAAACAGTACAAATAATTTTGTCAAAATCTTTGTCAAAATATCCGGTTTATAAACTGAAAGATGATGACGTTAAGCATCAGCTAGCAAAATCAACACTAAAATCAATTTCTATTGAAAATGAATGCTTATTAGTCACGCTAGGGCTTTAATTGTCACGTTCCCCCTTTGGTAATGATAAATATTTATACCTGTATAGCTACAAGTTCGACTAAAAATTAAAGGCGCACAAAGTTGACGTTAACGTAAACTATAAGTAATAATAAACTACCCAACTACAAACAAGTAATGAAATGACTAAAAACTTCTCCATTAGTGAGCTTTCGAAAGAGTTCGATATCACGACCCGAACCATTCGTTTTTATGAGTCTGAGGGTTTATTACATCCTGCAAGAAAGGGCCAAACACGAATCTATGCCGATCAGGATCGCGTGAGTTTAAAGCTGATTCTTCGTGGAAAGCGTTTGGGGTTCTCACTTGCTGAGTCAAAAGAACTAATTGAGTTGTACGACCCGGAAACAACGAATAAAAAACAATTAAACCGCTTCATGGAAAAAATAACAGAGCGACGTAAAAACTTACAGCAGCAAATAGATGATATTCATATTATGCAACATGAGCTAGATGCGGCAGAACAACGTTGTAGGGACGCAATAAAAGCAAATTAAAACTTACTAATCACAGTCATTATGTAACCGTCTTACAACAAAAACGAGGCATTAAAAATGTACACATCTTTAAACTTTAATCACGGTGAAACCATCGATATGCTGCGTGAGCAGGTAAGGCATTTCGTGGCTAAAGAAATAGAACCCCTTGCAGCAAAAACAGACAGCGATAATGAGTTCCCTAATGAATTATGGCCAAAACTCGGTGAGATGGGTTTGCTTGGTATGACCGTTTCCGAAGAACTTGGTGGTACAAACTTAGGTTACTTAGCCCATGCAATTGTAATGGAAGAAGTTTCACGTAGTAGTGCCTCGATTGGGTTAAGTTATGGCGCACACTCAAACTTATGTGTGAATCAAATATTTAGAAATGGTACGGCAGAACAAAAACAAAAATACTTACCCAAGTTGATCTCTGGTGAACATATCGGTGCACTTGCTATGAGTGAAGCCAATGCGGGTAGCGATGTCGTCAGTATGAAACTGAAGGCTGTCAAACAAGATGACCATTATATTCTGAATGGCACCAAGATGTGGATCACCAATGGCCCTGATGCTAATACTTATGTTATTTATGCCAAAACAGCACCGGAAAAAGGTCCTCACGGTATCACCGCTTTTATTGTTGAACGTGACCTGCCGGGTTTTAGTCGCTCACCGAAATTAGACAAACTAGGTATGCGCGGATCAAACACCTGCGAATTAGTCTTTGAAGATGTCAAAGTCCCTGTCGAGAATATACTAGGCGGTGAAAACTTAGGGGTTAGAGTTTTAATGAGCGGTCTGGACTATGAGCGAGTCGTACTTGCGGCTGGCCCTATCGGTATCATGCAGGCTTGTATGGACTTAATTGTGCCTTATATTCACGAGCGTAAGCAGTTTAATCAATCCATTGGAGAGTTTCAGTTGATTCAAGGCAAGGTGGCTGACATGTACACCACACTGAATGCCTGTCGTGCATACTTGTATGCCGTCGCACAATCTTGTGATCGGGGTGAATCAACGCGTAAAGATGCAGCGGGCGTGATTCTATACTGCGCCGAAGCAGCAACCAAAATGGCTCTGGATGCGATTCAGATTTTAGGCGGAAATGGTTATATCAATGAATTTCCAGCTGGACGGCTTTTACGTGACGCCAAGTTATATGAAATAGGCGCTGGAACTTCAGAGATTAGACGAATGCTAATTGGTCGCGAATTGTTCGTAGAAACAAAGAGTTAATAACATGACACAGCTTCACTCTAAAATTGATACACGTTCGCCTGAGTTTATTGAAAGATCAGCTTCAATGGATAAGCTTGTGGCTGACTTACATAAAAAGATCAAAGAAAGTGCTTTATCAGCGGGACCTGAAGTTGAGAAGCGGCACCATGCAAAAGGTAAATTGTTACCTCGTGAACGAATTACACGGCTATTAGACCCCGGTTCCCCTTTTCTTGAGCTTTCTCAACTCGCAGCTTATAAGGTTTATGAAGAAAATGTGCCTGCTGCCGGCGCCATCACCGGCATTGGTTTAATCAATGGCACCGAATGCATGATCGTCGCCAATGATTCTACGGTAAAAGGCGGTACTTACTACCCGCTTTCAGTCAAAAAACACTTACGAGCTTTAACCATTGCTGAAGAAAACAGACTCCCCTGTGTCTATTTAGTGGATTCTGGCGGTGCAAACTTAACGCGTCAGGATGAAGTATTTCCTGATGAAGATGATTTCGGCAACATCTTTTATCGTCAGGCAAATATGTCTGCTAAAGGTATCCCACAGATAGCGGTTGTACTTGGCTTATGTACCGCTGGTGGAGCCTACGTGCCAGCCATGGCTGATGAAAGCATTATGGTCAGAAACCACAGTACAATTTTTCTTGCCGGGCCGCCATTAGTTAAAGCAGCAACAGGTGAAGAAGTCAGCGCTGAAGCTTTAGGCGGTGCCGATGTGCATTGTAAATTGTCAGGCGTGGCGGATCATTATGCTGATAGTGAAGAACATGCCATCAAAATCGCTAGAGAATGTATCGCCAACATTAACTGGATAAAACCAGAACAGATCACCCGTAAATTAATCAATGCACCAAAGTATAGCGGTGACGAATTAGGTGGTGTGGTGCCAAGTGATCTAAAGACGCCTTATGATGTACGTGAAGTCATTGCTCGCATTGTAGACAACTCTGATTTTGCCGAATTTAAGCAATACTTTGGCGAAACCTTAGTTTGTGGTTTCGCTCATATTTTCGGCTATCCGGTAGGTATTATCGCCAATAATGGCATTTTGTTTTCTGAATCTGCACAGAAAGGTGCTCACTTCATTTCACTATGCTGTCAACGAAACATACCGCTGGTATTTCTACAAAATGTAACCGGATTTATGGTGGGTAAAGCCTATGAAGAAGGCGGTATCGCGAAACATGGCGCTAAAATGGTGAATGCTGTCGCCTGCGCCAAAGTACCTAAATTTACAGTGATCATTGGGGGAAGTTTTGGTGCGGGCAACTACGGTATGTGCGGTCGCGCTTACCATCCTCGTTTTTTATGGATGTGGCCAAATGCCAGAATTTCGGTAATGGGTGGCGAACAAGCCGCTGGCGTATTAGCACAAGTCAAAAAAGACAGCATGGCAAAAAAAGGCCTGGCATGGACAGATAAGGATGAGCAAAATTTAAAGCAACCTATTATCGACCAGTTCGAACAGCAGGCGCACCCCTACTATGCCACCGCCAGAATTTGGGATGATGGCATCATTTCACCCAGCGATACTCGAAATGTTTTAGGTCTGGCAATTTCAGCATCATTAAATGTCCCCATTGAAGAAACCCGTTTTGGTGTATTCAGGATGTAAGCGTCTTGTATTTTTTGTCTTCTACTCGAAAGCGGAATGACATTAGCAATTGAGAAATACATTTAGTTTTGATTAACAACCAGGTTAGTAGCATGACGATACCTAACGAAAAGCATTCAACTAATTTTTCCATCGATGAATGTGTAGCAACAATCACCTTAAATCAGCCCAAAAAGCACAATGCTTTTGATGACCAAGTAATTGATGAGCTACTGACTCATTTAGCCACTATTTCAAACGACGCAAGCATTCGCGTATTAGTCTTAAAAGCGGAAGGTAAGCACTTTTGCGCGGGTGCAGATTTAGACTGGATGCAAAGAATGGGTCAGCTTGATTTTGAAGCAAATCGTCAAGATGCAAAGAACTTAGCTCGCTTAATGTTGACACTTGATACGCTTCCTATTCCAACAATCGTAAGAGTCCAAGGCGCAGCTTACGGTGGCGCGATAGGCTTAATTGCCTGTAGTGATATCGCAATCGCCAGTGAGAATGCCCGCTTTTGCTTGAGTGAAGTCAAATTAGGTTTAGCGCCCGCTACAATCGGGCCTTATGTCGTATCAGCAATGGGGTCCAGACGTTGCAGGGAATTGTTTCTAACAGCAAAAGTTTTTAATGCAACAGAGGCCAATGACTATGGCCTACTTCATCAGATTGTACCGCTGGACTTTTTGGATGAAGAAGTCGAAAAGGTAGTTTCCCAAGTATTACAAGCAGGCCCAATTGCCTGTCGTTCAGCAAAGAAGTTAGTTCAGGATTTAAGCAATACCCAAGAGGACCCTTCTGAGATGACGAGTGAGTTAATCGCTCAACTTCGTGTTTCAGATGAAGGACAAGAAGGACTCGCTTCATTTTTTGAGAAACGTTTACCAAGCTGGAGATCACAATGAGTGATTTCGTCAACATTGTTGAAGTAGGCCCTAGAGACGGTTTACAAAACGAGAAAAATGCGATTTCTATCAATGATAAAGTTCAACTGATTAACCGTCTGTCTAATGCGGGGTTACAGCATATCGAAGCAGGTTCATTTGTATCACCTCGCTGGGTACCACAAATGGCAAATAGCGCAGAAGTGTTTCAACAAATCCAACGTCATTCCAATGTTATCTATTCAGCATTAACGCCAAATTTAAAAGGTTTTGAATCTGCATTAACAGCCAAAGCTGATCAAGTTGCTATTTTTGCCGCAGCCTCTGAAGCTTTTAGCCAAAAAAATATTAATTGTTCAATTGCAGAAAGTATTGAACGATTCAAGCCGCTCATTGAAGCAGCTCAAAAAAATAAACTAAAAGTACGGGCATATGTGTCCTGTATTCTTGGCTGCCCTTATGAAGGCGATATAAAGGCAGAACAAGTCATTAAGGTAACACAACAATTACTAGCGCTCGGCTGCTATGAAGTTTCTTTGGGGGATACTATTGGTGTAGGAACACCTCATCAAACAAAACAACTCCTTACAAGTATGCTAAGGGAGTTCAATACTGAACAACTGGCTTTACACTTTCACGACACCTATGGACAGGCTATTGCAAACCAATATGTTGCCCTTGAACTGGGCTTACGAACATTTGATTCATCCATTGCAGGTTTAGGTGGTTGCCCTTATGCCAAAGGTGCTTCAGGAAATGTAGCGACAGAAGATCTGGTTTATATGCTACAAGGTGCAGGTTTGAAGACAGGTATTGATTTAGACAAGCTTATTCAAGCTGGTCATGCAGTATGTAAAGCTTTATCACGCAACAATAACTCTAAGGTTGCTAATGCAATGGAACTATCGATAAGAGAAGAGGCTTAAACAATGCCAACTAAAAATGAAAATGCCAAGCTACTCTGGCAACCCTCTCAGTTGGAGATTGAATCGACAACACTGCATTCTTTCATGCTCTTTCTTAAACAAAATTATGGATTTACAGGCAATAAATACGAAGCATTACATGCATGGTCGATTAAGAACAAAGAATCTTTTTGGAAAGCCATTTGGGTATTTTTTAAGGTAGAGGGTGAGCCTGGAGAACCTGTATTAACCCAAACTGATATCATGACTAAGACTAAATGGTTTCCAGAAGCAAAACTGAATTTTGCTGAAAACCTCTTACGTCATAAAGGAAGTGAGCCAGCTATCATTGAGCGCGGTGAAGATGGCCGAAGGAATGTCATTTCTTATGATGAATTGATCATAAACGTCACAATTTTATCAAACTATTTTAAAAGCCTTGGTGTAACAAAAGGCGATTGCATTGCCGGTTTTTTACCTAACAGCCAGTACGCCATCACATCAATGCTCGCTGCCACTAGCCTTGGCGCTATTTGGACATCCTGTTCACCAGATTTTGGATTTAATGGCGTATTAGATAGATTCGCTCAAATAAAGCCAAAAGTATTGATTGCAACAGATGGATATTATTATGCTGGAAAATGCATTCACTCTCTTGATCGCGTCAAGCATATTCAAGCAAAATTAGAGAGTGTTGAATCATTAATCATCGCACCTTATTTAAATCCAGAAGATAGTGTTCTAAGTACAAGCGATAATAATTTCAACTTCACTATTTGGGATACATTATTTACACCTGAAAACGCATGTTTGGATACCTTGATTTATGAAGCCATGTCATTTGATGACCCGCTTTATGTGCTCTATTCATCCGGCACTACAGGCAAGCCAAAATGTATTATTCATAGCGTTGGCGGCACCTTACTTCAACACCTAAAAGAGCTTTCGCTTCATTCGAATGTAACCGCTGATTCAAACTTATTCTATTACACCACTTGTGGCTGGATGATGTGGAACTGGTTAGTGTCTGGGTTAGCCCTTGGTGCAAGTATTGTCTTGTTTGACGGTTCACCTTTTCACCCGCAAAAAAACATCCTTTTTGATATTGCGGATGAAGAAGATATTGACGTTTTTGGCGCCAGTGCAAAATATTATTCTGCCTGTGAAAAATTTGAACTGACTCCCTCCCAAACCCATCAATTCAGCTCACTCAAAACAATACTTTCAACGGGCTCTCCACTAAGCCATGAAAGTTTTGACTACCTATATGAACAAGTAAAAAATGATGTATGCGTCTCCAGTATTTCTGGCGGTACAGATATTATTTCATGCTTTGCATTAGGCTGCCCTATTCTTCCTGTATACAGAGGTGAGTTGCAATGTATCGGTTTAGGCATGGATGTTCAGTTTTATAATGATCAAGGTCACGCTATAAGTGATGACAAAGGTGAATTAGTTTGCTTACAACCTTTCCCTTCTATGCCGACTGGCTTTTGGAATGATTTAGAAGGCGCCAAATATCATTCTGCATACTTTGATCGTTTCCCCAATATTTGGGCACATGGTGACTATGGAGAATTTAAAAACCATGATGGTCAAAAAGGCGTGATTATTCATGGTCGTTCAGATGCGGTATTAAACCCTGGTGGAGTTCGAATTGGTACGGCTGAGATTTATCGTCAAGTGGAAAAAATTGATACGATTTTTGAGTCTATTGCAATCGGCCAACAATGGAATGATGATGTGCGGATTGTTTTATTTGTGCGGTTAAAAGAAGGCCTGAAACTAGACCAGAATTTAACAGACCAAATCAAATCAACGATTAGAAGTAATACAACACCCAGACACGTCCCAAGTAAAATCATACAGGTAGACGATATACCAAGAACACTAAGCGGGAAAATAGTTGAGCTTGCAGTGAGAAATATCGTTCATAATAAAGAAGTACTCAACAAAGAAGCTTTAGCCAACCCTGAAGCCTTAGGTTTATATAAAGACTTACCTGAACTAAAGTGCGATTAACGCTTACGGCTTGAATAAATAACCCAGTCATTCTGGTATGCTTTCAGCCTTAATTAATTGTTTATATGTAAATCATCCATATAGGGCTGGATTCCGCTTATGAAGACTGCCCTAATGACAAAGGGTTAAGTTGTACAAAACACTCAATTAAAGGCCATCTAATGAAATATTTATTTCTTCTATTTTCATACTGCCTATCTTTATCAGCTATAGCTCAACAAGCTACTGACCTGATTTCACCCGAAAAAGGTAGTATTAAATTTCAAAATCAAAGTTTAAAAGCAAAAAATCAAATCGTCGTCACGGCACACCCATTAGCAAGTACTGCGGCTTATAATATCTTACAGAATGGTGGCAATGCCATCGATGCAATGGTCACTGCACAGACTGTTTTAGGGCTTGTAGAGCCGCAGTCATCAGGTTTAGGTGGCGGCGCGTTTCTTGTTTATTACGACGCTAAATCACAAACAATCACCACATTTGATGGCCGCGAAACTGCCCCTTTTGAGGCTCCTAATGATTTATTCATGGCCAAAGACAAAACACCTCTGGCTTTTTTTGATGCCGTCGTAGGAGGCCGTTCTGTCGGCACACCCGGAACAGTTAAATTACTTTGGGAAACACACAAAAAATATGGACAGAAACTATGGGCAGACTTACTGAAACCGGCATCAAAACTTGCAAGCAATGGTTTTAAAGTTAGCCCACGCTTGGCTAATTCTATTAAAAATGACAGCAAACACCTTCAGACCGACATCACTACGGCTAGCTATTTTTTTCCTGATGGACAGCCACTTAAAGAAGGAGAAAATCTAAAAAACCCGAATTACGCAGACACTTTAAAACAACTATCAGTGAATGGTGGAGACTATTATTATGGAAAAGAATTCAGTCAATCTATTGTGGAAAAAGTCAAACAAGCAAAAAACTCGGGCCATTTAAGCACGAAAGATTTTAAGCAATATACTATTATCGAGCGCCTTGCCACTTGTTCAACATACCATCAATATAATATCTGCGGTATGGGGCCGCCAAGCTCTGGTGCCATAACGGTTAGTCAAACTTTAGGCATATTAGAGAACCTAAAGCTCAGTCAAATGTCTCCTGATAAGGCACAAACATGGCACATCATTTCTGAAGCATCGCGCTTAGCTTTTGCTGATCGTGGGCTTTATATTGCTGACCCGAGCTACGTAAATATCCCATCAGGTCTACTGTCAAAAACCTACTTTCGAAATAGAGCAAAATTAATCAACACACAATCTTCATCAAAAGTAATTTCCCCCGGTAAACCCGATGCCCTAACGACTTCTAAGTTCTCTCAAGGTCGTTCACCAGAACAAAACTCTACTTCTCACTTTGTTATTGTAGATCGTATTGGAAATATTGTTTCAATGACAAGCACGATTGAGAATGGTTTTGGCTCACGTTTGATGGTTAAGGGTTTTCTACTCAATAATGAACTGACTGATTTTTCTTTTTCATCTGAAAAAAATGGAAAGCTTGTAGCAAATAGGGTTGAAGCTGGTAAACGACCTCGCTCTTCAATGGCGCCAACCATCGTATTCAAAAATAATAAACCCTATTTGGCATTAGGCTCGCCTGGAGGCTCTCGAATAATTAACTATGTCACCAATAGCCTTATTGCCATTTTAGATTGGCAGTACCCCATTCAAAAGGCATTTAATATGCCGCATATTGTGAACCGTTTTGGCACGATGGATGTTGAAGAACACTCTAGCGCTACAAATTTAATCTCTGATTTCAAATCCATGGGTTATGAAGTCTCTATGAGAAACCTAAATTCGGGTCTTCACGGCGTATTATTTACAGATAGTGGAATGATCGGCGCGGCAGATAATCGCCGCGAAGGATTAGTTGTAGGGGATTGAGTTAAGGCTAAGTTAACTTGAATGCACGCTTTGGCCAATTCAAGTTTTCTGGACTTAATAATACTTTAATATCAGCATTCTTTGATTGGTCGATTAGGTCAAAAAATTTACCAGTGAAGTTTTCATCACAAATCTCATAGCGTTTCTCAAATAAGTCAAAACGCATCTTATATGCATGCAAATAACCTCTATCACCACCTACCTGCACACTATTTTTTTCATATCGCACATCACCATACACCGGACTTGCTAACGACTTCATTGCAACGCGTAATTGATGCGTTTTTCCTGTCTCCGGCTTTAAAGCAAAAAACCAGAAACGCTCATTGTTCAAAAGAAAAGATTTAGTAAAAAAATAGGTACATGCGGGTTTTATTTTATCTCGAAGCAATAAATAACTGCCTCGTCGCCCTTTTGTCATATCTCCAATTACAGCACCTTGTTTTTTTGAAGGTTTTTGTTTTGAAAGTGCCAGATAATATTTTTCAATTTTTTTCTCTTCAAGCATCTTGGAAAGGGCTTCATTTGCCTTGGTACTTCGAGCAAATATCATCAAACCTGAAGTCATTTTATCTAAGCGATGGATCGGAAAGAGTGTCTCATCAGGATATGTAGCCCTGACTAAACTAACGACCCCTTGTGCATCATCGTCAGAGTGAAAACATATATTTATTGGCTTATGAATGACCCGAATATGCTCATCTAAGAACACGGTTATAATTTTTTCATTTGGCATTTTCTATATTCAACTGCTTTGTAGTATTTGGGTTAGAAAGTTGAACGCTTTTTTCTGCGCTAATAGTAGAATTAGTAATTCGGTTATAAGTGTATCGAAACGGAAACAAGGCAATGTCTGAAAAAAGATCTCTAGCCATCGTCCAACCTGATATTTCTTTGTATAAATTATTATAAGTACCAACCATCGCAAACAGTGAACGAGATAAGTGAAGATAATCACTTTTTATCGTCATATTCAGCTGGTAAGTGTTTGTCATAAGTTGAGCAGCCGTTTGCAAACGGAACCTCAAGCCATCAACACCTTCTTTGTATAACTGAAAAGCAAAATCAGCCCCCAAAGGACTGACTTGTTTTTTTTCTAAAGTCTCAGAAAGTGCTTGTCTGATTTCGTCATAACGATCTGTATTTGAAAGTTGATCAGTACTCATTTCAATCAATGTTTGGGTTAGCGTTTCGATATCACCACTCAAAACAGAGATAATATAACGTCTCAAAGTGGCCCACTTCCCTTTCATATCAACTGAGTTCCCCCAGTCTATGAGAAATAACCTGGCTTCAAGGTCGACCATGACATTTCCAGGATGTAAATCTCCGTGAAACTCTTGGTAAATCAACATATGCTCTAGCATGGTGTATAGGAAATTTTCAGCTAATTTACGCTGAAATTTTGATTTCCTACGACCTTTATAACAGCCAATTGCTTGGTTTATCGCCATAGCATCCTGTAAGTATTCCATCTCTATAATACGGCCACTAGCGCCATAAAGACTAGGAACAAACCAAACGGGTGATATTTCTGCTCGTTCATGAAAACGCAGTTGAACTTCGGCTTCATGCTTAAAGTCCAACTCTTGCTCAAAACCTTTAGTAAATTCTTTAATTTGCTCAGACATCGCAGATAGAAATGGTCGTAACTTTGAGTGTGGTGCCCAATATTGACTACTAATAAGCATTAGTTCGATAGCAAGTGAACCCATAGCGAATTCACGTTCTAAATTGTGTCTTGAAACTTTAACGACAATGGGTACAAGTACTTCTTTACCATCTTTAATAATGGGTTTTTTTGCGACAAACACAGAGCCTATAGACCCTGATTTAATTGGTTGAGTAACCTCAAAACCAAAATATCTATTTTCAGGTTTTTGTCCAAAATCTTCAGCAAAAGCTTGGTAAACTTCATCAGGTTTCATTGGCTCTACATCTTCTTGAAAGACCTGAAGTTCTTTAGATATTTCATCAGGTAAGAAGTCAGAATTTGCAGCAGCTACTTGAGCCATTTTAATAAATAAAGGGCCAAATTCGCGCACCATTTTGGCGACAATTTCAGCCTGGCTTTTAAAATCTTTCGGGTCAGTTTGCAAAAATGGTTTGATGTAACGGATTGCCTTAATTTGGCGCTTTAGTATCTGTATATCACCCCGTAATACCTGCAATTTCGCCATAATGTCGGTAAGGGTATTTTGATTCATTTTACGAATATGCTTAATGTTATTAATAATATCTAATAACAAAGGCTCATATGTACGAAGAACAGACCGTACGATATCTAGGTTGAGTTCTACGACACCTTTGAGTTCAGGTGACTCAATTAACTCTTGGAAAAACCCCCAAAACTCATCAATCACAACTTCTGGTATATCAACAGGGCTTCTAAGTACCGCTTGTTTTACTAAATAACTAATCATATTTTCTGTCGAGTCTTCGTTTGGTATAAAACGTGAACGACGCAAGAAATCAGTTAGTGAACGGGAGTGTGATGATAAGGGGTGATGATAAAGTTCTTCAAAAAGCGAATCTAACTCTTCAGCTAATTCAGGGGCTTCAATAAAACGCTCAGTCATGAGCATTCGTATTATTGGAACAAATGCTTTAGGCAATGCGACACTACTTGTCGCTAATTCACCAGCACCTTTTAGAACTGAAAAGGTATTCTTTTTTAGTGAGGGTATATCAACTAAGGGTTTCTTTTCTTTTGACATGAATAAACAAGCGTTTTGATGGCAAGTAGAACTCAAATATTACCATATTCATCCATTTGACGGTATTTTTATAGTGCCAAAAACTCACATAAATGAAAATTTACAAAATTCATTTCACAGTTTCTGACTCATTTTCTATACTGATGTTTATATAAATTAAACAGCCTGTTTTTCTTAGGTGTAGTATGTGTACACTTTAAGAAAAAGATTTAACTAATTTTCTACTGAGAACAATTTTATTCTATGGAAAGTGTATCAATTGTTACTTCATTCTTTCTGATTTTCTCTGGGGCTGCAATTCTTGCTTCAGTCGTCCTTTATACGCGACAACCCATTATTATTGCTTATATCGCGTTAGGTGCAATCATTGGCCCTTTCGGCCTACATTACGTGAGTGACGCACACTTACTATCCGAAATAGCTGAAATAGGCATTATTTTTCTACTATTTCTATTAGGTTTAGATATGCAGCCTAGCAGCTTGATACATATGATTCGTAAAGCGACGGTCGTTGCAATTGTCAGCTCTTTAATATTTGCTATTACCGGTTTTTGCATTGGCCAAGCTTTTGGATATACCTTGATTGAATCATCAATCATTGGTTGCGCAATGATGTTTTCTAGCACCATTATTGGCATTAAATTATTACCAACGACAGTATTGCACCATAGACACACAGGTGAACTGGTTGTTGGCCTGCTTCTACTCCAGGATTTGGTCGCTATTATTGTTCTTCTGGTATTAGGCGGCAGTAGCTCTGAAGCCGACGAAAGTGGAGTGATAAGCTTTTTACGAACATTGCTCACTCTGCCTTTACTTATCTTTTTTGTGTTTTTCACCGTCAAACATGTAATTTTTAGACTAATTCGGAAATTTGATCGATTTCATGAGTATATTTTTTTACTCGCAATTGGGTGGTGCCTAGGGATCGCTGAACTCGCACATTTTGTAGGCCTATCTTCAGAAATAGGTGCCTTTTTAGCAGGAGTGAGTATCGCTACCAACCCTATTTCTCAATATATTGCAGAGCACTTGAAACCACTCAGAGATTTTTTCCTGGTACTATTTTTCTTTTCTTTAGGCGCATTATTTAATTTAAATATGCTTGGGATTGTTATTTGGCCATCATTAATACTTGCAGTATTGATAATTATCATCAAACCTGTAGCCTTTCACTTCTTACTTAAAACCACTAAAGAGCCAAGCGATATCTCTTGGGAAGTCGGTTTTCGATTAGGCCAAATCAGCGAATTCTCACTACTTATTGCATATTTAGCAACATCCAGTGCACTTATTGGTATAGAGGCATCCCACCTAATTCAAGCCACCGCTATTCTGACTTTTATTCTCAATTCATATATAGTTGTCTTCAAATTCCCCAGCCCCATCGCCATCAGTGACCGATTAAGACGTGATTAATGCATAAATCAGAAGCTAACCCAGAGATGATTTGCCCTTGCTGCTCATCAGACAAAACAAAACGGTTATTTTCAAAATGCTGCCAAAATTATATTGAACGAATCGCTCTCCCAGAAACAGCAGAAATGCTTATGCGCTCACGCTATAGTGCTTACGTTATAGAGAATAGCGAATACCTTTTAGATAGCTGGCACCCTGACACAAGCCCCGATAACATTGAGTTTGACCCTAAAACCAAGTGGCTTGGCTTGAAAGTCATCTTGTGCACAAAAGGTAAGAAACATGACAACGAAGGCTGGGTTAAGTTTGTAGCCCGATATAAAGTAGACGGAAAAGCACATCGACTTGAAGAACACAGCTATTTCACAAAATCCAAAGGACAATGGTTGTATATATCAGCTAAAGATTTCGATATGACATCTAAGTAACGATGCAAAACTCTCAAAAAACTATAATTACCCAACTTCACCTAAGTGCTTTATTGCTTGGTGGTACAGCTCTCTTCTCAAAGCTATTACCATTTTCAGCCATTGATATTATTTCTTATCGCGCATTAATCTGTGGTTTATTGGTGATGGGCATAGCAAGGGCGCTCAAACACAAGCTAATTATCGCGAATCTATTCCACTTGGCGTTATTAATTTTTTGTAGCGTGCTATTTACCGTTCATTGGACGGCCTACTTTCATTCAATGCAAGTATCAAGTGTTGCTGTTGGCATTGTTTCAATGTTTACCTTCCCAGTGATTACTGTATTTATTGAGCCATTGATAACCAAAACAAAGCTTCATTTAATAGATATTTTAATGGCAGGGATTGTACTTTTTGGTGTGAGTTTAATCGTCCCAGAGTTTTCATTGGACAATGACGTGACAACGGGTGTTGTTTTTGGACTACTCTCAGGCTTTGCAGTCGCACTTAGAAATATTATTGTATCAAAATGGTTATCCGGGTATTCCGCTTTTACGATTATGGCTTATCACGGTTTAATTAGTGCTGCAGTTTTATTCCCATTTACAGTAGTTTCTGCTAGCAACATATCTGTCTACGAATGGCTTTTATTACTGTTGTTAGGCACTGTTTTCACAGCAATCCCCCACACACAAAAAACGTACGCTTTATTGCATAAATCGGCAAAAACAGTTTCGATGATAATTAGCCTACAAGTCGTTTATGCTTCAATATTTGCATATTTATTATTAAATGAAACAGTTGAACTTCAAACCATGATTGGAGGAAGCTTAATATTATTCGCGGCTTTGTTTGAGAGCATTCAGTCTAGGAAAAGTTAACATGGGTCACAACCTTTAGCCGCAACCCATCACGACTATCTATTTAAAACTGCGAGAAACATTAAGCTCTGAAAGAATCTTGGATACTGAGTTTTCAATACCACTACTAACAGCAATACCCATCTTGTCGATTAGGGATTTCTTATCCTTAAACTCGACAGAAAAAACATCGGCATTCTGGCAGGCATCAATAATATATTCATCAGATGTCTTCAATTCATCGACTAATGATACATCTAAAGCCTTAGTACCAAACCAAATATCACCGGTAGCGACATTTTCAATATCAACGGATGGCCGACGTTCCGATACATAAGATTTAAATAATTCATGGGTATCTTCCAGGTCAGATTGAAATTTCTGTCGACCTTGCTCAGTATTTTCACCAAACATCGTTAGGGTACGTTTATACTTCCCTGCCGTCAGAATCTCATAATCTATATCATTCTTTTTAAGTAATTTACTAAAGTTCGGGATCTGGGCAACTACACCAATAGAGCCCATGATTGCAAACGGGGAAGCGACTATTTTATCCGCCACACAAGCCATCATATAACCACCGCTCGCAGCGACCTTATCCACGCAAGCAGTTAATTTTATACCTTTCTTTTTAATACGATCCAGTTGTGCAGCGGCTAAACCGTATGAATGCACCATACCTCCGGGACTTTCAAGCTTAACGACAACTTCATCACGACTTGGATCAGCCATTTGTAATACAGCACTGACAGATTCCCTTAAACCTTCTACGGCTGATGCTTTAATATCACCATCGAAGTCTAAAACAAATACTCTTGGTTTAACCTCAGTACTGTGAGATTTCTTTTCTTCTTTTTCTTTTTTCTTCTGGCCTTTTCTTAAAGCTTTCAACTCATCTTTTTCAAGCATCAGTTCTTCAAGTAATTCCTTGGAATCCTCAAATTTATTATTTAGCTTTTCTACCAGCATTTCCTTACTTTCGGGTTTTTTATTTTTTATTGCTGCGCTCGCTCCAGCTGCAATAACAAAAAGTATTGCAATCACAATTGTGACTGTCTTTGCTAAAAAAACACCATATTCCGTAAAAAATTCCACTTTGACTACCCCAATAATTCAAACTTTGTATCCCCTCCCAATGTATTAGGGCTTTTTCTTTTAAAACAAGGGGCATGACTCTCCTGTAATTCAAACAAGCGTTCGATTTAGAGTTGACATTGCTTTTCAGAAAAACTAATCTTCATTTCGTGTGAAAATCGTTCAACTCTAATGAGTGAAGTAATTCCACATTCACGCCCATCATATTTTTCACTTGATGAGGCAACAATTGATACATTAAAAGGGTAATCTCATGTCTGTAGCTTCTACCTTTGAGACACTAAAAAATAATTTTGACGCTGACGCGGCAAGCGGCATCGATCTAGTATTCCAATTCAACATCGAAGACGATGAAAATTACAGCTTAACAATTAAAGACGGTGCTTGTGATTTAACTGCAGGCGATCATGATGATCCATCAGTCACTCTAATCATGAGCACTGAGACACTTAACGGTATCGTTAGTGGCGAAACAGATGGCATGCAAGCATTTATGGCTGGTCAACTACGCGCTGAAGGCGATATGATGCTAGCGACTAAGCTAGGTGAATTATTCAGCATTGGCTAGACTATGCTGGTATTCATAAAAAAGCTGCTATTGCAGCTTTTTTTATTTCTGATAAATGGCTCGCTCTGCGACGCTATTCAAAGGTTTGGTCAATAAAGTATTATTACGCATATAAACTGCATAAATAGCTCCATCTAACATCGGCACGTACACGCCCGCACCATACTGAGCATCAACCCCAGGCAACCAATCGTTTTGGTGGAGAATAGCCCATACATCAATTAAGGCTTCTTTCTTACTTAGAGCATAAACTGATCGCTCTTTATTTAACTCATCATCAACTGAAAAATATCGACCTGAGATTCTCTCAAACCGGTGTACAGCATTAAAACCAAGCGTTTCAAACCACCCACCCCAGATAATCAATTGAGCATCCAGTTGCCACTGGTCACCTAAGACCTTAAAACTATCAATCGTTTTGTCTTGATAAACCATGTCGAGATGAAATACTTGATTTTCTTGTTTACGAACTTTAATAAGCGCTAGTTGTTTGCCATTATTATTTTCGCTATAAGTCAGTAAATCAATTCCAGTAAGCACAAAGCTTACAAGCAACCCTAGAAATAAAATAGCTAGATTGCCTTTTAACCAGGGTTTAAACCAGCCCTTGGATAAAACAATACGCAAAAATAAAAACAAAATAAAAGTTAGGAATATGACAAGGATAAGGCTGGTTAAAAAACCAAACATAGTGATCTCTGGTGTTAAAGTCTAAACGGCTATCAAACTGTTTTGTATGCCGAAAAGGTAATCAACCATATGAAATTGATTTAAGGCTTTCTTCTGATAATTTTAATAAGTCATCATTGAGTGTTTCTTTAAAAGACATGCTTTCAATATAATATTCAAGTGAGGTCAATGCATCTGCTAATGTTTCAAGAATTCGCTCTTCAGGCAATGATTCATTTTCAAATAATTCACAATTAATACAATCAATACAGTTAACAATAATTTCTGCAACACGCGGCCTTTCTAACATCAACATGGCCCCTCGAACAGAGTCCATTACTTGCCCTACACTTTCAAGGTGCAATTTATCGCCTTTTGATTCTATATATGAAGTAATTGAACGCTTTGCTAATACCAAACCTGCAAGCGCTTCCTCAACTACCACAATAACAGCTTCGAACAAAAATGGACTTTCATTGCCTTCTTGTTCATCAGTATTTAAATTTAGTTCTGGGTGAATTCCAGTTTCTTCAAATAGTTTAATTGCTTGCTCTATACTTAGTACAGCATCCGCCACTGAGAAAAGCTCATGCTCTGACACCAGCTTCTTCTCATCATTCCAGCTTTTCACTGCTTCTAATTGTTGATCACAAGCTTTACTAATGCCAGGTAAGTCAAGCATTGAGAGAGTACCGCTTAAACGTTCAAATACTCCACAAATAAAATCAACATCTTCTTCATGTGGTTCACCGCTACGTTCAAGTATATCCAGCTTATCTTTTAGCTGAGTAATTTCTTCTTGTAAGGCTTTTGATAAAGACCGTAGAACATCAACTCCAGGCCCAAACAAACGCTTACTTTCCGTTATTATTGTTTGTTCATTAAAACCAAGACTTTTGATTTCAAAGCCTTCTAGTATAGCCTTCACTTCTGGCGAATCGGAGTCACTTAAAGCAAGAATATAAAGAAGGTTTTTGCGCAATGAATCAGGCGCTGTTTTACTACTGACAACGCTTCCCACCAATGCCATTTCACGCAGGTATTTTTCTACTCTCATAAAGAGACGCTTTCGGAGATCCGAAATAACAAGACCTTCCTTAAGCATTACCTCACTCACCACAACTACAAGTGACCAAAACTGAGAGAGCGGCTCGCCTGCGCACAACTTTACGCTACCTCTCGCGGCACGGTTAATCAGGCTTAAACTAATTTTGGTGTTACGATCCCGTAGCATATCCAACAAGCCAACCTGATACATATGCCTAAAGCGTTTTGCATGATGCTCAAAATCGGATAATTTCTGGTTATCGCCCAAACCTAGCAATGAAGCTGAATCAAATTGAATTTGGGTATCAAAGTCAAAAAAATGAGACTCAGGAAAAGCTTTGTCTTTACGAGCAATTCTTAAGTCATTAATAATTGGAAGCAGTAGTTCAGGGTAGTCTAGTTTTTGATGGCTAAAATATTCGGTATAACGACGTAGAATAAAGATCGCATTACTTAGGTTTGTGAGTAAACCATTTTTGTCATCATTTGCACCAACAGGAACTTCATTTGCTAATACAACTGACTCTTGGCACAAAAGCACACAACCCTGCACTTCGATCACGACAAAGATGCCTCGAAGTTGATTCAGGTAATCAATACAATTTTGAAGGTCTTCTCCACTATCGCGATTTTCCTGAAAACGCTCCAAGCTCTGTTCGGCCTGATGAATAGTTGTTTCAATCTCAGATTGAACAAGCTCAATTGAACTGATTGCTGTCGAAGGTAGGGACATAAGTTATTTAATCCCACTAAAAACTAAAACTACACGATTCAAAGAAATGCCAACTTGTTAATTAGGTTAGAAAAACGGAGTTCTACACTTAGAAGTTCCGTTAATAAAATTTTGTTGCTTATTAATTTATAACACATTTTTTAAGCTTAACAAGGTGTACGTTGTTTCAATTTATTGATTTTCGTAAACTGATCTTTGTTCTAGGTACAATTTTACAAATTTAAGCACTTACCAAATATGCCAACGAGAAACTACCATGGAATCAAATCTGCATTTTTTCCTATGCCATCAATATATTTTTGATGGGCATCCAGCTCAACATCATTCGCTTTAATAATAGCTAGCGACTCACGTTCAGATGAAAGGCGTCTTATTGCCGTTATACCCCCCCCCTCTTCTTTGTCTAATAACAACGCTGACTGACCACCACTCAAAAGCAAATACACATCTGCTAATATTTCAGCATCCAGCAAAGCCCCGTGAAGCTCACGATGACTAGTATCAATACCATAGCGACTACACAGAGCATTCAGGTTATTCTTTTGCCCTGGGTGTTTTTTTCGGGCCATCGCGAGCGTATCAAGAACCCCACAATATTTTTCAACGGGTTTTATTCCCCCCCCCATTAAAGAGAACTCATTATTGATGAAACCTACATCAAATGCAGCATTGTGAATAACGAGTTCAGAACCCTCTATAAATTCGTAAAACTCTTGAGCGACACTCTCAAACACAGGTTTATCTTCAAGGAACTCATTGGTAATACCATGCACCCCAATAGCTTCTTCTTCAACAACACGCCTAGGGTTAATATATACATGGTAATGCTTACCTGTCAGTTTACGATCTATTAACTCAACACAACCTATTTCTATTATTCGGTGACCAGCTAAAGGGTTGATACCCGTAGTTTCTGTATCGAGTACGACTTGCCTCATTCATTCACCCCTATATCAAAATTAATTCATTGTCTTTTATAACGTGGTTTGAAGCCTGTTAAAAATAGCTATTTTATTTTTTCTTTCATGCTAACCCGGTTTGCGACAGGAAGGCCCACAACTTTTCCTTTGGTACGCCATTTAGGTATAGCTTTAATTCGTGCACCGCTTTGCTTTTGTGCAAGTATTGTATAATACGCTCCTAACGGAACTTTTTCATTTAACACATTATTTAGCCACAAAGAACGATTAACCATCCGCTGACTGTTAATAGGTAAACCATAAAAATGCGTTTGAACGCCAGAAACGCGAAAATCAAGCAGGTTCAACCAATCTTCTATACGGCTCCCCGCTATAAAGCGCATATTCCATGGCGCTTGTTTTCTGGTAGAAAATAAACGCCTTAAACCCCATAGACCTACAGGATTAAACCCTACAATCAATAGATTACCTGATGATTTTAATATTCTGGAAGCTTCTCTTAAAGTTTGGTGTGGGTCCGCTGAAAAATCCAAAGTATGGTGTAGAATAACTAAGTCCACAATATCATGATCTAGTGCGATTTCACCAAAGTTTGAAATAATAGAATTTTCAGGAAGATCTGACTCCCAGTTGGGCAGAATATAGAATTTATGCCCAAGACTACTAGGATTACCGACAGGTACCCGATGGGACACCCCTATTTCTGCTTGATGAAAACCGAAAAGCCTGCAAATCTTTTTTTCGATAACAGCGCGTTGGTTAGCCAAAAGCGTACGCCCCAGTGTACTTTGAAACCAGAATTCAAGCTCTTTTTGAACCACAAGAGAATATTCTTGAGAATCTCTATTTACAGTTCCCATACACGGCCCCATACTTTACTTTAGTAATTTACGAGATTATACCTAACTGCGCTTCACCACAACTTAGTTTAAAAAAAGGTAATTTATGCTGAACATTACTGCAATCCGTGCATTTTCAGACAACTATATTTGGTGCATTTTTAACGAAAAAAGTAAGCATGCTATCGTTATTGACCCAGGCTGCAGCCAGTCCGTAATTGATTTTCTAAATGAACAGCAACTTCGACTTATCGGTATCTTGATTACCCATCATCACCCAGACCACATAGGAGGTGTAGAAGAGCTTAAGTCTAAATTTAATGCCACTGTTTTTGGCTTTAAGCATGCTGGCACAAAACATAAAAAACTCACCTTTATTGATCAGGCATTAGTCGCAGATAATTCCTTTTCATTACTAGACACTTCATTTCAGTTAATTGAGGTTCCTGGTCATACGCTTGACCATGTAGCGTTCTTCTCTTCTGCCGATAACAATCACGAAGCCCCATGGTTATTTTGTGGCGATACTCTTTTTTCTGGTGGATGCGGAAGATTATTTGAAGGTAGCGCGCTACAAATGAACAAGTCATTAAGTAAACTTGCAGAACTTCCTCCAAATACAGAAATTTATTGCGCTCATGAGTACACTCTTAGCAACCTAGAATTTGCTCTATCAATGATGCCAAATAATCAGACATTAAAAACATATAATGACTTATGCAAAGTAAAACGCGGCCATGATGAAATTACCTTACCGTCCACTATAGGACTTGAGCTGGAAATCAACCCGTTTTTACGAACTAACGACCCTGAATTAATTTCTACTTTACAAATAAAAGAACCTAAATTGGAAACAAATCCAGACTCTGTGTTTGCTTTAACACGTAAAGCAAAAGATCAGTTTTAAGATCAATTAGCGTTAAATCGATCCCCCTATGGATTATATTTAATGCACATACTTCATTTGCTCGTTGACCCTAATAAAAGATACCCATAAACTTTGCATTCTTAATTCACTCTCCATCGTAGATCCATCGCTTTTATGCGCCATATACTTATTTTTAGCTTTTGTATTTTTCTTGCAGCTTGCTCTAACTTTCAGACAAGCACTAAAAAACCAAATAGCACCGATATATCAATTGACGAAGCCCCATTAGAAACACCGTTAAAAGAAGCTTCATCCCCCCAACCTGTTATAAAAACCGTAAAACAGAACAATTCAAAAAGCACGATTCAGTCATCAGAAAAAAAACCTGTACTTACAACACCTGCAGTAACTGACCTGAAGATCAATCCAACAATAGAATCAACATTACAACCAGATGTAATTAATACCACATCACCCAAAGTTAATAACTTTATTTCTTTCTCCTCAAAAGAGCATGAAAAAACAGAACCTTCAAAACAAGACTCGAATAATATAAATTCAATCGTAGATCGATTTTTGAAACTTGATATTCAGAATACCTTCAATTCAGAATTACCAGACTATTCTGAGTACGGATTTATTACACCCTCTAATGAGCTTGAATTACGCGTTAATGATGAGTTACATAAACTACGCACAGCCCCTCCCCCAAAAAACCTGATAAACCGCATAGTAAAGCATTTTAAATTAGATTTAACGCTCGACAATAGAAGAATACAAAACCAACTGAATTGGTATTTGAGAAACCCTAGTTATTTAGACAGAACATTTAAACGCTCTGCTCGATATATTCACTTCATTGTTGAAGAGGTCATTAAAAGAGATTTACCAATGGAACTGGCATTATTGCCATTTGTAGAAAGTGCCTATGATCCTTTTGCATATAGCCATGGCCGTGCTTCTGGGCTTTGGCAATTTATTCCAGGTACCGGAAAAATATATGGGCTCCATCAAAACTGGTGGTATGACGGAAGACGCGATGTACCGGCCTCAACTAAGGCAGCATTGGATTATCTCAGTTATTTGAATAAGCGCTTTGACGGAAACTGGTTACACGCTCTTGCCGCTTACAATTCCGGTTCAGGGAGAGTAGGCAAGGCCATTCGAAAAAATAAGAAGAAATCAAAAAGTACAGATTTTTGGTCACTTAAGTTACCAAGAGAAACCAAAGCTTATGTCCCCAAATTGTTAGCGCTGGCAAAGATTGTTTTAAATGCCGAAACCTATGGTGTCTCACTCCCACCTATTCCTGACACACCTTATTTCAAAATTGTACAAACGGGGGCTCAAATTGACCTTGCACAAGCAGCCTCTTTAGCAAATATTGACATCAATGAGATCTACAAACTCAACCCGGGTTTCAATCAATGGGCCAGCGCCCCACTCGGGCCTCACCGTTTACTGGTGCCAGCAGAAAAAGCACAAGAATTTACAACCAACCTTAAAGCATTGCCGCCAAACAAGCGCCTAAACTGGAATCGTTACAGCGTGCGTCGTGGTGACTCATTGATTCGCATAGCCAAAAAATTTAATACCACCCCAAAACTAATCAAACAAGTGAATCATTTAAGATCAAACATGATTCGGGAAAAACAAAAACTATTAATTCCTATTGCCTCAAAAGGTAAAAGCTATTATGACCTAAGCCAGCAAAATCGACTTAAGAGCAAGCAAAATAACTTAACAGGCGCCCAAGGCAGCACTAAGCTTTACTATACGGTAAAGCCCGGTGACACAATATGGGACCTTTCATTAGCACACAAAGTTGGCGTTAGATCATTAGCTAAATGGAATGGCATGGCACCAACCGATGTATTAAAGCCAGGCAAGAAATTGCTCATTTGGTCTAAAGCGAAAGAAAATATAGCCACGACAGAAATACCCATAGCATTTGCAAAAAAACGTGAATTGATTAAACGTATAGGTTATCGCGTCAGAAAAGGCGACTCACTTGCAAAAATTGCAAACAAGTTTAGCGTTAGTATAAAAAAACTGATTGTGTGGAATAAACTAAACAAGAAAAAGTACCTTCAACCAGGACAGAAGCTTACAATTTATGTTGATTTAACGAATAGCTAAATCTATACCTACTCTACTTGTTCGCAAGAATATTCAAAGCAAACTTCGCTTGCTGAATAAATTGGCTAAAGCCTGAGAAGTAATTTTTATTCAAAGGTCTGGAGCTCACCCCCATATCAGCATAAATAACCCCTACTCTTTTATTTTGTGCACTTAAGGGGGCAATAAAAAAATCATCCTGCCCTGTAATCCCCTGATATTCAGAAGTTAAATACTGGGCCACTGATTTATGCTCTGAACTCCCAACCCAAATGGCTTGATCCTTTTCAAATAGATTATATAAAAAGCCTGATAAACTCCGCTCGTATCGGACAACAAAACGCTCCCCCCATTTTTCCGTACCTGAACCCACAACATACTTGGCTACAAGTTTTTGATGACTTTTATCAAAAATCACCAAGGTAACGCGTTCTATTCCTACTCCATTGTGAATTCCTTTCAAGATCGTTTTAAAAACAGCATTGATATTAAACTTACTCATCATCAACTCAGTCAACTCTTGTAATATTTTTAACTGAACTTCTGAATTTGGTTCTAGTTTTTTTTCATCTTCGATGCTTTTTTCTTTGCTTCTTACAACTTTATGCTTACTTGTGGGAATATATTCAGTAAGTATTCCATGCCCAAACTGCTTTATCATTTTTGCCGCATCATCTGCAGTAGTAATAATGGCTTGCTTAGCATCATCAAGACTGACGTCTTTAAAGTCAGCTACGCGCTTCATAACCGCTTGAAATTCCAATGAATCCCAGCCAATCAACGCTGCACGACTAATCTCATCACCTAAAAACACTGCCTCTATCATCCTTTCAGGTTCTGACGGTTTAGCTAAAACCGTGTTAACTAAGCCTTCAATACGCCATTGTTTCATCAAGGTTTTAGATAGACGAGTTATGCTTACACCCAAGCGTTTTTCTGCAGCACGGTTTTTCTCATCATTAGTCGATTCCGAGTTAACGTCTTTATTCATGACTTTCACTTCATTTTCATCTGAACCTAAAACTAATAACTCAGCTAAATGACTTAGTAACGACGCCACAAAAACCTCCTCTCGCTTCGTAGGAGATAGATCATCACACAACGCTTTGGCCTGAGATGCTCCATGAAGGGTTTTAGCTAACATCGAAACAAGAACTGGCGATGGCCTTTCTTTTAAAACCGTTTCTAAAACTTTAAGTGACAGACACACAGAACGAATATTTTTAAAACCTATGTTTATCACAGCACGACTGACTGTCGTCACTGGAACGCCACTTGGGTTATATAAAACAGAGTTAGAAACTCGAAGAATATTCGACGTTAAACTTGCATCTTTTAAAATAACTTCTGCAAGCTGCATTCCTGAAGAATCATCTGCAGCAGTAATTCGATCAAGCTCTGTCAATAAAGTCGATAAGACTGCTGCTTGACTCACTTCCAGCACCCGCATCCACCCATTCAAACCTTTCATTCAGCACATCTCCAACCAATTTCACAATTAATACTAAAAGTTTAGCAAGAGATTTGATGAATGCTTAATTTTATACCAAACAGTTAGAAATCATTTTATTCCCTCTATTTTGATTTAGATCAATATAAAAAGTAATTGCGCTCACTCATTGAATTGACAAATATTATACAAGCCCTATAGTTATTCATCGTTTGGCATCAAAGTTATAAAAACACGAACTAACAAGTAGTTATCGTAAGAATTCTAAAAACACTGCACTTCTTTGGCGCTTTCGCTCATCACTTGCATCAATTTAGACCACAATAATTACTTGTCGCCAATAGGAAAAATCATTCAATACATAACTTGATATTGGTTGATTAACCACGCGTGACTATAGCCAATCTATTTGGCATAATGCGCAGACTTTTTTAGTCGACCAGAAAGAGTCCATTTATAAAATAATTTGAATGACTGACTATATTTCTGGCCAAACCCTTTCAAAGTTACAGGAGAGCACCGTGACTGATAAAAAAGCTCAGTTATTGGTTGATGGAAAAACCATCGATTTACCCATTTATTCTGGATCAGTCGGCCCAGACGTAATAGATGTACGAGGTCTAGTATCAGAAGGTGTTTTTACCTATGACCCAGGATTTGTATCCACAGCAGCCTGTGAATCAAAAATAACTTATATTGATGGCGGCAAAGGTGTTCTTTTACACCGTGGCTATCCAATAGAACAACTTGCAGAAGGTTCTGATTATTTAGAATTATGCCACTTGTTGCTTCATGGAGAACTTCCAACAAAAGAAGAGAATGAAAGCTTCCGATCAACCGTTCGTAACCACACAATGGTCCACGATCAGGTCAATCAGTTCTTTAAAGGCTTTCGACGTGACGCACACCCAATGGCGATCATGTGCGGCGTTGTAGGCGCTTTGTCTGCTTTCTACCATGACACCATGGATATTTCGGATGAAAAACATCGTGAAATTGCTGGCTTCCGCTTAATTGCTAAAATGCCAACCATTGCAGCTATGTGCTACAAGTACTCGATCGGTCAACCTTTCATGTACCCAAACAATGACCTTGATTATGCAGAAAACTTCCTGCACATGATGTTCAGCACTCCTGCCGGTGATACAAAGATCGATCCGGTTATTGCAAAAGCAATGGACAAGATCTTCATGCTACACGCAGATCATGAACAAAATGCCTCTACCTCTACAGTCCGCTTGGCTGGTTCAACAGGTGCAAACCCATTTGCTTGTATCGCATCAGGAATTGCAGCACTTTGGGGTCCAGCACATGGGGGCGCTAACGAAGCAGTATTAACCATGCTTAACGAAATTGGTGATGTGTCTCGTATTGATGAGTATGTTGCTAAAGCGAAAGATAAAAATGATCCTTTCCGCTTAATGGGCTTTGGTCATCGCGTTTATAAAAACTTCGACCCTCGCGCGAAAGTCATGCGTGAAACCTGTGAAGAAGTACTTGGTGCATTAGGTTTAGAAAACGACCCTCTTCTTAAGATTGCACGAAGACTTGAGCAGATCGCACTTGAAGATGAATATTTTGTAGCTAGAAAACTCTACCCTAACGTAGATTTCTACTCAGGAATCATCTTGAAAGCTATTGGTATTCCTGAGTCTATGTTTACCGTTATCTTCGCTATGTCGCGTACGATTGGCTGGTTCTCTCACTGGAATGAAATGGTTAGTAACGATTATCGTATAGGCCGACCAAGACAGCTTTATACTGGACATGAAAAGCGTGATTACCCTAAAGCGTAATTTTTGCTTGATATGACCAAAAAAGCCTCGCTTATTGCGAGGCTTTTTTGTTTAAATAAAAACTATTAAATCCCCGTAGACTCTTCATTTTTCATTAAAGCGATGCCTTTAATAACCCATTATAAAAATCGCTTTATATTCTGACTCTCTTTTAATTGTTTTTGAATATCAGAACGCGAACGAGCACTCATTTCTTTCCTCCCTAACCGCGTGGAGTCCATTGGTGGAAGAAAATGCACATGCGCGTGTATTCGGTCAACCATAAACATGCGCCCTAAAGTTTCCCCAAATGTGTCTTCATCAATATAAGCAGGCTCAGGTAATAAATTTCCATTTCCATCGGTATAACTAATCACTACGGCTTGAACTGGTTTTTTAGTACGAACAGCCGCCTCATAAAACATAGAATAAAAAGGAAGCACTTTTATTCCTACAGATGTCGTTCCTTCCGGAAAGACATGTATAGAACGCCCTTCATTTAATTTTTTTTCAATAGCAGGAATTGAACGGTATGCTTGAAACTTGTTATCTCTATTAATAAACACCGACTGCATTCGTGAGGTAAATGTACCTAAAAAAGGCCAACCCTCCAAATCATGACGAGCAATAAAACTCAAAGGACGAACCCCCGAAAAAACAATCGTATCTAACCAGGATATATGATTTGAGACAAACAAACCCTGATCTGACATCATTTCCCCAGTAACATGAACCTCGACATTCATCGAATAGTTAAGGTCCTCTACCCAAAGAGAAAATAATTTATAGTCATTCAGATGTTTATACTTAATTTTTGATATTGAAGGAAATTGATAGCAAGATTCTATAAATGCACTCCCAGCTAGTAAATTAAAGCCTAAGCGGGAGTAACGTACCGCCTGTCGAAGCTTAACCTTTACAGGAACTGTAAGTAATTTATTAATAAGTTTTGAATTTGATGACATTAAACTTTAACGACATCACGCAAGAACACCCAATCAGAGTCCGATGACTGCTCTTCACTGTAATAATAACCGGCATAATCAAACTCTTTTAGCTTTTCTACATTCTCAATATGATTATCTGCTGCAAAGCGAACCATCAATCCACGCGCTTTTTTTGCGTAAAAGCTAATAATTTTATACTTATCACCTTTGAAATCTTTAAATATTGGAGTGATGATTTTCGACTTTACCTGCTTGGCTTGCACTGATTTAAAATACTCATTGGAGGCAAGGTTAACCAAGACCCCATTTTCACCCAACTGGTCATTCAAACTTAATGTTAATTTAGCACCCCAAAAGTCATATAGATTTTTAAAACTGGCATTTTTGACTTTTGTACCCATTTCTAATCGATATGCCTGCATCAAATCCAGAGGCTTTAATAACCCATACAAACCAGACAAAATCCTGACGCGAGATTGAATAAAATCAAGTTCCTTTTTCGTCATAGTCTCAACAGATAAACCAGTATATACATCTCCTTTAAATGCGAAGACCGCTTGCTTTGCATTTTGCTCTGTAAATGGAAGCTCCCAATCACTAAAACGCTGTACATTTAATTTTGCTATTTTCTCACTTACCCCCATAAGTTTATGAAGCCCTTGCCAATCAAAATCACGCATAACTCCGACAAGTTGTTTTGCTTCTTGCAAAAAAGCAGCATGGGTATATTCCGAAGTAAAACTAGCGCTATCGAAATCTAGCGTTTTAGCAGGAGACAGTAAGAAAATCATGTGTAGCCTTAACTCAGTAGTTTAGTATTTTAAAACATTCTCAGAACAAATAAATCCAGCTCATCTAAATCAAATGGCCAGGATAGCTCATGCAGTGAATGCTCGAACCTTATGACAGGGATCCTAATTGCGTATTTCTTAAATAGCTCATCATCATTTGCAATATCAATAACTTCTAATGTAAATTGATGTTTCAAGTTGGCAGCATCAATTAACGATTTCGCTTGTTCACACAAATGACAGCCAGATGTCGAATAAAGCAAAAGTGTTTTATTATATTTTTCTTTATAAACAGCCACTTATAATTCCAATTTAAAGTAATTTATATTCACTCTTGGCAAGAGAAACTTTGATGCGCATAATACGTGAAATTCTAATTTAGTTTCAATCTACAAACACACCCAATTAACAAGAAAAAGGCAAAAGACTTCTTATGTGGTTCAAAAACATTCTTTTTTATCGATTTAGTAAGCCGTTTGAAATGAGCAGCGAAGAACTAGAAACTCGCCTTAGTGAATCACCTTTTGTACCCTGTGGCGCTAATGATATCTATCAACTCGGATGGACAAGCCCATTACAAAAGCATTCTGAACAATTAGTTCATATTTCACAAGACTATTGGATGGTTTGCTTACAGAAACAGGAGCGTATTTTACCGGGCTCCGTAGTTAATGAACAAGTCCAAGAAAAAGTAACTCAAATAGAAGAAGAACAACACAGAAAAGTCACTCGTAAAGAAAAAGCTGAATTGAAAGAAGAAATCACACTCCAACTTTTGCCAAAATCATTTACACGAACAAGCCGCCACTTTGCTTATATCTCCCCTAGCAAAGGGTATATGGTAATTAATACAGCTTCCGCTAAAGTTGCTGATGAATTTACCAGCTACCTCAGAAAAACTATTGGCTCTTTGCCCATTCGACTTCCTGTTGTTAAACAGGCGCCAAGCTCAGTTATGACGCATTGGGTAACAAAAGATTCCAGCCTGCCCGATAACATTACAATTGGATATGAATGCGAACTAACCTCCACTGGTGAAGAAAAAGGCAGCATTAAATATAAAGGCCTCGAATTAGATCAAGATCAAATCGAACAACAAATAAAATCAGGAATGGAAGTAACCAAACTCGCAGTAGAATGGCAAGAAAACATAAGTTTTCTTCTCGGTTCAGACTTGACAATTAAACGAATAAAGTTTGGCGATATACTTCAAGATCAATTAGATGACGCAAACTCAGAAGATGCAGCAAGCGCATTTGATGCTGGCTTTGCAATCATGACTCTTGAGTTTGATCGCTTAATTCCAGATGTTCTAAATTCATTTGGCGGTGAAGATACAAGCGCAATCATTGAAGTTTAAAAAACGCCCTAATATTTATCGCGGCCAAATGCCGCGATAAAAATATTCAAACAATCTAAATAATGCCTTTCTCAAGCGCTTCCTGCCTGATGCCAACCCAACCTTCTTTTACTGTGCGAATATGGCTAGCAACTTCATCTAGCATTTCAATATCATTTTTCATATTAGCCTGCAACAAACGATGCTCGCAATAAGAGTACAAATCAAATAGATTCTGAGAAAGCTCTTTACCTTTCCCCATATCTAAAAAGCTACGTAAGCCCGCGATAATTTCTATGGTTCGGTTTATAAACTTATTTTTACCTTCAAAGTCATTTGCAATAATACGAGACTTCGCCATATTGATTCGCTCTAGAGCACCATCAAACAAAAGCTGAATCAACTTATGTCGATCAACATCAACAACACTTGTTTGCGCACTTACCGACTGATACTGATGCAATGCATTCATTATTCTTCTCCTACTTCTGCATTATTAGTTAGAAGTATAACCCCTAACTAAATATAAGTTGTTCAATTTTAATCTTTAGAACTTGCGCCCGATAAGGCATCTAACTGAGACTTAATAAAATCTTGTGTACTATTTAACTGACTAATTAAAATATCGGCAGCCGTAAATTGTTTTGCTAAACGGCTGGTTAAGCTTTCAATTCGCTCACTTAAACTTATTCTTTCACCTGCGATCAACGCAAGCTCTTTATTTATACGTTCATTTTTAGCAGTTATGGTGCCATCTGTCCCTAGAAAACGGTTGATCGTATCAACCAATTGCTCACCAACACCCTCAATATAGGTTGCTGTGCCTCGACTCCCTATTGCAGACCCACTGATCTTGACTTTTATTCCTTCAGAGTCATCACCTGATGCTGCGGTTAATACCTGCCCACTACCTGTAGCGGCGACACCATTGATGGTTCCAACAACATCAACACCATCAGTGCCAACCCCAACACTTAATCCTAACTGGGCTACAGAATTTGTATCGACCGATGTCAGCTCAACTTTAGAGCTAGATCCATATATACCTGAATTTATAACTAATTGATTAGAACCATCCAAAGTAACCGTTACAAATTTACCTGCAGCCGCTAATGTTGAATCTGCATTAATTTTAGATTGTAGTTCCGTTGCTAATTGAGCCTGCGTATAACTACCAGCTTCCAAGGTAATTGCACCACTATCTGTTCCATCTATTTTAATGGTTAAAGCATCATTATTAGCATCAATCGTTGTACTGGCCCCTAAACTAACAGAGCCCGTTACATCACCACGAGTAGCAGCTGTGGTAACATTGATCGCATAAGTACCAGGTTTGGTATTAATACTGGAGCTGGTCATTTCAACCTGAGAGTCCGAAGCTCGCCGCTGCTCAGAGAACAAAGCGGCAACATCATCAGGGTAAGCTGCAAACTGCGTTTCAAATGTACTGGAGTTAAAGCTTAGCTGACCAGTCTGATAATCAGTTGCAATCCCAATCTCGGCCAAACTTCTTACATTAGCACTTTCCAAGCCTTTAATCGTGGAGCCCAGAATATTCTGAACCTCATTTAAAATAGTTCGTGTGGAGGTATCGCCCAACAAAATACCATTGTTTGCGCCCGAAGGATCGAAATTAGAGTTGTCAGAAATTAATTTCTTAAGTGAGTTATAGGCATCCACAAATTCAGTTATTTTTTCAGAAATTGTACCCGAGTCATTTTCAACAGTAAGACTGGCAGGCACATCTATATTTGTGGAGTTCAGAGTTAGAGTTACACCTGGAATCGCATCACCTACTGTATTAGAAGATCGCGTAATCGGTACGCCATTCAATTCAAAGGCAGCATCAGTCGCTGGCTGGCTTTGCGAAAGGTTCAGTGCCCCAGCAGTATATGATAGCCTCGATAAACCATTTGCATCGTCATCATCGCCATCACCAGTATCTGTCACTGCAATCTCTACAGTGTTAGCCAGACCAGTTTTATCTGAATTCAAAACAAGCTTATAGCCAGTTCCCGTATAAAGAACTGATGCTGTCACATCCAGATCACTACTCTCGTTAATCGCAGCAGCAATTCCGTCAAGCGTGTTATTGGCCGCTGAAATCGCAACATTTACTGCTGCTCCAGTACCGACCTTGATCGATAAACTACCCTCGCCAAGCTGAGTGGTATCGGAATCATTGAATTCAGAAGATGTTAGCGTCTGAGATTTTGCTAGAGCAGTTACTTCCAAACTATAGGAACCGGCAACCGCTGTTGAAGATGCACTACCTGAAAATGCAGAGTTACCGGAAGTAACTATTTTTGATTCAAACAATGAACCATCAGAAAGAGATCGAGAAGGTAATCGAAGATCGGTGATAGCAGATTGAATCTGACCAAAAATAGAAAGCTCGGCACTGAGGTCTTCCTCTCTACGATCCAACCTAGCTTCTGTAGGCGCTCTTTCGGCCTCAGCGAGTTTTTCTATTAGATCACTGGTTAGAACACCAGAACCTATTCCTACGGAAGATATGTTTGCCATAACAGCTGCCTCAAAAGCTCGAACTACTGTTAAAACATAAACCAGTACAGAAACCGAGCTAAAACTTAAAGTTTAAAACCGGCAATAATTCAGTTTTGCCAATCTTTATATTAACTAGATCGGCAGTACAGGGCAAAAGTTTACCTTTCACCCTGTAAAATATTGTTAACTGTTGCCGTTTATCAAACCTTAGCGTTAAATAAACTTAATGGCTCATTCTGTTGCAAATCTTGCGCCAGCTTTAAAGCAACATCATCAGGAATCTGCCTGATAACCTTGTCCGTCTGACGATCCACAACCGTAATTATCGTTTTGCCAGACTCATCATCTAAATTAAATTGCAGGTTACGCTCAACATTCTGAACATAGTCATTTAATTTAGTGACCGCATCCTTAACTTGCTCTTGCGATGCTTCTGCCTGCTTATTTTGAGCCTCATTCAACTGACGCTGTTTAGCTAACTGATCTGTTGGCTCAGAAGCCTTCACATCAGCCGCTTCTTTTATCTGCTTCGACGACGAGGAAGACGCAGCAGCCTTTGCCAGCACATCAATACCATTTAATTTTACGTCGCTCATACTTCACCTCTTACCAGTACTATAACTAAGAAACCGACTTTAGCTTTCACTAAAGTCGGTAGGCTACATACTGTTTATTTTACTGTAGTAACGATAGAACTTGTTGTGGTCTAGCGTTAGCTTGAGATAATACTGATATACCAGCTTGCTGTAACACTTGAGCTCTTGATAATGCCGCAGTTTCCGAAGCAAAATCAGCATCCTTAATTCGAGAGTTCGCAGCACTTAGGTTTTCAGTAGTTACTTCTAAGTTCGCAATAGTATTATCAAAACGGTTTTGAACCGCACCTAACTCAGCCACTCGTGACGAGATGGTCTGTAAGGCATTATCTACTGCGATAACCGCATCTGCAGCACCAGCAGCCGTACTAACATCAATATTATCTAGACGTGTACCGCTCTCAGTACCACCATAAGTACCCACCTTGAACCCAGAGTTACTTAAATTTGCAGTATTACTTGAAACCTCAATTGCACCACCAGACTCTAGTTTAATCGATGAAACATAAGTGGTGTTATTGTCTGCATCATTGGTTGCTCCAATGTTCGATGACCCAGTCCCAAGATCAATATTACGACCATCATCTGCAATTAGCACAAATGAATCTGAATCCAGAGCTTCAGCCCTCACGCCCGTTTGCCCAGACTTTAAATTGATTGCTGTAATGTTAGCAGCCAATTTCTCATCTACCGTTGCCGTTGTGGCATAAGATGTCGTAACTGTTACACCATTTATGACCGAATCACCTGCCGTATTTGCCGCAAGTGTAATATCTGCACCCTTGTATGTGTTTGCATTAACAATCGCTGTAATACCCGTCTGCTCGGACACTTTATTAATCGCTGCAGCTTTTGAGATAGCGCTAAAGTCAGCCCCAGTACTAGAAGCATTATCATCAGTAGCCAAACTACCTGCCACTGCAATACCATTTAGTACCAAATCACCTGTTTGCATAACATCCTGGTTTGTTGCATTAGTTGCGTCACTAACCGTACCTGCGTTTACACCACTATAGGTACCAACCTCAAAACCAACATTATCAATATCACCAGTATCAGAACCAACTGTAATATCATTACCTTCTTTACTACTTATAGTGACATTTCCTACGAATACATCATAACCTGTAGTCAAACCGATGGTTGCTGCAAGAACTGATGTAACACCCGTATTAGCCACAATTCCAAAATCATCCGTAATACCTGCAGCAGTACCGCCAACTGCAATATTTCGACCATCATCTGCAATTAAGGTAATACCGGTTACTGCATCACCCGTATTCACAGCACGAACACCTGTTTGACCAGATTTGGAGTTTATTGCCGTTACTACAGCATCAAGGTTTTCAGTAACAGTTACTGTCGTAGATGTACTTACAACGATTCCTACACCATTGATCGCAATTGTTGCAGATGAGTGATTGGTTAAACCACCGCCTGAAGCACCAGCGACGACATTCGCATCTACCGTTGCGACAATACCAGAAGAATCAGTTGATTTATTAATTGCTGCTGCTTTAGCAATCGAACTTGACGCACCTTGCGCAAAAGAAGAAGCATCATCAGAAGCAACAGACCCCGTAATAGCAAAACCATTTAATGTAATGTCACCTGCTACAAGCGCTCTACCGGAAGTAACTGTACCGATCAAACCCGTGGTTGATTCACGCCCTGAGATACCAGCAGACTCTGCAGTACCAAGAGAATCAGTAGAAAGCTTTGAAATACTTACCGTAATACTGTCACCGGCATTTGCACCTGTTTGGAAAACAGCATTCTGAAAAGAGCCGTCCAATAAGTTTTTACCGTTAAAGTTGGTAATTTCAGAAATGTTTTTTATTTCATCAATTAGCTGATCTACTTCTTGCTGAAGCGCTTCTCTATCTAAAGAAGTGTTGGTATCGTTTGCTGATTGAAGCGCCAACTCACGAACACGCTGTAAGCTTGATGTCATAGAGTTCATCGCACCTTCAGCTGTTTGCGATAAAGAAATTGCATCACCAGCGTTTCGTATCGCCTGGTTACTACCTCGAATCTGCGAATCAAAACGAGTTGAAATCGCGATACCCGCCGCATCATCTTTCGCACTATTAATACGTAAACCAGAAGATAAACGCTGTAACGCCTGGCTCTGTTCGTTCTGAGATTTATTCAGGTTACGCTGAGCATTCAGCGAGGATATGTTTGTATTTATAATTTGAGGCATGTTGCTTCTCCTTTAAACCCAATCAATTTGCACATTACGTACAATCTAGGACAGGCTTCACGTTACCGCAAAGCCAAAAGCCGAGCGTACAGTGTTAACCAGTTAATGGATTTAACGGCAGCAATAAAAATTACTTGAGAAATATTTTTAAATTTAATTGTTAAGTTATGTAATTTAAGAGGAAATAGTGTTTTGAGGATTCAATTCTTGTGACTTTATACACCAAATATGCATAAGATATTTACAAAAAAATTTAAGTAGCAAGCCCTAATGGCTTGCCACTTAAATTCAACTACTCTTCTTCGGGATCAGTAATAGACATCCTAACCCAAGGATCAGTATGGAAATCAAAATCCTTTAATAAAATCTTTTTAAAATGCGGACCAACATTTTCTAAAAATTCAACCACATCTAACTGCCACTCCTTAATAAACTCAAGGCGCCTCTCTTCATCATCGATCGCAAAAGCATGACCAAATAAAATATAAGTAAAATGCCGTAACGAACCTCGCATAAGGAAATAAAACCCTTCAACTCTTTTTCCAACAACTTTTTCCATATAGGCATTTAAACGAAAACATATTCGACTAACATCATCCAGGCTGAGTATTTCCTCCTGGACCATCTTTTTTGCATCAGAGGTGAACTCATCCATGGTATGAACCAAGATATCTATTTGATGGTCAATTGCAGCCTGACTAATTTCTCTGCACTCATCACCAAAAAGGTAATTCATAAATGACTTTTTGTCACTTTGGGTTGATGACGCCACCTGTTGCTTAAACTCACTCTCCTGAATCCAGCTAGCGCCTACTATTTTCGCCCCATCAGAACAGCTATATACTTTAGTTTTATTATCTTTGATTAACTTAGCATGCCTTATAAGATGCTCAACTTTTCGCAAGGCCGTATAATAAGGCGGCGTAGTTAGCAGCGTTCTACCATCAACACCTTCCACATCAAACATGTGGTAGTTTTCAACTGCTGTGACATCTTGTAGAACAGTATCAAGTTGATCAGTATCATAATAAGGCGACCCTTTGGCATGATGCCGTTCTTTAGACGGAAAGGCGAAGTCCATGCCAAACAGATAAATGCTATTAAAACGATAATGCGACGCAATCGCTAAGGCTAAATTAGTACAAGTGGGCGTACCATCAGCAATAGTGTCGTCATCATTCCCAAACATATTGGAAATACCACTTTCTTTTTTAAAGTATATCCGGAGATTCTCGAACCACTCAAAAACACATGGATTCAAATGACTGGGGCCGATCATATTCAAACTACGAACCCAATCATCGTCTTTAATTTGCCTTAAGTAATCAACATTAAGAAAATCACTTTCGAGCTCGATATGCATATCTGGTGTAATACCATTCACATATAAAGATTTAAGCGAGGAACCACAAGAAATGATAATCACTTCATCTTTAATTTCTTTAAGATAATCTATTCGCTCATCAAGTGATGGCCCTGCACCAATGATGCAAACAGGTACATCCTCAAATCCTTTTTTGAAAGGTGGAATCAATTTGCACCCCATCTTCAGGTTATGCAAACACTGATTAAGCTGATTTAGTTCATCATCGTAGTTTCCCCAAGACATGAGAAATACATACATATCATCATTAACTTTATCGGAGATGCGATCAAACATCTCATTTGCCTGATGGTTATAGAAGAGTGTTGCTAATGGAAAGCTTGGGCTGTTTGCTACAAGGTTATTCCACAATACGGCCCATAAAACGAATTCCTCTTCCCCTCCTTCCGTTTTACCCACTAAGAAGTGTATCGCCCTACCTTCACTTGGATTCATATCAGCACAAATTTTTTCCCAGTCTGCTGTATAAAGACTGGCTGCAAACTTATCTAAGTCTGGCTCTACAATATAAGCAACATTTACTTGGTTGTTTGTAACAAACTCTTCTATATGATAACCAAGACCAACTCCAAGAAATGCTATACATGGGTAGAAATCAGCCAATTTATAGTACATAAAGTTATCACGGGTTATCGGTGATTTATGTATTATTTTGTCTGCGTACCGAGCAAAAAAACGGGGATTACTGTATTCACCCGGCAAAGGACAATTTACAGAAATAATTCGCTGCCCCTCATTAAAAGCCTCTTTAAAGTGAGCGACTTCTTCTTTTGCATAAGCTTTAGCACGATTATTATAAGTAGACTTATCGCCTACCCATAAGTCCATTTCATCTTCTTCAGTTAATATATTTAGCCTGGCATTTTCTAACTTGTAATCCTTAAAGTACTCGTAAAGTTCAGGATACGCCCCTTTAAAAAAGGCCAAGTTATTTTTCCTGCGTGTATTTAGCTGATCAAGTATTTGTACTTCTGATAAATTCATTTCTAAAACTCGTGTCGATGAGATATTAACTACCAGTGATAGCAATATATATTCCAATAACTATTAAGCGTTATTCAATTATAAAAAGCACACATGATCATTTATTAAACAAAGTGTCGATAAAAACGGCAAAAAACAAACTAAGAAGCGATATCTAAAACTAAACTGCCGCCAAAAAAACAACTTTCGGCAAACTATTTCCGGTAAACACCCATCACCAAAAAGCACACAAACCTTTGTTTTAATTAGGATTTAACAACAAAACAGCTTTTTGGCACGCTGATTGCTCTAATCCATGCAAAGGAATTAACTTCCGCTTTTGTCGAGAAGCTAATTAATTAATTTTTTGTTTACTTAATAAATGTTGTCGCACCGACAGTATAAGTGCTCATAAGCGCTTAAGAAAAAACTGAACGGCTAGCTGCTATAAAGGGGAAAGATATGCCTCAGATTATCAACACCAACATCGCATCACTTAATGCGCAAAGAAACTTAGACCGATCTCAGTCTGATAACCAAACAGCCTTGCAGCGTCTATCTTCTGGCCTACGTATAAATAGTGCTAAAGACGATGCAGCAGGACTAGCCATTTCAACACGGTTCACCTCTCAGGTTCAAGGCTTAAATGTTGCGATACGAAATGCCGGTGATGGTGTCTCACTTTCGCAAACAGCTGAAGGTGCTTTAGGTTCCATGAGCAGCAACTTATTGCGAATAAGAGAGTTGGCACTTCAATCAGCTAACGCTACTAATAGTGCCATTGACAGAGTCGCGCTTAACGAAGAAGTTCAGCAATTAAAAGCTGAGATCAAACGTGTATCTGACCAAACCAATTTTAACGGCACTAAATTACTTGACGGCACCTTTACTGACGTTAGTTTTCAAATTGGGGCAAATGAAGGTGAATCAGTTACTTTCGGAATTGAAGGCGCAACCGTAAATAAACTTGGAGCTGCGGCCAGTGATGGCATCTCATCCGATGCAAATGCTGTCGCTCTTACTGCTGGCGACTTAGTCATAAACGGCGTAGCAATTGGTGCATCTACGGGAGTTGATGATGCTTTCTCTAGCGCTGACCAAGATCAAAGTGCGATCGCAAAAGCAGCCGCTATCAATAAAGCCTCAGACTTAACAGGGGTTACAGCCGAAATTAATGGCACATTTGTTAATGGCGCATCATTTGACCCAACAGCACAAACTACAACTGGCACAATCACTGTCAACGGCGTATTCATAAATCTAGCCAATGATTCGAACCAGTCAGCTCAAGTTAATCTGGATAACGTTGTCAGCGCTATCAACGAAAAATCAGGTGCAACAGGTGTCAGAGCTATTTACCGTGGAAACCCAAGCAATGGAGTGGAACTAATCGCTGATGATGGCCGTAATATTGTTACTGGCGGAACAGTTAGTAACGCTATCTTCGGTCTTGCAATAACAACAGGCACAAACGAGACAACGCATTCTGGTAGTTTCTCACTAATTTCCACAGATGCTTCCTCAATAGCACTCGATACCACCACAGGCAACATAGCGAATGCCGGACTAGCAATTGGCACCTATAGCGGTAATAACAGTGGTGCAATCAGCGCTGTTACAACTGCGGTCGCTTTAAGTGCTGGTGATATCGTAATTAATGGCATTCCTATCGGTCCGACTCAAAGTAATTTTGATACAGCATCGACAGCTCAAGAAGATGGCAGCGCCATCGCTAAAGCATTTGCGATTAATCAGGTTAGCGATAAAACTGGCGTCACAGCAACGGCAAACACGACAACTTTAACTGCTGGCACATTAACAACAGGTACAGCAGAAACAGGTACCTTTGAATTAAATGGTGTCGTAATAAACATTTCATTCAGTGCTACAGATACTAATGCAGATATTCAAGGCACTGTTGTGACCGCAGTTAACAATAAATCCGGTCAAACAGGTATTAGCGCTGAAGCTTTTGGCAGCACATTTAGATTACTTGCTGATGATGGTCGTAACATTGACATTGCAACCTTCGCAGGCTCTTTAACAGGTGCTGAAATTGGTTTAACTGCAGCAGTCACTCAAAGCACCCTGTCACTTCAATCTGCTGGGCAAATTGAGTTATCAAGCTTAACCGGTAATATCGATCGAACCGGGTTTGATGTGGGTACATATGGTTCAAATGAAACCGGACAACTTGTACAGGATATAGACATCAGCACAGTCGTTGGTGCACTTAAAGCGCTATCAGCAGTTGATAATGCAATCAGTAGTATCAGCTTACAAAGGGCAAATTTGGGTGCGATTCAAAACCGTTTTGAATCAACCATTCAAAACCAATCGATTGCCATTGAGAACTTGACCACGGCTAACTCACGTATTCGTGATGCTGACTTTGCAGCTGAAACCGCAGAAATGTCACGAACACAAGTACTACAATCAGCCGGTTTATCAATACTCTCTCAAGCAAATGGACAGCCTCAACAGGTGCTACAGCTACTTCAGGGTTAACTTTTTCGGCTCAAAAAAAGCTGGCTTCTGCTGGCTTTTTTTTCGCCTGAATTTTATTACAACACATTCAATTTCAAACACTTATTGGCACGCAATTCGCTATATCTAAGTTATATACCAATAATCAATAATTAAGCGGCAGAGGTTTTCCTATTATGGCAAGTTCAACATCCCGTTTGGTTCAGGCATCTGAATCATTACCCGTTAAAGACCAAGCAGAAATTGCACGTAACTTATTAACCGCTAACAATTTATATAACCTTGCTAATTCAGCACAATATGAGCAAGAAGAGCGTGAAGATTCACTCAAACTATCTTACGAGTTAACCAGCCAGGTATTGAAGCAAACACCAGATAGCGCAAGTGCATTGAGTTTGATGGCGCGTATCAATATGGATCTTGGCACATTAGATGACGCTGAAGCCCTATTAAATAAAGCCGTTCACATTGCACCTAAGGATGAGAATATCCGTTTAAACGAGGGTTACTTACGTATTGCTAAGCGCCAATACATTAAAGCGGAAGAATCTTTTTTATGTGCGCTAGCGATTAACTCGCACTCTGCTCAAGCATTTTCTGGCGTTGCATTAACTAAATTACGAAAAAAAGAATACTTATGCGCGTTTAACCATTACCAATCACTCGTTAATAAAGGCTATGACTCACTTCATATACGCCAGTTATTAGTTGAATCAGCTGAATTTCTAAGCGCTGATTTTTACCAGGAATCGTTAGCATCCAGCATTATTGAAGCCTTTGAGTGGACAGACATAGACCGGTCAAAGTTGAGTAATTTAGCAACAAGTTTACTCATTCATAAATATGATTTAAAAAATGATAATGCCACCATTGATATTAAAATGCTTGAGTCAGATGAGTTATTTTTAGCATGTTTAGAGCACACAACACTTCACTCGATTGAAGTTGAAGGTCTGGTCTCTGAATTCCGAAAAATGATTATTTCTGAAGTTAGCCAAACAACTTCTTTGCGTGATGAGCTACTACCTTTTGCCATTGCCATTGGCATTTATTCTGCAAATACTGATTATGCCCTAATGATGCAGAGCGATGAAGAACAGTTTATTTCACAATTAATTCATGAAATTAAAACAGCGACCTCACAAAATAGCTGGTTGATTGAAGATATTTTAGGTGCTTTATGCATCGTCAGTATGTACGAACCTTTATACCAGCAAAGTTATAGTTTCCAACTATTACGGGAAGAGCTGTGTGACTGGCCTCAAGCAGTTCAATCATTGATGAAAGTATCGTTGTATGATTTATCTGATGAACATTGTGTTAACTTTGACTTGTATGGCCAGTCAATGGAAAACGTTTTAAGCACTGAACTAAATCGCGCTTACCCTCGCTGGGATAGCTTAAGCTATTTCCATCAAACTCAATTTTATGATGCGATTTCAGCGGAATTAGATAACAAGTTTGTACCAGAAAGTCTTAAGGACAGCGCTCTAAATATTTTACTTGTAGGCTGTGAGACAGGACAAAGAGCCATCTACATGGCCAAATATTTTTCGAATACATTTATAACAGCCATTGATAACTCCCCTTCCAATATTGCTTACGCAAAAAACATGGCAGCAAAACTAGGCATTACAAATATTAAATTTGTCGTTTCAGATAGTTTATTTTCCGATATAGATACGACCAACCTTGTTACAGATTTATTTGATGTTATTGAATTTTCCGGAAAATTGAATAACTCACAACACCCCAAAGAAATTATTAAACAATGGACTTCGCTATTAAGTGATGAAGGCGTACTCAGATTAAGTTTAAATACCAGAAGCGCAACAGAAACAATCAACAACATTTCTAAGCTAGTGAAGGAAAGAAGGCTTTCTCCAACCGTCGACAATATTCGACACTTACGAAATGCTGTTTCGCAAGAGCACGCAAGTGGTTTATGGAACTCGTTATTCAGTAAAAAGGATTACTACACAGGTGGAGGCTGTAAGAATTTATTCTTCAAAGAGCACAACCACTCTTTTGACCTGAATGAAATTAATAACTTATTATTTGAATTAGATTTGTCATTTATTGGTTTTGTCGATTTACCTGATGAATTTAAGTCTACTCAAAGCCCTACTGATCCTAATCATATATTAACGTGGATTGATTTGGACAAAGAAAAAAATATCTTTGACGAGAGCTTTGAGTTTTATTGTCGTAAGAGTATTCATTTCAGTTAGTGCCCACCCTGAAACACAACAGTATTTAAACTATTGTCATCCTCGCTTAGGCGGAGATGACAAGCGTTTCAGGACTCCTACTGAGTAATTACTCCCATAACTCTAATTCGCTCAATGATACAGCTCCATAGTCAGATGAAATGCTTTCTGATTGCTTAAAGTCAAAACGATAATATCTATAGTCCCCTGGACTAGCTATTTCATAGTACTTAGAGAAGGTCATACAATCATTAACTTCATCGATCTGGTCTTCTAATGCTGCACTAATTTCTACAAAGTCAATCCCGTCAACACTTCCAGATAGCTTCCAAGTACCAACTTGATAATAATCCATCGCATGACACTCAGCGCGGGCAAGCCGATAAAAGAAAACAGTTTTTGGCGCGCCTATATCGAAAGTAATAAAAGGTTCATTATCTCCGACAAGCCCTACCCAAGTATTTTTTCCACTAACATCAAGCACACCATCTGCTGCACCTGAAGCAGGATTATGCTTAGGATATTCTGAACTCCAATCACTAACACCAATAATCGGGATTTTCTTAGTAGCAGCTTCTGGGACGGGGATTGCTGGCGGGACTTCGGGCGTTGAAGGTAAACTAATTGATACGCCACAAGACCAAGCACCGCTCAGAAACAAAATTGAATCACCTTCATTACACTCCAACCCCATCAAAGGACTGGCGGCCATTGCTGCACAGACCCAAGCAGCACCATCAAATTTAGCAATCTGATCTATCGTACAATTTAAATTCGAAATTACTGAATCACCTGCTACGCCCTGAATACCTTGAACTCCCTGTTGGCCTCTCAAACCTTGTTCTCCAGTTAAACCGGGAATACCTGACTCACCCTGTTCTCCTTTTTCTCCATCCAATCCTTGCTCCCCAATTAAACCTTGAACACCCTGCTCACCTTTTTCTCCAGCTAAGCCCTGCTCCCCAATTAAACCTTGAACACCCTGTTCTCCTTGTAAACCTGTAGGCCCCATTAAATTACTTGAGAAAATCCACTCACCCGCAAGCTTTTGATAAACATCGCCATTGCCTTTGTTTAGATAAAAATCACTTTCATCACCAATTTGATTTGAAGGCGAACTTTCTCCTGTATGCCACTTTGTGGCAAAACCCGCATCAACTGATGATGAATTTAAATATAGAAATTTTAAAGTATCAGTATTTGTGAGCGGTGAGTTGTTGTTGTCACTAACCTCCACATGAAGCGTGTGGATGCCTTGTTGAAGTGTACCTAAAGGGCATGATGCAAAGCTTTCGGTAACCTCACAGATATCAAAAGATGTTACATCTACACCATCCAGAAAAACCCTAACACTCGCCGCATCAACACCCGCTTCATCCTGATAACGTACGGTCATAGATTGTGGTGCGTCATCAATAATAATATTAGAACTAGGAGAAACAATATTTACAGAAGGCGGGTGAATATCATAGAAAGATTTAAAGCTTAATGTGAGAACTGGCGGACGATCACTCTCTCTTGAATGAAGTACTAATGTACTGTGATGGTTTTTTTTCTCAGCTCTAATTAACCAACCATAATTTTGATTATTATTGATCATATCTATAACGTCTGCTGTGACGTCGATGCTGTTTACTTGATTATTATGCTCATGATGGCCGTGATGCTTCCCATTTTTTTTATGCTTTTTTCCACTAGACTCGAACAATCCACCAACCCAATTATTGGCACAAGCCTGATCAGGGCAATCCCAAGTAGCAGAAGATTCATTCCAGTCATTTAATAGTCGATGGGCAGAAATATTTGAATGCTTTTTTGGCCAACTACCGTATTTTCGTTTCTCACTAAATTGCAAAACTGCTGACTGTATTTCACTAGTGTCAATATTAGTTAAGGCCGATAGATCAAACTTTATAGCAACTCTTTCAGCTTTTGATTTTACCTGTAGCAAAAGAAAGGGTGAATCACCACTTGCAGTATCGTAATTTTTTTCCGAAAGAGTCGTATCACCCGATGGAAGTAATTCCAAAGTATTAGCGGAAGTTTGCATTATAAAAAAGCTAAACAAGATAGCAAGCATGCTTGTATATTTATGATCAATTCGCATACAGAAACCTTACTTCATTGAATGAAGAGTTATTGCATTGAACTCATAAAGGAAGTTAACCATGCAATATTAATGAGAGCTGAAGAGTAGAAAAGATACAGTTTTAACTAACCTGCATCACACTATCGCAAAGAACATCGTCACAAAAAAAAACAATTAGCTCAATTTCATTTTGTGTATGTTTTGTTTGGCGAGCATACGCTACGTATACGTTTTGTCGTTAGTTTGTTGGGTGTTTGTAAACAAGGTTTTATTTAGAAAAAAATCAAATACATTTTTTACAGATTCTTCTAATTAACAACCATAGAATCATTGATTGGCGTGCCTCTTTTAATATCAATAGCAGCCACATTTCCAATTAATTGAGGGTAGTATTTTGGCGCTAGTCCAAAACCGGGACGTATTCTTCGAATGTTTTCAGGCTTAAAAACATCACCTTTTTTAATATCAGATACAGCATAAATTGATCGTCGAAACCCTTTTGATTGTTCCTCGCCATTAGTTAATTGATAGTTCACTTTCCCTACTGCTTCCCACGCAATTTTAAGATCGGTGCAAAGTTGTTTGAGCTCTTGAGGCTCAAGAGAAAATGCACAATCAGGCCCTGCTTCTTTTCGTGAAAACGTGAAATGTTTTTCAACGACACTTGCACCCAATGCAACACTGGCGATAGAAGTTACATTTGTAAGTGAGTGGTCTGACAAACCTGTTATTACATCAAAACGTTCACGTAAATCGACCAGTGTTTTAAGGTTATATTCAGAGTGTTTGGCTGGATAGCTACTCACGCAATGAAGCAAAACTAGTTGGTTATTTCCCGTATTTCTTACTGTTTTAACAACATCTTCAATTTCTTCAAGACACGCCATGCCGGTTGAAACAATGATTGGTTTGCCTGTTTTTGCAACGCGTTCTACCAAAGGTAAATCTGTCATTTCAAATGATGCAATTTTATAAGCAGGTACATCATAGGACTCAAGCAGGTCCACAGCTGTTTCATCAAATGGAGAGCTAAACAGGATAATGTCTAATTCTTTTGCCTTTTCAAATAATGCCTGATGCCAATCCCATGGTGTATGCGCCCACTGATACAACTCATATAAGGTTTTACCGTCCCATAGACCACCGTTTACTTTAAAGTCAGGGAGATCACAATCTATCGTCATAGTATCAGCGGTATAGGTTTGAATCTTGACAGCATCTGCACCACTTTGCTTAGCAATTTCGAGTAACTCCAGTGCTCTGGATAAACTACCATTATGATTACCTGATATTTCAGCAATAACCATTGGTCGTGAATTTTCACTAATCGTAAAAGAACCTATTTGAATACTGTTCATATTTTTATGCTTTTAACGTTTGAAAATAAAACCATTGACCACCATCCGGGTGTTCATAGGGTTTAAAACCCAAGGCTACAAAGAGTTTAGCTGAAACAATATTAGCAGGCAGTACTTCAGCCAAAATAGTACCACTTTTGATAAGATTTTTAGCGGCTTCAACGGCGGCCTTTCCAATCCCCCGCCCTTTATTATGTTGATCCACAATTAATGAGACTTCATATTGATCACTTTCCGGTGTTATTTGGTCTAAGCGTAACATACCGACATCCTGACCTGATTCTGTCATGATATAAACCTGACTACTTCTAGCCGCTAGTTTTTTCTCAAACCAAACTTTGTGGTCATCTAATGATATGGTTTCGGGTTGACGACAAAACTGACGTGCGCCTGGTGCATTTTGCCAAGTTAATACTTTAAGCATATCATCAAGATTTGCCTTTCTAAGTTTGACGTTTGCCCTTAAATCAGCCAATTAACCACCTTCTTACTTACTCAGTTTTAACAAGAATTCAACCACACGACCCACACCAACACTATCGCAAAGTTCGTGGGCATTTTTAGCAGCAAGTTTTAACCAGTCTATATCATTTATCGCCAGACCAAGAGTATTACCCCATTCGTCAAGGTCATAGTCTCTAATATCTCCAAGCAGCTTAGCGCACCGATGCTCTATTAATACCGTGGCATTATCTTTTTGATTCTCGGCATAAACAATTAATAAGGTTGGTAAACCCATCGCGCAACGTTCCCATGACGTACCGCCTGCCGCACCTATCGCTATATCAGCTTGCCACATATACTCATCGATATTATTTATACCTGAATGAATTCGAATATTTCGAGTCCGTTCGTCCGTATACTCTTGAAGTGTCGCAAGGTTTGGTGCATCGCTTCCAAGTACGACATCAATTTCAATCAGCTCATCCACACCAATTTCTTCAATTAACTTGAGCAGTTGGAGTGTTATATTCTGGTTATCAACGCCACCGGGAGCAATGAGTATATTTTTAACTGAAATCAAACCAGCGCGTCTTTTTGGCACTCCGTTTTGCCAACGCCGAAACTCAGGTCTTAACAGCGCATACTGACAACCAATCAAGCTACAACAATCGGTAGGAACGATGTCAGACTGCTCGATGTTAACTTGAACGGGAGTTTGGTTTAAAAACAAGTCACAGTGATGCTGACGTATAGTCAGGTCATCAATCACCATTATTTTATTACTGTATTTGTTAAGTTTTAATTCCCACGATTTTGACAATGCATAATGATCAATGATCAACCAATCCAATGGTTGCCGTTTGCCCTGTTGGTTAGCTAATATCGCATTAGTAGTTAACGAAGCGTCGGTATTTTCTGACCACGGTAGCCAATGAGTATAAGGAGTCGCTTGATCTCCTATCTCGTTTGAATCTAGAATTTTACTGACTTTTAATATGATGACTTCATAGCCACGCTGTTTAACCAAATCGATTAAGTGGCCATTTAGCTCGGCACAAATAAAAGTAATTACTGCATGAGATTGCAAACTTTCAGCAAGGGTTAAGCAACGCATTATGTGTCCGTGACCGATGACATGTGAAGCATCAGCTCGAATCATAATATTAAGCTTTGGAGTTCTCATTTTAACACTCTAAAAAGAAAGATAAGATACTATATCTCCACCAAATCCTTGCTTAAACCGGCTAATCGCAATTTCTTTATCTGTACCTTTTGTCGGAAAAAAAGCTTCACCAAATTCAAACTGCTGGCACCCTAGCGCTTTAGCATGCATAACGCCACGCCAAACTAATGCATGAGAGATTGGTTTATCAAATAACTCGCGCCGATAAGCACCAACGCCGTAATAACAGAGATTCTCATTATGAATAAATAGACTCGCCGCAACCAGTTTGCCATCCAGATAACCAAATAGAATAAAACCTTCATTGCTTTCAATAAATTCATGTTGTTTTTGCCATGTTTCCATACATCGTGTTTCTTTCCCTGAAACGGAAACATGCAAGTCTCGAAACTCTGAAATATCGATTTTTGAAATCGATTCACAATCGATTAGCTTGAAGTGCATATTCTTTTCACCCCAACGGATATCAGCTCGATAGTTTTTTCTGACATCAGCTAGTAACAAATCTTCTGATTGCTGAAGATGCAGCGTTTGCGAATAAGCAGTGACAGCTGGAAAACCTTTCTTTAAAAGGTAAAGTGAAAACTCTGAAATGGAATGATTAGACTTGTCTTCTGAAAAGCTATTAAACATATCTTTATAAACAATATGATTAATTGAATTTTCTTTGGTGTTCAACGTTTTTTCAAATTGTTTAATTGCGAGTTTAATGGCTCCTTTTTTTTCATCTGAAGTGGCATCATTTCGCCAAATAAGCTGTATCGGTAACCCAAAATAACTACATTCCTGATCAATCGATTCAGTGACTAAAAGTAGTAGAAGTGGCTTTTTCTTATAATGAATAATAAAGGATTTTTCTTTAAAATCATGCTGAAAATAGGCTTGATAATAAGCTAAATTACCTTTTTGATATAACGGCGACAAGGATTTATCCTGATCAAGCAAGGAAGACTTATAGATCTCAAAATTCTCTGCATCTTGCGTTACGACGTCCAATTCCCGCTCCTAACTTCGCACTTTAAAAATTGGTTTTAAATACTCACCTTTGAAATGCTCATCAATATTACCCTTTTCGCAAACTTGCTTAACGAGCTGCATAGCTGGCTTATATACATTAAGTAAAGTTTCTACATCCGCTAATGTATGTGCGTAATTTAAATTATGAGTACCTGTGATTAAGATGCCATGACGATAACACTCTTGCAAAAAAAGACTCTTTAACTCTAAAGATGAATACTGTTTATGAGCTTTAACATTCAATAAGGTCCAGGCTGGATCACCCTGAATATCAAATAAATCACTCACGCCCAGCTGTAGGATTAACGAGTTCACATCGTCTTTTAGCTGAAGCCCCTTCAATCTATTCTTATCACAAACATTTTCTTTTACTATTTTGTTGATGCACGCTTTAGCTGCAGACAAAGATAAGGCTTCACCGCCAAAGGTTCCTGAAAAGAAAATATCATCCATCTTAGACATGATTTCCTCGCAACCCACAATAGCAGACAAAGGAAAGCCATTAGCCATACCTTTTCCAAAGGTTGCCAAATCAGGAGTCACACCAAATAATCTCTGAGCACCGCCTATGTCAAAGCGAAATCCGGTAATCATTTCGTCAAAAATTAAAACTGCACCATACTTTTTACATAGATCTTTTACACCCTGAAGAAAGCCTGTTTTCGGCAAGGTAAAAGTCATAGGTTCCAAAATAACAGCAGCTAACTTATTTGGATGGTTTTCAAAAACCATTTCTAGTGATGCTAAGTCATTATAAGTAAAGGTATGAGTTAATTCTTTAATCGCCTGAGGCACACCTAAATCACGACTTGTGGTGCCAATATACCAATCCTGCCAACCATGGTATCCACACGTAGCAACATGCTCCTTGCCGGTATAAGCTCTCGCTAATCGGATAGCCGCAGACGTTGCATCGGTCCCATTTTTTGCAAAGCGAACTTGCTCTGCACAGGGAATCAAACCCACCATCAATTCAGCTAATTCTTGCTCGAGTAGTGTTGAAAGTGAAAAACTGACGCCCTTTGAAAGCTGTTCTTTAACGGCCTCATCTACTTCAGCGTCTTGATAGCCCAAGCTTATTGCTAATAAACCGCTAATAAAGTCCAGATATTCATTCCCATCAATGTCTTTTACACGACTTCCTTTACCTTGATCCAAGAAAAGTGGAGATACTTTTTCTGGCAATGCATATCTACTTTTGCTAAATGTTTGTGACCCTGTAGGAATTAGCGCTAAAGCTTTTTCTAAATAATAATTTGAGTTGCGATAGCGTGCTGTAAGGTCGTTCATAGTTGTCTATTTTCTACTGGCAGGTTTCATTGCGAATTTTGTGCTGATTCATTGAACTTAACTCTGGGTTTTCTTCTAAAAAAACCAATATATCATTTAGTTCAAACATCTGATTCTTGGGGTATAACGCTGAAAAAATTTCACTCACCAATTTAAAATCTTCAGGGTAATCAACAGTCCAACGATGTGCAGATAAGTCTGTAGGATGGATATAAAACCCTTGCTTCTCTTTGGTGAGATTGTTTCGGATATAAGTCGTCACATGCTCTCGATCATAATCACTTTTAACTTCTTGCTCTGCTACTTCAAGTGCATCCCAAGTAAATATTTCCATATCCAAGCCATCAGGTAATGATGGAGGATAACAGTTACTGGTGTAAACTTTATCTGAAGATAAGTGCTGAGAAATAACCTTATCAATAATCTTAGGCGATACCAAAGGACAATCACCAGTTAAACGTACTACATGTTCTGGCTGATATGTTTTTGCAGCCTGATAAAAACGATTTAGAACATCATTAAGACTTCCGCGAAAACATGGTACATTCACCTTTTTACAAAGTTCTTCAATGGCTGAATCTTCGTCTCCATCACTGGTAGCAACTAAAACCAGGTCAATTTTCTTTACTTGCTGAAGGCGTTCTAATTGCCTTTCTAGCATAGGTTTACCCAAAAGCGGTTTAAGCACTTTACCCGGTAAACGTGAAGAAGACATTCTGGCTTGGAGAATTGCCAACACTTTGACCTCTTTATTCAAGCGGCGATCCTCCATAATGATGGATCAATCAAATGGGTGTCTTCATTGGCAATATCATACCAGTCCTCAACATTTAACACCGTTGTACTTGTTGTAATCGTTTCCTGCCATTGCTTTGCATTACAAGCCCCAACGACCACATAGTCGGCATCAGACTGATTCATAACAAACCCAAGAGCCGCCTGCTGCGCACTAAAACCTAAATCTTGAGCTTTTTGATGAAAGCGTTTTAGCAAGTTCTGGTGTAAATTAAAATAAGCCGGTATTTTTTCTTGTGGCATGAGCAACAGACCTTGAAGATATACACTTCTCGTATGGATCTCTACACCGAGTTTTTTAGCTTTTTTGAGTACGCAAGAATGAATCATTCTTTGATCAAAGAGATTTAAAGGTAACTGCACAAGATCAATATCATAGTTATCTAGGATCATATCAAGTGACTCAGGGGTATAGACTGACACACCAATTTTTTGCACAAGCCCCCTGCTCCTTAACGATTTCATTGCCCGCCAAACAACAGGCCCCTGTTCACAAAGCAGATCTTCAGCGCGATGAATTAATAAACCATAAACAGCGCTTTGACCAATATTCTTAAGCGAAGATAAACATGAATTTTCTATCTGTCTAAAAATTTCATGTTCAACAGAATTTAAACATATATGGGGGGTTTTGGTGACAACTCTATGATTGAATGGCTCTAAGACCGTACCTAAAACTTTTTCACTTTCACCATATAAAGATGCAGTATCGAAGGTATCAATATTATTCATTTTTGACACTTGAATAATTTCTTTCACATCATTCAGGCAAACTTGTCCCTGTGTATTAGATACACCATAAGACAAACCAAACTGCACTGTACCTAAAGCTAAGTTTGCCATTGGACTTATGACGTAGAAGCAATAATCAGTTTAGATTCAGGCTCCAGCACTTCTTCTTGCCAAGTACTATTTGGATCATAAGTATTCACTAGTGCTTCAACCACCTGATTAAATTCTATCTCTGACAGAGATAGGTTGAGAATTAATGTGAACAATTTAGGCACTTGAATACCTCTGTTATAGCCCGATACGGTTCTGAAATGTACATTAACAATATCGCCTATCACCGCCATAGGCAGAACAGTCTCCGACAATGAGGCGACTGTTAAGTGATTCATAAGTTGTAATACCCGCGACCCTCTATCCGACTGTTCTTCTGCAATTTTTATAATTGGATACAGACTTTTAGGCAACATCATATAAGCATTGAATGTAGAACGAATACCCAGAAGTTCATTCTCACTCATTTCAGAAAACCCTAACTTCGGCCCCATATCAACACTCGCAATTTTCCCATTTTCATCTCTCAAAGGAATATTATGATCAATGGCAATCGGTGTTCCCGGATAAGGATACAAGACGTAAACATTTGCAGCCCCAGATCCAATTTGGCGATTTAACTCAATTGTTTCAAATGCATTTTCACGTGTTTCACCCGGAAAACCAATAATGTTAAAGGTTGAAACTCTAACGCCATAGTCCTGAACCATTCTTAGCCTTGATACGACATCTTCATTCTTGTATCGACGCATGATGCTCTTTCGAATACCTGCGTTACCGCTTTCAATCCCGACACTCATGGCAACACAGCCCATTTCTACAGCTAACTTTACCTTGTTCTCTTTGATAGTATTTGGCATAACAGAACAACCAAATTTCAAATCGAGCGGTTTAATTAAATCCCTCAGTTCTTCTAAATGCTCTATAGGCGGCATTAGGAAAGTATCATCAACAAACTTAAACCAAGTCGCATTGAATTTGTCTTTCAACTCGCTTAATTGCTTATAAGTCACTTCTGGCTTTTGATACCTGAAATAATTACTTCGTCCTCCAGTCACTTCAGCGATAGTTGGATCAACACAATAAGTACATTGCATTGGACAGCCTCTCGCTTGAGCATAAAAGGAGCCTTGATATATTTCACCGTCAAAAGGCCTAAAGAGGTGCCGTGAATCGAACAATCCCCAGTCTGGAGTTGGTAGAGTATTTAAGTCGACTCTTGGGGCTACTTCATTATGTATGTAAGGTTTTCCAGCTACTTTAAAATGCATTCCTTTTACTTGCGTATAATCTAAACCTTGATCCATCAGGTTGAGCAATTCTGGAAAGCTCTCATCAGCCTCCCCAACGCAAGCAATGTCTATGACACCTTGATCAAGACAGTCATCCGTTGCAATCGTTGGATGAACGCCTCCTACAATCACTTTAGCTTGATAGTTCACTTGGGAAAGTAATTCAACCGCATAATCAAAGGTGGTTGTCATCGTAGATATTGCAATAATATCAGGTTTGAAGCTGTCAATTTTTGACTGTAAGACATTCACCACTTTTACATAGGGATCATCTTTGACCAAGTCATTCATTGAGTAAGCCGTTTCTTTAAACAAGCCTTTAATTTGCTTACCTAAGAGTGATTCATCTGCAAAATCTATTTCTGGAAGAGATTGGTCGCCCGCAGTTGTATTGGACGAGGCATCATCTTCAGTGAGTACATGCTGATCATCTGCTACTTTCAGGAAAGTGGTGTCAAAGAGCTCTACCGTGTGACCATGTTTTTTAATAATGGCGCTAAGGATAGAAATACCGGCTGGAATCCCATAATTCAAATATTTCTCGGGGTGAAAAAAAAGAACTCTCATAACAGCACCTACTTTTTATACTTTTAACTTAAAGATTACGTTACTAATTTATATCGGCTAAGATCACAAAAGCTTTATAGTCAGGATCTTAAAGACCCTAAAACCTCTTTTACAATTTCAACCACCCTCTTTTGGTCTTTTTCAGTTAAACCAGGAAATAAGGGTAAGGTGATGATTCGCTTATAAAACGATTCAGCCTCATCACAGTAGTGATTATCAAAACCCAGAGATTGATAATAGGGCTGCTTATATACAGGGATATAATGTACATTCACACCCAGATCATTTTTTCTTAATTCATCAAATACACTTTCTCTATCATAAGATTCGTCTAATAAAATCACATATAAATGATAGCTATTCAGACTACCCGGTTTTGTTATTAATGGAGTACAAGGAAGCGCTTTAAAAGCTTTGTCATATTGCTGACTTAATCTATTTCTCTTCGCTACAAACTCATCCAGTTTATCTACCTGACTTAGACCTAAAGCAGCATGAATATCCGAAATACGGTAGTTAAAACCCAATACGTGCTGCTCATAAGCCCATGACCCATTAATTTCCCCAGTCAATATATCAGGGTTACGTGTTACACCATGAGAAGAGAACAGGCGCATTTTATCGGCTAACTCTTTTTGGTTGGTTAAGGCCATACCACCTTCTGCCGAGGTAATAATCTTAACAGGATGAAAACTAAACACAGTGATATCAGAATATTTACCACAGCCAGTTTTATAGGCTTGGTAAGAGGAGCCAATCGCATGTGCAGCGTCTTCAATAATACTAAACCCGTATTGTTTACTCAGTTGATGGATAGCTTGCATGTCGCAAGGTTGGCCAGCAAAGTGAACGGGGATTATGACTTTTGGTAAACAATTATTGGCTTGTGCATGCGCCAGTTTTTTTTCTAGAGCCGCGATAGAAATATTGCCTGTGGACAGCTCGATATCGATAAAATCTACACTACCACCACAATATAAAGCACAGTTAGCTGATGCGACAAAGGTAATAGGTGAAGTCCAAACTAAATCACCCTTACCAACCCCTAATGCGAGACAAGCTATGTGCAAAGCCGAAGTAGCGCTATTTACAGCAACCGCATAATCAACACCACAATACTCTTTCAGCCGATCTTCGAACTTGGTAACCAAAGGGCCTTGCGTTAAGTAATTTGATTCAAGCACTGAAACAACGGCTTGAATATCCTCCTGGTCAATCGACTGACACCCATAAGGAATCATACATCCGCATCCGAATTCATAGCGTTTATTTCATCTACATTCAAAAAATGAGGGTTATTACCAGAGTTATATCTAAAGCCTTGCGCAACTGGTTTACCTGTTTCGCCAATCATATTCTTACTAAAATCAACATTCGAGCTGAAAAAGTGAATTGTAGGTTTAATCACAAAATGATCATCAAATTCTAAAGTGATATGACTATCATCACGAGGACACATCGTTTCATGTAGTTTCTCGCCAGGACGAATACCAACATGCTCATGCGGTAAGTCTGGAGCAATCGCTTTAGCGACGTCAGTGATCAAAACAGAAGGGATTTTGGGTACAAAAATTTCGCCGCCTTGCATGCGTTCGAAATTGGTTAATACAAAATCCACACCTTGCTGAAGCGTAATCCAAAAACGCGTCATATCCTTATCAGTAATAGGTAAGGAATCGGCCCCATCAGCTACACGCTGCTTGAAAAAAGGCACCACTGAACCACGTGAGCCTACGACATTCCCATAACGAACGACAGAAAAACGAGTTTCATGCCTGCCAGATACATTATTCGCAGCAACAAATAATTTGTCAGAAGCTAGTTTTGTAGCACCGTAAAGATTAACCGGGTTGGCAGCTTTGTCAGTTGAGAGCGCAATAATCTTTTTCACGTTGGCAGCCAAACTTGCTTTAATAACGTTCTCAGCGCCATGAATATTTGTCTTAATGCACTCCATGGGATTGTATTCTGCAGCAGGAACTTGTTTTAAAGCCGCTGCATGAATGACGTAATCAACCCCATTCATGGCTTGCGTTAAACGCTCTGCATCACGCACATCACCGATAAAATAACGCATGCATGAGGCATTATACTTTTGCTGCATCTCATACTGCTTTAACTCATCACGTGAATAGATAATAAGCCGTTTTGGCTTGTACTTTTTTAAAAGGGTCTCGATATATTTTTTACCAAAAGACCCCGTTCCACCCGTGATTAATATTGAGGCATCATTAAACATAATTCTTCTCCAACAGACTTACTGTACTGAAGGTTCTTTAAAAGCTTTAACTACAGCAACAAAACCTGTCGTTACACGCGATAAATAATGTAATTCAAAACGTTCCATTAACTTGGGTAACCACCACTCAAGTGGTTGGAAATCACGACCTGCTTTTGCATCATCATTTGCACTCGTCGATTCTGGCTGCACAGTATTAATGGATATAAAGGCCATTTTTGTTGTTAATCTCTTGATGTCATCCAAGACGCCATCAATACAGTCTTTTTCGACTGCATCCAATACGTCAAGACAGATGACCATTTCGGCCGCTTTAGGTGCATCAACAAACTTTTCAACGGCAGGGTCATAAAGCTGAACATCCATATCATGATCCAGCTCCAGATTTTGAGGCACCTCCCCTAATCCAGAGCCATAATCCAACAATGTGTTAATAGAATTGGCATTACATAACTCCGAAACCATCGGTGCAAAAATTAACGATGCACTACCATAAGCTGGGCACTCTTTATGCACTTGTTTTTGAAAATCAATATGCTTCTGAGAATATAAAATCTCACTCATCTTTTTTCCTTCCTGCCAAAATAAGGCAACTAGTCATTTTTTTGTCGCTTTTAGCGTCTATTGTGTGACATTCAATTTTCATACCACTTCCATATGTCACTCTTTTAAGCTAAGCACAGTAATAAAGATCGTCAAGATTTATGAGGATTTCCACCGTTCATAATCCGCAAGCTCATCAACATCCCACGATTCCGCTAATAATTTAAATGAATACCCCAGATTTTGGGCGTTTTGTGTTGTTTTACTTAACACTTCTCCCTGCCCCCAAATAACACCGGTAAATATGTTTGCATTAAACTTAGCCGCACCAATCAATACATAACCACCATCTTCGGCAGGACCAATAACTAAATCGCTATTATCTAAGGCAAGACTTGCTTCATTGAGTATTGATTTTGAAATATTTGGACAATCGCTCCCCACGATAATCACTTTTCTAAAGTGCAATAATGAACCAGATATAGCATCAGCCATTTTGTCACCCAAATTATCCCCGCGCTGTAGCTTGCAGGCGATATTATTAACTTTGGTTTTTTTGAGTACAGCGTGCATCCCCGCTTTCTCGGTTGGAATTTCGTTAAGCCACAACTCTACTCCCCCAAAATTTGACAAGATAAGCTTATCGAGCACTTCATTCATCAACGTTATATGAACTTGAAGGGCTTGTTCATCACCTATTGAACGCGCAAGGCGTGTTTTTACATTTCCAAGTACTGGCCATTTAGCAAATTGTATAATTAATAAGTCATTCACTTTCATTTTCCGTCATAAATTCAACAAGTAAGTTGTTTGAACGTGAGATATCTATACTTTTTAACTATACTCGAATAAAACGCATCAAAGCATATGCACAAGTAATTAATATAGAAACCAAAATGACACTATTAAACAAGTCCTCATGTGAGTGGCAAGAAAATTTTAAAGAAATACAGTGCTATCAAAATAATGAAGTTAAACCTGTTCTTCACCGTTTACTGAAGGATGAGTATTTCTTATCCGTTTTTACCCATTTATTTTCTTCATTTAATGTACCACTTGGAAGCCAACTAAAAGAACTTTCTAAGATTGATAAAGTCTCTGATTTACAAGACTGGGTTGAAGCAAGCATTTTTCCTCTGATTGAACAACGTTATGAACAGTTTACTGTCACAGGTTTATCTGATCTTGATCCAAGTAATAGTTATATTTTCGTATCTAATCATCGCGATATCGTGATGGACCCATTACTACTGAACAAAGCCTTGCGTGCAGATTCATTTTCAACCGCGAACTGCGCAATTGGTGATAACCTTCTTCAACACCCTACTGCTAATGACCTTGCTTTATTAAACAGGTGCTTCAAGATTTTTCGCTCAATAAAATCTCCCCGAGCTATTTTGAAAGCTATGAAAATACAGTCTTCATATATCCAGTATTTACGGTTTAATAAACATGAAAATATTTGGATTGCCCAAAAGGAAGGCCGAGCTAAGGATAATATTGATAAAACCAATCCTGCTCTAATTAAAATGCTCGGACTGGCGAAACCAAAAAACAACACTACCCATGATTATTTAACTCACCTTAATATCGTCCCGGTGAGTTTTTCATATGAGTGGGATCCTTGTGATATTGATAAATCTATAGAGTTAGCAGCTCAAAATGAAAATTCAAACTACATGAAAGATAAGTTCGATGACTTCATCGCAGCTAAAAAAGGCCTAGAAGGATACAAGGGGAAAATTCATATTCATTTTGGTCAGCCTGTTTCATCCAACGGTGAGCAGGAGCTTAATCACAAAATAGCAGCTGAGAAAATTGATCTGTCAATACACAAAAATTACAAACTATTTCCTGTAAATTACGCTGCGTTCAAAAAATTAAATAGAGACTTACCTGACAACTGCCCGTTTAATAAACAAGAAATTAATGCTGCACATAAAATTTTGGAAGATCGACTAGAGGGCGTAAATGAAGAAATTTCTAGGCGGGTATACCATGCATATGCTCAAGCACTTAACTAGTCTAAATCAGCTAGTAAACCCGGCTTTTTAATGCCAAATCCTTGAGAGTGATCAACACCTATGTCTTTTAAAACATCTAAAATATCGTAATTCTCAACATATTCTGCCACCGTTTTCATCCCCATAAAGTGAGCAAGCTCATTAATCGACTTAACCAAGGCCTTATCTTGATCATTCGTTGCCAAGTTACGAATAAATATGCCATCAATCTTAATAAAATCAACGGGAAGCTTTTGTATATATGCGTAAGAGGATAAGCCTGAACCAAAATCATCCAATGAGAATTTGCATCCAGTTTGTTTTAGAACGCGAATAAATTCAGTTGCATCGGCCAAATTAGTTATGGCTGCAGTTTCAGTAATTTCAAAACAAATCATTTCAGGCGGAACCGAACTCGCTGCAAATTCGCCTAAAATAAATTCAAGAAATGTATCATCGCTCATTGAATTACCGGACAAATTAATGGAAAAACCATCTGATTTAGCCACAACAGCAGAGTGAGACTCCATCCACTCAAGTGTATTTCGAATAACCCAGCGATCTACTTTTGCCATTCTACCAAAATGCTCAGCGGCCTCAATAAGCATTCCTGGCGGTAAAATTTGCCCCTCATAACGAACACCTAATAATATCTCATAGTGCGATAACGCATTTTCTACTGGGCTAATTGGCCTAATTTCCTGACACCTTAATGTTAACAGCTCATCTAAATCCTGATCTAAACGCTGCGCCCATTGAAGCATTTCATCCCGCTTTTGCTGATCTTTATCCTGTTCTTGATATTGAACGACTCGATTTCGACCTTGATTTTTCGCTCCTTCACACGCCAACCCGGCTTTACGCATAATAGAGTCATATGAATCCACCTCAATATCAAAAGCAACAACACCAATACTCACGGTGCTCGTAATTAGGTGATCTTCCCATTGATATGATTCACTCTGAACATCCTGGCAAATATTTTTTGCAATGGAATTGGTAGTTTCTTGAGAGCAATCTGACAAAATCATACCAAACTCATTCCCGCCTAAACGCCCACAAAATGAACCGTCATTACCATGTTTACGCACTATTTCAGCCACATGCTTTAATAAAGCATCCCCTGCATGGTGACCATAGTTGGTGTTGGCTATATTAAATTTATCAAGATCTATATATAGAAGCGCCGTTTTGGTTTTATTCGTCACCGCCCCCGCAATACTTTGCTCTAATGCACGCTCAAACGCTTGTCTATTTAACAAACCGGTTAACAAGTCACAATTTGACTGACTCGAAAGCTCTTCATAAACAGATTGCACCATTTGGTGAAGGCCTTGATCCACAAGAGGCACTTCATCATGCTCAACAAAGCTTGCTTTGTTCTCTTTGAATAAAGAGATTAATTCAGCCAAGCTAACATCTTCGTCTTTCATTCCCTGGCTATCAACAAAAACAAACCTAAAAGATTCACTACCTGACCAAGCTAAACGTAAACAGCGGGTTTTATCATCATCTCTTTTTAATTCAACCCAATCGCCTATTTTCATAGAAACAATTCGTTTATGCCAGTAACCACTCAGAGATTCCTCAGAACCTGAAGGCTGTAGATCCTCAAGATCCTTCTCTGCCTTTTCAAACGGCCACTCATAACTTTCGACTTTAACCAGCAATGGATCGACATCATTAAACAAACAATCTTCTAACCTGTTCAGAATTGCCTTAAAGCCTGTAGGGCCTACAATTTCAAGCTCTTTAGTCACCATCTCCATCAAAGAAGGTGCCTCTAACTCCATTTCTAACTCTAAAGCCCACTGATCAACACTCTCAGAATCATCACCTAACCAGTCCATTAATTGTTCGACTACGTTAAAAACCTCTTTATACGCATCACTGTCATAGCCATCACGAATGATTGTGAGCGTTAAATGTTCACGCCAGCCACCTTTATCTAACAGCTCTAAAAGAACTACAGGGACTGTCTGATTTGCGAGTAATTCATTTAAGTCTTTTACTATTTTATGTCTTGCCTCAGCTATTTTTTGCTTGCCTTCATAAGTTCTGGCAATACGTTCAGAGTTGCGTTTATAAGCGAGAGATTGCCTTTCAAGCAGCTCATCTAACTCGTTCACAATTTGATCAATCGCCCCTTCATCTTCATCAAAATTTTTGATTAGACGATCAATACATTTATCCAAAACTTTTTCTAATCGTTTGTTTCCAGAGCGATCATTCGCGGCAAGCTTTGCTAATTTGTTTAGCATTTGACGTGCAGGATGCTTAACATCAGAAAAGAAACTATTATCACTAAGAACAACTTTAAGAATCGTAAGCTTAAGTTTTTCCAGCCACTTTTTCAGAAGCCCACTGACACCAATTTGTTCGACAACTGCGTCAAAAAATCGATCAGTGACATCAATCATCTCTGACTCTTGTGAACCAATCGAGTCTTTACCTATTTTAGCTTCATTTAAACTCGACTCAATCCAGTGACGTAAACTCTGTTTTTCATGAGAGACTGAAGTGTCTCCATAGGTTTTTTGTAATTCAGATATCGTTGTCACTAACTGAGATGATTGAAAAGGCACCACATTTTCAGTCAGAGTCTGGTTTTCAGGATCATTCGAGCTCTTTGCTAGATAGCCTCCTGAAGATACTGTCGCATTTAGACGAGAAAGCGAATTTAGCGTTGAAAGCTGAACAGCACTATTCGCATGCATTTGATTAGCACTCATGCCAAGCTCATGCCCATAATCAAAACTATCTGGTTCATCCATATTTTGAACTTGAGGCGTTACTTCAGCGGAGGTTTGTTGATTTTGAACCTGATCAGCTCTAGTAACCTTACTATTCGATTTATTTTTCGGTGGCAGCGCTTGGGCTTCTTGCTTATAAACCAACCCTGCTTTCTGAGCTTCTCGCTCAAGTGATTCATATAATACCTTTAAGTCGGCCAGCAAACTTCGTGAAATAGTTTTATATAGCGCAGTCTGTGGAACTTGTGGAATCTCAAGTTCATCAATTGACTGTTTCAATTCCTTAAAAATACTGTCAGGACTAATCGGGCACGTTTTTGAATCAAAAAAATTGCCGGTTAAGCAAGTTAAAATTTGTGTGACAATCAATAGTTCAGCTGAAAGTTCAGATTCAAGAAACTTAACCCCCATATTAGCGACGAGCCAATCTTCATAGTCATCTTTTGAAACGAGGCTCAAACTATCCAGTTTAAAGCTTTTTCCTACGCCATTATCATCTGTGTTAACGTCAAGATTCGTTTGAGTGATATTTTCATTTAAACGGTTTGTGACCCCTGTTGAAACCTGTACAGAAAGCCATTCCTGATTCGTTTCGAGCAAATTAATCGCCAAGGAAAAATCAGCCTGAAGCCAGTCTTCACTTTTCTCCAGTACGGTATACAAGTCAACTGCAGCGAGATTTGATGCACGCCGAACAGCCTCACTCATGGTTTGAGAGCTAAGCTTGCAAATCTCTTTAAACAGAACACTAGCGGTATGATTTTTTGGATTTTCACTCATGAATAACAAGGTTCAACATTAAATAAATGATGGAAAGTAGTAAATTTAAGGCTAACCCAAAACCCTGATATAACAAGGAAAGTACGCATTTATTTACAAAAAGATAAAGCTTTGTCATGTTATTAATTCTCACTAAGTGAGAATTAATTAATTACTGAACACAAGTCTTTGGTAGAATACGCAACTCGCTTTTATAGCATGCTCTCAGGATGATTTAATGAACCAGCTTTTTGTTAACAATTTAACCGTCATCGACTTTTCATACTTTGATAGCCAAAGAGGCATTTTAGGTGAGAGTTGGAATGTTGATATAGAACTAAATGGCGAATTAAATAATCAAGGCATGGTCTTTGATTTCGGTCTCGTTAAGAAGAAAATCAAATCAATTATTGATAACGAGTTAGATCATCGTTTTGTTATTACAAAACATGCTAAAAACCTGGAAATCCAAAAAAATGACAAGTCCTGTGAACTAAGCTGGCAAAATGTAATGGGGCACTATCGTCATGTATCTCCTAATGATGCAGTGTTAGTGCTAGATATCAAAACAGTTAACCCCAAAGCAATCGCTAATTATTTACAAGAAGTAATATTAAAAGCTTTACCTAAAAACGTGACGGGAGTTTTAATAAAGCTATCACAGGAGAATATTGACGGAGCTTATTATCATTACAGCCATGGGCTTAAAAAGCATAATGGTAATTGCCAGCGCATTGTTCATGGACACAGGTCCAAAATAGAAATTTATGAAAATCACCAACGAAACCAATCTTTAGAAGATTATTGGGCAGCCTGCTTCAGAAATATTTATATCGGAACTCGAGAAGATATAAGCGATGAAATTGAAATAGACAATAAAACCCACATCACATTCTCTTATAAGGCCCGGCAAGGTGATTTTAGCGTGACTTTACCGAAAAAACGCGTTTATGTACTTGATACAGACTCGACTGTTGAATTGATTGCCGATCATATAGCAAAGGCATGCACTGAAAAGAACCCAAATAACCATTATAAAGTAAAGGCATATGAAGGTGTTGGGAAAGGTGCAATTGCAAGCAGTTAGCGCGCTATAGACGTTTGACTAAAGCCCTAGAGAGCCAAGCAAGTCATCCACTTCATCCTGACTCGTGCCGCTTAACTGCCCAGGTTTAAGGTTTTTATCTTCACAAGACTCACCGCCGAACAATTCATTTAATGACATCATTGTAAGCATGAATTGTTGATCGGTAATTTGATCTTCAGAATACAGATTCATCGATTTCACTAATTCACGACTGATTGCACTCTGTATTTGAGAAATTTGTGACTCATTAAGGTTGTCGGTATCAGACAGAACACTGGCCTCGATCGACTCCATCAAGTCCATTTGTTTCTCTTTCATTTTTTGATAAGTCGTATTTACCTGCTCAAGCTCAGCGCTACATGACATGACAACGCCTTTAATTTGAGACGTTCTTGATTCAACACGCGCTTCAAGATTTTGGTTTAAATCAAGAATTTCGTGCTCATCTTTTTTACGCTGAGTAATATCACGAATCATGACGGTATAAATGATATCGCCATCACTCAATACTTTATTAACTACCAAAGAAACCCAGTTTGGTCCTTGCAGTATTTCAGTCTCTAACTCAAATCGACCATTTGATTGAGTATGTGAGGCTAGAAACTCCATATAGTCTATACCTTCATCACAAGCTTCATCTTCAACCATCATCTCTAACCCACCACGAGCCTGAACTACTTCAAACTCAGCTTGTGGGTATAGACTAAGGGCAGGGATAAGCTGGTTAAAGTTTTGACCTTCAACCTCCCCTTCCTGAAGATTAAAAACCTCTCGAATAGCGGGTGTTACAGTTAATATTTTCCCAGCATTGTCAGTACTTAAAAAAACAAAATCAGATGAGACCAATAAAATATCAATAAGATCGTTCTGGAGCATATTATTATTAAACTTCTTTCGTTGTAATGATGTTTAATTAAACATAGCAGGCTGATTAGTATTCGCCACTTTCAATATATTAATGCGCAATATTACATAACAGGCTTCGCTAGAAAAACTCTAGCTCACCTGAATCTTCGGCAATAGGTTCTGTTTTATCAAGGTATGTCGAATCTAATAAGTGTATTAATTCATTGTCACCAAGTACTGCAACCATCGGGAATAGCAAATCAATGTTACCAATGCTCTCAATCATTAAATGATCATTTTTTTGAATGCACTCATTAGAGACACGTTGCATACCTATAATTTCATCAACAACTACAGCAATCGTTTTAGAGACATCAGTTTTAAAACTTATCAATGTTAGTAATTCTGATTGAGGCTCACTTTCTAACCCAATACGACGACGAAGGTCAATCACCTGCATTATTTCACCGCCAATGGAAGCGACACCTCGAAAAATATCTCCTTGGTAAAACAACTTTACCAACTTTACTTTCTCGGTATATACGTTTTGTACATCACGACAATACACCCCTAAATTCAAATGTCCTATTCGAGCAATTAAATATTCATTTTTATCCATAGTATTTTTCACACCGTATTCACTAGGGTTGTTAATTCCTATATATTTTTATATTTATCAACAAATTATTTACTGCATCATTTAGTGGTAGCAGTAGATTCGCATCCCGTCAAATTATTAATAATTTTAGAAAAAATATTTGAAATGATAAAATTAATTTAAAGACATATTTTATAAATGTCGACTACTAACAAACATAACGGACATTCAACATGGCTTGGAAACAAAATCGAGATCAATTTATGCAAGGTTTGGTTCGCAGAAATCAAGGCGAAACAGAATTCCACCAAGCAGTTCATGAAGTATTCAGTGACATATTTCCTTATATTCAAGACAAATCTATCTATAGGGATGCACAAATTTTAGAGCGAATGAGTGAGCCAGACCGCATTATTAGCTTTCGAGTTTCATGGGAAGATGATGGCGGAAATATTCGTGTCAATCGAGGCTGGAGAGTTCAAAACAATAATGCAATTGGCCCATACAAAGGCGGGTTGCGTTTTCACCCATCTGTGAACCAAAGTATTTTAAAATTCTTAGCATTTGAGCAAACCTTTAAAAACAGTTTAACAGGGCTTCCAATGGGAAGCGCAAAAGGTGGGGCAAATTTTAACCCTAAAGGAAAGTCAGACAGAGAAGTCATGCGTTTTTGCCAAGCGTTTATGTCTGAGCTTAGACATTACATAGGTCCTAACATGGACATCCCTGCTGGGGACATAGGTGTTGGCGCTAGAGAAATTGGCTTTTTATATGGTCAACACAAAAGGCTGAGTAAAGAGTTCACAGGCATACTGACAGGCAAAGGAATGGAATTCGGTGGGAGCTTAATACGCACTGAAGCTACAGGTTATGGCACGGTTTATTTAGCAAACCACATGCTCCAATCGAAAGGTTTAAGCATGGAAGGTAAAACTGTTTGTATATCAGGCTCTGGAAATGTTGCTATTTATGCTGCAGAGAAAGTAAACCAGCTTGGGGGAAAAGTTGTCACCCTATCAGATTCCTCAGGTTTTATTTACGATGCTGACGGAATTTCAGAATACAAACTGGGCCATATAAAAACGCTAAAAAACATTAAACGAGCTAGAATCAGCGAATATCTAGACGAATTCCCCCAAGCAAAGTTTTATGCAAACCAAAATCCATGGTCTGTACCTTGCGATATTGCACTCCCCTGTGCAACGCAAAATGAGATTGACCAAAGTGATGCCCATACCCTTCTAACAAATGGTTGTATTGCGGTTGCAGAAGGTGCAAATATGCCGACCACACTTAAGGGGATACAACGCTTTCAAGAAGCAAAAATTTTATTCGCACCAAGTAAAGCAGCTAATGCAGGTGGCGTTGCCATTTCTGGTTTGGAGATGAGCCAAAATAGTGCAAGAATTTCATGGAAAGAAGCAGAACTACAAAAACTTCTTTTTGACATAATGGAAAAGATTCATTCCCAATGTGAAAACTACGGACGAGAAAGTAAACATTATGTTAATTACATAAAAGGCGCTAATATTGCTGGTTTTATAAAAGTTGCTGACGCTATGCTTGCTTATGGCGTTGTTTAACGTAATCTAAACATCTATTTCGATTAATACATTCATTTATATGATTCGACAAACATCAATTCTGCTTGCTCTATGCATAACGTTGACACTACCAACGATATGCCATGCAAACTCGCACTCTAGTCTTGCATTTGAGTTCTGGCAAATAATCGAAACTAATGAGATGTCATTAAAAGATATTATTGATACGCCTGATAAAAACTGGACCCACCTGAAAAAAGGAGTCACTCAAACTTATTTTTTAGATCAAGATTATTGGAAAGCAGCCCAAGGATCCACTATGTGGATCAAAATAAAAATCCCTCGACGCATTGACTCCAATCGTGTTTGGTTAGAATTAGTTCCTAATGTTGGTCTGGATGGCCAGCTCGCCATTTTAGAAAATGACCATTGGCGCTGGAATATGCCTGTCGGCAGGCAGAATAATGATAACGATATACTCCCGGCAACGTTTTTAACCTTCATCATTGATAACCCTCGCGACCACAAAATCGCTTATTTGAAATTGCAGACTTCTCAAGTCTTTCATTTCAACATTCAAGTTAAATCTGAAGAATTACAATTAAACTCTTTACTAAAAGATCATTTATTTAATGGTTTTATTTTAGGGTTCTTATTACTTGCTATGATTTATAATCTGGCAATCGGTATTAGTGCCGGTGAGAAAATGTATTTATATTATGCGTTTTATGTATTTTGTACTGGCTTATATATATTGGTAATTTGTGGGTACCCGCGCTTGATATTCCCTGAATGGGGTGGTGATTCAATTTTTTCACACCTTACAGCGTTACTCGCAATTTTCGGGGCTACAGCATTTATACGAGAACTCTTAGAAACAGCCAACTCAACCCCTAAAACAGATTTAATTCTTCGCGCACAACAAATAATTATTTTTGTCAG
>Ga0209184_1000180_pt1 | contig 82737 bp, 65 predicted proteins | sample EN8Hudsemesocosm_2_FD_184627 | JGI IMG/M metagenome (GOLD analysis project Ga0209184, IMG submission 184627) | Methane-oxidizing microbial communities from mesocosms in the Hudson Canyon - EN8C Hudson Canyon (SPAdes) (version 2) | ecosystem: Environmental > Aquatic > Marine > Cold seeps | place... | reverse complement strand
CAATCAATTAAGTTTTTAGAGTAATCAAGCAACAAGTTTGGCAGCTCAATTGAAAATTTTTCAAAGCGTTCACTGTCATTGGCAAATAAGGTATTCATGTGCTGAGATTTTTTATCTAAAGCTAACTGCTGCAGTTTTTTCCAGCTAGCTAATGTTTGACGATCTGACATAGTGGTTCCTATAAATACCTAAAATTATGAGTAAAGAGTCATTCCCGTAATATTAAGGTTTAATTATGACTCTATTATGATTTCTCTTTTATTTATGCTACCCTATTAAAAAATGACAGCGCTGTCAATTGTTAAATGTTGGTATGTGGGTGTTTAGTGTAAATTTAATTAGATAAAAATAGTATTAGTTATTGCTGCATGGTTAAAGAAGAACTACCCTATTGCTCTGATAGTAATACACCCTTAAAAAATAAGAACTAAAGGTTTAATGGATAGATGAAAGCAACAATTAATGATGTCGCCAAACTTTCAGGTGTATCAATTAAAACCGTTTCGCGGGTAATGAATAATGAACCATCTGTTCGTCAACTCACTCGTGAAAAAGTACAAACCGCGGTAAAAGAGCTTAACTACCAACCAAACCTTGCTGCTCGAAATTTAGCGGGTACAAAATCTTTCACTATTGCCTATGTATACGACAACCCCAACGCCTATTATATTATTGATATGCAAGAAGGCATTTTATCTGCATGTCGTCAGCAAGGTTTTGAATTATTAATCAATCCTTGTGATTCGCAACAAGAAAACATTACTGAAGATATAATAAATACCATCAAACATGCTCGTGTTGCCGGTTTGGTTCTAACGCCACCATTTTCAGAGCGTCCGGAGTTTGTTAAACGAATTACTGAACTTGATATAAAAGTGGTCCGTATTATGTCGGGTGATGTTGCCCCTGATGAATTAAGTCCATGTGTTATGGTAAATGATAGAGATGCTGCACAAACCATAACTCAACATTTGATTGATTTAGGACATAAAAAAATAGCCTTTATTGCCGGTGGCGCAGAGCATATGTCAACAATTGAGCGTTATAAAGGTTATAGACGGGCATTAAAAGCGAATGAGATTGAATTTAATAAAAATTTAGTTATTGAAGGAGAGTACTCCTTTGAATCAGGTGTTAATGGTGCTAAAAAGTTAATGGCTGAAGAAGTAAGTCAAAACAATCTCCCAACAGCTATATTTTCATGTAACGATGAAATTGCCGCTGGCGCTTTATTTGCAGCACGGTTGATGAATATAAAAATACCTGAGCAGTTATCGATAGCTGGTTTCGAAAACAGCCCATTCTCACGTCAAACATGGCCTAAACTTACTACAGCCAACCAACCCAACAAACAAATAGCACACGATGCTGCTAGCTTATTAATTAGCCAAATACGTAAACACAAAGGCAAAATTGAAACTAGCCAATATGTACCGCAATTAGTTGTTAGGGACTCAACCGGACAACAAGTTTAAGTTATGTGCCAGACAAGTGTAAATTACGAGCAAGAAAAGTATCGAGTGACGAAGTAGGCTAAACTCGCTACTCGCTACTCGCTACTCGCTACTCGCTACTCTATTAGCATAACCTCGAATAAAGAAAGCAACACTATCACGTAAATATTCATCCACTTCTTCTGGTGATATACGTTCTTTAGTATTAAATTCTATTTGCATCCAAAGTTCACCTTTCATCATATTTAAGAATTGCAACGCGGCATGGCGAGGGTTTTCAATGGTAAGAATTTTTTGTTGATGCAAATTCCCCATCAACTGAGTCACTTGGTTAGTGACTCTTAGCGGACCCGCTTGATAAAAGATATCTGACACTTGAGGGTAAGCATTTGATTCAAAAACACATATTTTATGTACAGCACAAGCTTCTTTTGAAGTTACAAAGTCGGTGAAGTTTTTCGCTAATTTTAATAAAATTGTTTGAGGATCTGACAAGTCATGCAGTGATAAGTCTATTATTTGCAAAGATTCACACTTACACTCAACAGATGCCGAAAATAAATCATCTTTATTGCCAAAATGACTATAAACAGTCTGTTTTGAAACATCAGCATTTTTTGCTATCAAATCCATGCTTGTCGCTGCAAAACCTTGCTCTATAAATAAATTAATTGCTGCATCAAGTATTTGCTGTCGCTTAGCTTCATTTTTACTACGTTGTTTAACCATTGAACTCTCATTACTTCAATTTCGCTTTAGATTACTGTGCTATTTTAACAAATTAAACTAGACAGTCCAGTCTACTTTAATTAAACTTACCTTAAGTAGACTGCACAGTCTAGTTTGATTTTGTACTGATTCGTACAAATACGTTACCGAACCTCTTATTTAGCAATATTATAAATTAGGCACAATAAAATGATCTCACCTTTAAAGCTTTCCCCCGCTCGAGTAAAGTTTTTACACATTAAACAAGCTGCTTATCTATTAATAGCCTTGTTAACTCTTTCAGCGTGCTCTGATAAGACAGTGAACAAGGAACTTACCAACAGTTATCATCAAAGTGCGTCATTACTAACTATTTCCCCAAAACAAAGTTATATAATAGAGCGAGATTATCTTGGTCAAATAGCCGCAAAACAGCAAACTAATCTAAGTTTCGAATACACAGGTAAAGTCAGTGAAATATTTGTAGATAATGGTGACATTGTAAAAAAAGGGCAATTACTTGCTCAACAAGATACACAGTTACTTGGCTATAAAACCAATGAATTACAAGCGCAAGTATCCCAATCACAAGCACAAATAACATTAAATAGTGCCAATTTAAGTCGTATTAAAACCCTTATTAGTGATGGTTATACCTCTAAACAACGACTTGATGAGCTAAATGCTGAAAATAAAATTCTTAATGCTCAAATAAATGGCTTAAATGCTCGTATTCAAACGATAGAATATCAAAGAGAAAAATCAGCACTCGTAGCTCCCTTTGATGGTGTAATCACCAAACGTCTTATTTCAAATGGAGAAGTTTTAGCCCCAAGCAAGCCAAGTTTTCATATTATAGAAAGTGCTAATAACGAAATTAATGTGGGCATTCCAAGTAAAGTAGCAAGCACTTTAACTTTAGGACAAATAATACAGATAAAAATAGGCGAACAAAATAAGCAAGCAAAGCTTATTGCTATAGGTCACCAAATTGATGCTATTAATAGAACAGTACAATTAAGATTGAAAATGGTTGAAAAACTAGGTCATATCAAAAACTTTAATGGACAACTGGTTAGGATCACCATAGAACAACAAATTAAAAAATCCGGTTTTTGGATACCAATAAATGCCATAACTGACGGTGTTCGTGGTCAATGGCAAATATTTATAGCCTCTACATCAACACCTATAACGACAAATACAAAAAATAGTTATCAGTTACAAGCCGCCACTGTAAAGGTATTGCACGCCAACAAACATTCAGTTTATATAAATGGTTTAGCTATTAAAGAATATCAAATTGTTGCCCAAGGAGTTCATCGCTATGTTGCTGGTCAAGTAGTCACTAAGTCAGCACAAACATTAGCTAACACGGAAGGTAGCTACTAATGATCCGCTCATTTGTTAAAAATGGTCGACTGATGTCTCTGGCCATTATTCTATTAATTGTTTCCGGACTTGGTGCATTATCAACGATGCCAAGAATGGAAGACCCTCGCATGGAAAACAGACATGCCAGTGTTTTGACTCGCTTACCTGGTGCCAGTGCGGAAAGAATTGAAGTACTAATTACAGAAAAAATAGAGCAGAAACTTCGCAAAATATCTGAAATAAAGAATATAACGTCTGTTTCACGCCCAGGCATTTCTGCAGTAAAACTTGAGCTCAATGATGAGGTAACTGACTCTCTTCCTATTTGGTCAAGAGTGAGAGACTTAATTAATGACGTTGCCCCACAGTTTCCTGCTAATACTTTAGCGCCAACCCTAGAAGATGATAGAAGTTATGCGTTCACACAGCTCATTGCGTTAAGTTGGCAAGGGGAAAGCTCTATAGATATTGCTAGTTTGGGTCGTTATGCAAATGATCTTCAAAACCAATTACGCGTTGTTCCTGGTACTGACATAGTCAATATTTTCGGACAAGGACAAGAAGAGGTCCTGGTAGAAATAGATCAAGACCAGAGCAGTAAACTAAACCTTTCTAGCAAATTAATAGCGCAGAAAATACAACAGTCTGATGCAAAAGTCTCCGCTGGACAATTGGTTAATCAACAAAACCAAATGCAGGTTGAACTCATTGGTGCTTTTGATAGTGTTACCCGCATTGAAAATATTCCTGTTAGAACAAATAGCTCAGGAACGGTTCTAAGATTAGGTGATATTGCCAAGATAAATAAAAGTTTAGCTTGGCCTGCCCAAGAGATAGCCATTGTTAATGATAAACCCGCTTTAGTCGTTGCCGCCCGCATGCTTCCCAACTTACGTATTGATCAATGGAGCGACAATATAAAATCGGAGCTAGCAATATACGCCAAACAGCTACCACAAAATATTGAGCTTGAAGTTTTATTTGATCAAAATGTTTACACAGAAAAACGTCTTGGTGATTTAATAGGAAATATCGCGTTAGGCTTTGTCCTCATTTCAGCTGTTTTATTAATAACACTTGGCTGGCGCAGTGCTGCTATTGTTGCCGCGTCTTTACCTTTAACCGTGCTTTTTACTCTTTCTGTGATGAATTTCTATGGTATTCCTATTCATCAAATGTCAGTAACTGGTTTAGTGGTCGCATTAGGGATCATGGTCGATAATGCTATCGTTATGACTGATACCATTCAAACTAAACGCCAAGAAGGAGTGGGACGCCTTGACAGTGTTGGTTATGCGATAAAACATTTATGGTTACCATTGTTAGGTTCAACCATTACGACTATTTTAGCCTTTATGCCACTTATTTTAATGCCTGGTGCTGCCGGTGAATTTGTTGGCGGTATCGCGTATAGCGTAATTTTTTCATTAATTGGCTCTTATGTTATTTCCCATACAATTGTTGCCGGTTTGGCTGGACGTTTCATTCCTAAAGGGGTTACAACTAAAGACACTTCCTCTAATGAAAAAGTAGGCCGTCATTGGTACCAAGTTGGCATTCATTTGCCTATGCTCAATAGCTTATTTGAAAAAACGCTGCATTGGGCTCTATCCTATAAAAAGACGACAGTTATTGCTGTTTTTTGCCTGCCATTACTTGGTTTTATTTTGTCTAAGCAACTCAGTGAACAGTTTTTTCCGCCATCTGATCGTGATATGTTCCAAATTGAATTATTCATGCCATCACAAAGCAGTATTATTAATACACAAAAAATAAGTCAACAAGTAAGTAATTACCTTTATCAACAGCAAGGTATAGAAAAAGTTCGTTGGTTTATTGGCAAGAATGCGCCCTCTTTTTATTATAATTTAGTACCTACCCAAGATGGCTTTCAAAACTATGGTCAAGCAATGGTTACTGCAACCGATTTTCAAGCGGCAAACCGATTAATACCTCAATTACAAACCGCGCTAGATACGTTGATACCGCAAGCTCAAATTTTAGTACGTAAATTAGAGCAAGGCCCCCCCTTTAATGCTCCTGTTGAGTTACGAGTATTCGGACCTAACCTAGATATGTTAAAAGATATTGGTGATGATCTTAGAAAAATAATGACTCAGACAGCAGATATTATTCATACTCGTGTGTCATTGCGACCTGGCACCCCAAAGGTTTGGGTTAAAGCTGATGAAGAAGCGGCAGCTTTACTTGGCTTATCACTCGTTGATATTGCTCAACAATTGCAAGGTAGTTTAAGTGGTCAAGTGAGTGGTTCTATTATAGAGGCCACTGAGTCAATTCCTGTTCGCGTGCGTATTGCTAATAAAGAACGTGCTAGCCTTACAGATTTGGCTAATATCAATTTATTAAGTCGTACTCCAGCGAATGGTGCGAATAACAATCAGCCTATACCACTAACGGCAATAGCAGATTTTTCGTTAGAACCAAGTCGTGGTGCTATTCCACATCGTAATGGTTCAAGAATAAATGTTGTTGAAGGTTACATTCGCTCTGGCGTTTTGCCTAGTGATGTCTTAACTAGAGTTAAGGCAAATATAGCTGCGATAAATTATCAATTACCTTCAGGTTATTACATAGAAATTGGTGGGGAGTCTTCTCAACGAGATGATGCGGTTGGACAGCTTCTTGCTAGTGTCGGCGTTATATTTACTTTACTCATTACTGTCGTGGTGCTTTCATTCAATTCATTTAGATTAGGCGGCATAATTTTCTTTAGTGCGTTGCAATCTGTAGGCTTGGGTTTATTAACTATTTATATTTTCGATTACCCTTTTGGCTTTACCGTTATTATTGCGTTACTTGGTTTAATGGGCTTAGCAATAAATGCAGCTATCGTTATTATTGCAGAATTAAAAGGCGATAAGTTAGCGGTTCAAGGGGATTCAAATGCGATTATTAACGGAGTACAAAGTTGTACTCGACACATTACTTCAACAACAATTACTACCGTGGGTGGATTTTTGCCATTGATTTTAGCTGGAGGAGGATTTTGGCCGCCATTTGCTATTGCAATAGCTGGCGGCACAGTTTTAACAACACTATTATCTTTCTTATTTGTGCCTGCGGCCTTTTCTTGGTTTAGTAAACGCTGCGCTTTTGAGTTGAATGAGCAAAGCTAACGTATCTACTAGGATTAATAAGCTCATAAGAATTAGAGCTTATTAATCTCTCTAGCAACGGTAAATTCAGAAGATGTTACGTATTGCTCAATCCCTTGCAATTTTTTCTCTAACGAGCCAAACTTCCGACGAATATCATGAAAGGCTTGTTTAGGAGGCTCTCCTGATTGCCAAATTCTTGCCTTTACTTTTATATGTTCATTAGAATGCTCTTTGTGATAGTGATTTGAACTCTCTGACTGCTCTGCCCTATGGTATTTAGCATTAGCTCGTTTACTTGGAAATTTAGGATTTTTATCAAGAATAAACCAAGCAGCAACATAACCTAAAATCAAGAATGGCATGCCAAATAACACACCTGAAACAACCAATATCCGTACTAACCAAGTTTCCCAACCAAAGTAGTCTGCAATACCAGCACAAACACCTGCTATTTTTCCTCGCGCTGGGTTTCGGTATAGCTCGCCTCGTCTGGTGTTCATAATTTACTTCTCCAATCAGGGGTCTCAGCATCTAAGATCGCTTCAAGGGTTTTAATACGATCAGCCATTTTATCTGCCATTTCTGATAAGTCAGATAACTGTACATACTCTTCTTCGCTCAAACCTTGGCTAACTTGTCTTTTACTACGGTAATGTAATATTAGCCAGATAGGCGCAACGATAACCATAAAAATAATGACTGGTGCCATAATAATATCATGCACAATACTTCTCCTTAACTTTTTTCTTCGACTGATTATTTATCAAGTTTAGGGGGAATAGATAAACTTCACCACTCGAAACTAAATACTTACAACTTAATATTATTTCTTTTTCATTTTAGCTTTTAATGAAGCTAACTCATCATCAACTTTCTCATTTGACTCAAGATCAGAGATTTCATCAGCTAGAGACTTACTGCCTAAATCGTATGACTCCACTTGCGCTTCAATACCATCAATCTTACTCTCATAACGGTCAAAACGACTTAAAGCATCATTCACTTTATTACTGTCGATATTTTTCTTTACTTTTAAACGAGAATTAACCGTTTTTTCACGCATAACAATAGCCTTTTGACGCGCTTTTGCATCAGCTAATTTGTCTTGCAACTGTGAAATTTCATCTTGAAGCTTGGTAATATGCTCTTCTATGTGTGTTAGCTCCTCTACTAGAGCTTGTGAACTTTCAGTACATTTTTTCTTCTCTATTAAAGCTGCTCTAGCTAAATCATCACGATCTTTACTTAATGCTAGTTCAGCTTTTTCTTGCCATTGTTGTGATTCATTTTCAAATCGAGTGACTTGGCGAGTTAACTCTTTTTTATCTGCTAAGGTTTTTGCTGAGCTAGAGCGTACCTCTACTAAGGTATCTTCCATTTCTTGAATAATCAATCTTACCATCTTGGCTGGATCTTCGGCTTTATCTAATAAATTATTGATATTAGAATTAACAATATCGGTAAACCTTGAAAAAATACCCATAACAACGTCCTCTTTTCTTAAATTAACGCTTTCATTTACACTTAAACAATCGGTTTTTGCTTAAACTTGATGAAATCGACTATAAATTTGGATTTAAATTTATAACTAGTTCTATTCATGTTTTACGCCAACGTGACAAGACAGATTAACCCTATGTTTTAAAAAGTTTTTTTAAATAGTTAAAAAGTACTTTTATCTAGCTGATTAATGAAATACACTATTTGTTAGTGAAATTAACTAATACCAAGTCTATTAAGTTATTTCTTACTCTGCAAGAATAAACTTAGCATTATTGGTATCAATATTAGGTCAAGCCATGGCGCGCTTTAATAAGCAAGATAACCTTCTTGGACAATCAAACAGTTTTTTAGAAGTATTAGAGCAAATTTCCCAAATTGCACCGTTGAGCAAGCCTGTATTAATTATTGGCGAGCGCGGTACGGGTAAAGAGTTAGTCGCTGCTCGTTTACACTATTTATCAAAACGCTGGGAGCAAAGCTATTTAAAGCTTAATTGTGCCGCATTAAATGAAAACCTTCTTGAAACAGAGCTATTTGGTTATGACTCTGGCGCTTTTACTGGCGCAAATAAGCGACATGAAGGCCGATTTGAGCGAGCAGACAATGGCACATTATTTTTAGATGAAATTGCCAATACTTCTGGTTTAATACAAGAAAAGTTATTACGTGTTGTAGAGTATGGTGAATTTGAACGCGTTGGTGGCTCTCGTACGATAACTACCGATGTTCGTCTAGTAGCAGCAACCAATGAAGACTTGCCAACGTTAGCTGCATCAGGACAGTTTAGAGCTGATTTACTCGACCGCTTAGCATTTGATGTTATTACGCTACCACCATTAAGAGAGCGCCTTGATGATATTTTAATGTTAGCAGAGCACTTTGCTATAACTATGGCACGCGAATTAGAGTTTGAACTTTTTAGTGGTTTTACTGAAAAAGCTAAACGAGCCATGCTTGAGTACTCTTGGCCTGGTAATATTCGTGAGTTAAAAAATGTTATTGAACGAAGTGTTTATCGATGCAACAACCCTCACCTGCCAGTACATGATTTAATTATTGACCCTTTTGAATCACCATTTAGACCAAATCAGCGTATTAAAACTCATGATAGAGTACATACTTCACAAAATGAAACTACTGCTGACTTCATCCCTGATTCAGTGAATAGTAACGAGCAAGGTATTAGCAGTGCTGAAACAGAAATATTAACAACCGCTGTTGCACCGGGACTAGTCAACACTGAATTTCCTCAATCATTAAAATCCTTATCGCAAGATTATGAAATAGATTTGATAAAATCTGCTTTAGCGCACTGTCAATATAATCAAAAGAAAACCGCACAAGCGCTTGAATTAACCTATCATCAATTAAGAGGATATTTAAAAAAATACAATCTACTTGATGGCAGCGATTCAGATGAATAGTATTAAACTTAATTTTATAGTTTATTTGAGTTTATTATCTTTATTTGGCTGTAATAACGAAAGCATAGTCACGCTAAGTGAGCACAGTGTTATTTATTGTGCAGAAGGTTCACCAGAAACCTTCAATCCTCAATTAGTAACCTCTGGCACAACAATTGATGCCACATCAAATCAGTTATACGATAGATTAATAACTTATCAAGGTAAAGAAAATACACTTACTCCAGCAATAGCAAAATCTTGGCATGTGACTCGAAATGGCAAGAAGATCACTTTTTATTTACGTAAAGATGTTTCTTTTCACCAAACTGATTATTTTACACCAAGCAGGTTTCTAAACGCTGATGATGTAATTTTCAGTTTTAATCGCATTTTAAATGCCGAGCATCCATTTCATTTGGTGTCTGGAGGAAGTTATCCATTTTTTCAAAATATAGATTTAAACGGACTAGTTGAAAAAATAGAAAAAATAAATGACTACACTATCCGCTTTCATCTATCGCATGCTGATAACTCTTTTCTTGCGAACTTGGCGACCGATTACGCAATTATCTTGTCTGCTGAATATGCAGAGCAACTCACCAAGCAAAATATAAAAGCAAATATAGATACTCACCCCATAGGAACAGGCCCTTTCAAACTAAAAGAATATCGTGTTGGGTCTTTAATTCGATTTTATCGTCATGAACAATATTGGCGTGAGCCTGCTAAAATTGAGCAATTAGTTTTTGATATTACGCCGAGTAACACAGGGAGGTTAACAAAACTATTAGCAAAAGAATGTGATGTTACTGCTTATCCTATAGCTCACAAAAAAATAAGCCAAAACAATAGCTTAATCTTGGAGAAAGTTACTGCATTAAATGTAGGATATTTTGGTTTCAATGTTAAAAAGCCTCCTTTTGACAATAAATTAGTTAGGCAAGCTATTAGTTATGCCATTAATAAACAAGTTTTGCTTGAGACGGTTTATCAAGGAAAGGGGGAACTAGCAAATTCAATATTGCCTAATACTTCTTGGGCATTTGATGACAGCATTTCAGAACATGAATTTAATCCAATATTGGCAAAAAGCTTATTGGAAGTAGCGGGGTTTCCTCAAGGTTTTACAATGGATTTATGGGCAATGCCGGTGCAGAGGCCATATAATCCAAATGCGATAACCATGGCTAAACTAATCCAAGCGGATTTAAATAATATTGGTATTAAAGTTAAAATTGTTACTTATGAGTGGAATACTTTTTTAAACCGCTTGAAACTGGGTGAACACCAAAGCTTCTTATTAGGTTGGTCAGCGGACCATCCTGATCCTGATAATTTTTTCTCTCCAATGTTAAGCTGCTCTGCTGCCCATACTGGCAGTAATACTACCTTTTGGTGTAATCAGGAGTATGATGATATTATTCAAAAAGCATTACAAACCACTAACATTAATCTAAGAAAAAAATACTACTCCCAAGCGATGAAAATACTAGTACGAGAAATCCCTTTGATCCCCATCGCTCATTCAAAGCGTTATCAGGCACGTAATGAAAGCGTAAAAGGTGATATTTTAGCAGCATTTGGCGGTATAAATTTTTATCATGTAGCTAAAAGCAATTCACATCCAAAAAACATAAAAACAAAAAATGAGAATATAAATAGTTCTACTAATGAAGGTGAAAATTAATTATGTTAATTTTTGCTTTACGCCGGCTGAGTTTATTTGTTTTTACTATGTTAGTGTTAACATTATTATCTTTTAGTTTAAGTTTTTTGTTTCCTGGCGATGCAATCATTAACATTTCAGGAGCTATTAACGCGACACCCAGTCAACTTCTAGAAATACAAAAGTCTTATCAAACTGATAGCAATATTTTTTGGCAGTATATCGCTTACCTACATCACATAATAAACGGTGAGTTGGGTATTTCAATGGCAAGTCAGTCTGACATTAGTAATGAAGTTCTCAATCTATTGCCCGCTACTATTGAGCTTAGTTTAGTTGCTTTACTCATTGCTATGTTTGTTGGTATACCACTTGGGTTTATCGCCGCAATAAAGCATAACAAAGCAGCAGATAATATAATTTTATCCGTCTCAATGCTGGGGTATTCAATACCTGTTTTTTGGCTAGGGTTATTAGCTATTTTAACTTTTTCAATAAATTTAGGTTGGCTTCCTTCAGCAGGACAAATCAGCTTATTGTTTGAAATAGATCTTATTACAGGTATCCAGTTCATTGATATCTTACTTAGTGACAGCCCTTATAAGTGGCAAGCTTTTAGCGATGCGGCTTTACACATAATATTACCTGCTTGTGTCATTGCAGTTGCTCCAGCTACCATCTTTATTCGCTTAGCGCGTACGTCCATGATTGAAGTATTAGAAACAAGTTATATCAGAGCTGCGAGTGCTAAAGGGTTAACATTTCAGCAAATAATATTTCGTCACGCCATTAGAAACTCCCTAATTAAAATTATTCGCCATGTCGGTTTACAATTCGCAAACTTAGTTACTATTGCCATGGTGACTGAAGTTATTTTCAGCTGGCCCGGCATTGGTCGTTGGCTAATTGAAAGTATCTATCAACGAGACTATACCGCGATACAAAGTGGCTTATTAGTTTTGTCATGCTTCATTTTTATCGTGCACATTTTAACTGACTTTATTTATGCCGCGTTAAATCCACTAGCCCGAGGTAATAGATATGGCACGTGATAAAATATACTTAGAAGAGGTTTTTCCATCTCCTTTCATGCAACTGTGGCAAATTTTTCGTAAAACGCCTGTAGCGATGGCTGGTTTCAGTTGTTTTATATTCTTAGTTATCCTAGCTGTTTTTGGGCCAATATTAGCGCCTCATTCGCCTGTTGAAGGCCAGTTAGACATGTTGTTATTACCTCCTGCATGGCATTCTGATGGTAATGTAAGTTATTTACTTGGCACCGATGAACTAGGTCGAGATATGCTTTCTCGATTAATGTATGGTACTTCGTTAACATTTGGCCTGAGTTTTATAGTCGTCATTATTGCCCTTATTGTCGGCGTTGTTTTTGGTTCATTATCAGCGTTAACTTCAGGGTTAAAATCAAGTTTCCTTAATCACTTTCTTGATGTCATCTTGTCTATTCCCTCTTTATTACTGGCAATTATTATTGTAGCTATTTTGGGCCCCGGCATTAGCAATACGGTATGGGCTGTAGTTATGGTCCTCATTCCGCAATTTATACATATTACACGTTACGCAGTAAAAGAAGAGTCACGTAAAGACTATGTACTTGCTTCACGACTTGATGGTGCAAGCCCGTTTAGAGTTTTGTACTACTCTATTTTCCCAAATATTGTAGATAGAATTATGAGCCAAGCAACCTTAGCGCAATCAGCTGCTATTTTAGATATTGCTACCTTAGGTTTTTTAGGTTTAGGTGCTCAAATTCCGCTACCAGAATGGGGAGCAACTTTGGCAAATGGTTTAGATTTATTCTACATCGCCCCATGGACAGTATATTTACCAGGTCTAGCTATTCTATTTGCTGTTGTTGCCACAAACCTTGTTGGAGAAGGTATTCGCCACGCACTCAAGCTACGCAAGGATAGATAATGAATTTACTTGATATTAGAAATTTATCCATAGAATTAATTGGTGAAAATAAAAATATTTTAGCCGTTGATAAAGTTAGTTTATCAATGAAAGAAGGTGAAGTACGAGGTTTAGTTGGTGAATCAGGGTCCGGAAAGTCACTATTAGCCCAAGCAATTGTTGGAGTATTAGACGATAAATGGCATGTTCATGCTGATAGATTTCATTGGCGTGGTATTGATTTATTACGTTTATCTATTGATGAGCGTAAAGCCCTACTTTCTCGTGATATAGCAATGATTTTTCAAGAGCCAATGGCTTGTTTAGATCCAACGACTACCATTGAAAACCAACTAGCAGAGGCAATTGATTCTAGCTCACTCACAGGATTTTTTTGGCAAAAACAACAGCAACGCCACTCTGCTGCAATTAAGTTATTGCATAAAGTAGGGATTAAAAGCCACAGTGCTTGTCTAAATAGTTACCCTCATCAATTAACTGAAGCTTTATGCCAACGAGTCATGATAGCTATAGCTTTAGCTAGAAGGCCAATATTACTCATTGCAGATGAGCCAACTGCCGCTATGGAAAATACCAATCAAGGACAGATATTTAGACTCTTAGCAAGTTTAAATCAATTAAAAAACATGTCTATATTATTAATCAGTCATGATTTAGAGAACATAACTCACTGGACCCATACTATTACGGTGATGTATAGCGGACAATTTGTTGAAGCAGGCACTACAGAACAAATATTCAAAAAACCACTACATCCTTATACAAGAGCATTAGTTGATAGTAGCCCTAGCGCAAACTTTCATCTACCAGCTAAGTCGAGGCTGATGGCACTTCCAGGCAGTATACCTATTTTACAGCACTTACCTATTGGTTGCCGATTAGGCCCGCGCTGTCCAAGAGCACAACAGGCCTGTGTAAAAGCTCCTTTAGTAACTAACTTTCATGGTCATAAAGTAAGCTGCCACTTTCCTTTAACTCCGATAAGACCCCAACGTAAAGCTGTAAAAGGAATTTGTTAATATGACTGAATTGCTTAAAGTTAAGGAGTTAAGTAAGTCTTATCTACAAAAAGGCTTTTGGTATAAAAAAAACACAACGACAGTTTTAGAGCCAATTTCTTTTAGCATTGAAGCTCATAAAACTTTAGCAATTATTGGTGAAACTGGTTCAGGAAAATCAACTCTTGCTAAATTGTTAGTTGGGGCAGAGCCGGCTAGTAGTGGTCAGATTTTTTTAAATGGACAAGCTTTAAGAGATGGTAGCTACAAACAGCGATGTCAGCATATTCGCATGATATTTCAAGATTCAGGTACCACCCTTAATCCTAGTTTAACAATTTTACAATTATTAGATGAACCGTTAAAGCTCAATACACCTTTTAATGAAAAGAAACGCAAAGAGCTAATTCGAACTACATTACAAAAAGTAGGGCTACTTGGTGATCATATGAATTTCTATCCTCATATGTTTTCTGGTGGTCAAAAGCAGCGTATATCACTTGCTAGAGCTATTATTTTACAGCCACAAGTTATTATATTAGATGAAGCATTAGCCGCTCTTGATCCCTCATTACGTTCACAAATGATTAATCTATTATTAGATCTACAACAACAAATGGGTTTAGCATATATTCTAATTTCCCACAATTTAGGGATTATTCGTCATTTTAGTGATGATATTATGGTTTTATCAAAGGGAACTGTGGTTGAATCAGGAAAGACTTTAGATGTAATGAATAAACCTCAACACAAAGTTACTCAAAAATTGTTAATGAATCAAAATTTTCAGTTAAAGCCTAAAAATATATTAAAATAGAGTAGCGAGTTTTATCACTCGCTACTACTCGCTACTACTCGCTATTAATAGCTTGTTGGTGCTGCTACTGCTTTACTAGTGATTTTTGCACCAACCTTCAATGAATCAACATAACTCTTATAAGCAGACTGTGCCAATTGAGAAGTTTGTTGCTGTGAAAGTTGAGGGTTGGCAACAACGTCACTCAAATTAACGGCTTGTACTTCAACTAAAGCTAAATCTCCATTACTTAAGGCAACAGTTGATGCAGAAATAACCCCTTCCATAGGGTGTGGTAATACAAAGGCTTCACGAGTGATACTTTGATCTAAATCAGCACTATAACGAGCTACATTTTCCTTGCTGGTAAAACTCGCATAATTCTTAACTAATTGCTCAGTTATATCATTACCTGCTTTAAACTGTGCTAGTAATTCATCAATAGTTTCTTGTGCTTTTTCAGTCGCCTTTTGCGAAACTAAAATTGTTTTTATTTGCTCTTCAACTTCAGCTATTGGTTTCACATTAGCCTCTTGATATGTATTCAAACGCAATACTAAAGAAACAGTATCGCTTACTTCAATAACATCCGAATTCATATTGTCTTGTAAAACTAAATCTGAAAAAGCAGCTTCAATCACTTTAGCATTATCAAAAGGAGTAGCATTCCCGGTATGAGATAACCACGAAGAAGTTTCTACTTGAGCGTTAACTTCACTTGCTGCATCTTCTAAACTATCAGGAAATTCAAAGCTTATCCGCGCCATTTCTTGAGTTTGTGTATAAAACTTCTCTTGAGCTTTCTCACTGCTTACTTTAGCGTGTAACTCAGTTTTAACATCTGCCAAACTTTGTACTTCTTCAGCTTTAAGCTCAGTTAATTTAATCACATGATAACCAAAACTGGTTCTAACAAGTTCGGTTGTATCACCAACAGTCGTTAATGCAAAAGCCGCTTCATCAAAAGATAGGTCCATAACACCTGGTTCAATAAATTCTAAATCACCACCATTTTCACCACTGAAAGTATCGCTTGATAATTCTTTAGCCAGTGTTGCAAAATCTTCACCTTGAGCAAGGCGAGCTAGTACAGCTTGTGCTTGTGTTTTAGCTGTAGCCTCACTTTCGCTATCACCTTCAGTAAATTCAATTAAAATATGAGAAACACGGCGTTGCTCTGCTTGGGTAAAGCTAGCAATATTGTTTTGATAGTATGTTGCTACATCATCATCAGAAACTTCAATTCCTTTAGCAATATCATCAACAGTTAAACGAATAAAGTTTACTTTCACTTTTTCTTTGTTCTCAAAACGTACTTGATTAGTTTGATAATAGGTTTTAATTTCTTCTTCACTAACTTCAATATCTGCTTCAAATTGTTTAGCAGAAACAGTGGCAAAACGTATATTACGTGTTTGATTTTGTAAATTTTGTTGCAAGGTTTCTTGATAAGGTAAATTAAACTCGGTAGCAACTAAAGCTTGAGATAACTGGCGACGAGTCATTTCAACTCGTAAATAGTCACGAAAACTTGATGATTGATAAAAACCAGCTTGGTTAATAATCGCTAAATAGCGGTTATTATCAAAAACACCATCAACTTGAAACTCAGGCATCTCTCTAATGGTTTCTTTAATACGCTCATCTGATACACGGATTGAAAGGCTTTGTGCACTTTGATCTATTAGTTTTTCATTAATCAAATTATCTAGAACACTTTGACGGAAATTCGCCATATAATTACTGTCGTTTGATAAGGTATCGAACATATCACCAAACTGTTGTGCCATACGGTTACGCTGAGCTTGATATGCTTTGTTGAATTCTTGCTGACTAATTTTCTCACCATTAACCGTTGCAACTGAAGTGTCTACAGAATTAGTGTAACTACCAATACCGGCAACAGCGAAGGTTAATATAATAAGACCAAGGATTATTTTGGCCGTTAAGCCCTGCGAGCTTTCTCTAATATCTTCTAACATTTTTGTCTCATTTATTTAAGGTATAGCTGATAAAGCCGATTTATATAACATCTATAGTTTTGGCTATAATTTTTGTTGCTCGCGATTTTAGCAGATGCAGAGCATCCCTTGAAGTGCAAGATTGGTTTTATTTGATTAAATAACTTACAAATGAACTAAAAGCAAAAGACCACCTAAAGGTGGTCTTTAAATATTTAATAAATGCTTAAAGCAATTAATTAAATATTAGCCATTACAAGCATCTTTTAATGCTTTACCAGCTTTGAAAGCTGGGATTTTAGCTGCAGCGATTTGAATAGTTGCACCAGTTTGCGGGTTACGACCAGTACGTGCTGCACGGTCACGTACAGAGAAAGTACCAAAACCAACTAGAGCAACTTGCTCACCACTTTGTAATTCTTCAGTTACAGCGCCAATAAATGAATCTAATGCACGACCCGCAGCTGCTTTTGAAATGTCAGCGCCTTCAGAAATTTTCTCGATAAGTTGAGATTTATTCACAGTGTATACCCCTTCAATTGTTATTATTACAACGCTATCTTTACTTCTCTTTAATAAAAGTTTTAATAAAAGTTCGTCCTACAAAAATAAAATCACATTATGTGATTTTGTTTCTTTTGAACATCAAGCGTCGAGTTTAGAAAAATACGATTACATCTAGACCTCAATCAACGATACCAATTAGGCAACAGCCCTCTTAGGCATACTAAACAAGGGGTCTAGCGACATAAGCGTAGTTAACTTAACATAGTTTCAGCGTTTGAAAAGCCTTTTTTCCACTTTTTCTTACTTTTTTTGCTCTTTTTTGCTTTTTTTTCTGATTTGTATCAAAAAATCAACTTTTCACGAGTAAAAATCACTCTGCTTGCCACTGTTCTACTGGGTGTTCAAGCGCTATTGAAAGTACTTCATCAATCCATTTTACTGGATGGATTGCTAAATCTGCTTTGACGTTTTCAGGTATTTCTTTTAAATCACGGGCATTCTCATGAGGAATAATTACCGTTTTTATGCCACCACGGTGAGCAGCTAATAGCTTTTCTTTTAATCCACCAATGGCTAAAACTTCACCACGTAATGTGATTTCTCCAGTCATAGCTACATCTGCTTTGACTGGATTCCCTGTTAAGCTTGAAACAAGCGCCGTACACATACCGACACCAGCACTTGGACCATCTTTTGGTGTTGCTCCTTCAGGCACATGTACGTGAATATCACGCTTTTCATAAAAATTATCGTTAATACGTAACTTTTCAGTTCTACTGCGCACAACAGTCATTGCAGCCTGAATGGATTCTTGCATGACATCACCTAAAGATCCGGTGTAAGTTAGCTTACCTTTACCTGGCACAGAAGCAGTTTCTATAGTAAGTAACTCACCACCGACTTGTGTCCATGCTAAACCTGTAACTAATCCTACCCTATTCTCATCATCTGCCTTACCATAATCAAAACGTTGTACGCCCAAGAATTCGTCTAGATTATCTTGATTTATTACAACTTTTTTCAGTTTTTTATCTAACAATATAGCTTTAACTGCTTTACGGCACAGCTTAGAAATTTCACGTTCTAGGTTTCGAACACCAGCTTCACGAGTGTAATAACGGATAATACCAATAATGGCGCTATCCTCTATTTTTATTTCTTTTGCTTTCAAACCATTACGCTTGATTTGCTTATCTAGTAGATGACTACGGGCAATATTTAATTTTTCATCTTCGGTATAACCCGACAAACGGATAACTTCCATACGGTCAAGTAGCGGGCCTGGAATGTCCATGCTATTTGATGTTGCAACGAACATTACATCAGATAAATCATAATCCACTTCTAAATAATGATCATTAAAAGTTGAGTTTTGCTCTGGGTCTAGTACTTCTAGTAATGCAGAAGCAGGATCGCCACGCATGTCGGAAGCCATTTTGTCAATTTCATCTAATAGAAATAATGGGTTTTTAACACCAACTTTCGACATTTTCTGAATCAGTTTACCTGGTAATGAGCCAATATAAGTTCGGCGATGACCACGAATTTCAGCTTCATCACGAACACCACCTAAAGCCATACGAATATATTTACGACCGGTTGACCTAGCAATAGATTGTCCTAATGAGGTTTTACCCACACCCGGTGGTCCTACTAAACAAAGAATAGGCCCCTTAAGTTGACTCACTCGCTGTTGTACCGCTAAATATTCTAAAATACGCTCTTTAACTTTGTCCAAGCCATAATGATCTTTATCTAATACTTCTTGTGCTAATGCTAAATTACGCTTTAATTTACTGCGTTTTTTCCAAGGAACGTTGATCATACATTCAATATAACTACGTACAACCGTTGCTTCTGCTGACATCGGTGACATCATTTTAAGTTTTTGCAATTCTGCTAAGGTTTTATCTTTTGCTTCCGTCGGCATTTGAGCTTCATCAATGCGCTTAGTCATTTGTTCAAGCTCATCTGGCGTTTCATCGCCTTCATTAAGCTCTTTTTGAATCGCTTTCATTTGCTCATTCAAATAATATTCACGCTGACTTTTTTCCATTTGCTTTTTCACACGTGTGCGGATTTTTTTCTCAACTTGTAGTAAGTCAATTTCTCCTTCCATTAATGCCATCAAATGCTCTAAACGTTTTGCAACATCAATTATCTCTAGTACCTTTTGCTTGTCAGCTAACTTCAATGGCATATGAGCCGCCATAGTATCAGCAAGTTGCTCAGCATCATCAATGCCAGAAACGGAAGTAAGCACCTCAGGTGGAATTTTCTTATTCAGCTTTACATAACCTTCAAATTGAGAAATGGCTGAACGAATTAACACCTCTTTATCATCTTCTGCATTATGTTCAATGGCTAAGTATTCAATGTTAGCGCTGAAATACTCTTGTGTTTCAACAAATTCAGTAACACGCGCACGTTGCACACCTTCGACTAACACTTTTACTGTGCCATCAGGCAGCTTTAACATTTGTAGAATAGTTGCTACGGTTCCAGTTTCGTAAACATCCCCAGCTTGGGGATCATCTATAGCTGCATCTTTTTGTGCGACTAAAAACACTTGCTTATCATTTTCCATAGCAAGATCTAAACAACGGATTGATTTTTCTCGACCTACAAATAAAGGTATAACCATTTGTGGATAAACGACAACATCTCTTAAGGCAAGAACAGGGATTTCAACTACACTAGATAATTCTTCGGTCATGTGTGTCTCTTTGGAAAGTATTATAAATTGCTGATTAAAAACTATATGGGGATCAATAGAAAACTTACAAGCGAGAAATATAAGTTTCTAACAACAATCTATAGAATCAAAAAAGAGCCTTAAAGGCTCTTTAATTTTCAATGATAAACTTTTTACTCTGAAGCTGCTTGTTCTTGCTGACTATCATAAATAACTAAAGGCTTAGACTCACCTTTAATGGTAGTTTCATCAACAACAATTTTGCTCACATTCTCCATCGAAGGTAACTCGTACATAGTATCAAGTAAAACGGCTTCAACAATTGAGCGTAAACCACGAGCACCAGTTTTTCTGTTCATAGCTTTTCTAGCAATGGCATTAAGCGCATCTTCCCTAAATTCTAATTCAACATTTTCCATATCAAATAATGCAGTAAACTGCTTTGTTAATGCATTTTTAGGTTCTTGTAGAATTTGAATTAATGCAGCTTCATCTAATTCACGCAACGTTGCCAGAACAGGTAAACGACCTATAAACTCAGGTATTAAACCGTATTTAACTAAGTCTTGGGGTTCAACGTCTTCCAATCTTTCTGTAAGTGTGATTTCTTCATCTTTACCACGAACTTCTGCGCCAAAGCCGATACCCGTGCCCGTGTGACAACGTTGTTCAATCACTTTATCAAGGCCTGCAAATGCACCGCCACAGATAAATAAAATTTTAGAGGTATCAACTTGTAAAAACTCTTGCTGAGGATGTTTACGTCCACCTTGTGGTGGCACTGAAGCAACGGTACCTTCAATAAGCTTTAATAATGCTTGCTGAACACCTTCACCAGAAACATCACGAGTAATTGATGGATTATCTGATTTACGAGAAATTTTGTCTATTTCATCAATATAAACAATACCGCGCTGTGCTTTTTCAACATCGTAATCACATTTTTGTAAAAGCTTTTGAATAATATTTTCAACATCTTCCCCCACATAACCTGCTTCGGTTAACGTGGTGGCATCAGCCATGGTAAACGGTACATCAAGTAAACGCGCTAAGGTTTGTGCTAATAACGTCTTACCTGATCCTGTTGGGCCGATAAGTAAAATATTACTTTTGCCTAGTTCAATACCGTTGTGTGAATCACCATTACGCAATCGTTTATAATGGTTATAAACAGCTACTGCGAGTACTTTCTTCGCGTGGTCTTGACCAATAACATAATCATCTAAACTTTCGCGTATTTCAATTGGAGAAGGCAGCGCTTCCTTTTCTTCTTTTGGAGAAATTTCTTTTATTTCTTCACGAATAATGTCGTTACATAATTCAACACATTCATCACATACAAATACTGATGGGCCAGCAATTAATTTACGTACTTCATGTTGGCTTTTGCCACAAAATGAACAGTAAAGTAATTTACCATTGTCACCGTCACCACTTTTAATATCGGTCATGCCCTACCTCAAATCTTTAATTCCGTTAATGACTACTATACCTATAAACAAATTATAGCATAATAGTAATTTAATCATTTTTTAAGTGATATTTGATAAATCAAAATCACTTTACAACTAATGTTAAAATAAAATTAACTGTTTCTTTGTTCTAATATGGAGTCAACTAATCCATATTCAACTGCACTTTCTGCACTTAAGAAGTTATCTCGGTCGGTATCTTGAGAAACTTTCTCAAGTGGTTGTCCTGTATGGTCTGCCATTAAACGATTTAGTTTATCTTTAATGTATAAAATTTCTTTAGCATGAATTTCAAAGTCTGATGCTTGCCCTTGGAACCCGCCTAATGGTTGATGAATCATCACTCGAGCATTAGGTAAACAGTAACGCTTGCCTTTTTCACCGCCTGAAAGCAAAAATGCCCCCATACTTGCGGCTTGCCCAATACATACAGTAGAGATGTTAGGCTTAATAAATTTCATCGTATCGTAAATTGCCATGCCCGCAGTTACTGAACCACCAGGTGAATTTATATAAAGGAAAATATCTTTTTCTGGGCTTTCTGATTCTAAGAATAATAATTGAGCGATTATTAAATTTGCCATATGATCTTCAACTTGACCACATAAAAATATGACACGCTCTTTTAATAACCTTGAGTAAATATCATAAGAACGTTCACCTTTGGCTGTCTGCTCTACTACCATGGGTACTAAGGCACTTTCTGGGCTAGTAGCTGAATTTTGAGAATTTGTTTGTGAATTGAATTGAGAATTAAACAAGTGTGTTCCGTCCCTAAATTATAAAATACATGATTACTTAAACTAAGCAGCTTTAATTAAGCCACTTTCATCAAGCAATAATAAGCTAAATAAAAATGGCTTGTATGAAACAATTCATACAAGCCATTAAATTTAAGCGATTGCTAAGCTTTTTGTCAATAAAAAAGCGCTATTACTTACCTTCAGGGTTCATAATATCTTTAAAACTTGCCTTTTTGTTTTTAACTTTCGCTTTTTCAACTAAAAGTTCAACCGCTTGCTCTTCTAATGCAACGTTTTGCATTTGTTGCATTAACTCTTTGTTGTTTGCGTAGTACTCAATAACTTCTTTTGGATCTTCATAAGCAGAAGCAGCAGTTGCAATTAATTCATTAACTTTGGTATCGTCAACTTTCAGTTCGTTAACTTTAATTACTTCGCCTAATAACAAACCGATTTTCACGCGACGTTCGGCTTGCTCTTTAAACATCTCGCTTGGTAGTTCAGGTAAGTTTTTAGGATCCATCTGACCTTGGAAGCGTTGCATCGCTTGTTGACGTAATACGTCAACTTCTTGTTCAACTAAAGCTGATGGCAAACCAACTTCATGGCTTTCTAGCAAACCTTCAAGCACTTGCTCTTTAACTTTAGCTTTAACTGCTTGGGTTAATTCACGAGTCATATTTTTACTAACTTCTTCACGTAAGGCTTCAATTCCGCCCTCTTCAACACCAAAAAGTTTAGCAAATTCCTCATCAACTTTAGGTAATACTGAACCTTCTGTTTTATGAACAACAATATCAAACTCAGCTTCTTTACCTTTTAGGTTTTCTGCGTGATAGTCGTCAGGGAAAGTTACTTGAATAGTTTTTTCCTCACCCACTTTCATACCTGTAATTTCTTTTTCGAAACCAGGAATCATGCGGCCAGCACCAAGTTCAAGTTCAAAGGCTTCAGCTTTACCACCTTCAAATTCTTCTCCGTCTACACGACCAGTGAAATCAAGTGTTAACTTATCGCCTTTTTTGGTTTTACGTTTATTTTCTTTCCATGTTTGGTGTTGCTTTTGCAATGTTTCAAACATTTCATCTAAATCTTTATCTGATACTTCAACGTCTGGACGTTCTACCGTTATTTTTTCTAAATCTTTTAATTCAACTTCTGGATAAATTTCAAAAGTTGCTTCAAATTCTAATTCTTTACCATCTTCATTACTTTTTGCTACAAATGAAGGACGTCCAGCTGGATTAATTTTTTCAGCGACAATAGCATCTACGAAGCTTCGTTGCATGATTTCACCAGCAACTTCTTGACGTACAGATTTACCGTAACGTTTTTGAATAACTGATGGTGGCACTTTGCCCGGACGGAAACCGTTGATACGTTGGGTTTTACTTACTTGACGAAGACGATTCTTAACTTCAACATCTACTGTTTCGGCTGGAACAGAAATAGTCAAACGACGTTCCAAACCTTGTGTAGTCTCAACTGAAACTTGCATTTATATACCTCAAAACTTAGCGTGTTACGCTTTCTTATAATGCACCAATTTTACTTGCTTATAATAGTAAAAAAGTGCCTTGCTCATACGAACGGTTAAAATTTATGACGCGGAATTATAGCGAGACATAAAAGAAGTTGCAAGAGCAAGTTTACAGAGGAATTGATAGGCTAGCTAAAGCACCAATAATAGTGCATCTAACCGTATAATAAATATTGAAGTGTTCTGTCACAAAACAATAGAAGCACAGTTACTTTAGACGTGATTATATTTAGTCAAAATCCGACCAATTTATCGACTTGCATACCAAATTCTGGAATATGGTTTATTTTCGGAGTTTATTGAGATATATGAAGAGTTAACTAAAAGTGGTCGGTGATGCAAGATTCGAACTTTCGACTGAACTTGATGACATCCAAACCAACACCTGTTCTTTCAAACAAGTAAGGAAAAGTGGTCGGTGATGCAAGATTCGAACTTGCGACCCCTTGGACCCAAACCAAGTGCGCTACCAAGCTGCGCTAATCACCGATTTTCTAGAACTTCCCTAAAACTTTAATGTACTACTACACCAAAGTGAAAGATGGGGTGGCTAAAGGGATTTGAACCCTCGACAACCGGAATCACAATCCGGGGCTCTACCAACTGAGCTATAGCCACCATAATACATTTTACGTACTTACTTTTTAAAGTATGGCGCGCCCTGCAGGATTCGAACCTGCGACCCACGCCTTAGAAGGGCGTTGCTCTATCCAGCTGAGCTAAGGGCGCACATTTACCTACAAAAGCATTCCTTTTCATTTTCTATAAAGAATATAAAAAGTGGTCGGTGATGCAAGATTCGAACTTGCGACCCCTTGGACCCAAACCAAGTGCGCTACCAAGCTGCGCTAATCACCGACATTCGCTCAAAACAAACTAAAAAATTAGCTGCTTTCAACGGGTGCGGATATTACCGAGTTGCGCGGGTTCAGTCAAACCTTTTTTATAAAAAAAAACGTGTTCGTTCACTTTTAATGCAACTTGCTTAATTAGTATCGAAAACCACTAAACTTAAGAAGCAATAATAATAACTGAACTAGATATACATGGGATACAGTTATTTAGCCTTTTAATAAGAATTTATTCTAACTCTTAACTATTACTAGCTTAGGGTTTATGGCAAAATAGCGCGGATTTTACTAGCCCATTTATCTCATTAATTTATTCAAGGTTACAGTTAAGTATTATGACGGCATCATTGATTGACGGCAAAGCTATTGCCAAAAAACTTCGCGACTCTATAAAAGAAAAAGTTAACCAACGTGTTAATAACGGTCAAAGAGCCCCTGGACTTGCTGTTATATTAGTTGGTTGCGATGCAGCCTCTCAAGTTTATGTAGGTAGCAAACGTAAAGCTTGTGAAGAGGTCGGGTTTATTTCTCGCTCTTACGATTTAGCCACTACGACTACACAAGACGAATTATATCAATTGATTGATGAGTTAAATAATGACGAAGCTATTGATGGCATTTTAGTGCAGCTTCCTTTACCTGAAGGGTTAGATGCTAATTTAATCATCGAGCATATACATCCTGAAAAAGATGTTGATGGTTTCCATCCTTCCAACGTAGGTAAACTTGCTTTACGCCAACCTGGCTTACGCCCTTGTACGCCAAAAGGCATTATGGAGCTAATAGAGTCAACAGGTGTTAAACCTCATGGTTTAGAAGCATTAGTTGTTGGCGCATCAAATATTGTTGGTCGCCCGATGACATTAGAACTATTACTTGCTGGTTGCACCGTGACTACCACGCATAGATTTACCAAAGATCTTGAAGGAAAAGTTAGAAACGCTGACTTAATTGTGGTCGCAGTCGGTAAACCTGCTTTCATTCCTGGGGAATGGATTAAAGACGGAGCTATTGTTATTGATGTGGGTATTAACCGTTTAGAGTCAGGGAAACTTGTTGGTGATGTAGGTTTTGATGCCGCCAAAGAAAAAGCCGCTTTTATTACACCTGTTCCTGGTGGCGTAGGCCCAATGACGGTGGCCAGCTTGATTGAAAATACATTAATTGCTTGTGAGAAATTTGGGAAGTAGAACTTAAGTATCGAGCAATAAAAGTTGCGAGTTACAAAGACACGCTTAGTATGGTGTCTTCGTAACTATTTACACGTGACTCGAAGCTTATCTATGCCTTACGCCACGTCGTTTTACCTGCACTGTCTTCAAGCACTATATTCATAGCATTTAACTTATCTCGTGCTTCATCAGCAAGCGCCCAGTTTTTATCAACGCGCGCTTGATTGCGTTGCACAATAAGCGCATCAATAATAGCGACTTCATCATCGCCATTTTGTCCTTGCAAAAAACTTTCTGGCTCAAGTTGTAATAAACCAATAACACCGCCTAATGTTTTTAAGGTCGCTGCAAGCTTTTCAGCTTGATCGATGTTTTGATCTTTTACAACATTAAGCTCTTTGGCAATTTCAAATAATACAGCAATGGCTTGCGGGGTATTAAAATCATCATCCATTGCTTGGCAAAATTGCTGTGCATAAGCAGATGACTTATCTAAAACAAAGTCATCACAGGCTTTTACATCTCTTAGTGCGGTATAAATACGCTCTAATGACGCTCTTGCCTGGCTCAAATTTTCAGTTGAATAATTTAATTGGCTTCGATACTGCCCTGTGGTTAAGAAAAATCGTACCGTTTCTGCATCATATTGGGCAAGTACATCACGAATTGTGAAAAAATTACCAAGAGATTTAGACATTTTCTCTTGGTCCACTTGCACCATACCCGTATGCATCCAGTAATTTACATACGGGGTATCAAGTGCACAACAGCTTTGTGCTACTTCATTCTCGTGATGAGGAAATTGTAAATCTGAACCGCCACCATGAATATCAAAATGATCACCTAGCTCTTTTGCATTCATTGCTGAACATTCAATATGCCAGCCTGGTCGACCTTCACCCCATGGAGATGGCCAACTCGGCTCTCCTGGTTTTGCTGATTTCCATAATACAAAATCTAACGGATTATTTTTTGATTGGTCAACATCGACTCTTGAGCCTGCTTGCAACTGTTCTAAATTCTGACCACTTAGCTTGCCATAATCAGCATAGCTTGAAACGTCAAACAAGACATCTCCCTTACCTGTCACATTAGCGTTATTATTAGCATCACCACCCGCAATATAAGCATGCTTTTTCGCCACTAAGGTCTCAATCATTGTTATGATTTCATCCATATGCGTAGTCACGCGAGGCTCAAGGTCTGGGCGAGCCATATTTAATGCATCAAAATCTTCATGCATATAAGCAATAGTACGCTCAGTTAACTCATCTGGTGTTTCATTATTTATGGCAGCACGATTAATTATTTTATCTTCAACATCTGTAATATTGCGGACATATTTAACGTCATAGCCAGAAAACCGCATATAGCGGGCTATATTATCAAAGCTAATATAAGTGCGCGCATGACCAATATGGCATAAATCATAAACGGTACAGCCACAAACATACAATCCTACTTTTCCTGGGTTAATAGGGGTAAAAGCTTCCTTTTTACGGGTTAAAGTATTGTATATCTGTAACATGAGGGTTTACGACTCCAGTTAATTAAAATGATTATCTACATTGAAAATGGATTGTACCCCAAGCGTGTCTTTGAATCACCATAGCAGATGCACTTTATATCAATTTATACCAAGCAAACTCAAAATACGGATTTCAGCATTTTGAATTCACTTGGGTATAGAGTACAATTCTGTTAATTTTTTATGTAGACGAGAACCCTATGATTATTTTCAAAACAACCCTTGGCGATATTAAAATCGAATTAGACTTTGATAAAGCAGCTGTTACAGCAAAAAACTTTCAACAATATGTTGAAGAAGGTCACTACAACGGTACTGTTTTCCACCGTGTGATCAAAGGATTTATGGCACAAGGTGGCGGTTTTGCTCCTGGCTTAGAAGAAAAAGAAACGCGCGCTAGCATCCAAAACGAAGCAAATAACGGCTTAGGTAACAAGCGTGGCACTTTAGCAATGGCTCGTACTCAAGAGCCTCATTCTGCTTCTGCACAATTTTTTATCAATTTATCTGATAACGACTTTTTAGATTTTAAAAATGAGTCGGTTCAAGGTTGGGGTTACTGTGTGTTTGGTGAAGTAGTTGAAGGTATGGACGTGGTAGACAAAATGGCTTTAGTTGAAACGGGCAATATGCATGGACATGGTGATGTTCCAAAAGATGATATCGTTATTGAATCAGCTATTGTTGAATAAGTTACTCTTCAAGTAACAATGTAGAAGTAATCATCAATGCCAAACACCAATGAACCCGTTACATATTTTATTGCTGATTTACATTTAGCACAGAACAGGCCTGATATTACCGCCTGTTTTTTGCGCTTTTTGAAAAATGAGGCAATACAAGCACAATCGCTTTATATTCTTGGAGATTTGTTTGAGGCTTGGATTGGGGATGACGATGACAGTGCTTATTTAGCCACGGTAGCCAAAGCATTGACGACACTGTCAAGCTTTGGCACTGACATTTATTATATTCATGGTAACCGAGATTTCTTATTAGGAAAGCGTTTTGCCCAAATATCAGCCATGACTTTATTACCTGAAGTTGATTTAATCGATTTATACGGCCAAAACGTTGTCATTATGCATGGTGACACCCTTTGTACTCGTGACATTGCTTATCAAAAATTTCGCAATAAGTCTCGTTCATGGTGGTGGCAAGCAATGATAAAAAGCTTACCTCTATTTGTTCGTAAAAAAATTGCCGCGAACTACCGTAAAAAAAGTGCTGCCGCTACCGCGACTAAATCTCTAGATATAATGGACGTAACCCCTGATGAGGTTGTTAACTGTCTTGAAAACTATCAAAGCCAACTGCTAATCCATGGTCATACTCATAGGCCTGCTATACATGAATTAAAAGCAAATAAAAAAGAAGCACAACGGATCGTGTTAGGTGATTGGTATGAACAAGGAGCTTGGTTAAAAGTAACCCCTACAAGTATGGAATTACTAAACCACGCATTTTGTCAGTCTAAAAATTAAAATTGAAATTTATAGCGGCATACCTGAGTGAAACTTGAAATCTTCATCTGGGCTAGTAATCAATTCTGCTTCAACTTTTCCAAAATGAGCAATACGTTCACTAATATCCGCCCCTTCACCTGCTACTTGCTGCGCTAACGCTAAATAGTCTTGATAATGACGAGCTTCAGAGCGCAACAAAGATATGTAGAATTTGCTTAAATCGTCATCTAAGTGTGGTGCTAGTTTAGCAAAACGTTCACATGAGCGCGCTTCGATATAAGCGCCAATAATTAGCTTATCAATTAAGGCGTTTGGTTCATAAGTTGTAACATGCTTCATCATACCTTTTGCATAACGCCCTGCCGTTATCCCATCAAAAGGAATGTCTCGATTTACCATAATTTCTAAAACTTGATAGAAATGGTGTAGCTCTTCTTTAATAAGCAAAACCATTTTATCAATTAAATCTTGGCTATAAGGTGAGTCATTTTTTGGCAGAATAGACTTAGTTAAGTTATTTTTGTTCGCCAGTGACTGCAAACTCCCCTGCTTTCGATATAAAAAATCTTCATAGGGTTTAAACCACTCGAATAATATTTTACTACTTTTTTTGTCAACGGCATATTTTCGAATTAAAAACATAGCCGTTTGACCTGCTTTTAATTCACAAGCCAGGTGATCCCTGAGAATAATTGGTAAATTTTCTATTTTTTTTGCTTTTTTAATCCAAGCATCAGGCGTTTCACATTGTAAAAATTTTTGAATAGGTGCGAGTAAATCAGCGTACTTGGTCATTGTGTATTTCTTATGATTAGATCTTACAAAAAGTAAAGATTGGAGAATAGCACTATTTTAAAAGGCTATTTATTGAGATACTAGTAAAACCTTCCAATTCACTGACTTTGATCAAACATGGCCAACTCATTTAAAGATACTCCCCTTGCTAACAAAGAAACCAAGCAACTAATTGAGCAGCATGAAAAACTAGTTCACACTGATAATATTAAAGTAATTTCTCATGTACAACGAGAGTCAGGCGATTGGTTTGTAAACACCCTTATGCTTGATGATATTGATGTGCCTTTCAAATATAAGCGTAAAAAATTATATAAAAGTCTTAAAGGTCAACGTGTAAATATTACTTATTATCCAGACAATGAAACAATTGCAAGTTTTGATATTGAAGTGATGAGAATTGTTAGAGTAAAAATTTCTTAGCTTAGGAAATCACTGTTAACATTAAACAATAATGATTCTTGTTCTTATACCTATAAACGATAAGAAGAATGGTTTTTATTTATATTAAATATAAAAACAAATTATTTTCATGTTTTCCTACCTGTTTTTCAATCAAGCCTTGACGAATGCTCTGCCATCTTTCATAAATAAGATATCGACGATAAAAATTATTAACGTCGAACGTTTATTTAGCAAATAAAAATAAGCTCAATCAGCAAATAGCTAAATAATTAATTGGGGACTGCAAGAGGAAGTTATTATGATATTAAACCATATTTGGGGATTATACGCTCATCCAAAAGACGAATGGCAAACAATTGAAAAACGCCATGAAAGTTTAATGTATAGTATGATGCATATTTTAGTAGTGGCGTTAATTCCTGCTATTTGTGGCTACTACGCAGCTGCACATATAGGTTGGACAATAGGTGTTGGCGATCCAATAAAGATAAGCCAGAGTAGCGCTCAATTAATGGCTGTTGCCATGTATTGTGCTCTAGTTATAGGCGTGTTTGCACTAGCGTACTTAATTCAGTGGATGGCAAAAACGTTTGATTCAAAACCAAGCTTTATTCAATCATTAGAGCTTGCCGCTTATACGGCAACACCTATGTTAATGGCTGGCATAGCAGCATTATTTCCTGTGCTTTGGTTTGTTACATTAGCAGGACTTGCCGCTGTTTGTTATTCAGTATATTTATTATATTCCGGCGTACCTATTATGATGAATATTCCAGAAGAGAAAGGCTTTATTTATTCGAGTTCGGTGGTAACTTGTGGTTTAGTTTTACTGGTAGCCATTATGGCATTTAGTGCGGTAATGTGGACCATGGGATTTGGTCCAGAATATGTGTCTTAGATAGTTTCCAGCTTGCAAGTAGCGAGTAACGAATTCAAACGTTACTCGCTTCTTTTTTCATTCAAATCTATTAACTCGTAGCTAAAGACTGTTATTCAGCACCTTCATTATACATATCAATAACTGAATCTGCATTTTTGTCCGACGTTTCTTTACTGTTATTGTTTCTTAGTGCATCAAGTTTCTCTAAATAAGCATTATCGATATCGTTAGTGACATAAACACCATCAAATACTGATGTATCAAAACTTTTTATCTCAGGGTTACCCAGTTTTACCGCTGAAACTAAGTCTTCAAGAGATTGAAAAATTAGTTTATCTGCACCGATTAAATCACAAACATCATCAACATCACGACCATGTGCTATTAATTCATTAGCACTTGGCATATCAATGCCATAAACATTAGGAAAACGTACTTCAGGTGCTGCAGAGGCAAAGTAAACTTTTTTAGCGCCAGAAGCACGAGCCATTTCAATAATTTGCTCTGAGGTAGTACCGCGTACAACAGAGTCATCTACGAGTAAAACATTCTTTCCCTTAAATTCAGTGCCTATGGCATTAAGCTTTTGGCGAACAGATTTCTTGCGTTGCTCTTGACCTGGCATGATAAAAGTACGCCCAATATAACGATTTTTCACAAAACCTTGACGGTATGGTAGCTCTAATTGCTTAGCTATTTGCAAAGCGATATCACATGATGTTTCAGGAATAGGAATAACAACATCAATATCAACATCATCCCACTCTTTGGCTATTTTCTCACCAAGCTTAGTGCCCATTTCAACACGAGATGCGTAAACAGACATTTTATCAATTGTTGAGTCAGGTCTAGCAAAGTACACAAACTCAAAAATGCATGGGCTATAAGTTGGATTTTCAGAGCACTGTTGGCTATGAATTTGGCCATTTTCAGAGAAAAATATTGCTTCACCAGGAGCCACATCACGTACAAATTCAAATGAACACGCATCAAGTGCAACTGATTCAGAAGCAATCATATATTCAATGCCGTTTTCAGTTTCACGCTTACCAAAAGCTAAAGGTCTAATGCCATTTGGATCACGAAAAGCGACCATGCCATAGCCAATAATTAACGCAACGGTAGCATAAGCACCACGAACACGTTTATGAACATTTTCAACGGCTGTAAAAACATCATCTGGTGTTAAAGCTACATTAGCACTTTGCTGTAATTCATGACCTAAAATGTTTAATAATAATTCAGAATCTGATGTTGTATTTACATGACGGCGTGCTTCGGTATTTAGCCAAAGCTTCAACTCTTCTGCATTAGTTAAATTACCGTTATGAGCTAAAGATATCCCATAAGGAGAGTTCGCATAAAAAGGTTGCGCTTCAGATGAGCTAGAAGTTCCCGCTGTAGGATAGCGAACATGGCCAATACCAATATTGCCTTGTAAACGCATCATATGGCGAGTATGAAACACATCTTTTACTAAGCCATTGCCTTTTCTTAGGCGAAATGTATTGTCATGAATAGTAACAATACCAGCGGCATCTTGTCCGCGATGCTGTAACACAGTTAATCCGTCATACAAATATTGATTAACCGGGGTTTTACCGACAATACCAACAATACCACACATGAATTTTTCTCCGCTTGGAATTTATACCAATCTCACTAAGTAAGTAATCATTTCTACTTGTTAAAATCACCAACTACTACGTTATTTATTTATTTATTTATTTAATAATTAGAACACTAGTTATTGAAATAAATGTCTTATATTTGTCAATTTTTTCTACGTATAAAATAGATCACCTAATTAATGAAACTGGTATTAGTTAATAGTCTTAACAATTAACACTATGTTAGAAAACTTGATGATTGCTTGAGATACTCAAAAAACCATTCAACAACTAACCTAAATTCAGGTATTAGCTGTGAATTTTTCCACCAATCACTTGCTGCAGCGCCAGTAAATGCATCCATAAAGAATAGCATAGCACTGATAATTAACACGCCACGCAATGCGCCAAACACTAGACCTAAAACGCGATCTGTACCCGACAGCCCTGTTTTGCTTACTAACTGCCCAATAAGGTAATTAACTAAAGCGCCCAAGACTAAGGTGGTTATAAATAAAATCGCGGTTGCGGCTGCATTTCGCAAGAATTGATCAGAAATATTGGTAAGAAGATTTGCTAGATTTGCGTAAAAAGTACTGGCAATAAAAAAGGCACTGATCCAAATAATTAATGATACAGCTTCTTTAACAAAGCCTCGCACTAAACTAATTAGTGTTGATAACCCTATTACTGCCAAAATGGCGTAATCTATCCAAACCATAATTTAAGTTTCTCTTTGATTAGAGGCGCGCATTCTACCAGAATCGAAATGTATTTGCCTAACCTTTTTTCATCATATACCCAAGCCACTTCAAGATGCGAGTTTCAGGATGCCTGAGCAAATCTTGATCGAGGCGCATCTTTTTATTAATGGTTGTTCCCTTAAAAACAGATGCAACGATGAACATGCTTTGCTCAGTCATCCCCGAAGGGCTGGTTTAGAAACGTTTATGCTGCGTTATTGATTTTGACAAGGGAAAAACCATTCTCTTCAATCAATGCCTTGCCTAAAAACGTTTCTAATTCCAGCTGGATCCTGCATCTTGAGGTGGTTTGGGTATACCCCACTTATTTAGTCGGATAAAAGCGAGCAACTTTACCTTGCACATTAGTTAATTTTTTCAATGCTGGGAGTTTCTTTGTCAAAGATGCTTTAATTAATTCTGGCCCTACAAAAACTTTCGTTAGCGTGCCTTTCTTAGTTTGGATAGGTTTAGTATAAACTGTATATCCATTACTTTTTAATTTATCAACCAATTCAGCAACATTACTCTTATGTTTGAAACTGCCAAGGTGTATAACCCAAGCTTGTTTATTGATTGCTTTAGCAGGTTGCTGCCCTAATACTGGCTTTTCAATTGCTGAATTACTTTTAGCTCTTGAAGTGGTATTGCTATCAATTTTTTTTGCTTTAGTTGCAGGAGTAACGTTTGCTTTTTGATCATTAATATTAGTTGTTTCATTACTTGTTACCAACTGTTCATCTTTCGCCTGCTCATTGAAAACAATTGGTTTTTCTTTTAAAACTAAATTTTCTTCTGGAAACGATTTTTTGGTCATTTTTCCAGTAAAAGTTGGCGCTTTAGGAATTGCGTCGAAGTCAGCCTGGTTAGATTTTTTTTTACCATCAAGTACATCTGGTAAGAAAATAATGATTGCGGCTGCAACGATGATAGTACCAACAAGGCGATTTTGAAACGGTGTAGACAAACGATACTCCAAGTAACTTAAGCTATATTCTAAATCAAAAGCTGTCTGATTTCGGCAACAGTATAAAAAGAGCCAAAAACAAGAATCAAATCAGTCGATTCAGCTTTAAGATTAGCCATTTTAAATGCCTGAGTGATATTGTCAAAACAATTGATAGAATTAGTAAAAAGAGTCAGTTCTTTTATCATCTGCTCAGACGTCGCAGCTCTTGGTACAGCTAATGAAGCAAGATTCCAATCATCAATTATTTCATTAAAGGGTGTTAAGGTATTAGTGATATCTTTATCTGCTAACATGGCAACAACCGCAATAATTCGTTGATATTGATTCTGAGTTTTAAATTGAGTTAATTTTTTTGCTAAATATCGTCCGGCATGAGGGTTATGACCTACATCAAGCATAACATCGCATTGCTGCTTGATTTGACTCTCTTTAAACTCATCATATTTAAATAGTTCAGTTCTGCCAGCGACTTGGGTTTGTTCTATTAAAGCATTAACTTTTCTAGTAGTTAACCTAACACTTAGTTGTTTTAACACCATCAATGCTGTAACAACGTTATCTTGAGGGATATGTGTATTAACCAAGTTATTCAAACTAAATTCTGTTTTACTACCACTTTCATCTATTCCAATATTGTCTTCTTCAACATAATGCCACTGCCAACTTTGTTGGTCAGGGTTGTTAGATGAGTCTGGATTTGTGATATAAAAATCTTTATTTCGTACTTTTATTTTACTAAACGCTTGATCTTTATTTGTAGTAGCAATGGCTTCATTGATTTTTTTAGCATAATTTAATACTGACTGGGGCGCATTTGGGTCACCAATAATAATGTGTTGATCGCCGCGCATTATACCTGCTTTTTCAAAGCCAATAGTTTCTCGATCATTTCCAAGATAAGCTTGATGATCAATATCGATAGTCGTGATTACAGCTACATCAGCATCGATAATGTTGGTAGCGTCAAGACGACCGCCTAAACCCACTTCTAAAATAATAACGTCTGGCTTAACAACCATAAGCACTAGAAAAGCCGCTAAGGTTGTATACTCGTAATAGCTCAGAGATATTTCTCCTCTTGCTATTTCTATTTTTTCAAAAGCGCTGATAAGCGATTGATCATCAATATCACGCTTATTGATTCGTAATCGTTCATTGAAATGTTCTATATGGGGCGATGAATAAACGGCAACCTTTTGCTTTTGACCGTTAACAGTTTCACTCAACAAAGCATTTTCTAAAAAAGCACAAGTGGTGCCCTTGCCATTAGTACCAGCAACAGTAATAACACGAGTAAAACTAAAATCAATATGCAAACGTTTGGCAACTTGGCTGATGCGAGACAGGCCAAGGTCAATTTCGGTATTATGGATGGTTTCTAAATAACAAAGCCACTCGTTAAGATTTTTAAAATCTTTAGAGTGGCTTTTATTTTGTTTTGACATAATTTAGCCTGTGTCGCGAGTTTATAGCCACAAGTTACGAAGACAACCTATTATCTGATATTGTACTTCGCTAATCGCTATTTCTCTTGCTTATGACTTTTTACTCGTAACTTATAAAGGACTAGCTTGTCCCATAAATTTAGCTAACATACGCGCTAATGTTTCACGCATGTTACGGCGATCAACAATCATATCAATCGCACCTTTTTCTAATAAAAATTCACTGCGCTGAAAGCCTGCTGGTAATTTTTCACGTACCGTTTGTTCGATAACACGAGGGCCCGCAAAACCAATTAACGCTTTTGGCTCCGCAATATTAATGTCTCCTAACATGGCAAGACTTGCTGAAACTCCGCCCATGGTAGGATCAGTTAATACTGAAACATAGGGTAAGCCTTTTTCACTCATTTTTGCTAATGCAGCACTGGTTTTTGCCATTTGCATTAATGAAAACAATGCCTCTTGCATTCGAGCCCCACCACTAGCAGAAAAGCAAATAAAGGGCACGTTATGCTCTAAACAATATTCAACACCTTTGACAAAGCGAGCACCAACAACAGATGCCATAGAGCCACCTAAGAATGAGAATTCAAATGCTGCTGCAACAATAGGCATACCGTGAAGCTCACCTTTCATCACAACTAAGGCATCTTTTTCACCTGTATTTTTGCGAGCAGCACTTAATCTGTCTTTATAACGCTTTGAGTCTTTAAATTTTAAAATGTCTTGTGCTTCGAACTCTTCACCTAACTCTTGACGATTATCTTGGTCAAGAAAGCTATCAATGCGTTTACGTGCACTTATGCGCATATGATGATCACATTTTGGGCAAACAGAAATCTGTCGGTCTAACTCAACTTTATACAGAACAGCATTACATGAAGAACACTTACTCCAAACGCCTTCGGGAATATTACGCTTTTGGGTAGATTTTGCTTTTGGGAGAATTTTTTCAATCCAGCTCATAATTTTATTTTTGCCTATTGCAACGAATATAAATCAACTTTTTGATGAAAAAGCTTCATAAAAAAGTTAAGTAGAATGTGATAACAAATATAACCGAGAATTAGAACACACTTTAACCTATATTTTATATAAAAAACTGGTCTGTTTTGTTAATTAATTGCATGAATTATATTATTAACTTAAAAAAAGTGGCCCAAATGGCCTTTTAGGAAGATTAAACTGCTCTGGATAATCAACTTCAACAAAATATAACCCTTCTGGCGGGGCTGTTATGCCTGCCATACAACGATTTTTAAGTTCAAGTACCTCTTTAATCCAAAGTGTACTTTCTTGTGATTGTCCTACACGCATTAAACTACCAACAATATTTCGTACCATATGATGTAAAAACGCATTTGCTTTTATATCAACAATAATATATTTGCCTTGACGCGTTATTTCACAGTGTTTAATTGTGCGAACTGGGGAGTTTGATTGACAATGCACAGTACGAAATGAAGTGAAATCGTGTTTACCCACAAGATGTTGTGCACCTTGATGCATTAATTTTTCATCTAAGGATTGATGACAGTGACTAATTCCGTGACTTAAAATAGCAGAACGTAATTTATTATTGTAAATAATATAACGATATCGCCTAGCAGTAGCACTAAAGCGAGCGTGAAAATCATCATTAACCGCTTTTACCCAAGTTACCGCTATGTCATTAGGTAAATGGGTATTTACACCTAAGGTCCAAGCTACATCTTTACGAGTTTTGGTGGTCTCAAAGTGAACAACTTGATTAGTAGCGTTTACACCTGTATCAGTACGACCTGCACAAACAACTTCAATTGGCTCATCAGCAATCTTCGATAATGCTTGTTCAAGTTTTTGTTGTACGCTAATTACACTTTTTTGTCTTTGCCAACCACAATAATTTTTACCATCGTATTCGATGCCTAATGCATAACGCATGCAAACCTCTTAAAATATCGCTTAAGTCAAAGTGGCGCATTATCTATTATTTTACTGCGCTATGCCAATCCTCTTGATGCAGTATTAGAAGTCACTTAATAAATTTTGGGCTTCTGCTTGTTGCTGAGGATCACCTAGCTTAACAATTTCTTTTAAAATAACCTGAGCATTATCTTCATCACCAATTTCAAGATAGACTTTGGCTAAATCAAGTTTAGCTGCTATACCGTTTTCATCAATATCAACATCGATTGGATTAACATCATGGGTAAATTCTGGAAATTCGTTTAACCCCACATCTATATTTGCTTTTTCATAGGGCTCATCTGAACTTACTTCATCTTGACTATCAGAAAGTAAGGAATCAACAGAAACAAAATTTTCTTCATCGATACGATCCTGCTCATGGCTACTTGTAGCAGAGTTGGCATTAGGGTTGAAATTATCAAAATCTTCGAGCGTGATTTCATCATTTGTATCGGATGTTTGATTAAAGTTAGCGACTTGGTTAGCAACACTAGACTCTTCTTCAATATTTGCTAAAAGTTCATCAAAATTTAAATTATCCAACTCTTGAATATCATTTATTTCACTTGCTTCAGCTACTTGGCTATCACCGTCTTCATTATTATCATTAAGTAAATCTGCCAGTACATTTTGATCTGAAAAGTCAGGAGATAATTCAATTGCATCCCCTATTTCTTTATCCTGTAATAATCCTGTAAGGGTCTCTTCATCAAAAGTTTCAGAAACTAAATCATCTCCGATATCAAGCACTTCATCCTCTATAAGGTTTGGCTCTTTTTCAACTGAGCTTTCACTTGACTGTCCTACATCTGCAATAAGGGCATCGATGTCGAATTCTTCATCGTCTATCGAATCTTCATTTACTTGCTCAGATTCAGGATCTGTTAACTCTTTTTCTGATGTTTTAGCTAAAATATCACTAAAATCTGCTGATAATAATGGCGCAACATACTCTTCGGTTAAGTTTTCAATTTTTGCCCTGTTTTCACTAATATCCGATTCACTAACAGCAGCTTGGCTAGCATCATTTTCTTCTTGAGCAACTTCTTCTTGAACAACCTCTTCAGGCTCACTTGTATTAGCTACTTCTTTGCTATTATCCGGCGTTTCTATGTTCATAGAATCTAATAACGCGTCAATATCATCTGGATCGGTTATTTCTGCTTGAGGATCTTCCTCTACAGGAGCAGCTTCATCAACGTTCATTGAATCTAACAATGCGTCAATATCATCTGGATCTGTTATTTCTGCTTGAGTATCATCTTCTGCAGACGCAGCTTCATCAACGTTCATTGAATCCAATAATGCGTCAATATCATCTGGATCGGTTATTTCTGCTTGAGCATCTTCCTCTACAGAAGCAGATTCATCAATGTTCATCGAGTCTAATAACGCATCAATATCATCTGGGTCAGTTAGTTCTGCTTGTTCGTCATCTTCTGCAGGCGTAACTTCATCAATGTTCATTGAATCTAATAATGCGTCAATATCATCTGGATCGGTTATTTCTGCTTGAGCATCTTCTTCTACAGAAGCAGATTCATCAACGTTCATTGAATCCAATAATGCATCAATGTCGTCTGGATCGGTTATTTCTGCTTGAGCATCTTCCTCTACAGAAGCAGCATCATCAACGTTCATCGAGTCTAATAGCGCATCAATATCATCTGGATCGGTTATTTCTGATTGTGCATCTTCCTCTGCAGACGCGGCTTCATCAACGTCCATCGAGTCTAATAACGCGTCTATATCATCTGGATCGGTTATTTCTGCTTGAGCATCATCTTCTGCAGGCGTAACTTCGTCAATATCCATCGAGTCTAATAACGCGTCTATATCATCTGGGTCAGTTATTTCTGCTTGTGCGTCATCTTCTGCAGGCGTAACTTCATCAACGTCCATCGAGTCTAATAACGCATCAATATCATCTGGATCGGTTATTTCTGCTTGAGCATCATCTTCTGCTGGCGCGGCTTCATCAACGTCCATCGAGTCTAATAACGCATCAATATCATCTGGATCGGTTATTTCTGCTTGAACATCTTCTTCAGGTGTCTCTTCTTCAACGGATGTATCCAGCTCTGCTGATGGTTCTCCATCATCATCTAGATCATCATCACCAAGATCCCCTAAAAGATCATCAAGATCACTTTGATCAAGTTGGTTGTCTGTTAAAGCTTCATCTTCTGAAGAGTCTTCTTCCTCATCATCCGCTTCCATTAGTAAAGAATCTAGAGCATCTTGACCTAACTCTCCACCTTCAAGCTCATCATCGTCACCATCTAGCAATATATCTTCTAAATCATCAAGATCATCTAATGTATCATCATCATCGTCATCTAAATGAATAACGTCACCTTCATCATCTTCAAGAAGATCTATAGATAAATCATCATCAAGTGATAACTCATCATCAAGTGATAATTCATCGTCAAGGGATAGTTCATCGTCAGCAGATTCAAGTATTTCTTCAGTTACTGGCTCTGATTTAGCTTTAGATTTTTTCTTGGTTTTTTCTTTTGGAGAGTCTTCTAAAGAGACTGTTTCATTTTTTCGACGCTTAAGAATAAGCGCAACAACAGCTAAAATGAAAATGGCAGGCAGTGTCGCCATTAAAATTTTAAACCATAGACTTGTGAAAATATTATTTTCGTCTAGTTTTGCTTGCTGCTTTTCTAAAAGTAATTCTTGCTCTCTAGCTTGTGCTTTATCAAGTAGGGCCTGCTGCAATTTAATCATGTCATCCATCTGCAGCTTAATTTCTTTACTCTTAGCAACTTCTTTCTGCATTGTGCCTAATTGACTATTAAACGAAGTTAAGCGCTGACGTAAGGATTCATTTTCTTTTAAAATACTTTGTAAACCATCAATAGAATCTAAAACGTCACTTTGAATACTTTCTAATCGTTTTTGTTGTTCACTGTCTATTTTCTCTAACTGATCGTTTATCTCAACTTTTACTGTATCCAAATCTTTTATATTAACACTTGGTATTTCAGGCGCTAATTTTTTAGCGATCTTTTTAGGTTGATTTTTTTGCCAAGCTCTATCATCTTCACGCGATTTTTGCTTCGCTGCACGAGTATTCACTGACATCATTAAATCAAATGATGGAATTTTTAAATATTGACCTTCAACTAAATGGTTAAAATTTCCATCAACAAAAGAGGTAGTGTTTGCTTGATACAGAGCTTGCATCACTTGATAAACAGTTAAGCGACTGTCAGGTCGAACCGTTAATGCAATTTTCCATAACGTATCCCTTTTAGTGATAGGACCATAACGATCATACGGGAAAACATCGCTACTTTTAGGACCTCGCATACGAATTCCGCGCTCTTGTAAAGGCGCTTCTTGAGCAAAAGCAGGAAAGCCAATAGTGAATGCACTAGTGATGATAATGCTAGTGGTTAATATGCTAGCTATTGATATGCTAGCTATTGATAACCTAAAAAAAGCCTGCCGTAGGCACAGGCGTAATAATTTTTGCATCGAAGTTTTCCTAATTATTATTTTTTTCACAAAATTAGCTATTTGTCAGTTATTTGACAACGTTAAGATGATAGTTAACTTCTAAAATCGAAGCAAAATTCATTCCACCTTAATATAGATATTAATTTCACTTATTAAGAATCATATCAAATTCAAAAGGAATATCTCCATTTTTTGAGATATTAAAATAAAAAAACTCGCGATTAACACATTCTATCTAGTGTTAACGGCAAGTTTCTTATTTTCTAAAGGGTAGCTGTTGAAATATAACGATTAAATTATACTTAAAAAAGCTATCTTAATATTTTACTAGCTTAAATGATCTTTAACTAATAATTCAGCTATCTGAACGCTGTTAGTTGCCGCACCTTTACGCACGTTATCGGCAACAATCCACATATTAATGCCACAGTTATGGCTAATATCTTCACGAATACGACCAACATAAGTTTCATCTTTTCCGCTAGCATCGCCAATTTGAGTTGGGAAATCTTCATCATTGTGGCAAACAACTATGCCTGGTGCTCGTGATAACAACTCTTTTACCTCTTCCGCAGAAATAGGAGAGTTTGTTTCAATATGCAATGCTTCTCCGTGACCAAAAAATACCGGTACACGAACCGCTGTAGGATTAACTAATACGTTGTCATCACCTAGTATTTTCTTTGTTTCCCACACCATTTTCATTTCTTCTTTGGTATAGCCATTTTCAAGAAAAACATCAATTTGCGGGATAACATTAAAAGCAATTTGGCGGGAGAAGTTTTTAGTTTCCACAGGCTTGCCACTTAATAAATCTGCAGTTTGTTTTGCTAATTCATCCATAGCAGCTTTACCGCCACCAGAAACTGACTGATATGTACTAACATTTACGCGACTAATACCAACGGCATCATAAAGCGGCTTTAATGCAACCATCATTTGAATCGTTGAACAGTTTGGGTTAGCAATAATGTTACGGTTGCGGTATTCAGCCAATGCTTGAGGATTTACTTCAGGCACAACTAAAGGAATATCATCGTCGTAACGAAATTCAGACGTATTATCAATGACTATGCAGCCTGCATCACCCGCAATAGGGGCATACTTAGCTGAGGTTGCACCGCCAGCAGAGAAGAAGCCAATTTGAGCTAAGCTCCAATCAAAGTTATCTGCATCAAGCACTTCAATGCTTTCGCCATTAAATTCAACAAATTCACCAGCAGAGCGAGCACTTGCTAATGGGTATAATTTATTAATTGGGAAATCTCTTTGTTCTAAAATTTCCATAATGGTTTTGCCAACTAGCCCTGTAGCGCCAAGTATGCATACATCAAATTTCTGTGCCATGATCCTCTCTCTTTTTCTCGTTAAGTTTAGCTAAACTATTACTAGTTATGTGTTATTAAAACCTAAGCGATGTGGCACATCACTTGAGGCATTAGATGACAAGGTAACTTGCACTGCTGAAAACTCCCGTCGTATCGGGTAATTTTTTCTGAGGCTATCAAAACCTTGACTTGATAATTGCTGACGAAAAATTGCATCGTCGCGCCTGACATCGTAAACCATTTTAACCAGTTGGTTTAGCAATACTTCATTAAATTCTTGATTTAATTTTATAGAAGAAATATTTGCAGAGGGTAAAAAGTTAACTAACTGATATTTTGACTCTATTTTAATATGTTGGCGCTTCTCTATATGATCACATAATGCCTGATAAAGCATTTCGGTGCCACGCGCTTTTCCTTCTAAGCTATAACCCGCAATATGTGCTGTAGCTATTTCTGTATGTTCAATGAGAGGGGTTAGTACTTCAGGCTCTCCTTCCCAAACATCAAGCACTACTTTTAAACCATGCCCTTGCTTTTTCAATGCTAACAAGGCTTGGTTATCAATAACTTCACCGCGACAAGCACTGATTAATATTTGGTTTTCGTTCAAGTTACTTAATCGCGCTTCATCAAGTAAATGATAAGTTGGATATTCACCATCAATAATTTTAGGCACATGCAAGGAAATAACATCACAGTTAAGTACTTCATTTAGTGACGAAAAATCTCTTGTATCATGCTCATTTTGCTCAAGCAGTGGATCACAAATTTTATGTTGAATACTTAACGCTGTTAATTTTTCACTTAAACGTGTTCCTGTATTTCCACCGCCAACAATGCCAACGGTAAGCTTGCTTAAGTCCAGCTGATAACGTTCAGCTAAAATAACTAAGCTGCTGATAACATATTCGGCAACAGAAATAGCATTGCAACCGGGCGCAGAATGAAAAGCTATATTACGCTTTGCAAGGTAGGATTGATCAATATGATCCATACCAATAGTTGCTGTACCAACAAAACTGATATTTTTATTATTTTTTAATAGTGATTCATTTACTTGGGTAATTGAGCGCACTAATAACACATCAGCATCGATTATTTGCTGCGCAGTTAAGTCTCGTCCAGAGAAAGGTACTAAGTCATCAGCCTTACAAAAATTGCTAAAAAATTCTTTAGCATAAGGCATATTTTCATCAAAAAATATTTTCATTTAAGGGAAAGGGGTACTAAAATTTAATAACGCAATTATATAATACAATTGCGCTGCTCGGCTAGAAAAAATAAAGCCACACTAAGAAAATACTTAATATGGCCTTTTTCTAAAATCATTGCTAGAAACTTTAAAACTCGCGGTTCAAAATTAGCTATTGTATTTTTGCATTACTAAGGTTGCGTTAGTTCCACCAAAACCAAAGCTATTAGACATAACCAAACCAAGCTCTACATCACGCTTTTCTGTGACAATATCTAAACCTTGTGCTTGTTCGTCTAAATTATCAATATTAATAGAAGGCGCTACAAAGCTATTTTCCATCATTAAAATTGAATAAATCGCTTCATGGACACCGGCTGCACCTAATGCATGACCCGTCATGGCCTTTGTTGCACTAATCGCTGGTGATTTTTCACCAAATAATTCTTGAATAGCGCCCAACTCTTTAACATCACCAACAGGCGTTGATGTGCCGTGAGTGTTTAAATAATCAATTTCTCCTTCAACGCCTTGCATGGCTTGTTGCATACAACGTACTGCGCCTTCACCACTTGGTGCTACCATGTCATAACCGTCAGACGTTGCGCCATAACCAACTATTTCAGCATAGATATGTGCACCACGAGCAAGTGCATGCTCTAATTCTTCAACAACAACCATGCCGCCGCCACCAGAGATAACAAAACCATCTCGGTCTGCATCATAAGTACGTGAAGCTAATTCAGGTGTATCGTTACGGCCAGCAGATAACGCGCCCATACCGTCAAACATCATCGCAAGTGACCAATCAACTTCTTCACCACCACCAGCAAAAACAACATCTTGCTTACCTAATTGAATAAGTTCCATTGCATGACCAATACAGTGAGCACTAGTAGCACACGCAGAGCTAATAGAATAGTTAACACCTTTAATTTTAAATGGTGTCGCTAAACAAGCTGAAACTGTACTGCCCATCGTTTTAGGTACAGCATAAGGGCCAACACGGCGAATACCACGGCTACGTAGAGTATCACTTGAAGCAACGATATTGGCTGAAGATGCACCGCCACTACCTGCAACAATACCTGTGCGAAAATCAGATACTTGCTCTTGGGTTAGCTTTGAGTCATTAATGGCTTGATCCATAGCGATGTATGCATAACCAGCTGCATCACCCATAAAGCGTAGCGCTTTACGATCAATATGATCTTTAATGTCAATGTTTGGCTTACCCCAAACATTACTTTTTAAACCTTGTTCAGCAAAACTCTCAGAGTGAGTAATTCCTGACTTTCCTGATTTTAAAGAGGCTAAAACCTCATCTGCATTATTACCAATGCTAGATACAATACCGATACCGGTGATTACTACACGTTTCATTTAAATAACCATTATTTCGTAAAAATTAAATAAGAATAAGAATAAAAATTTTGAAAATCCAGCGTATTATACTGAACTTAGCTCGTTAACTGGTACAACAAGTTACCTTAAAAGCTAAAAGTTACCACAACCAGCGTACACTTGTACGCTATAATATAAAATTACCAATAGAATATCTACGCCCTTTATGCAATATAAATACAATTACACTGATCTCAAGCAATAATTCGAGTAAAATAACACTAAATATAAAATATTAAGCCGAACTTCTTTTGACTAAAATTGTAACCATAGCCCCTGAACTAAGCTTTCAGCAAGATGGTACTCCTTATTCTAAGCAATTTAATGATATCTATTTTGATAGTGAATCAGGTTATAAACAAAGCGAACAAATTTTTCTTCATGGAAACGATATAAGCAATAGGATAAAACAAGAAAGTAAAAGCTTTGTCATTGGGGAAACGGGGTTTGGCACTGGTCTTAATTTTCTACTGACCTTACAGATGTACCATAAATTACAGCAAGAAATGGTAAATAAGAAATGTCCAAAACTATATTTTATTAGCGTTGAAAAATATCCTCTCACTAAAAAGCAGTTATTTAAATCTCTACAAGCATTGCCAAAGTTAAGTTATTTTGCCGACTTGCTATTAGCTCAATATCCAACTTTTGAGAATGGTAATGAGTGTTGCAATAATGAGTTAAAAGATTTTTCCATTACCTTTTTTAATGATCAAGTAACCCTTAAAGTAATTATTGATGATGCTGCACAAGGATTATCAAATATTAATTCACCAAAAAATGGTTTCGTGGATGCTTGGTATCTTGATGGTTTCTCCCCAGCTAAAAACCCAGAGATGTGGAGCGACCAATTATTTGAACAAATTGGTCGCTTATCAAAAGCACAAGCAAGCATTGCCACATTTACTGTCGCTGGTTTTGTAAAAAGACAAATGCAAAACGTTGGTTTTCGCACGCAGAAAAAGACCTGTACTGGTAATAAACATGAGATGTTAATAGGCATTTTTCAACAAAATCCCAATTCACATAAAGGTTATCAACTTCGTTCGACAATAACCAAACCTCAACAGGTTAGTATTATTGGTGGTGGAATAGCTTCGGCTTGCGCAGCATTAGCACTTACTAAACAAGGCATCAAAGTAACAATTTATTGTAAAGATAATTCTCTAGCTCAAGGGGCTTCAAGCAATGCCATTGGCGCTTTATATCCGTTACTACATCAACAAGCAGACGATATTAGTTTGTTTTATCAACAATCTTTTTGGCGAGCTAAAGAAGTGTATAACGATGTAATTGAGCAAGGTTTTCATTTTCCCCACCAATGGTGTGGCTTGTTAGAAATCTCCTATAAAGAATCCCTTGTCAAGCGTCAGCAGAAATTTAACGAATTTGGAACTTGGTCAACAGACTTAATACATAGCGTTGATGCGAGAAAAGCGAGTGAACTCGCTAATATTGATTTAGTTCATGGCGGTTTATTTATGCCTAATGCTGGCTGGTTATCACCACAAGATGCGGTAAAACAAATAATTAATGCCGCTAAAACAACCGGACGATTGCGAGTTGAAAACAATGTTTTGGTCACAGAAATAAAACATAAACAGATAGATAAAGAAAAAAACCTTAATAACACTAATAACAACCAAGCAAACTGGCAACTAATTACCAATAAAGGTCAGTTTGATGCTAGCGTATTAGTTGTTTGTGGTGGCGCAGAAGCGCTTAATTTAGACTGGATAGATCAATTGCCCTTTAGCTCTGTACAAGGTCAAGTAACCAGTATGAAATCGAATGATAATATCAATAAACTTTCAACGGTTATTTGTCATAAGGGGTATTTAACACCTAGCCATAAAAATGTGCATTGCATAGGAGCCACCTTTAATAAAGATAGTACTTGTACAACAGCAAAAGCCGAGGAAGATCAATTCAATATAAATATGTTATCCACTTGCCTGCCTGAATTAACAGATAAAATTGATTGGACGACACAAGACATTGCAATGAGTAAATCAAGATTACGCTGCATGACCCCAGATCATATGCCAATGGTTGGTGCTATGCCTGACATTCAAAAACATATTGACACTTATCCACATTTAGCAAAAGACAAAAACTGGAAGTATAATCAAGTTGCACCTGTGATTGATAATTTATATGTGATGATGGGCTTTGGTGCTCGAGGATTATGCTCTGCGCCATTAGCCGCAGATATTCTTACCGCAGACTTGTGCGGAACGCCCTACCCTGTTGACAACAACATGTTGTTTAATTTAAGTCCAAATCGTTTTGTTATTCGAGATATTGTTAGGCGGAAAACTCCTCTTTGAACTTTATTGAAATATTTAAATGTGGGTACGGTCTATTATAATAGGTAGCTAATAATAGGATTGATCAATGAAAAAGCTTGAACATAAATTACTGCCCTGCGTATTTTGTACCATTGGCCTAAATAGCTATATTGTTGGTCATAACCTATTCCGTACAACAGTTTATGCAACAATACTAAAACTCTTTAACTATGCAAAATCTGAAAAATCAAAAGAGCAAATCAGTATTCAAAACACTGAAATTCCAGCGAGGAAAAAGCTTTAAATATAAAAACCACCTTACTCAAGTGTATTAAAGAAATTGTACTAACTTGTCATAGTTTGCTGTAAAGCCAACCAAAAACTTTGTACTATCACATTATCTTGTGGGCTAAGTTCGGTTTTTGCATCAGCCAATCTTTCGGTAATACTGTCAATTAATGATGCTGATATAAGCTGTTGCTCATCACCGCCATCGGTTGCCGCCAGAGAAATAAAACCACGAAGATAACCACTTGCAAATAAAGTGTCACTATCAACATCTTGATCAAACAAACTGTCTAAATGTTGATAAAGTTCACTTAACGTACTTAGCTTTTTTAACATGTTATTCATTCTATATTTTCTTAATTAGTTGCATTATATACTCAAACTACTTAAAGATGCAGGATTCAGGGATTAGATAAGTTCAGGATAATTTATACACTGGCAGATCAAGTGTATTTTCCATTATAGTTGCGCCAAATTTTCTTTATAGACGTGATGCTTTCGTTTGACAAATATTCCTAAAACTACATTTACACATTGTAATTGATAATAGCTATTGGCTCTCAAGCCCCTATTCTACAAGGACCTTGATGCATTCAGGCGTTTGTTTTTAGTTTATTTACAACTAAGCATTAATTTATCTCGTATAAGTAATATCTTCAAAAAGCTGTTTTTATCCGTATTTGTTTATTGCCCATTAACAAAAGGTAAACTTAAGTAAATTTGAATGATAACGGCATTGGTAATATCAATAAAAAAAGCCCCCACTAGTGGAACCACTAAAAAAGCTTGTGGTGATGGCCCATATCGGGCAACAAGAGATTCCATGTTAGCAACGGCAGTCGGTGTTGCTCCCAAGCCAAATCCGCAATGCCCTCCTGCTATGATTGCAGCATTATAGTTTTTCCCCATTATTCTAAAGGTGACAAAATATGCAAATAACATTAAGAATGTCGCTTGTAAAACTATAAGAAATAACATCGAACCGGCTAACTTCTCTAGCTCCCAAATCTTAAGTGACATCAAGGCCATCGCTAAAAAGATGGACAGCGCCATTGTTCCCCATAAATCTACACACGCCTTGCTTATGCGAATTTTATTGCTGAGCTCTGATAAATTAGTTGTTACTACGCCCAGCAATAAAGGAATTAAAAAGGCGGGTAAAACAATGTCATTATTTTTTAAAGCGATATATCCCAGTTGGCCAAGTACCATGCAAAGTAATATAAAAAACAACGTTTCCATCATTTTCTTTGGCGTCACCAAATCATAATCTTCAGGGCTGAAAGTTACTATCTCATCTAAGTTAGTATCTTGTTTGTCGGCAGTTAAATTATTGCGGTTAATAAGTCTTCTACTGACTGGCCCCCCAACTAAACCACCCAATATAAGCCCCATCGTGGCTGAGGCCATTGCCAGTTCGAAAATATTAGTTGGCATATTATATTCATTGATGAACAAATCGGCATAAGTTGCTCCGTTACCATGACCTCCTGATAAAGTAACAGACCCTGCTATTAACCCCATTAATGGCTCCATATCCGTTGACAGCGCATATGTTATGCCGATTGCATTTTGTACCACTAAATATAAACTGGCCACCGCTAAAAAAAGAACAACTTTAGGGCCTCCTTTTATTAACAAACTTAAACTTGCTCCTAGCCCAACGGTAGTAAAAAACATTGTCATTAACGGATTTTTCAAGCTCATATCGAATTGCAAATCAATATTAAGGTATGCATGTGAAAAAGCCATAATGAGTGAGAATACAATACCTCCAACAACGGGTTCGGGGATATTATTATTTCTTAAGAAAAGGATTTTGCTGTTAAGAAAATAACCAGCAAAGAGTATGATAAGAGCAACCAGTAACGTTTCTGTAATGCCTACGATTATGTTCATTAAATGCGACCTATGGTTAAGTTTTTGAACACCTTTAATTGATAAGGGCATTAAAATAGACAGATGAAGATTTAAAATCCTCCTTTTCTCTATTGATTATTTTGTTTTTCTTGGAAGATAAAGCTAGTTGTTGCTAATGGATAATGTACGTGACTTCAAATACTTTTTTCAATTACTAAAAGGCTATTTCTTTAAGTTAATTTTAACCAATAAATAGAGCAAATAACCAAAGGGAATAATAAATAATGTGATAAACTCTATCCAAAGAATATTTATTATATTTATACTCATATTTTCAATATTTAATTATTGGAAAAAGGCCTTGTAGTTATAGACAGTTGAAAAATTAAAATCCTCATTTATTTATTTGTAAATTAATCTTTTTTACATAAAACCTTGCCCATTTAGACATTGATAAATGAGGTAATAATAAAATAATAATTGAGAAAACTTTCAATTTACTCCTTGTTTTAATAAAGATTTATTATGATTTTTCAAAACATAAAACCATAATCATTTTTGTTTATAAAATTTTTTTAAATTATTTTTTTTCAATATTAAGCCAATAATTTAATGCTTGTAGTTGTTTAAATTTCACACTAGACTCATTTTAAATCTTAACGCAACGAGTACTAATGAATGACTAAAGAATCCAAGTTATCGGATGTTTTTATTAGTTACTCGGCAAAATTAAGACGTGTTGTTAGTCGTATTGTCCATCCTGAAGATATCGATGATATTGTTCAAGATACCTTTGTTCGCAGCTATGAAGCTGATCTAAAGCAAGAAATTAAATATTCACGAAGTTACATGCTTAAAACGGCTAAAAATTTGGCTTTAAATCATGTCGCAAAGTGGGATAATAAATTTAATGATTCACTTGAAGAATTTAATGAACCACTGCTTGAGTTAACCTCGCAAAACTTTGAAGATGAGTTTGAGAGTAAAGAACGGTTTTTAGTTTTTATTCAAGCTACCAATCAATTGACAACATCCGTTCGAAAGTGTTTTATTTTGAAAAAAGTTTATGGGCTTAGTCAAAAAGAAATAGCAAAATATTTACACATTAGCGAAAGCACCGTTGAGAAACATGTAGCAAAAGGATTATTACAATGTGCATTATATATGGAACAAATTGACAGTAATCATGGTCACATTGATAGTATAGAAACGTTATCGTCGAAAAAATGTAAAAAGAGTTTATAGTTGATGTCTAAAGTTACACAGTTCAACAGTAAAGAAGAAATTCAAGAACAAGCTTGTTTGTGGATAAGCCGGATGGATCGTGGCTGCTCGACACAAGAAAAGCAAGATATGGTTGCTTGGGTTAATCAAAGTAATGCCCATCGTGAAATATTAATGAAAATGGCGTCACTCTGGGATGATTTAAGTGTGCTCAATGAGTTAAGTGCATTGTTTCCATTAGAAAATGCATCTAAGCGTACTCATTATCGTTTCAGAAGATTTTCGTTAGCGGCAAGTTTATTATTAGTGGTATTGATGGGAGGAAGTTTAATAACGGACATTAATTTTTCGCCGCTATTCTCATATAATACAAAGACTACAAAGGAAGTCGAGCTGTTTTCTACTAAGGTTGGCGAGCAAGCTAGCTTTTCAATGAACGACGGAACAAGTATTCAATTGAATACTAATAGCATTGTGGAAGTTGCCTATAGTAGTCGCCAACGTCATCTTAGATTGATACAAGGTGAAGCAAAGTTTGATGTCGCAAAAGATAGTACTAGACCCTTTACGGTTACAGCAGGAGAAAAATCTTTTACCGCGCTGGGCACTATTTTTAATATCCAAAAAAATACCGATCAAAATTTGGAACTACTCGTCACTGAAGGCAAAGTGCTGATCACCAAATCTATTGAAGTTATTAAAAGCATCTCTGACAATATAGGTTCAATTAAGTTGGACGATCTTCCTGGGGTACTGGTTAAATCAGGAGAGAAAGCAATCATTGATGACAGTACGTTAAATCCAATCAAGAAAGTATCTTTAGTGCAAGTACAAAGAGATTTAGCATGGCAACAAGGCATGTTAATTTTTGAAGGTGAACCTTTAGCCGAAGCACTAAAAGAGATTAGTCGTTATAGCAATACTCATTTTGAAATTATCGATGATGAGTTAGCTCAATTAATTATTGCTGGTTATTTTAAGGCTGATGATATTGACGGGCTATTGAAATCATTAAGCCTTAACTTTAATATTTATTATCAAAAAACCTCGACAAACTCAATTCGTTTATCATCTGAAAAATTTTAATTGTATTAAAATCAATTAATAAAATCGACTCTTGTCAGAATGTTCTTTCAGAATATGATGATTATGTAATACATCTAATATATTGAAAATATATATAAAAATCGCACTTTTATTAATGCTATGATTGATCAATCATTTCTAAATTAGCACGGATTTCATCCTTTTTGGATAAAATATATTCTAGATATAGAGGATTTTCATTTTTGAACTGTTTATTAATATTGCACAGTAGACGATTAATTAATCGTCTTGATCAAGCTAAAGCGTGGCTTTATTGTAAAAAAAGACAAGTAATTACTTATAGTTTGTTTTTTTTGTCGGTAAGTACGAGCGCAGCAAGTTTGATTCGATTTGATATTGATCAACAGCGAGCCGATAAAGCTATTATTGCCTTTGCTCAACAAACCAATCAAACCATCATTTTTTCGTTTGGTTTAGTTAAGCAACATCAAGCAAATAGGTTAAAAGGTTACTTCTCCATTAAGGCAGGTCTCGAACAGTTATTGTATGGGACTGACTTAAACGCTGTTGTTAATGACTCAGGTCAGCTGAGCATTACTTATAAACAACAAGATGAGAGTAAAATAATGAATAATAAATTGGGAATTAAAGCCGCTCTATTACCCGCTCTGTTGAGTGCTACAAGTCAAACTGCGTTAGCTCAAGAACAAGTAGAAGAACAAGAAGTAGAGAAAATTTCGATTATTGGTAGCCGTGTATCAGGACGTTCTGCTGACTCCTTGCCGGTTCCTGTTGATATTTTATCAGCAGAAGCTCTTGCCAACACCGGCCAAACTGAAGTTGGACGTATGTTACAAGCAATAGCCCCTTCGTTCAATTTTTCTAGTTCAGCCATTAGTGATGGTACTGATGCACTACGCCCAGCCACACTTCGTGGATTAGGGCCTGATCAAACGCTAGTACTCATCAATGGCAAACGACGACATCAAGCAAGTCTTATTCATATCAACACATCTGTTGGTCGAGGAACTGCTGGCACTGATATGAATGCCATTCCGGCGGCTTCAATTAAACGTATAGAGGTATTGCGTGATGGTGCTGCGGCTCAATACGGCTCAGATGCCATTGCAGGTGTTATTAATATTGTATTAAATGATAGTGCTGAAGATGGAAGAGTTGCGGTTTCTTACGGAGAATTCTCTGAAGGTGATGGTGAAACCACTAATATCGACATCTCCAAAGGTTTCGCTTTAGGTGACAATGGATATTTAAATACCACGTTAAATATACGAGATCGAGGTTTTACCAATAGGGCCGGTTTACATGGTTCATGTCAATTCCCAGGTTGTACTAAATTAGATGATGGCAATTATTTATTAGGAGACCCACGTGAAGCTACCGCTACCCGTGAAACTTTCCGTATAGGTGATGCCGAATCAGAACAATTGGGGGTTGCAGTTAATGCTGGTTATGATTTAGCTGAGGGTGAATTATACGGTTTTATAACCTACTCAAGCAGAGATAACGAATCGGCAGCCTTTTTCCGTCATAACGGTAATGAGGGCGGTAATGCACCATTACAAGATGGGGATGCTACGATACCCGCTGGATTTTTACCTAAAATAAACACAGAAATTAAAGATTTTTCTTATAGTTTTGGTTACAAAACTTATTTCGAAAATGATGCGATGCTTGATTTATCGTATACCTATGGTGAAAATAACATTGACTATGAAACCAGTGATACCATTAACTCTTCTTATGCAAATAGTTTGCGTTATGGGGATTCAGGTTTAAACTCTGATGAAATTCGCTCATCAATACCTCGCTCTGCATTTGCATACGGCTTAGAGCTGACTTTACAAACCCTGAACCTAGATTACACTCAAGAGTTTGATTTATTTTCATTAGCTATGGGTGCTGAAATTAGAACAGATGAATATCGTGTCACTCCGGGAGCGGAATATTCTTATCGTGACTATGACACCATCTTGGGAAATAGTTTATATCCCGATGATCGCAGTGCAGGTACACAAGGGTTTGGTGGTATAGGTCCTGTATCCGAAGTAGATGAATCACGCGATGTCATTTCTTTTTATCTTGATACAGAAACAGAAGTTACTGATAATCTAATTGTAAGTGCTGCTCTTCGTTATGATGATTATGATGGTTTTGGTGATAGCTCAAATTTCAAGCTTGCTGCAAACTGGTCAATTACTGATGATATTGCTATTCGTGGTGCAATGAGTACAGGTTTTAGAGCACCATCAATGCAGCAATTGTACTTCAACAACATTAGTACACAGTTTGTGACAAACCCTGATGATCCTGACGGCGATCAAATTGCCGTACAAGTGGGTACGTTCAGAAATGATAGTAAATTAGCACAAGCGATTGGCATACCAGAACTAAAGGAAGAAGAATCGACTAACTTCAGTATTGGTACTGTTATTCAATTAATGGATGACGTTAACCTTACCGTTGATTTTTACACCATAGATATTGATGATCGTATTGTTCTTAGTAATAAATTAGGTTCTGGTCTTTCACCTGAACTTGATGCGGCATTAATCGCCTCAGGCGCGGGTGCAGGTCAATTCTTTTTAAACGGAGCTGATACAGAAACTTCCGGTGTTGATATCATCGCAACTTGGAATACCGAATTGTTAAGTGGCGATGTTGATTTTACTTTTGCTGCAAACTTTACTAAAACAGAAGTGGTAAAATTATTCACACCTGAAGGCAGCGGTTTAGGTGATATTCCTCCAGAAGAAATATTCTCAGAACAAGACATTTCAATTATTGAAGAATGGCAGCCTGAAAGCAGAATTAGTATGAGTGCCTTGTATAAAAAAGATGATTGGACGGTAAATTTATCACTTAACCGTTATGGTGAATATACTATTTTAGATGGAGACCGCCAAACCTACAGCGCCGAAGTACTTACCGATTTACGAATAAATTATCAATTCAATGATAATTTGTCATTTAATCTAGGCGGTAATAACTTATTTAATGTTATGCCTGATAAAAATGAAATTGGTAATTCGAGAACAGGTACCATAGTTGATAGCAGCGGTAATATTATCGTTGATAGTCCGGGTGTTTTTACTTATTCTCGACGCTCAGCACCCTTTGGATTTAATGGTGCATATTATTATGCTGGGGCTGAATATCGTTTCTAGTTATTAATAGCTTTAAATATAGAACTATAAAAAGGATGCATTTATGCATCTTTTTTATTCAAAAAGACCATTGTTATACTATGAAACAATACGCCTAATCCGAACCCATATCGTTTTCAGTGCCGTTTCTCAATTTGAGATACCCCATTTATCTTTAATCTTATCCAAAGTTCCATTTCGCTTAATTGCATTTTTCCCAACATCAAAAGCATCAAGAATTTTGATTAATCGTGGGTTGGTTTTTAAGCCAGTCAGATATTCAGGAATAGCATTAAACGGGGGTAATTTCTTAAATTTTCCAGTCATCCCATGTTCATGAAGATAATGGTCTTGAACTATCTCAGCGCCTGCAAATCCATCAACATGTTTTGCTTTAACCATTTCGAATGCCTGTTTTTGTAAATTTACAGGATATTTATCAATCAAATTATCTTCCTTCCATTTGATGTTGTAATTCCAACCCCGTATCACTGCTATCACTTTTCCATGAAGTGACTCTATGCCACGCCATTTAATAGAAGAATCGTTACGAACATAAACCACATGGACAATATTATTAATTTCTTCTTTAGCATAATTATATTTTTTAAGTCGCTCCTCATTTTTACTGGTAGGAAAGAGTGCATCTACTTTATTGTTTTCCATGTACTCCAAAGAACGTTTCCAAGGGGCAACCGTTAAATGGATAGTATAACCCTGATTATGAAGGCTTTCTCTAGTAACATCCCAACTATACCCTTGAAGAACTTTAGAATCTGAACCTGGTAGTATGATTTCATTATCCATCAATGGTAGATTGCCTTTCTTAAAGCAAAACGGGGAATAATCTATCAAAGTTGCCAGTCTGGCTATTTTCTCACTCCCCCATAGAGGGGGGCTTATTATAGAGCCGATTAACATACATAATGTCAAAAATATTCTTTTGCTATACATAGTACCACTCGGTTAATTACACTTCGATCAGCAATGACTGCTTTAAACGATTTCGTAAACAAACAGCTTACGAACTATTAATAAGAGTATAGTCTACCTAATGTAATTGATTGCCTAAAGTGAACTATAAATAGAATACTATTAATGTCCGGTTTGTTGTGAAGTTGCCGTTATAAGGCTAAAAACTAATGGCAACTCTACAGCTAATATCCTTATTCGTTGTAATGTAGAAAACCTTAACCTCACCAATGCGTTCAATCAGATTTTTATAAGGAAAACTGTTAGCCATACTTACTGCAATGTGCTCTGTGACTGATAGGTTTAAAACAATGAATAATTTACAACCCCTCTGTTTTTTCAAAGCTTTTATTATTGTATTTATATTTTACTCCTCGATTGACAACTTGGCTATTGATAACAGATTAGCTATGATAAGCTTGTAAAATAAACGATTTAAAATTTAGTGATGTTAAGAAATCCTTAAGCATGAGACATTTACCACCATTGAAGTCGCTACAATATTTTCTGGTAGCGGGGCAATCTAAAAACTTTAAACAGGCAGCCGAACAACTAAATGTCACGCAAGCTGCGGTGAGCCAACAAATTCGATTATTAGAGGAGAATCTACAATCGAAATTGTTTGAACGTACCAATAAACAAACAATGCTTACCGAAATAGGACGAAAACTATTACCCTTCATGCAAAGAGCATTTGAAGAACTATCCTCGGGTATTCAAGTCGTTACGGGTGATCCAAATCCACAAGTATTACGAATTTCTACTGTACATTCGTTTTGCTCACTATGGCTTATTCCTAGGCTTCAGGTGTTCCAAAAGTTACACCCTGAAATAATGGTGCAACTTGCCCCATCCAGTGAACTGATCGATTTCAAGCAGTCAAATATAGATTTGGCAATTCGTATGGGAAGAGGTGGTTATTCTGATTTAATACAGAAAAAAATCTATGATGATAACTTGGTCTTTGTTGCAAGCCCAAAACTACTTGTAGATATTGATAAGGATAAACCTGAGCAAGTATTTAGTTTGCCTTGGATAGAGGACACGAGCTTAGGAATACAAGAAACATTTCAAGATTACTGTAAAAGTATAAACTTTAGATATGAAAGCTTAGTGCCTGTCATTCAAAGCAATGACGCACTTCCTTTGATTGATAGTGCAGTTCAAGATCGTGGTTTCTTATTAGTAAATAGTAGTTTAGTCATTGAGCATTTACGTGCTGGTCGCTTGGTTAAATTACTCAACTACTCAATAAAAAGTCCTTACTCACTTTATCTTGTAGCACCGGAGCAACAGTTTTTATGGCGAAAAGTAAAGCTATTTGAAGACTGGCTAGTGCCAAAATTACTAGAGTCATTTCCGGATTTGTACAAATATTAATAGTTGATAATAAATAATTTCAACCATGAAATCAGCAGATAAAAAGTTTACCCACTATAGCGAACAATTTAGGTGTCAAACTCAATTATGAGGGTTTATTTTAAAAAAATAAAAATTATAAAGTGACTTTTAATAACGTTAAATAGCTTAAATTGAATAACTATGAGACACTTTTTATGCCTTATTGTAGTAAATATATCCGCTAGGAGAGAGTGAATGCATGAACCTGAAATCACACGTTGGGCCTTAATTCGGGATATGCTTGTTTTTCAAATTAAATTAGCTATGGATGCTATTCGTGATTTGTTGTTAAGCCCAGTATCAATTATTTGTGGGCTTGCTGATATTTTAATGGGTCATTCCCTTTCCCAAAGCTATTTTCATAAATTAATGGACTTTGGTCATCAAACAGACTCATGGTTAAACTTGTTTGGTAACCATAATAAGGGCGCTGAAAATTTACCCGTTCAAGGTAGTGACAAAGCTAAAACCGATGTGAATGTTGATCAATTATTTTCCCAAGTTGAGTCCTTATTAAAAGAGCAACACGGCAAAGGCGGTTTAACCGCTTCCGCTAAATCCACAATTGATCGTTATCTTAATAAAATAGTGGAAATCAAAAATTCAACAAAACTTCCTAGAGATAAACAAGGATAATTTCACTTATTTAGGAGTATTATGAGGTCAAGTTGTGTGGTGGTTATTAACTGACATGTTTACAAAGTAAACTGCTATAAACTTTTACCTCAATGAGGTATTGTATGTTAAAACAAGAAAATACGGGTCTTATTGTTATTGATATTCAAGGGAAGCTTGCTCACTTGGTTCATGATAGTAACGCTTTGCTTTCAAATTGTGAAAAGCTCATTAAAGGTATAAAAGTTCTTGGCTTGCCAATTATTTGGCTTGAGCAAAATCCAGCTAAACTTGGCCCTACTGTTAGTGAACTTAGCTCTTTGCTAGAAACCATCCCCCTTATTCCCAAGTTTACTTTTGACGCCTTTAAAGAGCCACTATTTATGGATGCAATTAATGCCGCGAATGTAGAAACATGGCTTATTTGTGGCATTGAAGCACATATTTGTGTTTATCAAACCGCATTACATTTGCAACAATCTGGTTTGAAAGTACAGTTGGTTTGTGACTGTATTTCTTCACGCACACTCGATAATAAACACTTAGCAATAAACAAACTAGTTAACAGAGGTATCGATATTTCTGGATTAGAAATGTGTTTATATGAACTCGTTAAAGATTGTCGAGCAACTGAGTTTAAAGAAATACTTAGCTTAATTAAGTAACTGTTCAAACTCATATCCAATACATAGCATTTTTAGTTAGGTTATTGGTGTTTTCTGTTGCTGCTCTTTTTAGTTTGTTTATTGATACCTTCAAACAATTTCTCTTCTAATAATCGAAATTGTTGGCTGACTGCAACTTGGCTCACATTAAGTTGTTCGGCTGCGTTTTTAAAGTTTTCAGCCAGTCTCGTTACCAGAAAATATTGTCATCATTTCAATGGTGGTAAATTTTTATACTTAAGTTTTTCTTAACTATACTTAATTATATATCGTTTGTTTTACAAGGCTATCACTTCTAAGCTGTTACCATCATTCAAATATGAAGCGACAAACAAAATGAAAAACCAACTAACTAAATCAATTAATATCATAATCTTAGCAAGTGTATTTTTGTTTTGCGTTCTAGCTAACGCTGAACACATCACAATACCTACAGCAAATAACTATCCCTATACAAACCTAATTAACCGTACTGATAATATTAACATTTCCTATATCACTAAAGATGGAAATACTATTTGTAAAGTTGATATACTATTAGGAAAAATAAAATGGACACCTGCCGAAAATATAATTAGTAAAGAATTTTTCAATGATAATATCCTATCTAATTGTTTATCACGAGAAACAACAGAGCAGATACTATTTCAAACGTATATCCAGTTCGGTCGAGGTTTGTAATTGATTCTATGAATACTTACGAAAATCAGTTTTACAATACGAGCTATTGTCGTAGTTATAGCAAGACTATTTAGTAACGGATGCATAACCGTTGCCTGTACTTCAAACTTTATTAAGCTGCTAATGGCGGTTATATGTGCATAAGGGAATTAGATGAATTTAAATCAAGTTACATTACCTGTAAATGATATGGAAAAGTCTACTCAATTTTATCGTGATTTAGGCTTTACTCAAATAGTAAATACACCACACTATGCTCGCTTCGAATGCCCTGAAGGTGATTCAACTTTTTCATTATCATTGGAAAACGCTAAATTGGTATGTGGCACTGTCATATATTTTGAGCATGAACAATTAGATGAGTGGGTTAACAACTTAAAGGCTAAGGGCTTTATTTTTGATCAGGAACCTATTGATCAAAGTTATTTGTGGCGAGAGGCTGTATTACATGACCCCTCAGGTAATAAAATAAAACTTTACTGGGCAGGTGAAAACCGTATTAATCCACCTTGGCGCGTCGAAATGCGAAACTAACAAGTATTTTCAAGGTGGGTTTAAAACCTGCCATTTTCAGTGTTCAATATTCAACTGTTTTTTTAAGCTCTTCCATATAAGTATCTAAAATCAAATGACTACGAGCACCTTTACTGGTAATAGCAGAAAAATTAGTATGATAAAATCGACTATGGGCTTCAATGGTTCTAATTTTATCTTGAGCATGCCAACGATTAGCAAAGTGCGTTGGTAGAAAGCCAATAAAGCGCCCCGTTAAAATCAAAAAAGCAATCCCTTCTCTGTCGGTTGAGCTAGCCGTTGCATGAAGTTTTTTTTGTTGCTGTTTTATTTCAGCTGATTGTGGGTAACTAGGCACCACAGCATCATATTGAATTAACGCATCATCACTAATCACATCTAACTCTTGCTGAAATAATGGATGTTGCTCACTGCAATACAGTAATGACTGCTCTTTATAAAGATGGATATAATTTAAGCCTGGTAAGGTACGAAATTCAGGAACTACACCAATATGTAACTTTCCATTAAGTACCGCACTTTCAATATCATTAGGAGGTATCATACGAATGTTAATTACTACATCAGGCGCCCGATGTTTTAAGGAGCTTAACGAGCGAGTAATTCGCATTTGCTCACTCGTCACCAAGTTATCGGTAATACCAATATTTAGCTCACCCACTAAGTCTGTATTGATAGCATTCATTTGCGTCCGGAAGTTTTCAATACTTCCCAACAATTGTAAAGCTGATTGATAAACCTCTTCACCTTGCTCTGTAATTGAAAAACCCGATCGTCCACGGTGGCAAAGCTTCATTTTTAATAATGACTCAAGCTCTGATATTGCTAGGCTAATGGCTGGCCTGCTAATATTAAGATCGACTTCTGCAGCCGCAAAACCGCCCGATTCAATCACCACCTTATAAATACGTAATAAACGAATATGGGCATCGCCTAACTGTCTTGGTAATAGTGTTTTATTTTTTTTCATTAATAAGTACTCATATTAGATAACACCATGGATAGCCATATAGATAACCATTTGCTTACCTTAAGTTTAATAAGTAAGGATTTATTAACCTATTAAATCATTGATAATGAACACAAGCAAATACAAAACCTAAATAGAAAAATATTGAGGCAGAATATGACTAACAACACTAGCAGCTCAAACAACCACGGCATAAGCCAAGCACAGCTTGATGCACATTGGATGCCTTTTACGGGCAATCGTGATTTTAAAAAAGACCCACGTATCATTGTTTCAGCACAGGGTAATTATTATACCGATGCAGATGGCAGACAAATATTTGATGGTCTTTCTGGTCTATGGACTTGTGGCGCAGGTCATGGCCGCAGTGAAATCACCGAAGCGATAGCTAATCAAGCTGCCACTTTAGACTATGCCCCTGCTTTTCAGTTTGGTCACCCCAAGTCATTCGAGCTTGCACATCGCATTACCGAACTAATGCCTGACGGTTTGAACCGTGTATTTTTCACTGGCTCTGGTTCAGAATCTGTTGAAACAGCTTTAAAAATAGCGCGTGGTTATTGGAAAAAACAAGGACAAGCGGGTAAAACTCGTTTTATCGGTCGCTCAAAAGGTTATCACGGTGTTAACTACGGTGGTATTAGCGTTGGTGGTTTAAGTCCTAACCGTGCCCTTTTTGGCCAAGGGATTGAAGCCTGCCACTTACCGCACACTATGATTAGCGACAATAAATTTGTGCAAGGTATGCCCACTGAAGGTGCCTACTTAGCAGAAGAATTAGAGCAGCTAATTGCATTGCATGATGCCTCTACTATCGCGGCAGTGATTGTTGAGCCACTAGCTGGCTCTGCAGGTGTAATTCCCCCGCCAGTAGGTTACTTAAAACGTTTACGAGAAATATGCACTAAACATAATATATTACTTATTTTTGATGAAGTGATTACTGCTTTTGGTCGTATGGGATCTAATACTGGCGCAGAAGAATTTGGTGTTGTTCCTGATTTAATGACAGTAGCAAAACAACTAACCAATGGTGTAATACCCATGGGAGCTGTGATTGCCAAACAAGAAATTTATGATACCTATATGGAGACAGGTGGTCCAGAATACATGCTTGAGTTACCTCATGGTTATACTTATTCAGCGCACCCTATTGCTTGTGCTGCAGCGTTAGCTTCGCTTGATATTTTAGCAAAAGAAAGTTTACCTGAACGAGTTAAAACTATCGCACCTTACTTCCAAGAGTCATTGCATAGCTTGAAAGGTTGTTCACATATCAGCGATATTCGTAACTATGGTTTAGCGGGAGGAATCACCATTGAAGCTTTTGGCGCTGAACAAGGTAAAGCAGAGCCAGGTAAACGCCCTTACGAAATAGCCATGAAAATGTGGAAGAAAGGCTTTTACGTACGTTTTGGTGGAGACACAATTCAGTTAGGCTTGCCATTTACCAGTACGCTACCCGAAATAGACAGTTTAATGAACGCCTTGGGTGAAACCATTAACGAAGTTAGCTAATTATTTAACAAATACATAAGATTTATAGGAATTAATATGACACAAGTTCAAACAATCGGCCATTTAATCAATGGTGAAATGGTAAACAATGATAACCGCAGCCAAGAAGTTTTTAACCCTGCAACTGGCGAAGCAACTAAAAAAGTAGCTTTGGCTAGTAAGAAAACAGTTGAGCAAGCCATTAGCGCTGCAGAAGCGGCTTTTCCTGCATGGCGTAATACACCACCGGCAAAACGTGCCCGTGTTATGTTTCGTTTTAAAGAATTACTTGAACAAAACAGCGACAAAATTTGTAAATTAATTGGTGAAGAACACGGAAAAATATCTCACGATGCAGCAGGTGAATTGCAACGTGGTATTGAAAATGTTGAATACGCGTGTGGCGCACCAGAGTTATTAAAAGGTGAACACAGCAAAAATGTTGGCCCAAATATCGACTCTTGGAGCGAATTTCAACCTTTAGGCGTTGTTGCAGGTATCACACCTTTTAACTTCCCAGCTATGGTGCCAATGTGGATGTTTCCACTTGCTATTGTTTGCGGTAATACTTTTATTCTTAAACCATCAGAACGCGATCCAAGTTCAACACTTTTAATTGCACAATTACTTAAAGAAGCTGGCTTACCTGACGGCGTAATGAATGTTGTTAATGGCGACAAAGAAGCAGTAGATACGTTACTTAGCGATGAACGCATTAAAGCGGTAAGCTTTGTTGGATCAACACCTATTGCTGAATATATTTATGCAACGGCCAATGCTAATGGTAAGCGCTGCCAAGCCTTAGGTGGCGCAAAAAACCACGCTATCATTATGCCAGATGCCGATATGGATAACGCAGTAAACCAACTATTAGGTGCAGCATTTGGTTCATCTGGTGAACGATGTATGGCGCTTTCTGTTGCCGTAACGGTAGGTGATGAAGCTGGTGACGCCTTAGTTGCTAAAATGACTGAAGGCATGAAAGGTTTAAGTGTTGGCGAACATACCAATGCCAATAATGATTTTGGCCCGGTCATTACTCATGCTCACAAAGAAAAAGTTAACGGTTACATTGCTAATGCGCAAGAACAAGGTGCAACTTTAGTAGTTGATGGTCGTAATCCTACCGTTGAAGGTTTTGAAAATGGTTACTTTGTTGGCGCTACTTTAATTGATAACGTTACCGCCGAGATGGACAGCTACCAAGCAGAAATCTTTGGGCCGGTACTGCAAGTAATTCGCGTAAAAACTATGCAAGAAGCTATGCAGTTAATTAACGATCATGAATACGGTAACGGTACTTGTATCTTTACTCGCGACGGAGAAGCGGCTCGTTATTTCTCTGACAATATTCAAGTGGGTATGGTTGGTATTAATGTGCCATTACCTGTACCGGTTTCTTATCATAGTTTTGGCGGTTGGAAGCGTTCATTATTTGGTGATTTACACGCATACGGCCCTGATGGCGTTCGCTTTTATACTAAACGTAAAACTATCACTCAACGTTGGCCTTCAAGTGGCGTAAGAGAAGGCGTTAGTTTCGCCTTCCCTTCGTAAATAACAACTGATCTTATTGTCACTTTAACCAATTTCTGCGGCAAAAGTACTTTCTGACTACCGTCAGCTCTGTGCTTTTTTCTTGAACTTGAATAAAGTGGCTGCAAGCTCAACCATTATTGGTTTAAAGGTTTTGAATAAAAGTAATATAAAAAGAGCAAATCATGTCAGAAAAGAAGATTGTAAAGTTAACTCAGAATCCTGCAGGCTTTGGTGAAGTTACTGATGACCTTGAAGTAAGCATGTTCGAGTCTCCACTACCAAAACAGCACACTCACAGCTATTATGAAGATGAAGCGTTGGGGCTGTATGTGGGTGTGTGGGATACCACTGACATGATAGAAACTGCAGCACCCTATGTGTGTGATGAATTTATGACCATCATAGAAGGTGCGGTTGAGATTAAAAATAATCAAACTGGCAAATTGGAAACCGTGATTGCTGGTGAAAGTTTTGTTATCCCGCAAGGTTATGATTGTCAGTGGCATCAAAATGGCTACTTACGCAAATTTTACGTGATTTACGAGCCACCAACAGAAACTATTCCAGAATCTCCGGTAGTCGAACACATCGTTTATATTGATGAAAAATGTGATATTCCATGGCAAGAAACATCTGATGGCTTCAATAAAAAACTACAATACCAAAGCCACGATCAAAAATTTACTTCTGGGGTGTGGCAAGGAAAAAACTTTAAAACAGGTATTATTGCTTTCCCCTATAATGAGTTTATTTCAATAAAACATGGCTGTCTTATTTGCACTGATGATCAAGGCATTGAGCATAAAATTAATGCCGGTGAAGCACTCTTTGTACCACAAGGAACTCGCTGTTCTTGGCTATCTCAAGGAAAAATCAGTATTCACTTCGTGCAAATAAAACAACAATAATAGCCAAGACAATAGTCAAGATAAAAAACAAAAGGTAATGACGATGAAAGCACAAGGTTTTTATATTAATGGTCAATGGCAACAGCCTAACAGCACAAATACTTTTGCAACTATTAACCCTGCCACAGAAGAAGTTATTGAACATATTCCTGCAGGTAATGCTCAAGATATTGATAGTGCAGTAGCGGCTGCTCGTACTGCGTTTGATCATGGTCCTTGGCCAAAAATGACTGGTGCACAGCGCGGTGAATATCTACAAAAAATGGCTGACATTATCAACGCTCGTCTTGATGAATTATCAAAGCTTGAAGTATTAGATAATGGCAAACCTTATCCTGAAGCCAAGTGGGATATTGAAGATACTGCTGGCACTTTTGAGTTCTACGCCAACTTAGCTAAAGAGTTGGATACAAATAATGAAGAAGTGATCACCTTACCAGAGCCCGGATTTAGCTCAAAAGCAACAAAAGAACCATTGGGTGTCGCAGGTGCTATTATTCCGTGGAACTTCCCGATGTTAATGGCTTCTTGGAAAGTTGCCCCTGCCCTTGCTGCGGGTTGTACTATGGTTCTAAAACCGTCTGAAATCACCCCATTAACAGCTATAGCCTTAGGCGAAATTGCCATAGAAGCAGGCTTACCTGCTGGTGTATTAAATATAGTTACTGGTCTTGGCGCTGATGCTGGCCAAGCTCTAGTAGATCACAAAGACGTAGATAAACTAGCTTTTACTGGTTCTGTGCCAACGGGTGCAAAAATTATGGCCAATGCAGCCAAAGATATCAAAAATATATCTTTAGAGTTAGGTGGTAAATCGCCATTAGTTATTTTTGAAGATACTGATATTGAAAAAGCCGTTGAATGGATCATGTTCGGTATTTTTTGGAATCAAGGACAAGTGTGTTCAGCAACATCAAGAGTGTTAGTGGCAGAAGAGCTCTACCCTGCTCTATTAGAACGGTTAAAAACTGAAGCACAGAAAATCACTATTGGTAGCGGTAATGAAGATGGCATCTTATTGGGCCCTTTAGTGAATCAAAGCCAATATGAAAAAGTACTAGCAGCCATTAGTCGCGGTATTGATGAGGGTGCTTCTTTAGTTTCAGGCGGTAAAAAACCATCAGCACTTGAGCAAGGTTATTATCTTGAACCCACTATTTTAACGGATATGACGGAAGAAAGCTGGATCTGGCAAGAAGAAATTTTCGGCCCAGTCGTTTGCGTTAAAACGTTTAAAACTGAGCAACAAGCAATTGAAATGGCAAATAATTCACGTTTTGGTTTAGCCGCTGCAGTGATGTCAAAAGATCTTGACCGTTGCGATCGTGTCGCTAAAGCATTTCGCGCCGGTATCGTTTGGGTGAACTGTTCGCAACCTACTTTTGTTGAAGCGCCATGGGGTGGCTATAAGCAATCAGGCATCGGCCGAGAGTTAGGGAAATGGGGATTAAACAACTACCTTGAAACCAAACAAATTACTAGCTTCAACAGCGAAGAACCCTGGTGTTGGTATATCAAATAATTTAGAGTTTCTAAACAAAACAATCCACATAACAATAAAAAACACAGTAGTGAGAACAACATGCAACAACATCTAGAAGCAATTAAAGATTCAAAATTTTGTCCACTTTGGCATGATCAAGAAGATGTTAGACCTGAAATATTACCCGCATTATCTAAAAATGAAAACTGTGAGCTACTTATTGTTGGTGGCGGTTTCACTGGCCTTTGGGCTGCACTTCAAGCAAAAGAACGCCAACCAAATGCGGATATTATCTTAATAGAGAAAACCTTTATTGCAGATGGCTCATCAGGCCGTAATGGTGGTTTTTTAAACTCTAGCTTGGCGCATGGCGAAACCAATACTGACCATCACTTTCCAGGTGAAGCAGATAAGTTACATGAATTAGGCCAACAGAACATGGCTGAATTATTAGAAACGCTTGAGCGCTACAATATTGATGCTCGCTATGAAAAAGTTGGCGAAACTGAGGTTGCAACTAATCAGGGCTCAGTTGATGAAATGCGCAAAAACTATGAAGAAGAAAAAGCCGCAGGCGATGACGTGGTTTGGTTTGATAAAGAGCAAATGCAAGCACAAGTTAATTCTCCTACTTATTTAGCCGGTTTATGGCACCGAGATGGCCAAGACGGCATTGTTGACCCTGCGCGATTATGCTGGGGCTTAAAGAGAGTATTACTCGAATTAGGTGTTCGCATCTTTGAAAATACTCCTTTAGACAGTTGTAATCCACAGGGAAATAATGAGATGCAATCTCTTTGCCTTGGCCATACCATCATTAGTAAAAAAGTTTTGATGGCAACCAATGGTTATCATAACCCTATTCACGCAGTAAGCCGTACTACAATTCCAGTGTGGGATTATCAAATGGCAACAGAGCCTCTTAATCAAGAGCAACTTGATGTTATTGGCTGGCACAAAACTCGTCACGCTATTGGTAATCACGCCAATATGTTCCATTACTATCGAGTCACTCAAGACAATCGTATAACTTGGGGCGGTGGCGGTGCAGTGCGTTATTACTTTAACAAAGGCACAGATTTCGCAAAATATGCTGATATTCCTGAGCGCTTTGAACAATTATCAAAAGAATTTTTTGAAACATTCCCTCAGTTAGCAGGACTTAAGTTTAGCCACAGGTGGAGTGGAATTATTGCAACCTCAACTCGCTTTTGTATGGTACCAGGAGCAACTTATAACAACCGTTTAGCTTGGGCGGTAGGTTACACAGGATTAGGTGTCGGCGCCACCCGCTTTGGTGCGCGAATTGGCATTGAATTATTAGGGTATCAACCGAGTGATATATTACAAATGCAGTTTGTTACGAAGAAACCTATGCCTTGGGCACCTGAGCCATTTCGTTGGTTTGGTGTTAAATTTACCCAAAATGCTTTGATCAAAGCAGATAAGAATAACGGTAAACGGGGTTTGTGGTTAAAAATGCTTGATGCGATGAACTTGGGCTTTACTTGTTAATCAATTATTATCCAATAAATTAGCCGAGCTGGTGTCATTTAACATCAGTTCGGCTTAATAAATATTTCTATAGCTGTTCTAAAGCAACATTGTGACTAGCTAGTTTTACGCGCAAATAAACACAGCATATCCAAGCCTAACGATGCGCCAGCTAATGCGGTAATACCACTATTGTCATAAGCAGGTGCTACTTCTACCACATCCATGCCAATCAAGTTGACTCCTGCAATACCTCGTAAAATCCTTTGCGCTTGATAAGTAGATAAGCCGCCAATCACTGGAGTGCCAGTGCCAGGAGCAAAGCTTGGATCTAAGCAATCAATATCAAAAGTTAAATAACATAGGTTGTCACCAACGACCTCTTTGATTTTTTGGGCGACAGCTTCTGCGCCATTTTCATGAACCCATTGGTTATCTAAAACATTAAAACCTAACGTATCTTCAATGGCTGTTCTCTGGCCTATTTGTATTGACTTTGTTGGATCTACTATGCCTTCTTTTGCCGCATGGTAAAACATAGTACCGTGTTCAATTTTTCCCTCTCTGTCATTCCACGTATCGTAATGAGCATCAAAGTGAATAAGTGATAACCCCTTACCGTATTTTTTAGCATAAGCTTTTAAAATAGGATAAGTGATAAAATGATCGCCACCTAAAGTAAGGGTTGCACAATCATTATTGATAATATTGCTAATATACTCTTCGATTTCAGCAGGAATTTTTTCTGGGTGGCTGCTATCAACACCACAATCGCCATAATCAACGACAGCGAGTTCATCAAAGGGATCAAAACCCCAATGTGGAACAGTGCCCCAATTAATCGCTGATGACTCTTCTCGAATGGCTCTAGGACCAAAACGAGCACCTGGTCGATTAGTACAGGCGAGATCGTAAGGGATCCCTGTCACTGCAACATCAGCATGAGTTAAATCGCGACTATATTTACGTCTAACATAACTCAAGACTCCAGAATAACTTGGTTCAATGTTAGTACCCAATAATTTTTCTCGGCTTAGGTTTTCATCGGACATGGCAAAATCAGTTGCTCTAGTCATAATTTTTATCTCCTTATGCAGCCAGGAAAACTACACAACATCTCAAAAATAAGGTTAGCAGCTAATAAAGAGGTATTACCTGAGGTATCGTATGGGGGTGATACTTCTACTAAATCTGCACCAATCAAATTAGTACCATACATCCCTCTGATAATTTCGAGAGCTTGTGGCGAGGTGAGTCCTGCAGGCTCTGGAGTGCCTGTACCGGGAGCAAAAGCAGGGTCAATACCGTCAATATCAAACGTTAAATAAGTAGGAGTGCCTTCACCTATCAGTTTTCGAACTTCAGTCATTAAAGGTGTTAATGATTTTAACCAACACTCTTCAGCCTGAACTACACGAACACCTTGATCAATCGCCCATTGAAAATCTTGTGAGCTGTATCCTGTTGCTCGTTGGCCAATTTGCACCATTTTTTTCGGATCAACCAAACCTTCTTCAATGGCGCGTCTAAAAATAGTGCCATGACATTCTTTTTCCCCAAACATTGAATCATTAATATCTGCATGAGCATCAACATGTACCAGTGCCATGGTGCCATGTTTTTTATGCAAGGCACGTAGAATTGGAAGGCTAATAGTATGGTCGCCACCGACGGTAACTGGATTAATATCTTTAGCGATAATATTGTCATAATGCGCTTCAATAATTTTAATTGATTTAGCTAAATTAAAGGTATTGATCGCAACATCGCCAATATCCGCCACTTGAAAGCTGTCAAAAGGAGCAGCTTTGGTATACATACCATAGGGACGTACTAATACTGACTCATTACGCACCGAACGTGGGCCAAAACGCGTACCACTGCGGTTACTTGCACCAATATCAAGAGGTACACCAACAATGCCTATTTCAAGTTCATTGGCTTCGCTGCTACTTAATTCACATGAAGGTAAACGAAACATAGTACCTGGGCCACCAAAACGTGGCATTTCATTTCCACCCATGGGTTGATTAAGCTCAGGCTGATTAAAATCACTCATAATATTCCCCTTATTCACATGTATTAGTTGTAACGATGATTGCTTTGGTTTCAAGAAACTCTTCTACACCCATTGAGGTGAATTCTCGACCATTGCCTGATTGTTTGTAACCACCAAACGGTGCCAAATAATTAAATTCACCACCATTAATCATGCACTGCCCTGCACGGATTTTTTTAGCGATCTTAATAGCGTCGGCATCATCCTTAGCAAATACTGCTGATGACAGGCCAAAAGGTATATCATTAGCAATTTCAATGGCTTCTTCAAGTGTTTGATACGGGATCATGCAAAGCACTGGACCAAAAATTTCCTCTTGAGCGATACGCATTTTATTATTAACGTCTGCAAAAATGGTCGGCTGAACGTAGAAACCTTTATCTAGTCCTTTTGGCGCTTCAGTACCTCCACAAACTAAGGTTACCCCCTCATCGATCCCTATTTGAATATAGCTTAAAACTCGCTGTTGATGTGCTTTTGAACTGACAGGGCCTAAAAATGAATCTTCGGTCATACCCAGAGGTAACGCTTGAGCAGTTGTTTTTGCTAGTTCTATCGCTTGTTGATATTGATTTTGAGGTACTAACATTCTTGATAAGGTATTACAGCTTTGTCCACTGTTAAGCATAACATCTTCAACGCCATATTTTACCGCATCGCTTAGATTTGCATCTTCAGTGATGATAAATGGTGACTTCCCGCCAAGCTCTTGCATAACACGTTTTACCGTTGGTGCAGCTGCTTGGGCGACTTTAATACCTGCGCCAGTTGAACCAGTGAAGGAGATCATATCGATATCTTCATGGCGACTAAGCGCGTCACCCACAACCACTCCAGTGCCCGGAACTAAGTTAAAGACGCCAGCAGGTGCATTAAATTCAGCTAATACCGAGGCAATAATCTCGGTCATAATAAAATCTTGCCATGGCGTTTGTTCTGACGGTTTAACCACCATAGTACAACCTGCAGCTAATGCAGCACCAACTTTACCAACAAACTGATGCAGCGGAAAATTCCAAGGATTGATAAAGCCGCAAACACCAATGGGCTCTTTAACAATAATGCATTTATCACCTTGCTCCTGAGTTTCGGTAACGCCAGTATGTTCGGCAAATAACGCCATGGCATATATAGCGCCTTCAATTTGCAACCAACTGGCAATATGCTGCGGACAACCCATGGTTTGAGAAACAGCAGTAACTAATTCGCTTTGACGACGCTCCATTTCACTGGCGATTTTTTTGATGATATCGCTACGCACTTTTGAGGAAGTATTAGACCAAGAAGGAAAAGATTTTTTGGCTGCGGCAACAGCAGCATTAACTTGCTCTATTTCACCACAGGCAACTTGAGCAACCACATCTTCAGTAGCTGGATTTATTACATCGAGGGTATTTTCTGTAATATTTTCAAGCCATTGACCATCAATATAAAACTTATTTAAGTTAATGTTAGCGTTATTCATAGCTATAACCTTGCTCTTTTAAATCAACCAGTGTTGCTTCAATACTTGCTCTTAGCGTATCAACAATAAAGTCGATATCCTTTTTGGTTAACGTAAGGGGTGGTGACATGACATTTAAATGCACAATAGGCCTAACAATCAAACCATTAGCATCAGCATGGTTTGATATTTGTTTGCCAATATCCATCTCTTCAGGAAATAATTCACACGTTTCTTTATCAGCAACAAATTCAACACACCACATAAAACCTTGACCACGAATATCACCCACAATAGGTAGATCTTTGAGTGTGTTTAGTTTTTCTTTAAAATACGGTTCTAAACTTAAAACGTTATCTAACAGTTCTTCATCTTCCATTATTTCAATATTTTTTAATGCCGCCGCACAGGCAACAGGATGTCCTGAATAAGTAAAGCCATGAGCAAAACATCGACCGTGCCCGTCTTCACTAATAACATCCCAAATTTCTTCTGAAAAAATAGTTGCGCCTAGGGGAAGGTAACCCGAAGTCAGACCTTTAGCACTAATAATAATATCAGGTACTATGTCAAAAACATCTTCAGACGCAAACCAGTGACCAAGACGGCCAAATGCTGTAACTACTTCATCTGAAACATATAAAACATCGTACTTTTTACAGAGCTCCCACGTTTTTTGATGGTAACCATAAGGTGGGACAATAACGCCACCTGCCCCCATGATTGGTTCAGCAAAAAATGCGGCAACATTATCCGCCCCAAGGGTAAGAATTTTCTGTTCAAGTTCATCAACTAAATAACCTAAAAATTCAGCATCGGTTTTTTCATCGAACTGGCCATATTTTTTAGGAGAAGTTACGTGATGAATAGTATCGGTAATATAATCAAACTCAGCGGGATGATCGCCTTTTTTACCGCCAATAGACATCGCCGCGAAAGTTGAACCGTGATAAGACATATCACGAGAAATAATATGTTTCTTTTGATGTTTACCGCGACAATTTTGGTAATACTGAATTAATCTGTATGCGGTATCAACGGCCGTTGAACCACCGCAACTAAAAAAGACATGATTAAGCGAGCCAGGTGCTAACTCAGCTATTTTTGCAGCAAGTTCAGTAGCAGGAATATTAGTCATATCAACAAAAGGGCTAGCGTATGACATTTTCATAACTTGGTCGCTGATGGCATCGGCCATTTCTCTGCGACCTGTGCCAATGTTGTTACACCATAAACCACCAACAGCATCTAAATAACGATTACCATCTGTATCTTCAAGGTGAAGCCCTGAAGCTTTTTCGATAGGCAATGCACCTTCAGTTTTATAAACATCAAAAATGGTCCAAGGGTGCATAAAATGCGCTTGGTCTTTTTCCATTATTTTTTGGGTATAAGTCTCTTGGGTATAAGTTTGAGTATATTCTTTGCCGTTGTTGTTCATGTTGACCTCTGAAAACGGGATTTTCGACTATGAAAACTATTATATGAGTCGAGGAAAAGTGGATAAATCCCCTCTTTACTCAGGTATAAAGGGGATTATTTAAGATAAATTTTTTGCTATTATTTAGTAGTAATCATATTTAAAGGTTAGACCAAAGGTTGCTGGTTTTTGACGATAAACTGTGCGACCTGCAAACCCTGTAAATGAATAGGTTTCAGCATCATTATCAAGTAAATTTCTTGCCCACAACGTTACTGTCCAGCCATCGGTATCTGAAGTTAGTGAAATTAAACCGTTTAATGAACTAATTGAGCCGTACTTTGCATTAGCATCAGCAAGTTGAGCATATTGAGTGCCTGAATAGCTATAACTGGTTTGGAATTTTAAAAACAAGTCATTTTCTAAAGGCATGTCATAAGCAACCAGTGCGTTATAACTCCACTCCGGCGCTTGAGATAAGACCGTACCATTAACTAATTCGTCGGCAAGTGCATCTACAAAACCGAAACCATCTTCATGGGCTTGATCATTAACCGATGGATCAGCGTTGATTCCGCGCAAGTCTTCGGTGGTAGGTGCTTTAGTGACTTTAGAATCTAAATAGGCAATACCTGCTTGAATAGTTAACTCATCGGTAGGCAACCAATTCACATCAAGTTCAAAACCTGATGTTTGCGACTCAGGAATATTAGCTAACGTGGTATCAGCAACAGCGAAGCCGCTAAAGTCACTAAACTCTCCTGAGACAAACGTTAATAGTGATTGACGATTTTCATATTCTAACGCAAATGCAGCACCGTTAAGTTGCATACTACCGTCAAGCAAAGTCCACTTAAAACCAAGTTCAGCAGAAAGAACATCTTCTGGTTTTACATAACTCCACGCGCTTTCATCAAGCACAGCACCGCCATAATAAACGCCACTTTTATAACTTGTTGCTACATTACCAAAGACCAACAAGTCACCATTTACTTTCCAATCAAGGCCTATTTTTCCTGTGACAGCACTTTCATCATTAGTTTCATTTAATGCTGTTACAGGGAAAACATCGCCAAAACTTTCATTGGTTGCAGTACCATCAAAGGTTCTTTCATCATAAGAATATCGAACACCCGCGATAAGCTTCCAACTATCATTTAGCTGAGTTTCCGTGTGTAGATACAAACCATAAGAATCAGTTTCTTGCACGTAATCGGCAATAAATCGGTCTAAAGCAAAAGCATTAATATCTTCAGGATATAAAACGCCATCAAATGCTGAATCAGTTACAAAGAATGAATCATCAAAAAGATCATATGCCTCAACATTTTCGTTAGATATATTGGCACCAGCAACCCAAGTAAAGTCATCACTACCTGTGCTAACAAATCGTATTTCTTGCGACCATTGCTCTAATTGGTCATCTTGAATTAGCTCCATAGTTGAAATGGCACTGCCATCATAGTTATCAACTACCGCTCGGTCATATTGATCCATTGAGCTAATTGAAATAACGTCAAAAATTTCAAAACTATAATCTAACGTTAATGATACACCTGAGCCTGATTCATCACGGCCAACGGCAAGTCCACCAGCACTGACTTTATCCGCTGCTGATGGTGAATTTAAAACAGCAAAAGAATCATCACCAAAGGTATCTTCAATGCCTTCACTGTCTGGTGATAAAGGTTTAGATTTATCTTGGTTCGCATATACACGTAGTAAACCAGTACCGCTATCACCTAATTCGAAACCAAGCTGGCCTCTTACGGCAAAAGTATCGATTAAGCCAAACTCTTCGCCTGTATTCTCATCTTTTTGCCAACCTTCATTAGATTTTGCATAATTAAGAGAAAAACGACCGTTAACGGTATCCGTTAAAGCACCGCCTACCGCTGTGGTTATTTCAACCGTTTGATAGCTACTATAATCAGCTTCAATAAAGGCTTCAAAATCCTCAGTTGGCTTAACCGTAATAAAGTTAATAGCACCACCGGTAGTATTTTTACCGTATAAGGTGCCTTGTGGGCCTTTCAATACCTCAACACGCTCAATATCAAATAATTGACCACCTAAATAAACGGGGCTACTAGCAAATACTTCGTCGGTATAAACTCCTACACCACTGGTGTTGTTAGGGCTAAAATCATCAAGGCCAATACCGCGAATTGCGAAAATAGGAGTACTGCCTGAGGTGGAGTTAACCGCCACTAATCCTGGAGTATGAGCACCTAAATCAACAGCACTGTCGATACCTAAGTCTTCTAGCATATCGCCATTAAAAGCGGTTGTTGTCACCCCAACTTCGGTGATGTTTTGTGTACGTTTTTGTGCTGTTATTTGAATTTTCTCAATTTCTTCACTGTGCGCAATGGGTGCTAACGTTGTTAAAATTGCTAGTGCGATAACTGATTTTGCAAATATAGGATTAGTTTTCACAATCTCCCCTCCAAGGGTTATAGTAATGTTAGTTAGTTCAGTTTCTTACCCCTTGATGTCACCAATAGGGTAATGCTGAATCTGTTTTTATGCTTTTTCGTTAGTTTTAGTTTCTACATTTACTATTGCAGGTTCAGCACATTTTGTTTATCCCCTGAAAAGGGGAGCATAAAAATCCATCAAAACACGTTATGCTTTCTAGTAGGAAACTAGCGTGAATAAACAAGGCCTTTATGAATAATACCAACAAGTTAATTAATTGGCATGAATCACTAGCATTGGTGGTATCTAAAAATTTTAGCTCAGAAGCTATTGCGGAGTTATTAAAAGGAATAGAAAATTTAGTAGATGCCAGTAGTGGTTTAGTGACTATTTTCCCTTTAGCTCAGCCCCCACAAACAACGCATCACAGATTACTAGCCAATGAAGATCCTCAACATCAAGTTGAAACTTATGATGCTGGGGCATATTTACTCGATCCCTTTTATCGTATTGCTTTGGATAAAAAAGCTGAAGGCCCTTTCACGGTTAAAGATGTATCACCTGAAGGATTTGAAGATTCAGAGTATTACGACTTATTTTATAAAAAACTCGGATTTATTGATGAAATTTGCCTTTTATTTCAATTTGAAGAGCAATCTATAGTCAGTGTCTCTGTTGTTAGACATGCGGGTGAATTACCCTTTTCTAGAGCTGATATAAAGCAGCTTGAAATTATTTTCCCTTTAATTAAAAGTATTTTGGTTAAATGGCGACAAAATCTCGAGCAAACTACAGCGCCTAATTTAGAATGGCAACTCGACAATGCTTTAATTAACTTTGGCAATTCAGTACTAACGCCAAGAGAAAGTAAAATTTTGCACCTTATTTTGCATGGTTATTCGATAAAATACATTGCAGAGAAATTAGAAAACAGTGTCGAAACCATCAAACATCACCGCAAAAACATCTATATCAAACTCGATGTAAGCTCTCAATCTGAACTATTTTATTTGTTCATTGCTTCATTAAAAGCTATGCCAGAAGGCGCATTGGTTGACCCTTTAACCTTTTTGGAATAAAGGGAATAGTAATGCGTCACCTAATGAGGGGATGTTTTGTTAAGCCATTTTTTGAAATAGTTAAATTACAAAATATTACATTATCAGTGAAGTGGCGTTTAGATGAATGATTCAATAGGCTCAAGCCTAACAAGTTCAGACCTAACAAAAAAATATTCAATTTTCGACCAACCTAAGGCTATCCTCGCTGCAGTTATCATCAGCATTGTTGGTAATGCTGTTTTTATCGGCATGCCAATGTTAGTTGGCTCACTTGCCGATACCCTAGGTTTTGACGAGCAACAACTCGGTTGGTTAGCTTCAGCCGACTTAATGGGCATTTTTGTTGCTTCAATTATTGCATCACTACTGGTAAATCGCGTTAACCGACAACTTTTGGTTTATATTGGTATTACCGTCGCTATTATTGCTAACTTTAGCTCTACCATTTTTCATGATTTCAACACCCTATTTATTATACGAATTATTTCAGGCTTAGGTGGAGGAATTTGTTATTCCGTTGGTGTTGCAACCCTTGCAGGCACTCATAAAACAGCACGAAACTTTAGTATTTTATTATTTGTTTTAGTCGCGGTTAATGCCATTGAACTTTATACCTTTCCGTCAATTTCAGATAACTGGGGCGTTGATGGTATCTTTATATTCTTTTGCATTGCTTTTATTGGTACCTATTTCTTTGTTCGCTGGTTACCTCGCTCTAATAAAGAGGCTAGTGTTCAAGAAAGTGATAGTGGCAGTCAACAAACAACCAAGGTTGCCATTCCCGCTTGGATCCCATGGTTATGTTTAGCCGCAGTGGCTTGTGTATATATTAATGTCGGCGCCTTTTGGGCATTCATTGAACGTCTAGGTGTTGACGCTAGTTTATCAGATGATTTTATCAGTAATACCTTAGCGTTAGGGACGTTATTTACTTTGTCAGGCTGTGCTATTGCTACTTGGATGGGTAACAAATACGGCCAATCAAAACCACTCATTGCCGCTTTTGTCCTAATGACATCTATCTTATTTTTATTAGCGCTTAAAGTAACACCTATTAGTTATGTTATTGCCGCAACGGTATTTAATTTTTGCTGGTTGTTTATCGATGTATTCCAATTAGGCACTATTGGCAATATTGACCACAGCGGTAAATACGCAGCCCTTGTTCCTGGCGCTCAAGGACTTACCCAGTCAGTATCTCCTGCTGTTGCGGGTTTCATTCTTAGTCAAGGTTATGGTTATGGTGGTGTGATGTTGCTATGTGCCGTGGGCACGATAAGTGCCATGATTATTTACACCATTGTTTACGCCAAACTCAAGCAAATTGCTCCAGATATTGCTGACGCCAACTAGCTAAGCTCAGCATTAAATAACAATATCCAAATTTTTATAAATATTTAAACGAGTATCAACTCATGACGACTACATTTCATGCTAAACAGGCACTATTAAAAACTAAATTCTTTCCTTATTGGCTAGATAATAACGAAGCCCCTGAGCCAGAAGCCGCGCTAACGCAAAATATACAATGTGATCTTCTCATTGTTGGCGCTGGGTTTACCGGACTATGGGCAGCAATTCACGCAAAAGAAGCTAACCCTGAGCGTGATGTGGTCATCATTGAAGCACAATCAATTGCCATTGGCGCATCAGGTCGCCCTGCCGCAATACTGTCTGCCTCTGTTATGCATGGATTGGCTAATGCCTCTCGCTTATTTCCGGATGAAATGGATGAACTTGAACGTTTAGGTAAAGAAAATATGGACGGTTTTAAAGACACCATTGATCGTTATAATATTGATTGTGATATTGAATGGGGTGGTGAATTAACCGTTGCAGTTGGGAAAGAAGGTTTACCCGATATTGAAAGTGAATATAAGCTTTATACAAAATATGGACATGACGCACATTTACTTGATAAAGACGCCATTAAAAAAGAGATTAACTCGCCATTGTTTCATGGCGGCCTGTGGTCAAAAAAGCGCAGCGGAACGATTCATCCAGCAAAACTTGCTTGGGGTTTGAAAAAAGCAGCAATGGAGCTTGGGGTTCGAATTTATGAACACTCCCCTTTAGAGTCTTCAACTCACCTTAAACCAGGTGTATTGGTAACCACGCCAAACGGCACAATAAAAGCGAATAAAGTTTTATTAGCCACCAATGCCTTTGCAGCTGGTAGTAAAAAAATAACGCAACGGGTTTCAGCTATTCGCGACAGAATTGTAGTAACTGAGCCATTAACTGATGCGCAAATGAAAGAGATAGGTTGGCAGAATCGCCAAGGAATTTATGATACTCGCACGCAATTAAACTATATGCGTTTAACTAGCGATAATCGGATATTATTTGGTGGCCGTTTAGGATACTTCTTTAATAATGATACCGACCCAAAAGCAGATAAAACGGCTGATAACTTCTATCCATTAGTAGAGAAGTTTTATAAAACTTTTCCTAATCTAAAAGCGATTAAATTTTCTCATGCTTGGAGTGGACCTATCGCTTTAACTACGCGAATGGCAGTACATTATCAACATTATTATCAAGGTGATATGATTTATGCCGGTGGTTATTCAGGCTTTGGTGTTACCGCGACACGCTTTGGCGCACGAGTTGGGTTAGCCGTTTTAGATAAAACCGGTATTCCTGAGACAAAACTTGGCTTTGCCACCTCTTTACCGGGGTATATTCCACCAGAGCCGTTCCGGTGGATTGGCGCAAAAATCACCATGTATGCCCTAGACACGTTAGATGAAAAAGGCGGTTGGCGTAAACCATGGATAAGAATGGTTGAAAAAATGGGATTTCCTGTGACGCAGAATGAACAGTAATAAGGATTTATCAGCATTGAATACTGGCAAATTTAATATTAGAGCGTCATCAAAACTGACAACTTTGTGCGCAAAGCGGAATAAGACCAATCAAAACATCAAACGTCAATTTTCCGATCATACAGCGGACATAAATTTAATCATTCCATTGTGGTTTGGGGCATATAGTAAGATAGTTTTTGTACTCGGCTGATATCTAAAATCTTAACAAAACGACTGAAAAATGCTTCCCAGAAAGTTAGGTTTTCAACGTATTACCCGCTCTTCTAGAAATTGTGTGAGCTCGTCAGTAGGCATTGGCCTAGCATAGAGAAACCCCTGAGTCACGTTAACGCCGAGTCCTGTCAATATGGATTGTTGGTGCTCATCCTCGACTCCCTTGGCCGTGACTGAGGCGCCCAGCGCACGGCCCATATAGATAATGGCCTTTACCCAGTTTTGCGCGCTGCTCTTCAACTTCAAGTCAGCAATGATGGAACGGTCAATTTTCAGTGTGTTGATTGGTAAACGCTGTAGTTGCTGATAGCAAGATAGTCCGGTGCAAAAATTATCAATGGATAATCCAACGCCCATATCGTTGATTTTTTTCATTACATCTAGGCATTGTTCATCGTTATCAGACACTGCGTTTTCACCAATATCCAAACATAAATTACGATTAGGGATAGCTGAACTATTCAGTAGCCGGGTAATAACCTCTATAAACTGCTTGTTGTACAGTTGACATACAGAGATATTTACGTCGAGGATCATAACATCTGCGTTAAGCAGACCTTGACTTGACCAGTGAATAAATTGACGGCAAGCAGTGTTCAATACCCACTCGCCCAGCGTATGGATCAGACCGTTATGCTCGACCGCCGAAATAAATTCATGGGCACAGACAACACCTTTCGTCGGATGATTCCAACGCAATAGCGCCTCTAATCTCACAATGTTTCCATTGTTTTCATCGAATTGTGGCTGGTAATACAATTCGAACTCACCTGCAAGTTTCGCACGTCTTAATTCCTTATTTAAGCGAATCTGCTCATCCGATAGTGTATTCATGCTGCTGGAGAAAAAACGATAGCTGTTGCGGCCACTTTTTTTGGCTTGGTACATAGCGGTGTCTGCAGCTTGCATTATTTGCTTGCTATTTTCACCGCATTCAGGATATATCGCAATACCGATACTGAGGCTGATTTTGTGAGGGGTCCCCTTTAGAGTGACTTGTGTAGCCATCGCATCCAATATATGCTGTGAAATGGAAGCAATATAATGTTTGTCATCAATGCATTCTGCTAACACCACAAATTCATCTCCGCCCAGGCGACTGACCATATCACCAGTCCGCACGGAACTTAATATGCGATGAGCTACCGTCACTAGTAACTCATCTCCCGCGTCGTGTCCAAGAGTGTCATTCACCTCTTTGAAGTGATCTAGATCCAGATAAAATACCGCTAGATGGCTTTTATTTCGCTTGGTTCTGGCCATCGCTTTTTCAAGAGCCGATATGAAATATCGTCGATTGGGTAACTCAGTTAAAGGATCATGCAGGGAGATATGCAACAATTCTTCATTGCTACGCTCTAGTTTGGCACGGGTATCTTCCAGTTTTTCATTCAGATTTTTCAACTGGCTATTGTTCTTCTTTAATTGGGCTCGTCGCAACCACAGCTCTCGGAACACCGCTATCTTGCTATTCAACACCAGTGGATCAAACGGTTTGTAGATATAGTCTACCGCGCCTATATCATATCCTTCTAGCACAAAATGCTCATCCTTGTTGATTGCTGTCATAAAAATAATCGGCAACTGGGCATATTTTTTTCTATTTTGTAAAATTAATGACGCCACTTCAAACCCGCTCATTTCCGGCATTTGTATATCCAGTAAAATCAGAAAGAAGTCGTTGTGAAGCAACTCCCGTAATGCATCTTGGCCTGAATGTGCCTCCACCATTTCCAATGTGGACAAATCCAATATACGGCGTATGGCGTACAGATTTTTAGGCTCATCATCTACAACTAACAACTTAGGCTCAGGCATAATACACCTCAAAAAAATGCCTTGCTTCTGCCATCCTTTTTTTATGATCCGACGCTCGAACTGGCGTCGAACAATCAAAAGCAAGTATTACCGATAACATTACTTTCAGTGCTCTCAAATTCCCTAAAGATCATATCTGAAACTACGAGTATAGTTCAAAAACTCTCAATACGTATTTGCAGGGTTAAAATTAATCGGAACCCTATTTTATAACATAGTCTCTGTTTCGATATGGGGGTGTTATGCAAAGGATAAAATAATGCTATTGTCAGCTATCCTTGAAGATAGTGGGCATAAAATAGGGGTTATTGTTCTAATAATTAAGGCCGCAAAGTGGTGTTTTTTGCCATGTCTTAATCGTGCGCAGTGAAGACATTAATCTTCAAATTTTTTCCATATATTTTCTAATCCTTTTCAAATACCGTTAAGGTTAATTCCGTCAAAATTCACAAAATTTCACATTTTTCTCTGTTTTCTTGTATTCTTATCTCTCTCTGTATCACTTAAGCGGGCGTTATGGATAAGGAGTAGTCCCTATGGATGTTATGATAGTTATTGTTGGCTTGGGCTTAGCCTGTGTGGGCGCGCTTCTTTCCTGGCATCAGAAAAATGCCATGGGAATCTGGGCAACTTATGCCTTTGGGTTTCTTCTGGTCTTAACCAGTGGACCTATTAGTTCAGGTTTACGTGGTTTTTCTCTAACAGGAAAGGGGCTTGATGTTAAATTCACGAAACTGTCGGTAGGCAATGCTGAACTCGAAGGGATAAGCACAAAGACTGAAGAATCTATTAAGTCACTATCTTTAGCCAATACCAATGCGGTGGATAGTGAACCAGGAACGACGAATACATACACAAAAGATATTGTTGAAAAACTCATCCCTTTTATACGCTCATTAGGTTACGTGCCTACCCAAATTGTTGGTTCACCTTATATCCGCCCCGGCTCAGTAGTTACTTTGTCTGGCGGAAGTTTATCTTTATGGGCGACTCCTAGTGAGGCGTTTCCTAACTTAAAAGTCCAAACATCATCTGTAGCTTTGCCAACATTTCAATTTAGTTATCCAATACCATCATCTGATTCATATTATAAGTTTATTTTTGAATGTAATGAGGGTGCCACAAATGAAGAGGCCTCTTTTTCAGGATTACTTAGTAATTGGAATGAGTCTTTGTCTCAAAAAACTCTCAACTCAGATGTTAACTACGTTGTTCAATCTGTATTGTTATGTAGAGGGTTACAAATGGCTTCCTCTCGACGAGGCAATGGTACAGAAGATGGCAGCAGTCAGGATTTTAATTTTCACACAAAAGATAACATCGTAATAGGCTACAAGTTGGCAAAAATAAACCTTAGTAGTGATGAATAAATCCAAATAAGCACATAACAAGTGACTATGGCGTTATATATAAAAACTAATCCAAACCACTGTTTCAACGAAATCGATTTATGTCTTCTATGTGGTACTTACTTCCCTAATCAATTGTAATATTTGATTAAACTAAAACTCAAAAGTATCATATCTAATATGACACACTGTAAGTAATAGCAAGTCTATTAAGTTATCCGTCTTCCCGAAATGCCTCAGCGGTCAAGTGATGACGATTCAATAGCTTATAAAATTCAGTTCGGTTACGTTGTGCTATTCTTGCTGCTTGTGATACGTTGCCTGCAGTAAGTTTTAATAATTTTGCTAGGTAATCACGCTCAAATTCATCTTTGGCTTGCTGAAATGATGGC
>Ga0209184_1000179_pt1 | contig 82847 bp, 60 predicted proteins | sample EN8Hudsemesocosm_2_FD_184627 | JGI IMG/M metagenome (GOLD analysis project Ga0209184, IMG submission 184627) | Methane-oxidizing microbial communities from mesocosms in the Hudson Canyon - EN8C Hudson Canyon (SPAdes) (version 2) | ecosystem: Environmental > Aquatic > Marine > Cold seeps | place... | reverse complement strand
TTTTATTTTTGATTTATAGTGTAGTAGAAATTATGTAATTTACTGTATTAGTTATTATATAAGTCAGACAGAAAGCTTGTACCATAGTCCATTGACTCTAAATTAAAAAGTTCAGCAAGTGTTTGCCCTAAATCGGCAAAGCTTGCTCTTTTACCTATCTCTATGGATTCAATTAAATGATGATAACTTAACATAGGTACAAACTCTCGAGTATGATCATTGCCTTGCCAAGTAGGGTCACAACCATGATCGGCTGTTAAGAATAAAATATCATCGTTACCCATATGTTTATATATTTCTGGTAAACGCTGATCAAAACTTTCTAATGCTTGTGCATAACCAACAGCATCACGGCGGTGACCGAAATCTTGATCAAAATTCACTAAATTAGTAAAAATAAGACTTTTATCGTCTGCCGTATCTAAATGTTTGATTGTTGCATCAATTAAAGCATCAATGCCATTTGCCTTTGTTTTTTGTGTGATGCCTTGATGAGCGAAAATATCTGAAATTTTTCCGACACTGATTACCTGCCCACTTGCTTGAGATATTTTATCTAAAACGGTTGCTGCTGGAGGCAAGACCGAATAATCACGTCTATTTCCGGTACGTTCAAAGCTATCTTCATCATTGCCAACAAATGGTCTCGCAATCACTCGACCAATATTAAACTCACTATTTGATAATAATTCTCGAACCTGTTCACAATATTGATATAGGTTATCTAAGCCAAAATGCTCTTCATGAGCAGCAACTTGAAAAACACTATCAGCAGAAGTATAACAAATCGGCAGCCCCGTTTTAATATGCTCACTCCCTAAGGCATTGATGATATCAGTGCCTGATGCATGGCAGTTGCCTAATAAACCATCAAAACTTGTTTTTTCATTGATTGCTGAAACCAATTCCTTAGAAAATGATGTTTTTTTATCCGAAAAATAACTCCAGTCAAAAAGAACGGGTACACCTGCCATTTCCCAATGTCCACTGGGTGTGTCTTTACCTGTACTAATTTCGGCCATATAACCGAAAGCACCTTTTGCTGGTTTAATATAAAAATCATTAATACTCATTTCTGATTTTGTTAAGTTCTGATCAAATTCTTGCCATATTTCATCACTGCTTGCTTGCTTGCTCAATTCATGCAAACCAAGCGCACCAAGGTTTGGTAAATGTATGATTTTATTTTTTTCTTTAAAATAATGTTTAGCAATACTAATAAAAGTATTAGCTCCAACATCACCAAAGCTTGATGCATCATCTGTATAACCAACACCAAAACTATCAAGTACTAGAATTATTGCTCTTGCCATTTAATGAATACCTTTAATTAAAAAAAACATGACCAGTTAGTCAACTTGTGCTAATTTAATGCTTTTATTATAATTAGCCAAGTTATTTCGGGCTTTTTTATTATTGCTTAGTATAAACTAAATTTAACTATTCATGGCACAGGCCTGAATTTTCTACGGACTTATCAATGATAACACCAAGTAAAACGACTGTAATCGCTATTGCAGGCGCTTCAGCATCAGGAAAGTCTCTTTTTGCTGAAACTATTTATCAAGAATTATTACCTGAGCTTGGGGCCGATGGTATTTCTATCATCAAAGAAGATGCTTACTATCGTGATCAATCTCATTTAAGTATGGATGAAAGAATTCAGACTAACTATGACCATCCAAAAGCTTTTGAACATGAACTATTGTGCGCGCAAATAACTAAATCAATTGCTCAGGAAAATATAGAATGCCCTGTTTATTGTTATAAAACCCATACTCGTACGACAGAAACAATCACAGTAAAACCAACCAAAATAATACTAGTTGAAGGCATATTATTACTGTCTAATCCTCAGCTTCGTGATTGTTTTGATATTAAAGTTTACATGGATACGCCACTTGATATTTGTTTAATTAGACGTATAAAGCGGGACACACAAGAACGTGAACGTAGCTTAGAATCAATCACTAATCAATATTTGACTACTGTTCGCCCCATGTATTATCAATTTATTGAGCCATCAAAAGCTTGGGCTGATCTTGTTATTACCCGAGGTGGAAAAAACCGGATGGCGATAGAAGTATTAAAAGCTAAAATACGGCAGTTATCACAATAAAAAATTATTTATTAAAATTTTATAAAAATAAACAACAAACAGCATGAGGTTACAATGGATCTAACGGTATTTCGCGGTTTACTTGGTATTAGTGCTTTACTCGCTATAGCAGTATTTCTTTCTAAAAATCGTCAAGCAATAAATTTTCGTACTGTAGGTTGGGCTTTCGCTCTTCAAATAGGTTTAGGTGCGTTTGTTCTTTATATTCCATTTGGCAAAGATGCTTTAACATCAATTTCAAATGGGGTTCAACAAGTAATTGATAGCGCTAATGTTGGTATTGCCTTTTTATTTGGTGGCTTAGGCACAGATGCCATGTTTACCAATGGCGTTGGTTTTGTTTTTGCTGTACGAGTACTCCCTGTCATTATCTTTTTCTCTTCCTTAATCGCCGTTTTATATTACCTTGGCATCATGCAATGGGTCGTTAAAATTATTGGTGGTGGACTTCAAAAGCTACTAAAAACCAGTAAACCTGAGTCTTTATCAGCAACCGCCAACATTTTTGTTGGTCAAACTGAAGCACCATTAGTGATACGTCCGTATATTGCTAACATGACCAAATCCGAGCTATTTGCAATAATGGTCGGAGGTTTAGCCTCTGTTGCCGGCTCTATTTTGGCTGGTTATGCTGGTTTAGGAATAGATTTAAAGTACTTGATCGCAGCCTCATTTATGGCAGCCCCTGGCGGCCTGTTAATGGCTAAAATCATCATGCCAGAAACAGAACATGACAAAATTGCTCAAGAAGATTTGATTACTGAAGATAGTGGTGAAAAACCTATTAACGTAATTGATGCAGCCGCATCAGGTGCTGCATCAGGTTTAAAATTAGCAGTGAATGTTGGCGCAATGTTATTAGCATTTATCGCCCTTATTGCTTTGTTAAATACACTCGTTGGTGGCACAGCAAGTTTATTAGGCTTTGAAAACGTCACTATTGAATGGTTATTGGGGTATGTATTTGCACCTCTTGCTTACATTATTGGTGTTCCAAGTGCTGAAATGTTGCAAGCGGGTAGTTTTATAGGGCAAAAAATTGTCGTAAACGAATTTTTCGCTTACGTTAACTTTGTTGAAATCAAAGACAGTTTAAGTGCTCCTACTCAAGCTATTATTACCTTTGCACTGTGTGGCTTTGCCAATTTGTCTTCCATTGCTATTTTACTCGGTGGTATTGGCTCTATGGCACCAAATAGGAGGCACGACATTGCCAAATTAGGTATGAAAGCAATGCTTGCGGCAACATTGGCTAATTTAATGAGCGCGGCAATTGCTGGCTTGTTTTTATCTCTTTAATACTATACTTAGCGTTAAATTTTCATGACTCACTGTTCCCTATTTCAAAATGTTCTAGGAGAATAAAATTGGTTTTATATATGTAAATAGAAAAATAAATTATATAAAAATTATAGATGTTGCTGAACAATTTTGGATTCAAAAAATATCCAGCAGCATCTCGATTTCCTACTTAGTAATAATCGTAAGATTGAAAGTAGAAATTATTTTGATAACTTTTTTGTCTAAACAAATAAAATTAGGTGCTATATGTCAACTAATAAAAAAACAACCAAAGAAACTGAGCAAAAAAATGAGCATGAATTACGTAATGCAGGTATGCCATTTGATCTAGGTTTTATAAATTCTATAAACATTAACCGAAGTGCCGTAGAACGCAGAGCAGCAACATTGGTTGCTAGAAGAACAGTAAAAAAACAACACCAAGCAGCATGGCTACTAAAAGCCATTACATTCATAGATTTAACAACTCTAGCTGGTGATGATACGCCAGGAAAAGTTAAACGTTTGTGTCAAAAAGCTAAACAACCTGTCAGCAGAGAATTACTTGAGGCACTCGAAGTTAGTGACCTTAGCATTACCACAGGTGCCGTTTGTGTTTACCATAATATGATAAACACCGCGGTTACAGCACTGAAGGGAACGAATATCCCGGTTGCTGCGGTATCTACAGGTTTTCCAGCAGGTCAATCTCCTTTACCCATTAAGTTAAGTGAAATCACCGCATCTGTAGATGAAGGTGCAAAAGAGATTGATATTGTTATTAGCCGTGAAAAAATATTTACCGGTGATTGGCAAGGTATTTATGATGAAGTTAAAGCTTTTCGTACTGCCTGTGGCGATGCCCATATTAAAACGATTCTTGCAACAGGCGAACTAGCAACATTTACTAACGTTGCTAAGGCAAGTTGGGTTTGCATGATGGCCGGTGCTGACTTTATAAAAACAAGTACCGGTAAAGAACCCGTGAATGCCACCCTCCCCGTTAGTTTAGTTATGGTTAGAGCTATTCGTGAATATTACCAATTAACAGGAGTTAAAGTAGGTTACAAGCCTGCTGGAGGCATTCAAAAGGCTAAACAAGCAATTGAATTTATGATTTTAATGAAAGAAGAATTAGGGAATGAATGGTTAGAGCCTCATTTATTTAGATTTGGTGCAAGTAGCTTACTTGGCGATATAGAGCGTCAATTAGAGCACTATGTTACTGGCTGTTACTCAGCAAGTCACAGACATGCAATCAGTTAATCACCCTATTTAATAATTATTCATGCTCAATTAACGAGCGTAAAGAGAACTCATTATGTCAATCAAAGAGATATTTACTACTATGGAATACGGTACCGCTTCAGAAAACAGTGACGTAGCACAGCAGTGGTTAACAAACTTAAACAATACCTTTAATCATTATGTTAATGGAAAATGGCAAAAGCCAATTTCTAAGCAATATTTCGATTCAAACAACCCAGCTAATAAAGCTCACATTGCTAATGTTGCTGATGGAAGTGCAGAAGATGTAGAACAGGCAGTCGTTGCAGCTAGAAAGGCTCAAAAAGAGTGGTACGCGATTGGTGGACACGCAAGAGCAAAATATTTATATGCTATTGCAAGACAAATTCAAAAGCATAGTCGTTTGTTTGCTGTTTTAGAAACACTAGATAATGGTAAACCTATTCGTGAATCAAGAGATATAGATATTCCCCTTGTTGCTCGTCATTTCTATCACCATGCCGGTTGGGCTCAAATTATGTCTGCTGAGTTTAAAGGCTTTGAGCCTTTAGGTGTTGTAGGACAAATTATTCCATGGAACTTCCCGCTTTTAATGTTGGCATGGAAAGTAGCTCCTGCTTTAGCGATGGGAAATACCGTAGTTTTAAAACCAGCAGAATTCACCTCTGCAACGGCGGTATTATTTGCACAGATTTGTGATGAAATAGGACTTCCCAAAGGCGTTTTTAATTTAATTTTAGGTGATGGCAAAGCTGGCCAAGCCATTGTAGAACATGAAAACATTAATAAAATTGCATTTACAGGATCTACTCAGGTAGGGCGACTAATTCGCAGGGCAACCGCAGGAACAGGGAAAAAACTTTCCTTAGAACTAGGTGGTAAGTCTGCATTTATTGTTTTTGAAGATGCCGATTTAGATAGTGTTGTTGAAGGCATAGTTGACGCCATTTGGTTTAATCAAGGGCAAGTATGCTGTGCTGGTTCACGTTTATTAATGCAGGAATCAATAGCAGATAAATTGATAAATAAACTAGTAATACGCATGAAGAAACTTGTAGTTGGTGATTCCTTGTCAAAGAACATCGACGTTGGTGCGCTCATAGACGCCAGTCAATTAGCAAAAATCAAGGAAATGGTTTCATTGGGAGTTTCTGAAGGAGCAACATTACATCAAGCAACCTGTATTGATGATAAAAATGGTTGTTTTTATCCTCCGACACTTTTAACAGATGTTGAACCCGCATCAACTATCGCTCAACAAGAAATCTTTGGACCTGTTTTAGCGGCTATGACATTTAGATCGCCTGAGGAAGCTGTACAAATAGCAAATAACAGTCGCTATGGCTTAGCGGCTAGTGTTTGGTCTGAGAATATCAATATTGCCTTAGATGTTGCACCAAAAATAAAAGCAGGTGTAGTTTGGATAAACTGTACCAATATTTTCGATGCAGGAGCTGGCTTTGGCGGATACCGGGAATCAGGTTTTGGGCGTGAAGGAGGCAAAGAAGGACTTTTTGAATATATTCAAGAATCATGGCTAACTAAACTCACAACAAAAATCTCAAAAGCCAAAGAAAGTAAAAAAGCAGTTAAAAGCCCTAATGCTGCTGCCATAAATATTGATCAAACTGCCAAATTATTTATTGGGGGTAAGCAAGTTCGTCCAGACAGTGGCTACAGCTTACCTGTTTTTGACGCATCAGGAGTTCACATTGCTGAGATCCCTGACGGTAGTAGGAAAGATATTAGAAATGCCGTAGAAGCTGCTAATAAAGCAGCTACGTGGTCAGGAACAGCCGCTCATAATAGAGCTCAGGTACTCTATTTTATAGCAGAAAACTTACAAAGTAGAGCAACAGAGTTTGCACAACGAATTTGTCAACTAACAGGTGAATCATCCAAAGATGCCGAAAATGAAGTTGATTTAGCCATTAATAGAATTTTTTCAGCTGCAGCTTGGGCCGACAAATACGAAGGTCAAATACATATTCCACCTCAACGAATTGTTACGCTAGCAATGAAAGAAGCCGTTGGTAATATTGCTATTGTTGCCCCCGAAGAAGGTGGATTTTTAGGGCTAATATCTACTATTATGCCGGCTATTGCGATGGGAAATCGCGTTATTGTAGTACCATCAAGAGAAACGGCTTTATTGGCGACTGACTTTTATCAAATACTCAATACATCCGATGTACCCGCTGGTGTTATCAATATAATCACTGGTGACAGAGAATCGTTAACCGACACGATGGCAAAACACTACGACATAGATGGTTTTTGGTATTGGGGAACAGCCGAAGGAAGCAAGAGTGTTGAACTTGAATCTGCTGCTACCATGAAGCGAACTTGGGTTAATCATGGTAAGTTATATGACTGGACGTCTGAAGAACAAATAAGCAGTGAAATCTTTTTGCGACACTCTGTGGAAATAAAAAATGTCTGGGTACCTTATGGTGCATAACAAACTTAAATAATAATAAAACCTGAATACTCACCACAAAAGCCTTTGTGGTGAGTTAATTATACCAAACGAAGAAACTTTGCATGGCACAACTATATTTCTACTACTCTTCAATGAATGCAGGAAAGTCTACGCATTTATTGCAATCGTCATATAACTACAATGAGTGTGGTTTGCAGACGGTGCTTTACACCGCACAAATTGATGATCGGTATGCAAAAGGAAAGGTATCCTCTCGATTAGGCATAGATGCAGATGCTCAATTATTTACTAAAGAAACTGACATACTTGCTGAAGTTAGCTCAATGCAAAATGAAAGTAAAATTGCTTGTGTGTTAATTGACGAAGCACAGTTTTTATCAAAGGCTCAAGTAAAACAGTTAACTGATATTGTTGATGAGTTGCACATTCCTGTTCTTGCCTATGGTATTCGTACTGATTTTTTAGGACAAACTTTTACTGGTAGTGCCGCTTTACTTGCATGGGCTGACAAACTAGTAGAACTCAAAACAATTTGTCATTGTGGTCGAAAAGCTAACTTTGTTATTCGCTTAAATAGCGATGGAAACGCCGCAATAGGTGGTGAGCAGGTAGAAGTTGGCGGTAACGAACGATATCAAGCGTTATGCAGAAACCATTTTAAAGAATATGTGCCATTAATATAATTATTACCTAATAATCAGCACGTTAATCAACTTAAGTAAACTATATATCTTAATTTAGTTTCATCATTCACACTATTGAATGGGTAACACGTAACCAAGACAAGCTCTTTTATCAAAGATTTGTTATCATTATTGTGGTCATATTGTTCATCATCATTAATCAAAATTAGTTGCTCTGTTTGAGTATCCATTATCGCTATATTGTCGACTTTAAAAACCTGAGTTCGGCCTGATTTTAATGTTAATTTCACGCGATCATTTAATCTTAACTCTTTTAAAATACTAAAATGAGTATCATTATGTGCAGAGATCACAACAACACCTGCGCTTTGTCTATCAATCAATGCTCCCTTTATTTGATTAATCCCGGGGCCAAATGCCAAAGCTTGCCCTGAGTCATTATTTAATACAATTTGAGTGATATTGAAGCGCTCAAAACTTAGTTTAGCTACAGGGTAAAAATCGGCCCATGGCCAAGGTTTAACTTCTCTGTTATTTTTGAGCTCACCAGCTACTGTTTGCTGCTGCCATGTTTTAATTAATAAATACTGGGCAAAGTGAGCTTTAATCAATAAATATCCCCCGAGTGCTAAGCTAGTTAAGGCCGCTAATAAAAGTAAAAACGTAATATAGTACGCGACCTTTTTCCCTTTTAGGTTAAGGTTAAAATTAAGGTTTAACATGAATTTTTAAAACGTTTTTTGCTAAGTAATCGTATAAACAAAGCAATAATAATTAACAATAAACTAAAGTAGAAATAGCCAACCACCCCTAAAGCCGTATTCGCTAAAGGAATAACTTGAGTTGATCCTTTCGGCATTAGGTTTTTAATACCTCTACTTTTTAGTAACTTATTTTGTTTTCGGCTGACTACCTCTTCAATGGCAATAAAACTTGTATATGGGGATACTATTTGATGTTTTAATGCTAATTGAGTTATTTGAGATTTAAGATCAGTTTTATTTTGTGCAGAGCTGCGACGATGTAATAATGTTAAATGGTTAATTTTTTCTCTTGCCCACCACTGAGCTACACCATTATCGACAATATTTTTGGTTGATCCTTCTTTAATTTTTATCTTCCCCTCTTTGGTAATATCAACCTGCTCTTGCCAAATTTTCGAGGCTAACTTCCCCGAAACATTAATGACTTGTTTTATATTTTTATCAGCATCCCTTGGCCAACGAGCGCTTATCAACAAGGGCTGCCCAGAGTAAAGATCTGGAACCTGTTCTGGGAACATTTCTACCTGTGCTATAGGCCAAGTTAATTCGATATTTTGCATTAACGGCTTGCTAATTTGGCTAAACAATTGGGTCATTTGCTCTTTTACTTCGTTAATATTGCCAATGTAACGGTAAGTACCGCGCCCTATTTTTGCAGCCTGAGACATAAAGTAACCATTAGGAGCCGATCCTATACCAATAGTATGCAATCGTGTGTTAGCTAGGTTCTTGTCAATTAAGGCAAATAGCTCATATTCATTTCCCACACTACCATCGGTTATAAAAATAACTTGTCGATAGGTATTATCTCTTGGTGATGGTTGTAAGGCTTGTTCAATAGCAGGATACATTTTTGTACCACCACCCGCTTTTAAACTTGAAACCCAATGCTTAGCTTGCGCAATATTGTCTATGCTTGCGAGTTTGCTCAGTCTAAACAAAGTCTGGGTATTATCATCAAAGGCAATAATGTTAAAACTGTCTAAAGGGTTTAAGAAATCTAGTGCTGTAATAAGTGATTGCTTTGCTTGCCTCATCGCTACACCGCCCATTGAGCCAGACGTATCTATAATATAAACAACTTCCTTGTTAATTGTTTGAGCATAAACGCGTTTAGGTGGCATCAGCATTAGCAAACCATATTGATAATCACTTTGTGTTTGACCATTATCTAATTGCCGAAAAAACGCGGCTTTAGGTAACTTGCCTTGGGTTAATTGCCATTGCAAAACAAAATCTTGGTTGAGCAATGTTTTATTATCTGCAAGTGTTATTGAAAGCTTGCCATTAAATTGCGTTTTATTAATGGGATGGTAACGGCTAATAACATCAGTAAGTGGCAAAATAGTATTTAAATCAATTGCCAACGTTATGGTTTGTTGATGATTTTCACTATCATATTTATTGAATGTTTCTCCTCTTGTTTGGAAAGGAGTAATTTCACTTGCATCAATGACCCTCGAATTATTAAGAGCCCATCCGTGAGCGTTGATTTTTGTAGTTTTCACCAAATCATCAATGTTTGGGTTCTCTTGTTCTTCACGATTACTGCCTAGTGATGAAGGAATAAACCTAGGGGTAATTGTTAGCGGAATTCGTAATGAAAAAGTTTCATCATTTAGCGTTATAGATTGTAAGTAACTCAATGATATTTTGATGGTTTCGCCAGGTGCTATATTTGCAATTTTTGTGGTAAACAAGTTAGGACGCTGCTCTGAAACCAAACTAACTTTTTTACCTTGCTTCTTAGCTTTTTTATAAAGTTTTTGTGCTTTCTGCTTTTCTTTAATTTTGCCAATGATGCGTCGTCCCCCTATTTCCATAACCATTGAATCCACCGCAGCATCATCAATAAGAGGAAAAACATAAACAGCTTCTAAAAAATCATCGCTTGAATTTTTAAAGGTTTGAGAGAAGTTAACTCGCGCAAGTAAACCATTAACACTCACTTGATAATCACTGTTTTGTGTTAATGCAGGGAAATATCTCTTATCATTTTTAAAATACAAACTTCCAGAGCTAATATCTTGATATGGAATGCTTTTTATTTCAAGTTCTTGAGCGGTGACTTTACCTAGAATGATTAAATGAACTAAAGTAATTAAAGTAATCCAAATAACAATGATGAAAAATGAACGATGGAATTGTGGTTTTTGTTGCGGAAAACAGATTGTACCTTTCATGTTAAAGCTCTACAGGAAATAAAGCTATATCATGAAGGTAAATTATGTTTTTACTGAGCTGAGATTATGGCTAACTCATGTCAAATTATGACAAAACTGACATTATTTGAGGTGAATTAACTTAATAGAGCATGACCTGCAGGTAATTGTTTAGCAATCCATAGCGCTAATTTATGTTTCATATTAGGCTGATCTTCATTATCAACGGCTAGTGGCTGTATTAACTTATCACTAACCAATAAGCGATATAAACTTTCCACTTTGTCTTTAGCTGAATTGGTGGCGGAAAAACTCTTGTAGCCTCTATTTATTGCATATTTTTCGCCTATAATTAGAGCTTTTTTTAATAGTTCGGCTTCATTTTTTAATTTTTTCATCTTTAATATAATTCTTTAAACTTTAACAATGTAATTGCTGTAACGATGCGTTAAAAGCAATGAAATTACAAGTCTATTTATTGATATTCATAAGATATAAGCGAGTTACCAAATATTTAGTCAAAATTGATTTACATCACTCTTCGTACATATATAATCTAGTATAGTTACTCCATTATTCATTTAGCCAACAGGTATTAAGATGTCTATTTCACGTATGAGAAATGCCCAGCACAAGGTTTACATTCCATCTTCTGCTCGAGAAAACCAATATTTAATGGTCAAGTTTGCTTTAACTGATCAATTAATTGCCAAGTACAGTAATTTAATAGATGAGAATGCTTCCGAACCTTATACAAAGTTTTATCAAGAATTATCTAAAACTTACTTTAATGTTTGTGATAATTTAAATCTTGAAAACTGTCAGTTTATTGCTAATGATAAATTTGCTCGTGTCCGTTTTAGTCCTGAGAAAATGACTTCACAAACAGAGCAGCAGTTACTATTTTTGTACAACCCACAATACCATACTAGCCAAAATAGTTATTTTGATGGACAAAAAAGAACTAAAAAAATAACCTTACTCTTTCTTGCTAATGGTGACGATGTACGTGTTCAGTCGGCAAAATTCCATCAACAAGTAAAGCAAGCAGTAAGTGATTTTGCTAAAGCGCTCGAATTAGACATATATAAAGTTCGCATATGCGACCATCAGCATTTGACCTATGATTTATTTGCTAAAGATAAAGGTGTAGAAGGAAAACAAGTACATAAGTTTCGTTCTATCACAAATAGATATGCGACAGATGAACTCGATATACCAGCAAACAATGATGCGCTTACTTATGCAGTGGTAGATTTCCCGATTAATCGCCGCATACGTTCATTAGTGAGCATTGATGAGGATGCCAGTGAACAATATAACGAACTTTACAACCTAATAGCAGATGCCTTTATTAGCTCAGCTAAGAATCATAATTTAAATAATGGCGCTGTTATTGCCAATGGTTTAGTGCCTATAGTAAGAAGTGCTAAAGACGAAAATGTAATCGCCAGTGGTGAATTACTAATGTTAGGTTACAATCCGGCTCATACTAGTGGCGGTTATACTTGTAAGTGGAGTTCAGATAAATTGGTTGATACTATTCAACTGGTTTTTGTTGCCTGTGATCAAAATAAAACCTCTCATGGCTACGGCAAATTTGTTAATCAAATTGAATTAGCACTACGTTCTTTTGCCCAAACTTTAGACTTTGTTAACGATAAAGAAGAGATGTTAGTACGATTACATCAGCACATAGGTTATTACTTAGAAAAATAGTTTAGCGCAATAATTAATTAACTTACTTTCATTGGTAGTAACCATAGCCCCATGTGAACTCAAAAGCTGGATTCACATGGGACTTTCTGATAACTCATCTCATGTTTTATAACTTTACCTTACCCTTGAATACTAATCTTTAAGGGCTAAAAATTCATATTCTACAGCAACCCTAAAAATGTGCCCATTACTGCGACTATCAACTCCGGTGATAAATCCAACTTCCCACTTGAGTTGTTTTTTAGCACTAAAACGTTGTAAGCCCATAAATGCCGATCCAATTCCAAGATAATTCTCACCAGAGTACAATTCAATAGCGGGTTGAAATTGTTCAATATAACGATAACGGTATTTAAGGCGAAATTCAGTTTCAAATTCACTAGCAATAGTATTGCCCCACTCATAGATAATAAAGGCATTTAATGCTAATTTCCCTTGGTTAACATGATTAACAACAAATCCCTGTATTTGCAGTGATTTTTGTAGCGCTGTAGCAAGTGGCATATCATCTTCTACTAAAAGTATTCGCATTTTACCTTCTTGCCCAAAATTTAATTTCTTGTTCGGTTAAAAAACTTTCCGCATTACACCCTTGTAATAATGCTAACGTTGCTAATATTCCTGCTTGAATGCACTGTGGTGAAACAACAGTAATCGAACGAGGAGCTAGTGCTATCGGCCAGCCAGTTTTAGCATTTAAAATATGTCCATATCGTATGCCGTCTTTTATTAGAAATCGCCTCGCATCACCACTAGTGGCAAGTGCACCCGATTTGAGAGAAACGATCATATCCGCAGAGTTATCTGTGCCAAGAGTACTATCAACGTCTGGGTGTTCTATAGCCACTTGCCATGTTTTATTATTAATGCGTGGTCCAGTTACGGCTAAGTCTCCGCCTAAGTTAACCAAGACAGGATTACTGGTTAACTGCTTAGCTAATATAATACCGCGATCAACCGCGTACTCTTTGCCGATACCTCCAAAATCAATTTCCATTCCCTTGTACAAAGTTATTTGCTGGCGATCAAAGTTAATTTTTTTCCAACCGACTTTAGATAAAGCTGCACTGACTTGTGTTTGCGAAGGAAACTTTGTTCTTTGGACACTTCCACCACGAAAAGTCCAAATTTTTCTCAGAACCCCAGAGCTAATATCAAACAGGCCATCACTTAATTGATAACAATGATCGGCAAAAGTTAATAACTGATAGGTTTCTTCATCGATAGCAACAGATTGCCCTGCATTGCTATTAATAGCACTACAGAGGCTCTTATGATCGTAGCGGCTATATTTATCTTCAATACGCCAAACCTCGGCTGCCACAATATCACCAAGCTTTAAAGCTAATTGCTTATCCGTTGTTTGAACAATAACTTCGCAAGGACTAGCCATCGCATTAAATATAATACTATAACTGTCTTTGTTCACTGCTAAGTTAATTGTTCTGCTATTCTTCAAAAAACACTCTATTTAAAATAATAATGTAACACTTCAACTTTAGTTACTAAAATGAGTACGTTACCTGTGCGATAATAGCGTCAACTGTAGGATAAAGTTCAACATCTTTCAATACACCTGGTTCGTTAAATCCAGCATCTGTTGGTGTTTGGCGGTAATACTCCAACCTAAATGCTAATTCATGACCATTGTTGACTAACATGCCGTATTTTATTCCAACAGTGAAAGCTGTCATTTCACCTATACGATAATCAGCACTCGCGAATACCGGTAATGCTTCGTTCTCTAATAAAAAAGGTCGATAAAAATCTGCTGCACTTTGTTGGTAAATCCTGAGGTGTGGCTGTAAATAACTTTCTGTGCCGAAACTATCTCCTAACGGGATTCTAAAACGCGAGTCGATAGTATGAGATGTTATTTCCCAGTCATCCCACATATATCGGTATGATACATCTAATACCGAGGTATCAAAGTGATATAATGATTGAGTATAAATACTTTGTTTGATACGTGAGTCTGGGCGTGATTCATAAATATAATCTTGAGCTGCTCCATCACTATCCACCACTGATAATATTTTAAATGGATCAGTCAAATAATCATTAACCATTGAGTAAGAATAATTAAATTTCATCAGCATTCTACGATTAATTACTTGAGTAAAACCAAGTAAAATATCAGCAGTGCTTTTGTCATCCTCGCTACCTATTCGAGTTTTAGCAAAGTCCTCATCCCAGCTAGGATCATTACTATTACCGATTAACATGGAAGCGAAAGGTTTAGGAATACCCCCCTCTGGCGTAAAGGTGTCTTGAAAATAACTAAAACCAGCTGAAAAGGTAGAGTTTTTCCGATCAAAATCTATTGCAATATTGCCATTAACTCCTAAAGATAAATAATCATACTCTTTAGAAATATGCACTCCACCACTTGCTATATAGTCAGGCGCTATCGGTTGTGTCCACTGACCATTAAACTGAACACGGGTATCATGGAAAGTATCATCAAGCGGTGTATCCCCAGGAGCTATTTCATATTGACCACTACCTGATGGACGGGTGAACGTTTGTACGGTTGGTTGCGATACCGCGCCATTAGCTGAAGCCCCGGTCAAGGCATCTACCGTTAGTTTAAGATTCAACACTTCTTCATTATCAAAGATTTTCTTAGCATTAAAAATAGCTTCACCGGCACTTACTCTATCTACTTCACTATAGAATAAAAAAGCACTATCAAATTCCCATGTATTTTCTTCAGCACTTGCCGTTGTACTTGATTCAGCTTGGGCTAAGTTATTTGTACCTAACAGAGCCGCGGTTGCAATAGTTAATGCCGCTTTGATATTTATTTTTTCTGTTTTCATTTTATTGTCACCAAAATTTTAGTTGCAGCCACACCCACCACCGCCAAAACCTTTTCCACCGCTTGAAGCTTCTTTACTGAAATAAATATGATCATCAAGTGCAACATCAATGGGGTCTGCATTTAAAGACATTTCTTTTTTTGCTAATAAATCACGTTCCCAAGGCTCAACTCCTAAGCTAGCGCAGCCTGATATGCCGATAAGGATTGGAACGAGTAAGGTTATCTGTATTTTTTGATAAATCATTTATTTCACCTCATTTGTATTCAATAATTGCTCTATTTCTAGTTGATATTCTGGTATTTTGTTTGTAAAAAAACCCGTGTGACGAGATTTTATCTTTCCATCACGACCGATTAGCATACTGCTTGGCATTCCTTGGATTTTGAAATGTTTAGCAATTTTTCCTTTGGGATCATAAATAACAGTAAAATTTGCTGGCGTTTCTATTAGAAATTTTTCCGCTAACATTTTATTCGCATCTAAATTTATACTGATAACACTAAAACCTTGCTGTTGGTATCGCGCTTGTATTTTATTCATCCAAGGAAAAGACTTACGACAAGGTCCACACCAAGACGCCCAAAAATCAAGATAAACCACCTCACCTTGATGATCGCTTAGCGCTTGCTCAAGTGTCGCTCGCCTGTTAACAACTTCTTGTGAGTTAACGTTATGACTACTAATTAACAAAATTAAAACTAAAAATGGAAGTAAAAAAACTGTGAATTTAATTTGTTTCAATAAATGTTGCAATTGGATACCTGATATAAAAATGTTTAATGAATTCATAATTAAACCATACATTAATATTGTTTTCTTAACGAACGCTTAAGAATGTTTAAGTTTTGATATATTGCTTGCAAATAATCAATATAAAACCACTTATAACTTTTTAATTTGATGATTTTGAATATTATGGTTGCTTTTTTTTGTCGAACTGGCAAAGTATCACTAAGTAATTAGTGCTGTTGCACTAATTACTCTCACAATTTGACTTAACAATAACTTAAAGGAGTAGCGCTTCAATGTGTTCGATCTTTGGTATATTAGATATAAAAACAGGTGCAGATGCACTTCGTCCAAAAGCTTTAGAATATTCTCGTCTATTACGTCACCGTGGCCCTGACTGGTCAGGAATTTACAATAATGATAATGCTATTTTAGTGCATGAACGCTTATCTATTGTTGATACTGAGCATGGTGCTCAACCATTGTATAACGAAAATAAAAACCATGTATTGGCAGTCAATGGTGAAATATATAACCATAAGTCACTTGCTAGTGAGTTATCTGTAGATTATGAATTTCAAACCGCATCTGACTGTGAAGTCATTCTTCCTTTATATAAAGAGCACGGTGTTAACTTTGTAGATAAATTACAAGGGATGTTCGCTTTTATTGTATATGATGAGACGAATAACTCTTATCTAATTGCTCGTGACCATATTGGTATTATCCCGTTGTACACTGGTTACGATGCAGATGGTAACTTCTACGTTGCTTCAGAAATGAAAGCATTAATGCCTATATGTAAAACTGTAGAGGAATTCCCTCCAGGGCACATTCTTGACAGTAACGTTGGCAAAGTACAACAGTATTACAAACGTAACTGGCATAAATATGATGCGATAAAAGATAATACCACCAGCAAAACTAAAATTCGTGAAGCGTTAGAAGAGTCAGTAAAAAGCCATTTAATGACTGATGTACCTTATGGGGTGTTACTTTCTGGTGGCTTAGATTCATCATTAATATCTGCTATCACGCAAAAATTCGCATCTCGTCGTATTGAAGAAAATGACTTAAGCGAGGCATGGTGGCCTAAAGTTCATTCGTTCGCTTGCGGCTTAGCAGGTTCACCTGATCTAGTTGCTGCACAAACAGTCGCCGACAGTATTGGTACAATTCATCATAGCGTTATCTTTACCGAGCAAGAAGGCATCGATGCCCTAAAAGAAGTTATCTATCACTTAGAAACTTACGATGTAACCACTATTCGTGCCTCTACTCCAATGTACTTAATGGCTCGTAAAATTAAAGCCATGGGTATTAAAATGGTACTTTCTGGTGAAGGTGCTGATGAGATATTTGGTGGTTATTTGTATTTCCATAAAGCGCCTAACGCTCAAGAATTTCATGAAGAGCTTAACCGTAAGCTTGATAGACTACATAAATTTGATTGCTTACGTGCTAATAAATCTATGTCTGCTTGGGGCATTGAAGCACGTGTACCATTTTTAGATAAAAACTTTATGGATGTTGCTATGCGCATCAACCCTGAAGATAAGATGTGCGGCAATGGTAAAATGGAAAAGGCTATTTTGCGTTCTTCTTTTGAAGGCTACCTACCAAAAGAAATTTTGTGGCGCCAAAAAGAGCAATTCTCAGACGGCGTTGGTTATTCTTGGATTGATGGTTTGAAAGAATACGTTGAATCACAAGTAACAGATCAACAGCTTGAAAGTGCGGCATTTAAGTTTCCTGTAAATACTCCTGACAGTAAAGAAGCTTATTTTTACCGCTGTGTTTTTGAAGATAAATATCCATTAACTACTGCAGCAGACTGTGTTATTGGTGGCAAATCTGTCGCCTGTAGTACTGAAGAAGCGTTAGCTTGGGATGAAAGCTTTAAAAATAATGCCGATCCCTCTGGACGAGCAGTATTGAGTGTTCATAACGAGAGTTATTAATACTCAAGTCTAAGCAGTTGGTTATTTAAAAGAAATATGCTTTACTAACCATCTGCTTAATTTCCAATAAAAGCCAAATATTACTTGTACTTACCTGGTTTTTTACTATTATTAAATTATTACTCCCCTTTAAGAAATCCTTTTAATGGAAAAAGCACTACTCTTCATAACTACATCACTTATTGCTTTCTCTTGCCATGTTTACGCAACACCTCAACCTTTAGATGAATCAAGTGATTTTTTAAATTTATCGCTTGAGGATTTACTTGATGTTGAAGTTATTACTTCATCAAAATACATAGAAAAGAGTATCGACTCTCCTGCCAATATTCATGTCATTACCGCTAAACAAATAAATGACCGCGGTTATAAAAATATTGAAGACGTTTTAAGGAACCTGCCCGGAGTTGATATACAAGAACACGCTATTATAGGATATTATAATGTCGTCTCTATGCGCGGAGCTCAAAACAATAATAAATTTATTATTTTAAAAGATGGCGTTCGCATATCCACTCCTGCAGGTGAAATCAATGCAATCTCTGACAACTACCCACTTTATTTAGCTAAAAGGGTTGAGATAGTCATGGGGCCTGCATCAGTGAATTATGGCGCTGACGCATTTTCAGGCGTAATCAATATTATAACTTTCGATCAGCATGATGAGAATAACACCAATATCTCTATTTCTGCCGGCGATGAGCACTACTTAAATGGTCATATATTTTATAGTCAGCTTTTAAATAATGGTATTTATGTTAATGCGGGTTTGCAAGGGCACTATAGCCAAGAGCTAAATTTTGCTGATGACTACCCTGAGCTATATAATGAAACATCGAAAAAATATAACTTTAAAAATACAGATGGTTTTCAGTTTTTTGCTGATGCAAAGATAAACAAAAATTTTAGTGCTGGTGTTTTTCATTCAAAAATCACATACTCTTCTGATTTTACAGCGAAGCCTAGTTTTTCAAGCTTTGATCACAGCCTGATGGAGGAAAGTTCAACTAGCTTATATACAAATTTTGATTACGATTTCAGTGACAAACTTCATTCTAAAACATTATTTACTTATCAACTTTTCACTTTAGGAAATGCGAGTAATTTCAATAATTTATTTACTGACTATACTAAGCAATATAAATATGGACGCACGGCGCGTTATAGCTTGAATCAAGATTTTACCTATCAACTCAACAACTCTCACTTTCTTTCCGGTGGTTTTGTTTATGATTATTTCGATATTATACCACGTAGTACAGATTTACCTGCTGCTTATGTGGTCGATAAAAAGCCCGATGAACAAGACTTTTTCTATCCTAATACCGAGTTAGCCATTTCATTTTTTCAACAGCGAGATGAAAATATTGGTGCTTATATACAAGATAATTGGCAATTAAATGGCAAATGGCGTCAAGTTATCGGAATTCGCTATGATCATCATAGTTTGTATGGTGATACCGTGAATCCCAGATTAACGACCATCTATCAAGCGGACCAGCGTAATGTTTTTAAATTGCTATATGCCCATTCATTTTTAGCCCCACCATCAAGTTTTGCCTTCAATAGTTTTGGCTCATTTACTGGCGAGCAAAATGAACAAGGAGAGTGGTTAAGTAGCCCTTTCACGCCATTTAGAGTTCCTAATGAAGCATTGCAACCAGAAACATTAAGGAGCTTAGAGCTAAACTATGAGCACTGGTTCAGCTCTAGAAGCACAATTAAATTTGCACCATTTTATAACCAAGTTGATGATGTTTTACTAGTAACAAATGATGAAATTGCACAACAAGCTATTATTGGTGCACAGTTAATTAAAACAAGTTCTTTTAAAAATACAGGAAAATCTACGGCTTATGGTATTGATATTAATGCTAATTTCAATGTTGCATATAAAAATGCACATCTTGAATATTGGATAGCCTTATCTTATATCGATGGAGAGTTAACAGAACAAGGAGTCGATACTGATTTACCCCTAGTAGCGCACTATAAGATAAAAACAGGCTTAACTTATAACTATCAACAAAAATATAAATTAAGCCCTACTCTTCGCTGGACAAGTAGTACTTCGGGTAATAATTTACTAATGGGCAGTCAGAGTAAGCGTACTGAAGTTGATAGTTATTTTATTGTTGATTTACACGGAGAAGCTCAAATAGCGGATCAATTATCATTTAAATTAACTGCCAATAATCTATTTGACAAAAAATACTATCATGCCTCTTTTGCCAGTGTTTTCACCGCCTTTGATAAAGCGCCACAAGTTGGGCGCCTTATTTATGCAACTGTACAATATGACTTCTAAGATAAGCAATTAGTCCAATCGCTATAAACCATTCACTATTTCTTTTATTAAAGGCGGTCCTTGGTAAATAAAACCAGTGTACACTTGTACTAGGCTTGCTCCAGCTGACAATTTTTCATTTGCATCGCTACTTGAAGCAATGCCACCAACACCAATGATAGGTAATTTATTATCTAATGCTTTAGCTAAAGTGCGAATCACTGTAGTACTTTTGTCTTTTACAGGAACACCACTAAGGCCACCTTGTTCATCGCCGTGTTCAAGTTTTTCAACACCTACACGGGATAAAGTGGTATTGGTAGCAATAACGCCATCAATATTGTTATCAATAAGACATTGAGCAATAGAGTTCACTTCTTCTTCGTTTAAATCTGGCGCAATTTTAACGGCGATAGGTACATACTTTCCATATTGCTTAGCTAACTTTTCTTGCTCTATTTTTAAAACTGATAATAATTCATTTAACGCATCACCATATTGTAAGGATCGCAAACCTGGAGTGTTAGGTGATGAAATATTAACAGTGATATAAGTGGCAAAGTCATACACCTTGCGCATGCAATGAATATAATCGTCTTTAGCATTTTCTTCTGGGGTATCTTTATTTTTACCAATATTTATACCCAGAACACCTTGGAATTTCGATGCTCGTACTTGTGAGACTAAATAATCAACCCCCTTATTATTAAAGCCCATACGATTAATAATTGCGTTAGCTTCAGGTAACCTAAACATGCGCGGTTTATCATTTCCTGGTTGCGGTCGTGGCGTTACAGTGCCAACTTCAACAAAACCGAAACCCATTGCAGCAAATGCATTAATACACTCACCATTTTTATCTAACCCTGCCGCCAACCCCAATGGATTAGGGAATTCAATGCCCATAACCTTAACTGGATTATTGGTAACGCGTTGCTTATAAAAAACATTCAAAGGCGTTGAGCCTGTACTTTTCAGCCCTTTTATAGTCAACTCATGAATAGTTTCAGCATCAAATTGAAATAGAACTTTACGAATGGCAGGATAAAACATAAAACCTCAAATTAGTTACGCACAGATAGTTGGAATCAAAAAAAATCCCCGCTCAACTTAAATTTTAATACCTAAATTAAAACGATAAGTCTCGCGAGGATTTTATCAGTTAACGCTTTTTTATACATTGCTTTTAGCCGTAAAAGATCAACTTTCTTTAATTAACCTCTGACAATTTAAACTTAATAACATCAATTCACGTAAAGCTACAGAGAACTTGGCAAACTCATGTGTTTGTCCTATTTTGAAATCAGCTAGAATATGCTTCCATCTCTCCAATGGTTGAGCATTAGTATCAACCCAAACATCAAGCATTTTATCTAAATCTTTCGCATTTGCACCGCAATCACAGCCCAAAACAACAGCTGTTAATGAACGTTGTTGCCAATCTAACTCTTCTCTAAATGACGCTCTAGCAAGTGCTTGCCAGTGATTTCCCACTGCTTGACGAGTTATTTGGTCTAAGAACCAATGGAGTTCTAATCGAACACCGAGCTTAAAGTAAAGATTAGCAACCAAGGCAACATTTCTGCCATCTTCTTCCGCAATTTCTGCGATATCTAATGCTGAGAAAATAGTGCTCAATTGTGAAATACGTACCGCCACTACTTTTGGTACGCCAGCGGCAACCAAATCACTCTCAACACGTTGTATTTGTTGCACTTCTTCTTCAATAATAAAGCTATTTAATTTTTTCGACATAATAGCAAATGTTGGCTGGTACAAGGCGATTGATTGCTCAATAGTTAATGACTTATTCCGATGGCGCAAGAACCAACGAGTAGCACGTCTTACTGTTCGGCGATATTGGAATAACATTTCAGTTTGAATTGCAGTTGATATTTTATTATTCAACACTTCAATTTTTTGCCAAAACTCTTCCAATTCAAATACTGCGCAAGCCATAGTGTAGCAATTGGCTATTTCAACAACGGTTGCACCGGTTTCTTCTTGCATACGATTAACAAAGTTAAAACCCATATCATTACCAATTTTATTAGCCAGTTTGGTGGCAATAATTTCTGCACGAAGTGGATGTTGCTGCATTTGTTTTTGATATTTGTCCTGCAACTGCTGTGGAAATGCGTTAATCAATAATGTATCGTGATATGGATTGTCGGTAATATCTTTATGAACAAGATCTTCTTTTAATACCATTTTATTATACGCAAGTAAAACAGAGAGCTCTGGGCGGGTTAAACCATTACCTTTAGAAAGCCTATCAGCAATTTCTTCGTCATCAGGAATAAACTCTAATGCTCTATCAAGCTTACCGGTACGTTCTAGTTCATGAATGAAGCGAACTTGTTCCTTTAATTGCTTAACCCCTCGCATTGCTGTAATAGACAATGAGTGAGTTTGACGATAACAATCTTCAATAACTAAATCACCTACTTCATCAGTCATATCGTAAAGTAATTGGTTACGTTGCTTAACGGTTAAGTCGCCATTTTGAACAAGGCTATTAAGTAAAATTTTAATGTTAACTTCATTATCACTACAGTCAACACCACCGGCATTATCAACTGCATCGGTATTAATGCGACCACCATTTGATGCAAACTCTATTCGACCAAGTTGAGTTAAACCTAGATTTCCGCCTTCACCTACAACTTTTGCTTGTAAATCACAGCCATTAATTCGCAAGGCGTCATTTGCTCTATCGCCTACTTCTAGGTGCGTTTCTTTCGTGCTTTTCACGTAGGTGCCAATACCACCATTCCATAACAAATCTACTTCCATTGTTAGAATAGCTTGGATTAAATCGTTAGGAGACATGCTTTGCTTTTGTGTACCCAACATTTTTTTGATCTGTGGCGTTAACTTTATTGACTTAACATGGCGACTGAAAATACCACCACCTTCTGATATCAATTTTTCATTATAATCTTCCCAACTACAACCTGGTAAATTAAATAAGCGCTCACGTTCTGGGTAAGTTTTAGCTGAATCTGGAGTTGGGTCAATAAAGATATGCATGTGGTTAAAAGCTGCTTGTAAGCGGATATGCTTAGATAACAACATTCCGTTACCAAATACATCGCCCGCCATGTCACCAATAGCAATACAGGTAAAGTCCGTACTTTGACAATCTATTTCCATCTCTCTAAAGTGACGTTTTACTGATTCCCAAGCGCCTTTTGCTGTTATGCCCATTGCTTTATGATCATAACCAACACTTCCACCTGAAGCGAAGGCATCGCCCATCCAGAAGTTATATTCATCGGAAATACCATTTGCAATATCAGAGAAAGTTGCGGTACCTTTATCTGCGGCAACAACTAAATATGCATCGTCTTCGTCAAGGCGTACCACATCAACGGGTGGTACAATTTCGCCATTCACAATGTTATCGGTAATATCTAGTAATGCGCGGATAAAAGTTCTGTAACACTCTTTACCTGCTTCAAATATTTCTTGACGAGTGCCTGTTGGCAGCTGTTTACAAACAAAGCCACCTTTAGCACCTACCGGTACAATAACGGAATTTTTTACTTGTTGTGCTTTAACTAAACCTAAAACTTCGGTACGGAAATCTTCACGTCTATCGGACCAACGTAAACCACCACGGGCTACTTTTCCACCCCGTAAATGCACGCCTTCTACTTGAGGAGAATAAACAAATATTTCGAATTTAGGTACGGGCTGTGGCATTTCACTAATTTTTTCAGGCGTAATTTTAAACGAGATATAAGGTTTCTCGCCCATCAATTTATCCACTTGAAAATAGTTGGTTCTGATCGTTGCTTCAATCATTTCAACAAAACGCCTAATGATGCGATCGTCATCCAAATTAGCAACATTATCTAACGAGCTTTCAATTGTTTCTAAAAGTTTTGTATGTGCTTTCTCCTTAGCACTATCACTTGATTTGCTATTTGGATCAAATCGCTGAGTAAAGAGATTTATCAATAACTGTGCGATATCTGGGTAGCGAGCAAATGCATCTTCAATATAACTTTGACTGAAGCGTCCACCAATTTGGCGTTCATATTTAGCAAAAGCACGTAAAATAGAGACACTACGTCCTTCTAATCCTGCACCTAAAATAAGACGGTTAAAACCATCATCTTCTAAATCACCTTGCCAAACTTTAGCGAAAGCATCCTGAAAAAGTGTCCGTACAGTATAAACATCAAAGTCGCTGTCGCCATTGATTAACATGGAAAAATCTAATATCCAGAATGTTTCACCATCAGATGTTTTTATAGCATAGGGGCTTTCACCGATAACCCGTAGGCCAAAGTTTTCTAACATTGGTAAAACATCTGAAAGGTGAATAGGTTCACCTTTGTGGAAAAGTTTTAGTTTTACAAAACGGCTACCTGATTTTTCTTCTAACGGCTGGTAGAACAACATTTCTAAGCTATCGGAAAAGTTAACTCTTTCAAGTTTTTCAATATCAACAATGGCAGAGCCAGGCAATACTTCATCTTTATATGCTTGAGGAAAATTATTGTACTTACGGCATAAAGCTTTAGCTGCTACTTCGCCTCTATTGGCAGCAAGTGCACTCACTAATTTATCATCCCAGCTTCGCGCGGCTTCATTTAAATTCTTTTCAATTTCTTTCACGTTTATATCTGCTTTTGTTGACTTGACTTTAACAATGTAATGCGTTCTTGCTTGCACTGATTCAGAGAAATAAGTGGTAAACTCAACGTCTTCATCACTACCAAAAGCTTCTTGTAATAAAAGCTGTGTTTCAACGCGCAATTTAGTGTTATAACGTTCACGAGGAACATAAACCATGCAAGAATAAAAACGGTCAAAAGCATCACGCCTAACGAATAAGCCGCAATAATCACGTTCTTGCATTTGCAAAATGCCCATAACATTTTGGAGTAATTCAGCAACATTGCTTTGCAGAATTTCATCACGTGGGAAAGTTTCTAAAATATTAATAAGCGCTTTAAAAGCGTGTGTTCCTTTAGCAAAACCTGATGAGTCACAAACTTTTTGTACTTTAGATTTTATTAACGGTAAATCTAATGCGCTATTGGTATAATAAGATGAACCAAACAAACCGATAAAGCGCTCTTCACCTACTACATTCCCTTTAGCATCAAAACGTTTCACACCGATATAGTCTAACTGTACTGGCCTATGTACTCTTGAACGTGAATTTGTTTTAGTTAGAATAAGGTGATTATTACCTAATGCAACTTCACGACCTGACTCACTTAAGCTAGAAATTAATCGAGTTTTGGTTACACTTGAATTTTTCATCAAACCAAGGCTAGATTCTACATTTGCTTCAAGTTTGATATCACCTTTTACTGCTTTTACATCATAAGAACGATAGCCCATCAAGGTGAAATTATTACTGGCAAGCCATTTTAAAAATTCCACGGTATCTTCTTTATGTTGTTTGTCACCAGGCAACTTGCTTTTAGTTACATCAGCGATAACGCTATTCAATTGATTTAGCATTGGCTGCCAGTCATTAACAGTAGATGTGATGTCTTCTACCACACTGAGTAATTCATTTTTTATATTATCAAGCTCTGGCTTACCCGATTGACGATCAATCTCAATAAAGAAAATAGTTTCTTGTGATGTCGCTTTTATTTTTGTATCAATGCTCGGGGCTATTTTAGTGATATTTCGATTTTTATCTCTCACCATTTTCAATGGTGAATTAAGCATAAGGTGTGGTGATAAACCTAAACGATTCAGTGCAATACGGATAGAGTCAACCAAAAATGGCATATCTTTGACTATAACCTCTATTATGGTATGGCTAGATTTCCAGCCATTTTTACTCACCGAGGGGTTAAAAACATGAATAACAGGTTCGTTGTCTGTGTGTTCATTAAGTGAACTCCACAAACTTAACGTTGCGCCATACATATCACTGTCATTTCGACCAGATAAATCAAGCGAAGATATGTTGCTATATAATAGGGTTGAAAATTGAGCGACTAAGTCGGCTGATTCTGTAGGTACTTTTTTCTTTATTAATTGTGCTACGTTTTTTAGTATCACTGATGGTGAACCGTTCACTAACGCCATGCCATTTTCCTATTTTTTTATACAGAAGTTAAAAAGAAAGCTTGTAATAATTAAAGTAAAATATTGTTTTTTTATTTTTCTAATTTCAAATAATGAGCTAAACACTACTATTTTTAATAACTATATTGAGCATCACTTAAAACCATAAGTAAAAGCTTTTATAGTATAGTACAGATTTTATGAATAAATTTAAGGTATTGCGAGGATTATTTTTGTTTTACTACGAAATTATTTGTAGCTAATGAATCATTTTTTTTGCAACATTTTTTGTTTATGCAAATATGGCAAATAAAAACCACTGATAAAGACTATTTATTGTTTAAATATCCAATTATTTGACAAATGATGCTAATCAAATCATTGTAAATTTCAGCAAAAAAAATTATGCCAAAATCAGTATATTAGTCGGGAGAAGCAAGTTTTGTCATTTATTAAGAAAATAGTTTATCTTATTTTTTTCTTTTCACTCTTGATTGCTGCCTTTTGGTTTAAATCCATATCGAACTTTACGCATGAACCTCCTCGAGAGTTACCTTGGACTTTACCTAACTACAAGCAAGCAAAAACATCAGTTGAAGTTCTAGATGATGGCAGAATAAAAATAAGTATAGAGCACTTACCTTTAATAGGCATACAACCTAAAATGATTGCTTGGTTTTATCAAAACTTGCCTGTATCTACCGTTGAAATCTCTGGGCATGTTTATTCTTGGTATCATATTTTCCACCCAAGTGAGCACGGAATAGTCACAGTGAAAGAGCAAGCCAATAATGGTCGCGCAGGCATGGGGCTTGGCGCCTTGGTTTATCGACAAGAATGGTTTGGCATTTATAACAGTAAAGGTACAGGGCGAATAATTGAATTCTCCGAACAAGGTATGGTTGCGAAACCTGAACTTTTAGGTATGCATTTTGGTGAGATTAAGCATAGCTATACCCAAACGACATTTATTTCCACAAAAACAGAATTAAAAGAATTAGGTACACAATATAACGTTGACAGTATCATAGGCTCAGATTTACCTGTGATAGGATTTATGATTAATTATTATATTCGCAAAAAAATGTTTTCTGAGCCCATGATAAATGAATGGCTACGTCATCAAATTGAAGAAGTTGCAAGTTTGCAATTTTTCTTAAGAGAACTCTATAAAACCAAACCAAAAGACAATCATTACAAGCTTTCGCTAAAACCGTCGCAAAAGAATAGTGTAATTAATATTAAGGATTTTCATTAATTATTATGGCAAAAATTTCAATTGCGACTGTACGTGCCCTGATAAATTATCTGAGCAAGCCGAGCACTTCCTCTTCTGATGAATACCGTGGTATTTCTCGAAATAAACTATTATCCGAAATTGATATTAGTGAACTACAACTCAATCACAGTACTCAATTGGTTGAAAGCGCTAAATATGAATCATTATTTAATTTCGCCGAACGTGAATTGCAACGTAAAAGTATCGGTTTTGAATTTGGCAAAACGATCACAGCCGATCGTTGGGGAATTCTAGGTTATATTGCCTTTACCTCACCCACACTTAGAGTGGCACTAACAAAACAGCGAAAATATCAGTCTTTAGCGGGTAATTTAGGTACCCCCATTAGCGAGCTAGTAAATGATAGATTATTATTAAAATGGATTCCTGCCCACAAATGCAACCACCATATCGTCGAGGAAATAATCACTGGTTGGGCTGCACTCGCTGACAATTTGAGTCAAGAAAAAATAAAGCCTAATGCAATATATTTTCAGCACAGCTTTAAAGGGAATATTGAGTACAAAGAAAGGTATGAAGATTTCTTTGGCTGCCCAGTGCTCTTTGAACATGACTTTAATGGCATTCAAATAGAGCAATCATCACTTGATATTTCATTAATTACTGTTGATGAAGTTATTAACCAAGCACTATGTCACCAAGCAGATAATATGCTCTGTAACATCATTGAGCAATCGCCCATAGAGAGTGTTAATCAGTTTATAATTAACCAATTACCCCTCGGCGTTCCTGAAATTGATGATGCCGCCAAGCAGCTAGGCATGAGTATTAGAACTCTTCAGCGAAAATTGAGTGATAACCAACTCAATTTTACCGGCATGATTGACAGTATAAGAAAAGAATTAGCCTTGAGTTATTTAAAAAACACCAATACTAAAGTCATTTATATTGCTCAAATGTTGGGCTTTTCAGAGCAAAGTGCTTTTCAGCGAGCCTTTAAGCGTTGGACTGGAGAAACACCAAAGCAATGTCGAGACAATCAACTTTAATAAAAATAATGGTAAGTTGTTAGAACAATCATTTTGCAATAAACAGTCATTATTTATAACTTTATACGCCAGAAGAATGGCGGCTAGTGTCATTATTTTATTTATAAGCTAGATTACACTTATAAGCATAATAAATGATACTGATAGAAATATGGTTATAGAAACAGGACAAGTCTATTACAACGGCGATAGCCAATGGTTACTTAATCTAGTACTAGCAAGTATGATATTAGGTGTTGCACTCGATATTAACTGGCGTGATTTTAAAGCGGTGGCTAAAATGCCCAAAGCCATTGCAGCAGGTTTGTCGGCGCAATTTATCGCCCTGCCTGCTATTACCACCGCACTAACCATGTTACTTGATCTCCCAGCAGGCATCGAGCTAGGCATGATTTTAGTCGCATGTTGCCCTGGCGGTGCCATCTCTAATTTTGTCACTCACCTCGCCCACGGCAATACTGCCTTATCTATTTCCATGACAGCTATGGCAAGTGCTTTAGCTATATTTTTACTCCCCCTTAATTTTGTTTTTTGGTCAGCAATAAACCCCGAAACAGCTATGATGATGAAATCCATTGATGTTAGCGGTGTGGATTTATTTTTTAATCTATTTTATGTCTTAGCTATCCCTTTGTTCATGGGTTTAACAATAAAACAAAAACTACCTGACGTTGCCAATACCCTGCATAAAATACTTAAAGTGACCAGTATACTTGCACTTATTGCCTTTATTAGTGTTGCAATTTTAAAGAATCAATCAGCCTTCATGGCGCATTTTCAGCTTATTTTTATCATTGTGCTTGCTCATAATGCTTTAGCGTTATTACTAGGCTTTAGTGCTGGAAAGTTTTCAGAGTTGTCCATGCGTGATACCAAAGCCATCACCATTGAAGTGGGCATGCAAAACTCTTCTTTAGCAATCGCTATTGTCTTTACCCAGTTTAATGGTGAGGCCGGTATGGCTTTAATCAGTGCCTTTTGGGGAACTTGGCATATTATCTCTGGCCTATTAATCGCCATAACATTTCGCCGCATAGGCAACAAAGTATGCAATCAGGAAACTTCTTTATGAAAATATTAATTACGGGCGCAGCGGGTTGCTTAGGAAGTCGCTTAGTACATGCGCTTACCGAAATCGCTAATAATACTTATCAAGATCAATCTCATGACTCCCTTCAAGAAAGTGCATTAGAAGTATTTGCTACGGATATCAAAGAAAGTCCTTTTGCTGATACGACTAATTTTTCTTATCAACGTTTTGATCTAAGAAGTAAAGAGTTTGATCTTTGGCTAGAAAAAATTCGCCCTGATAAAGTTGTGCACTTAGCATCTATATTGCAAATATCAAAGCAGATGACTCGCGAAATGGCTCATGAAATTGATGTAGTCGCGACCAAAAAGCTACTTGAGCAGTCGATAAAGTTAGGCGTTGAAAAATTTATTGTCACTACGAGTGGCGCAGCTTATGGTTATTATCCACAAAACAAAGATGTGATTACCGAAGAACGTGCCACTAAAGGCAATGGTGATTATTTTTATTCAGCTCATAAAGCCGAAGTTGAAGCTATAATGGCAGAATATAGAGAAAAACACCCAAAACTAAAACAAGTCGTATTTCGACCTGGCGCTATTTTAGGTCCTGACTTTCACGGCCCTGTGGTTAATTTATTTCAACAAAAAATGATTGTCGGGTTGATAGGCTACCCTGGACCTTTTAATTTTATTTGGTCAGAAGATATTGTCGATTACATCATTGAAGCATTAACAACCGATATTACGGGTGAGTATAATATTGCTGGAGATGGCACATTATCAATGCAAGATATCGCCAAGCGATTACACAAACCTTATTTGCCTTTGCCTGCTTGGCTAATTCAAGGGGTTCTTGCCATAGCAAAACCCTTAGGTTTGAGCCAATACGGTCCAGAGCAAGTTAAGTTCATCAAATATCGGCCTGTTCTGGCGAACGACAAAATAAAAAAAGTTTTTAGCCATCAACCTCGATATACCAGTCAACAAGCACTTGATGTCTTTTTAAACTTAAATCAATATTAACAGCAGGAAAAATATCCCATGAAATCAATTAACAAGTATAAACTATTGACTGCTGCTTCTGTCTTACTCTTCAGTATTACTGTTACAGCAAACACCGTTACTGTAATCAATGAATCAGGGCAACCATTAGCCAATGTTATGGTGATGCAAACACCGGTAAATGGTTATAACCTTGATACTTCAGATATGGGCTATCCGCCTGAAAAAATCGCCAATTATGCCAATATGGTCTACACCTTATTCACTAACATTGAAGGTAAGGTTAGTTTTGATAGTTATCAACATGATCAAGTAAGGCTACGTTTAAGGTTTCCAGAGCATCACGACATCACTTTAGAGCTTATGGGAAATGAAGATAAAAATTTTATATTAAAACCTATTACAGATGCACTCGCACTAGCAGAATCTCGTCCCGCCAATACTTGGTTAGCGGCGCTAGATTTCACCAATAAAACTGATGTTAACAATTTAAAAAAACACTATGTTATGCAGTGTGGTTTTTGTCATCAACAAGGTTCACATTTTTTTCGACGACCGCGACCAGAAGAAGCTTGGCAAGAGGTTGTTCATCGAATGGTAGGTTATGGTTCTCGATTACACAGTGATGCCCAAGAAGTTTTACCAAAAGTTCTTAGTGAAGAATATGCGCGTATATATAACAAACCAGAACTGATCCAGCAGGGCACACCATGGAAGAGTTACTTACAACAGGTCAAAATTACTGAGTGGCCTATCGGTGATGCTTTTTCACAAATGCACGATTTACTTTACCATTCAAATGGCATGGTTTATGTGGGTGATAATTTACAAGATAGACTCTATGAAATTAACCCCAAAAATGGTGAATTTGTTATTTATAAGCTCAAACGTGAAGCTTCAGATAAACATGGCGGTTTGATGGGTAAACGTTTAAGTAGTTTTCCAAAACATGAAGCTTTTGCTGGCATTCACTCTTTTGCAGAGTCGGCCAAAGATGGTCATATATTTATTACTACCTCATATCAGCAGCGCTTAGTAGAGTTTGATCCGGTAAGTAAAAAATTTACCAATCATAAAATGAGTGAAGGATATTATCCCCACACAGTACGGGTAGATCAACAAGATAGAGTTTGGTTCACCATGGCATTATCAAATCAAATAGCGATGTTAGATAGAAATAATAATAAATTTCAGATGTTTGATTTACCTAATCGCAGCATCAAAGAAGGCCTTACCGTATCTGCCATGGGTATCATTCTAAAATTAATGGACTGGGGCTTACCACTTGCAAACTGGTTCCCTATTGATGAGCAATCCAGCGGTGTGCCACTACCCTATGGTATTGATATTACCCCTAACGGCGATGTTTGGTTTGCACGTTTACACGCCGATTCTATTGGTAAAATTGACGGTAAAGATTTATCTGTAACTATGTACGATACACCATTTATTGGTCCTCGCCGTTTACGCACCGATTCACAGGGTAATCTATGGATAGCCGCTTTTGCCGAGTCAATGATTGTTAAGTTTGATCCCCAGACGGAAGTTTTTACTAATTATCCATTGCCTGTTGAACCGTTAGGCAGTGAAACACCCTACTCACTCAATGTTGATACCAAACGCGATATTGTGTGGATTAATGGCAATACCTCCGATGCTCTATATAGTTATAACATTAACCAATCAAAATGGTCACATTACCCAATGCCAAAACGTGTCACCTTCACCCGTGATGTAGAAATAGCCCCGAATGGTGATATATATACAACCAACGCCAGTTTTCCAAGTTGGCATATAGAAGACTCGCAACCTACATTGATCCGTTTACAGCCTGATTATCGAGCCACTGAATTAAATAGCTCAGCGCTTAATTTAAGCCTGAGCAAATAAAGCAATGAAATTAACCTTCTTTCTCCTTTCGTGTTTATTAGCCTTTTTAGGCGGACACATGATTAACTATAGTATCATTTTTCTTTCTTTAGAGTGGTTTAACTCACATTCGTTAGCGGGGATTGGTTATGGTTTATGTTTTGGCCCGCCAATAATTTTAGGCTGGTTTGCGGGGGTATATTGTGATCGGTACTCGCCTCGGAAAGTATTATTAATAGCGCAAAATAGTTTCTTTATCGCGCTACTATTGCTTTGGTTAGCCTGTGATATACCGTTAGATGAAGTAGAGGGTAAGAATATGCGTATAATTTTATTATTAAGTGGCGCATTATTTTCTGGTATTGGCTGGTCTTTTGTTGCTCCAGCGCGGTTTGCTACCCTCCCTTATTATGTTTCTTTTTCAAAAGAAATTTGTTCAACAATAAACAAACAAAAACTTACTACGGCAACTATCGTGTTAAATTTAATGCTCATGATGGGTTTTGGTTTAGCACCTATGTTATTAAAGCAAATTCAAGTAGCCTTTAATTGGCAAGCGGTACTGTTAACTGCTACGGCTATGTTTGCCTTATCTTCGCTAATATTACTGCCGTTATCATTTAAGTTTTCAAGCAAATCCACTAAGTATTCTAGCAACAAAGCTTTTAGAGAAATAAAGGCAAGTTTACTTTTTGTCAAACAATCTTCATATTTATCACAACTACTCATACTTGCCAGTATTGCATACTTATTAATGGGTCCAATGCAGGTTATTTTACCTAGCATTGCAAAAGACAATTTAGGACTTAGTGAAATAGCACAAGGCAACTACCTTAGCTTGGTCGCATTTTCACTAATTGCTGGAGGTTTATTAGCCATGTTACTTAAAAGAAGAGGAAAACTAGGTTGGCAATTATTACTCGCCATATTCTTTGCTGGTTTTGGTATAGGTTTATTAGCCTTAGTTGAGAATTTAACAGTTTCGGTTAGCCTTTTAATATTATCAGCCTGTTGCGGTGGTATTGCTATTAGCTTTATCGTTGCCGGTTTGCAGCATTACTCTAGTGATGAACATCGAGGCAGAATCATGAGTTTTTACACTATTATAGGTCAGTTTATCCCTGCTGCCAGTGGCGTTGGCGCAGGCTTATTAGCGCAAACTTTTACACCAAGCATCGCCATGGCAATTATTTCAGGGGTAATAATTGTTACCATGTCTATTGCCCTATTCTCGTTAAAACTAGTCAGACAATTAGACAGCTATAATTAGCTTAGCACCAGAAGAATCAGGATCTTTTTATCATGATAAAATATAGAAGCTATTTTAACGGCAAAGTCGTCATTATCACTGGCGGTGGCGGCGGTTTAGGACAAGCACTAACAGAGCAATTGTTGCAATGCGGCGCTAAATTAGCCGTGTTAGATCTTAATGTAGACAATTTAACCCCAAGTAAAAACTTATTACCCATTGCTGTCGATCTCACCAAAGAAATAGAGTTAGCACTAGCCCTAAAGCAGGTAATTCATTATTTTAATGGTGTTGATATATTGATTAACAATGCTGGCATTACCCACATGAGTTGCTTTAAAGATTTATCCTCGGATCTGTTCCAAACCATAATGGCAGTTAACTTTACTGCAAGTGTTAATATCACTCGTTTATGTTTACCCTACTTAATAAAGTCTAAAGGACAAATTGTTGCTATTTCTAGCGTAGCAGGCTTTGCACCATTGTATGGGAGAAGTGCCTACAGCGCGAGCAAGCATGCTATGGAAGGTTTTTTCCGTTCATTAGACGCGGAGCTAGCTGATGATGGCATATCGGTATTAGTAGTAAGTCCGTCTTTCGTAAGATCAAGGCCCGAACTAACCGCAAAGGTCAATGCTGGGATATCTTCTCCAGGGGCGATAAAAAAAAACACTTCTGGAAAGCAGCTTTCGCCAACAGATGCCGCTATAGCTATTTTAACAGCAACAGCAAAAAGGCAGCCTAGTTTATATTTAGGGCGCGTTGCAAAAATTTCTCATTGGTTATATGCATTATTACCAAAAATTTATATGAAACTAATGACCACGCAAAGCAAGGAAGAATTTAAATAGTATAGAGAAAGCCTTTTTCTATTGACGAAAAAACAAAAGCCCTTAGCTAATCATAACTAAGGGCTTTGTCGTTATTTATCACTTAACTACTATAATTAGTTCTGATAATTAACTTTTCTTATTCGGCCATAGGAATGCAGCTAAGGCTGGTAGTACTATAACGGCAGCTAACATATTCACTAAGAACATGAAAGTTAACAATATCCCCATATCTACTTGGAATTTTAAATCAGAGAAGAACCATGTTGAAACGCCGATAGCAAGCGTAATACCAGTAATTAAAACCGCACTACCGCGTTCTTTCAATGCAGCAAGATAAGCATCATGCACGTTAGCACCATTTTTTAATTCGCCGCTCATTGTTGATAAAATATAAATACCATAATCAACACCAATACCGACACCTAATGCAATAACAGGCAACGTTGATACCGTTAAACCAATATCTAATACTGTCATTAACCACTGCGCTAATGTTGATACAACGTATAAAGGTAACACGACGACTATTGTTGCTCGAACACTTCTAAAACTTAATAGACATAAAATAATCACTGCACCATAGACATAAATCATCATTGGTAATTGCGCCTCGGCTACCGCTTCATTCGTTGCAGCCATAACACCAACAGGACCTGAGGCTAATTTAAACTGCAATTGATTATTACCCAATTCATTTGCAGCTAATTTAACTTCTTTAACAACCCTTTCAATCGTTTCAGCTTTATGGTCTTGCAAGAATAGTATTACTGGCATAACGCTACAGTCTCTATTTAACAAACCACTTGAAGAAGGGATGCGCGCAATGGATTGCACTAACGTTTGCTGATTACGAGGAATAACACGCCAATTAGGATTACCTTCGTTATAACCGGCATTAACCAACTTAGAAATTGACGCTAAACTCACGGCCGACTGAACGCCTTGCACATTTTCCATTCGCCATTGAAACCTATCAATCGTATTCATCGTATCGTAATAGGTACAAGCATCCGGTGTAGATTCAATAATTATTGACATATAATCAACACTAATTGCATAACGGTTGGTAATTAAAAAGGTATCCTGATTATAACGAGATGACTCATGTAAAGCGGGTGCTCCGGCATGTAATTCACCTATTTTCAAATTTTGTGAATTAAACAATCCCGCAACATAGAGAACTACCGTAAACAGCAATATTACAAATGCAGCTCTTTTTGTCGCAAAACTTGCCATAAAACGCCAAACAATACTTTCTTCACCAATATTACCCGCATGATTTTTTCTATCTTTGGGTGTTATTGTCAAGTAAGAAACCAATAACGGAAGCAAAATTAAATTCGTTAGAATAATCATAGCAACACCTAATGAAGCGGTGATCGCTAACTCTTTAATAATTCCTATATCAATTGAAAGTAAAGTCATAAAACCCACGGTATCAGATAATAAAGCGATACCACCGGGAATTAATAAAGCTCTAAAGCTAGCCTGCGCTGCAGCTTGACTAGATAGCCCTAAACTGACTTGTTTTACCACAGAGTTAATCATTTGAACCCCATGACTAACACCGATAGCAAAAACTAAAAAGGGTACCAAAATTGACATAGGGTCTAAGCCAAAACCCAATGTTGATAACATTCCCAATTGCCAAATAACGGCCACTAAGGAACATAATATAGGTAATAATGTTAAACTTATTGAATGACAAAACAAGAATACCATCACAGCGGTAATGGCAATGGCAATAACAAAGAAAGCGACTACACCTTTAGCACCTTCTGCAACATCTCCGACCATTTTTGAAAAACCAATTATATGGACAGAAATATTATCTTTTTCAAATGCTTGACGAACTTCTTCTTCAAGTTGCTCTGCAATGATCAGGGTATCAAGCTTTTCTCCAGTATCTGGATTAAAATCAAGCAATGAAGCTTTTACCATCGCACAGCTATAATCATCGGCAACAATACTGCCAACGATACCGGCTTTTTCAATATTTCCTTTTACAATAGCTAAACCGCGTTCATCGGGTTGAAAGTCAGCAGGAATGACGGGGCCACCGGCAAAACCATCCTCGACTACTTCTACAAATCGAGTGCTTGGAGAGTATAAAGATTTAACTTGAATTCGATCAACACCGGGAATAAAAAACAACTTGTCATGAACACCTTTTAAAGCACCAAAAAATTCTTCATTAAAGATGTCACCTTCAGTATTACAAACAGAAATTAAAATATTATTAGCACCGCCAAAATTTTCCCGGTGCTTTAAATAGGTTTTCATATAACTGTGGTTTAGCGGGATATTTTTTGTAAATGATGCACCGAGCTTTATCTGTGTTGCTTGAAATAATAAAAACGCACTGGCAAGCACAAACAACATCAAAACTAAAAATTTGTGACGAAACAGACCTACTTCTAAACGGTTTGCGAGAGAAATCTTCATAATTATTTACAATCCAAATTTTTTACTGTTTTTATGGTTTAAATTTATATCTATTTGAGCCCTAGATCTTGGGGTAATTTAGATGACTCAAGTTTAAAAAGAAATTTTCTTTATACCAACATCTGAAACAGCTATTAACTGCCCGTTAAACCAAACACCTGCAATTAACGCTTTACCATCTTTTTGCATTCTCAACCGATAGCTTTGTCCGTCATCAACGCTTTCGAGCAAAGTACCATTATTAGCTAATAAGAAAATACGCTCATCATCACTTAAAACAATATCATTAATAAGTGCCGTTGTATTTGTTTGACGTTGTTGCCAAGGTGTGCCATTTTTTAAACTTCTGAAGACGTGACCACGCAACCCAACAACCAGTAAATTACCTTGTCTAGTTCTTGATATATCGAAAAAAGAGCCCTGATAAATCTCATCAAAAGGTAACCAGTTTCTGCCAAAATCGTTACTTTTGGCAATCAAACCAATTTCACCCACCATATATAATGTTCGGCCATCAATAACTAAGCGGTTAAAATGAGGCAAAATGGAAGACGCTTCATCTAAATAAGCTTCCTCATCTTCTTGTTTTAACTCAGATAGATATTCAACATCGTCAGGTAAAAGAAATTCGCTATGAAATTCATTTTGCCAAGTTTTACCTCCATCTTGAGTACGGAAAGAAAGTCCATAAGCACCAACAGCAAGGCCTTCAGTTGGGGTTTTAAAAACAATATCGAGTAAAGGTTTTTCAAGCTCGGGTTTATATTGTTGAATTTGCCATGTTGAACCACCATCTGTCGAGTTCAATATAGTAGCATCATGACCAACAGCCCAACCAAGCTTACTATTTATAAAAAACACACTAGTTAATGTTGTCTGTAGTGGTACCTTAGCTTGCTGCCAATTAACAGCATCTGACGACAAAAGAATATGACCATGCTCACCAACAGCAACGAGTTTACTTAGCCCTATCTTGGTGATATCTAATAATAACGATTTGCTCGCTAGACGAGCTTCAACTGACGGGATATTACTTGTTGAACTCTTTACATCTAAAGGTAATTCAGCAGCAAAAATTATTTGGGTTAATGAGCATAAAAGCAAAAAAATAGTTAACCGGAAAGAAACAAAACTCATTATTGAAATTCTCTTCATTATAACAAAAAAAAACATTAACAATCACAAAAAAAAATAATCAAAGGCGAGAACAAAAACGGCTGACACCAGCCAGCCGTTTTCAAATAAGAAGTTGTTACCTTCTACCTTCTCGTCTTAATGCCGATGGAGTGAAGCTCTTATGTTTTAACTGTGCAGAAAAGTCATACATTTTTGCTTCATTATCTAAGCCCATAGCAATATAGCGTCTAGATTGAAAATCATGGAATACTTCAAGCGTAGACCATTGTGTTGGAACTTCATAGTAATTTAAACCATGAGCAACAGCAACGCGGTATAATTCGTCTCGGTTATCAAATATATCCGCAACAGCAATTTGCCAGCTATCTTCGTCAATATAGAAAACGCGTTTCTTATAGGTATGACGAGTATTGTCTTTCAGATTAGCTTCAACAACCCAAACACGATGTTTCTCATAACGAACTAGGTCAGGATTAATATGACCTGGCTGAATAATGTCATCATACTTAACTTTATCACTATGCAAACGATAATCATTATAAGGAATAAGTAACTCTTGCTTGCCTTTTAATGTCCAATTATATCGATTGGGCGCACCATTATACATATCAAAATCATCCGTAAGTCTTAAACCATCTGATGCGCTACCTGGTGCATCATATGCAACATTGGGAGCACGTCGCACGCGGCGTTGACCAGTATTGTATGTCCATGCTTGACGAGGTGTTTTTATTTGATCCATTGTTTCATGAACCAATAACGCCGTGCCAGCTAAACGTGCAGGCTCTGTAATTTTCTGCTTAAATTTGAATAAAATATTGGTACTTTCAAGCTCTGCAGGTGTTGTACCTTCTACATCATAAGGTAATAACAATTCTTCTTCAAAACCTACATAAGTAAAGCTACCTGAAGCAGTCGGAGCTGCTTGGCCGCCTTGGCGAGTAAGAGCTTCGCCACGATAACGAACAATGTGATTCCAAATAGCTTCTAAGCCATTTTCAGGGATTGGAAAAGGAATACCTACTGCAGTATTCATAATACCATTTCCGCCTTCAACAAGCTCTGCACGAGTTGAATTCACTTTAATCGCTTTATAAACATGTTCAGGGAATGAAGCACTTCTACGTGTTTGGTAAATATTCATTTTGAATGTTTCAGGATAAGTTTCAAATAATTTTACTTGCCCTGGAGTCAACAAACTTTTGTAGTCACCTACATTGCTTGCTGTTACAGAATATTCTATCTTATCATTTGGATAAGGGTCTAAATGATGGTCACCAACATTATAACCTGCAGGTGCTTTAGTAATGCCACCTGTCCACTCAGGGATAGAACCATCTTTATTAGCCGCTTTAACCGCGCCCACTGGGGTTAATTCATTTCCTAATTTAGCAGCATCATCAGCTGAAGATTTTGCCATAACACCACTTGAAGCAAGGGCAACTGTTACAGCTAACAATAGTGTACTTTTCTTAATAGTACTTTTATTGAAGGTATAAGTCTTAAAGGTCTGGTTTTTCATTGTTATTGCCTTTTCTTAAATTGAGTAACTAATGCTAAAAGATACATAATCGCGGTCTTCAATCTGGTTAGTTGTGCCAACACCATCGAAGAAGCTATTATAGTTTAGATCTGCTTTCCAAGTACTTTGATAATCAAAGGTCAAACCAAGTGCCACAGACTTTCTATCTTCTACAAACAAAAATAATGGGTCAGGCGTTATGCCTTTTACATCATGTGAAAAAACCACACGTGGACTCATATTGATACCAGCAAAAACATTGGTGTAATCAAGTTTACCAACCATTTTATAACCCCAAGCAAACTCTGTCGGGAATGGGTTAGTCTCTATACCATTTTGTACTCCTAACTCTAAACCTGGAGCCGCTGCAATGCCGCCGTTTCTGGCAGTTCCAGGACCATTTAAGCGAAGTACGTCTTCTTCTGGCATATCATTGATGTTAATTCCACCAATTTCAATTAACGCAACAAACTGGCTTGCACCTAATGTTGGGCCAAATAAATGTGTTATTGTCATTTGTGCTTGTACTGTATCTGAGAGCACAAATCCATTTGCCGTTACACCTGAAGCATAAGGTAAACCCGTTGTAGGATCGTTAAGCTGAGAAATATTATTTAAATCATCTCGAAGACCAGCATTATATAATTGCTGCGGCATAGCGGCAAAAAGTAATTCAACATCATCAATTTGCAAAGGTTCATCTTGACGGTAACTCACTTCACCCGCTATAGCTGTTTCACCAAAAGTGGTATTAAAACTCATCGCATACATGGCAATATCTTCAGGATAAGCAAGCTTAACTTGAGAGAATGAGCCCAAGCTATAAAGATTATCTTCTGTGATAGGGTTTTGAGCTATATAACCAAGATCCGCACCAACTGATGCAGCAGTAAAATTAGCGGTTTGACCGGCAAAGAGTGGTCTACGACTATGATAGTTTACATAATAAAGACTTAATTCGGTTTCATTTAGCTCAGGTAAATACCAAGATAGGCGTAAACCATATTGTCCACCGTCATCTGGTTCCCATTCGGCTGATTTACCCGGAGAACGTAAGGTGACTTTAGTTGGGTATGCTAAATAAGCTTGGCCAGCTGCTGCCATCAAAGCAGGATCACCCGAACGCATCATATCGCCAATTTGATTTAAACCAGCCATTAAAGTATTAATATCGATATCCGGGTTACCAGAGAACCCAAGAGATACGTTGTTATTATGACCACCATCACCAGCGAAGTCGTTAGTAGAGAAGTAACTACCTGGTGGTGGTAAAATTGTTTTTTCCCAAGAGTATTGATAAAATGCTTCTATATTGAAGTTTTCAGTAATGCCTAAAGAGCCCCAAACAGCACCAAAAGGAATAAATGCTTCTTTAAGTTCAGCACCTGGCGCTTTTAATCGAGCAATATCTACAGGGTTTATTTCACTGATACCGTGACCAATGAGTGTACTTTCACCCCAGCTAATCACTTGCTGACCGACACGGATTGAAAATGGCATGTCGCCTAAATCAAAATTACCATAAACATAAGCATCAAGTAGACGAACATCAGTACAAACCTGCTTCTTAGCTTCACTATCATCACAGGGGTCGTTGATTTGACCACTAATTTGGTTAGTCCAATCTCTGTCGCTATTCATCATGGCGAAATCATAGTAGTACATGCCACGTACAAACACACCCATACCATCATAATGAATATCTAACTCATGGGTGCCTTTAAGGAGGGTAGAAAAGGCTTCTCCAGCATCAAAGTTTAAATTACCATTATCTACGTTAGCAGAATAACCACCCGCCCCCTGCCAAATAGTCACGTTATTTGGATTTGCATTTAATGCTGCATTATAATTACTAAAATCAAAACCATTGTTTAAATTATTAGCTTTAGCAATGTTATCATTCCAATTACGGTTTTCAGTACGTACGCTTGTTCCTGCACTAAATGTAGAGTCAAAACTAACGTCTACATCACCAAAATTCCACCTTGCAGCTTGAGCACTATTTAGGCTTGTACCTAATAATGTCATTGAAAGTGCTGCGGCAATACCAACGGCTAAAGGTTTTTTAGAAAACCTGCGAGGGCTATTATTCATTTATTCTCTCCCCTGAAGCGAATCAAGTAACATAAAGTGGCACTAATTTTAGTAATCAGATCAAAAAGTGACATTTTATTATTTACTTTTTAAAGTAAGACTCAAAATCGTTATTATTTATTTTTTTATTTATCGACTACAAGTGTGATAGTTAATACACAATTGACAGTTAAACAATAATTGCATCATTTTACTGGTCTGGCAAGTCAAAAAAACAATAGTTAAGCCGCTGTATTTTAATGACTTGCAATTACAATAAGTGATAAATTTTTCCTTTGTTTAAAACTAGCGTTTAAAATATAAAAAAGCAAAAATATTTTATTTACACTAAGTTAATGAAATAACACTTCTTTAATAAAAAAATAATAGACTAATACAGGTTACGATGGTCTGACCACTGTTTAAAGCTATTACTCTAGATGAGTTGAAAAGATATTGATTAAACCAATTTAGATAAAGATAAAAATTTATTATTTTTGGTTTCTAAGCAGAAGTGGCCATAAATTCCACTACCTGTTAGGTGTTTGCGTAAGTGCATTGCTGGAAAATTAACTGTTGTTCCTAAATTAGTAGTAACAACTATCGACAGAATTTCACCCCGGTAATAAGGTAAAAAATCATTTTTAGAAATATTTAATGAAAAATAGTATTTCATGCTAGGTTTATTCTTTAATAATACAGACTGATGAATCCATAAATATATTCATCAGTCTGTAGTAGAAGTTTAAGATGTTAGAGAAGCGTCTAATTTTTCTTTCAAATCATTAGACAAATTTGGTAAGGCTTGCAATCGTACTAATTGTGCTTTCATTAGTTTTTTATGTGATCGGGCAAAACTATTAAACTGAATAAGCGGTGTAATTAATCTTGATGCGACTTGTGGATTGATAGTATTAAGCTCGGCAATTTTATCAGCTAAAAACTCATAACCTTTTCCTGAAGGGCAATGAAAGTATTTAGGGTTATTCATAGCAAACGCGCCAATTAAAGATCTAGCTCTATTAGGATTTTTTAAACTAAATAATTTATGATCAGTTAAGTATGTTAAATGCTCAAAAATATCATCATTAGCGAGACTAGCAGACAAAGAGAACCACTTATCCATGACTAGCGATGTATCTTGCCATTTATCTTCAAATTTTTGCATTTGCTCGGAAAAGTCATTTAAATTGTATTTAGCACTACAACTTAATGCAGCAAGTGAATCAGTCATGTTGTCTGAATCATTAAATTGCTGTTCTACTATAGCGGAGTGTCGCTCCATCGATGCCAAGTAATTTAAACAAATATTTTTTAATGCTTTATTGGCTATGACTTGCGCTTCTGAAACATTAACTCCTTTTAAAATAACCTGACAATCATGTAGCTTTTGCAATAAAAGCTTCTCTAAGCCATTTGCAATAAATAACGTTAGAGTTTTTATCGCATTAATTAGGCTAATAGGATCAACTTGATCAATCATATCTGCCGCTTCATCAAAACTAGGCAACATTAACTGCTCGGCAATAAAAGCTGCATCTTTATTAGAATTCAAAATATCAGTAAAACACGTTAGAAGCTGATCCGGTATTACAAATTCTGGCATTAATGTTAGTGATTTAATATACGACATCAATAATTTTTGTCCTGCATCCCAGCGACAAAAACTATTGTTAGCTTTAGAGACAATTGTGAATAAATCTTCATCATCTTGAGCCAAATTGACTTTTACTGGCGCGCTAAAGTCCGCTAATAACGCAACAGTTGGTTTAGCTTTAAATCCTTCAAATGTCCAAGTTTGATCATCCTCAGTTAATTCAACCATGTGCTCTTGCACAGTCGTTTTTCCATGTTCATCTACAATGAGTTCAAGTTTAATTGGAATGTGTAACGCTTGAGGGGCAACTTGTTTTGTCGTAACAGGAGACTGTTGCGCTAGTGTTAAGCTGTAAACCTTATTATCACTATCAAAATTTTCACTCATTCTGATGGATGGCGTTCCAGATTGGCTATACCAAAGCTTAAACTGTGTTAGATCTTTATTGGAAGCATCACTCATCGCGTTAATAAAATCGTCGCAGGTAACTGCCATGCCATCAAAACGCTTAAAATATAAATCCATTCCAGCTCTGAAACTTTCTTTACCTAATAACGTATGTAACATCCGAATAACTTCAGCACCCTTTTCATATACGGTTAAGGTATAAAAATTATTCATTTCTAATACTTTTTCTGGACGAATGGGATGCGCCATTGGCCCGGCATCTTCAGCAAACTGTTGAGAACGTAAAACCCGAACATTTTGAATACGTGTTACCGCACTTGAATGCATATCAGCACTAAATTGTTGATCGCGAAAAACAGTTAACCCTTCTTTTAAGCTCAGTTGAAACCAATCACGACAAGTAACACGATTACCTGTCCAATTATGAAAATATTCATGCGCTATTACCGCTTCAATATTAAAATAATCACTATCTGTTGCACAATTTTTATCCGCTAATACATATTTACTATTAAAAACATTCAAGCCTTTGTTTTCCATGGCTCCCATATTAAAAAAATCAACGGCAACGATCATATAAATATCTAAGTCATATTCTAAACCAAAGGTTTTCTCATCCCATTGCATTGATTTTTTTAACGATGCCATAGCATGTTCAGACTTATGCAAATTTCCTTTATCAACGAATATCTCTAGAGAAATTTCACGATTAGAACAAGTAGTGAAAGTATCCGTTAATAAGTCAAAATCTCCTGCAACTAGAGCAAATAAATAACTTGGTTTTGGAAAGGGATCATGCCAAGTAACAAAGTGTTTATCATTTTCTAAATCACCTTGAGCAACTTTATTTCCATTTGACAGTAGGTAAGGATATAAATTTTTATCTGCAATGACTTTTGTAGTAAAAATAGCCATAACGTCAGGTCTGTCAAGGTAATAGCTAATACGCCTAAACCCTTCTGCCTCGCATTGGGTACAAAAAGCATTGCCTGACTTAAACAAGCCTTCTAATGAAGTGTTATCAACAGGGTTGATTTCAGTAATAATTGTCAAGTTAAAATCATTTTCGTTTGTTTTCAAAGACAGGTTTTGCTTTGATAATGTATATTGATCTGCTGATAATTGCTTACCATTAATGGCAACCGATACTAGAGTCAGTTGCTCACCATCTAAAACAAGTGCGTGGTTATGTTCGCCTTGACGAGAGACGGTCATTTCATTAATAACTTTAGTGCAAATATCGTCTAACTCGACAGTTAAATTTACTGTTTCTAGAGTAAAAAATGCAGGACAATAATCAGATAAAAAACGGGAATTGGACTGAGTCATAAAAGATCCATATATCAGATGAAAAAAATGCCTGCCATAAAGCAAGCATAGTTAATATTATTGTATATATTTTTAAACTTTACACACTAACTTTTTAATTTTAAAACCAATAAAACCATACACAACCGCGAGTATAGGATTGATCAAATTAAAGAAACTATAAAAGATGTAATCAAGTGGGTTGACTAGCAATACACTGTACATATAGGCGCCACAGGTATTCCATGGAATAAGTGGTGACGTAATAGTACCAGAATCTTCTAAAGTGCGACTTAATACCAAGGGATGCAGTCCACGACGCTGATATTCTTCTTTATACATACGTCCAGGCATTACAATTGCCATATATTGATCGGCTGTAATTAAGTTAGTACCAATACAAGTTGCAACAGTGCTAGCAATTAAACTACCCGTAGATTTTGCCGCAGACAGAATAGCATCGACAAATTTACGTAACATTCCTAGATGTTCAAGTACAGCACCAAAGCTAAGTGCACACATTATTAACCAAATGGTATTGAGCATTTTTGACATGCCACCTCCGCTTAATAACTTATCTAATTCGCCATTGCCTGTTGAAATACGAACACCATCAAAAAAGGCAGTCCAAACCACTTTAATATTAGCTGTAAGTGTACCTGTATTTTCACCAGCTAGCTGCATAATTAGCTCTTGTTGGAACAATACAGCCCATAACCCGCCCATTAAAGCGCCTATTGCTACTGATGGAAATGCAGGTGTTTTTTTAATCGCTAAGACTAAAAGAACAACTAATGGAATTAAGTTGAGTAAGCTAATATTAAATTGTTCTGCCAGCTGAACAGTTAAATCGCTAATAGTAGATGTGGAGGCCGTGGTTTCCTCACTAAAACCTAAAATCAAGAATAAGACAAGAGCAGTTGAAATAGATGGAATTGTGGTCCATAACATGTAGCGAATATGATCGAATAATTCACTACCTGCAACAGCTGGTGCCAAATTAGTTGTTTCTGAAAGCGGTGAAATTTTGTCTCCAAAATAGGCTCCAGAAATTACCGCACCAGCAGTAATAGCCGGATCTAAAGATAAACCTTGGGCAATACCTATTAACGCGACACCAATGGTTGCCGCCGTTGTCCATGAACTACCAATACTCAAGGCGACAATACCGCAAATAATACAGGATGCAGCATAAAACCAGCTAGGATTTAATAATTGTAAACCATAATAAATCATTGTAGGAACAGTCCCTGATAACAACCAAGTACCAATAAGAGAGCCAACAGCGAGTAAAATAAGTACTGCACCTAAAGATATCGAAATACCATTAACAATCGCCTTTTCAATATCACCCCACTTATGACCATTTTTTAGGCCAATAACTATGGCAATCCCCATAGCAATTAACAACCCTATTTGGTTAGGGCCATATGATGAATCATTTCCAAAATAGGCTACAGCTGTTGCAAGCAATGCAACTAAGGATATTACCGGTATAAAAGCATCGAGCATACTTGGCTCTTTACCATTGGTTTTCTCAGGTACTTGATTTGACATATTATGAAATTAACCTTTTATTATCGTTGTTATATAATTTTATGCTTATTGCTTTGAGTATTTATTCGTTTTAAGTAAATATAAATACCAGCTTTAAGATACAAGAAAGCCGCCCTTTGGGCGGCTTTCTTGTATCCATATTTTTTATTTCTTAGCTACTTTACCTAAACTAACTAAATCAAAAGTAATACGTGCTGTTTCATCTAGAAATGGATCTAATTCATCCAATTCATCAGGTAAATCATCAAGGTCTTCAACCTCATCTTTACCCATACTAACAAGTCGCTCATTAGCCCGAATAAATCGCTTACCCTTTCGTTCTTCACGCTTATTTTTTCGTGTTTCTAAATTTAATGAAATTGTTTTATCATCTTTTTCAGATTTATATGTTTCAATATCGTCAAGTAAATAATTAAATTCGCTATTCTCTTTAATTCGTTGTTGATATAAAGAAGTTAAATAGGTGACGTCACTACCAACATCACTTAACTTGGAGTATTTAGCTTTATCAATTTGATCCCATGGTAATGCATTTTCTTCTTTGCTTTCACCCCAGTCTTCAGGGTCTACAGCTGTAGGAAAAGCAATATCAGGTAAAACACCTCTGTGCTGTGTGCTACCACCATTAATTCGATAAAATTTTGCGATTGTGTATTGAATACTTCCTAATGGGTTTTCATATAAATCATAAACACGACCTAAACCTCGATGCTGCTGAACGGTGCCTTTCCCAAAGGTATGCTCACCTACAATAACACCACGACCATAATCTTGTATAGCTGCAGCAAAAATTTCAGAGGCGGAAGCACTGTATCTATCAACCATCACGGTTAACGGGCCATCATAATGACTAATACCATCTTTATCACGATGCACATCAACACGGTTGGCCCCATTTCTAATTTGAACAACCGGGCCTTTATCAATAAATAATCCTGTTAATAAAGTTGCTTCGGGTAAAGAGCCACCACCGTTACCGCGCAAATCAATAATAATGCCCTGTACTTCTTGCTCTTTCAGTTTTGCAATTTCTTTTTTTACATCTCGAGATAAATTATTGTAAAAACTAGGAATTGTAATGATCCCTAATTTTTTACCTTGACTGATCGGCTCGGCTTTAACTGAATCTTCTGTTTCAGACGGCTGAATGCCGCTATCTTCAAAGTAAACTTCTGACTTAGCCGCTTTATTTTCTAACTTGATTTTATCTCGAACTATAGTGACTTCTTTTATTTCAGAGATGTCGTCTGATTCCCCTGATAAGACTTGCAACCTAACAGTGGTGCCTTTAGGTCCTTTAATTTTATCAACGACGTCATCTAAACGCCAACCTATAACATCTTCAAAATCTTTATCTGCTTGCGCCACACCAACAATGCGATCTTTAGGTTTGAGCGCTTTAGATGCATCGGCTGGACCGCCACTAATAACACTTTGAATTACAGTATAATCTTCTTCAGCGCGAAGTACGGCACCAATACCTTCAAGAGATAAGTTCATTTCCATTTGGAAACGCTCTGCATTGCGTGGGGATAAATAAGAGGTATGTGGTTCAACGACACGAGCAAAGCTATTCATAACCAGTTGAAAAACATCTTCACTTTCACTTTGTTTAATTCGTTTTACTGCATATTTATAACGTTTGGTAAGTACTTCTTTAGCTTTAGGCCATTCCTTACCCGCAAGAAATAAATTTAACACATCTGACTTAACTTTTACTCGCCATAATTCATCTAGTTCAGCAGTTGAAGTCGCCCATGGAGCATCTTCACGATCATAGGCGTAAACTTCATCTTTAGTAAAATCAAAAGGTGAAGCTTGCGACTTTTCTTCGTCTAAATTAGTAGTAATAACCTCAGAGTCTAGTAAGTTAAGTGCATATTGATAGCGCTCTAGACGACGTTGCATATTTAAATTATAAATATCATAAGCAATTGTTAGCTTTCCGCGAGCAAATACATCATCAAATTCTAAACTGTGTTTTTCAAAATCAGCAATATCTGTCGCTAAAAAAACATTTCGAGAATAATCTAGTTGCTTTATAAAGCGTTCAAAAACTTCCTGAGAAAGAGAGTCACTAATTTTTACTTTCTTGTAATGACCACGAGTAAATCGAGCTGTTATGCGTTTACTTGCTGTTGCATGCTGACTTTCCGGTGTAAGTACCGGCAACGGTGTTTCTTTAGAAGTATCATCAAATGCAAATGCACTATAGCTACCTATTGAAAAACTTACCGATAAAGATACGGCAAGTGCTATACGACAAAATTTTTGCATGCACGTTACTCCAAACTGTTATTAATATTCAAACCAAGCGATAAACATTAAATTATGAATATATATTTTGCATTTGTGTTTTAATTGTCATCCCTGAGTCAAGTTGAACACTAATGTCTTTACCCGCAATTTCAGTAATAGTTGCACTCATTGGTGCATTCCCTAACTGAACTTTAACTTTACTACCTATTTTTATTGTAGCTGAATCTACATGTTTCAATGGCGGTAAATCTTTTTTTGCTGCCTGACGCTTACTTGATTTAGCTGATTTAACTGATTTAAATTTAGTTGAATCACGCTTTGCTCCATCAGAACCCTTGCTACTATTAACTTTAGGCGATTTTTTTTCACCTTTATCTTGAGCTTTTTTATTAGCTAAAGAATTGTTACCAAATTTTTCTTGGCTTTCTTTTAAGGTTTTACTAGCGTAATTTGCTTGCTCTTCATCTATTTCAGCAGCATCTTTACCATCAATATCTACACGAAAAGCACCAATTTTAATAGCTTTAAGATAACGCCAGCTACTAGTATAATGTCTTAAAGCTTGGCGTAGACGGGTTTTACTGACCGTTTCATCATCATTTAGTTTTTCAGCTAAATCTTGAAAAATCCCCACTTTTAATGGTTTTACAGGACCTTTTACTGAAAAACATTCAGGAAATTTTTCTGCTAAATAGGTGATAATGTCTTTGGTGCTTATTCGTTTAATTTCAGTTTCCATAAATACAACTTTTATACAGTTTCAGTTAAATAGTTTAAATTAATAATCTTGTGTTTGTAGGTGTTGGTCTCGGTTTTCTAGAACATTACGACACCAATCATAAATATCTTCAGATTCTAAATCAGGCAATTCATCTTGCCCAATCCAAGTATCCCATATTAAAGCTAACAACTGCTCTAATATTTCAGTTTCAATATCTTCTTCTGCCAAATCATAGAACGTATGGTAAATCTCATTGATACGCTCTGCGACAACTTCTTCTTGACCATCCCAATCACCTACAATTGCTTCAGTGACTAAATAGTCATGTATTACTACAAATTCTTTCATCGTGTTAAATCTTCATCGCTCTAATATTAAGCTTTGCTCAAATACTTTTACTATAGCTTCTAAACCATCTTGATCTTGTTGGTCAAAACGTTCAAAACTAGTACTATCAATATCCAAAACCGATATTATATCACCGTTAAGTAGAACTGGAATAACAATTTCTGCATTCGTTGTTGCATCACAGGCAATATGACCGTCAAATTGATGAACATCGTTAATACGTTGGGTTACTTTTGTTTGTGCAGCAGCACCACAAACACCGGCACCGAGGGGAATTCTAATACAAGCGACTTTACCTTGAAATGGTCCTAAAACAAGCTGCTCATCAATCACTCGATAAAAACCAAGCCAATTAACATGCTCTAAAGCGTCAAAAAGTAAAGCAGAGATATTGGCCATATTGGCGATAGAGTCTGTTTCATCACAAATTAATGCTCTAGTTTGCGTTAACAGTTCCTGATAAAATTCAGTTTTACTAACCAATGCCATATTCCAATAACAAATTAAAGAAGCCCAAAAATTAAATGTAGCTTAAAAAGGCATAACATACCTTGAAAGCTAAATTAATTAAAGCTTTTATCTAACTGAAACTTTAATTTGTACTAATTATTGATTATTCGATTGAATATTTAACTAAAACACTCGCACTAATTGCTTGGTTGCCAATTTGAGAACTATGCTCAAAAGAAGCATTAGTAGACATCATTGCCGCACTATTTCGAGCTCGATAATGGTTACTGCTCAATTCTTTTACATACACTAACTTCCCTAATTTTTGCTCTGATTGTTGAGCAATTTGTTTAGCTTTTATTTTTGCATTATTAATCGCTTGAGCTAATGCTTGTTGATAATATTTATCAGTATCACCTACAGACATTGTTAAAGGCGATATTTTACTTACGCCAATTTTAATTACGGCATTTAAAAATTGGTCATAATCTTTGATGTCTGAAAAATTTACGGTAATTGTTCTACTTAATTCAAAATATTGAGGTATAACATTATTTTCATGGTTGGAGGGTGGAACGCCAACGTACACTTTACTTTTTTGATTATTCGGCAATCTTTGATTAACTTCTACACCATGAATGTCAATCACAGGTTCTTCTTTAATGATGCGCAAAGAAACTCTAGCTGAATTGATGTTTTGTGGTTTAATTCTCAAACGCTGCGCAGCTTCTATGACCTGATTACTTTTATGATCAACTATCGCTCTAACTTTATCAGTCAAACGTCCCTTTTCAACTACAGCAACAGACAAAGAAAAACCATCAGGTACAGCTAAAATACTTGCTTGTCCTTTTACTTCAATGCCGTAATCTGAGGTATTAGCGAATACATTAATAGGTAAAATAAAGATAAAACATGCACTAACAGCAAGTATATTGATAAAAAATGTTATTAAAAATTTTGGCATGTTTATTCCTATTATTTACTATGTATTGATTATTTTGTAGCAGTTATGTACTGCTTAAAATGTTTCTTTTCTTGATCCGAAGCATTTTGCCACCAGTATTTTAACATAGCCAAAGAATTAACCTGTATCAAGGTGTTACTCGTTTGTAGTTTTTTACTCGGCGGGGGTGTTGTCAAACTTGCAGCAGTCGTTTTTGATAAAACGGTCCCTTTATCATTTTGAATGCTTTGCTTTGATGCGTATGTACTTACAGCAATATCGACCTGTTGAGCTATTTTATAATCAGAAACATTTTCTAATTCAATTTCGATGGGCTTGTTATATTCATCTTTCATTACTAACTCAGGCGATTTAGAAAAAAATTCAGCCTGAGCTAAATTTTTAATCGCAACGGTTGTAAGCTTAAGTCGTTTTTCTTCTGTAATAGTGAACTTAACGACAAAATCTTTTGATTTAACCACTCTATCTTCCGCGAAGTCTAGATCTTCAAATACATCTTTATAATGAACTATTAATGCATGCGCACCTTGGTTAAATGAAAATGTTGATTTTTTACCGAGCAAACCATGCTCAACAATTTTATTATCAATGTCGGTGACAACAATGTTATCTGAGACGGTTAACGTTGTTGCCCATAGTGTCAATGAAACAGTTGAAGTGAATAAAGCTAAACACAGGGAATAAAAAAACCTAGTCAAAATAAAAGTCCTTATACAATTAGAGTAAGTTCTTTTATAAACTGACTAGGCGTTAATGCAAAGCAATATTTAACCTAACTAGGCTAAAGTACTAGAAACTATCTGCAGGAATACGAACCCAACCTTCCATTAATACGCGCGCGCTTCGGCTCATACTTACTTTTTTAACTGTCCATGCATCATTAACTTTTGTCGCTTCTGCACCTACTTTTAATGTACCCGATGGATGGCCAAACGTTACTGCATCAGGTTCACCACCGCCAGCAGCAAGGTTAACTAGCGTTCCCGGAATTGCTACAGCCGTACCAATAGCAACTGCAGCGGTACCCATCATCGCATGGTGTAATTTCCCCATAGATAATGCACGAACATGTAAATCAATCTCGTTTGATGCAATAGTTTTACCACTTGACGATACATAATCTTGAGCCGTTGTTACAAAAGCAACTTTCGGTGTATGTTGACGAGCCGCAGCCTCGCTAATGTCTTTAATCAAGCCCATTTTTACTGCGCCATAAGCACGAATAGTTTCAAAGCGAGCCAGTGCTGCCTCGTCATTATTAATCGCATCTTGTAGCTCAATACCTGTATAACCGATGTCTTCTGCGTTTAAGAAGATGGTAGGAATACCTGCGGTGATCATAGAAGCAGAAAAAGTGCCAACTCCCGGAACTTCTAATTCATCAACCACGTTACCTGTTGGGAACATAGCTTCAGATGGATCAACTGGCGCAACAAAATCTACTTGCACTTCAGCTGCAGGGAAAGTAACACCATCAAGTTCAAAGTCACCTGTCTCTTGTACTTCACCGTTAGTAATTGGTACATGAGCAATAATGGTTTTGGAGATATTCTTTTGCCAAATACGAACAACGCAAAGTCCGTTTTCAGGAACTCGACTTGCATCAACCAAACCATTACTGATCGCAAATGAGCCTACGGCTGCTGTAAGATTGCCGCAATTGCCACTCCAATCAACAAAAGCTTTATCAATAGCAACTTGTCCAAATAAATAATCTACATCGTGATCTGCTTGCTCTGATTTTGCCAAAATTACCGTTTTACTGGTACTGGATGTTGCGCCACCCATACCATCGGTTTGTTTGCCATATGGATCTGGGCTGCCAATTACGCGCAATAACATGTTATCGCGGGGTTCACCTGGAACCTGACAGCGTTCTGGTAAGTCAGTTAAATTAAAAAATACACCTTTACTGGTGCCACCACGAATGTATGTAGCGGGAACCTTCACTTGAGGTACGAAAGCCATTGCTCTCTCCTTTATGTTTTTTCTTACAAAAATGGCACATTATCTTTCATAAGAAAATGTGCCACTTTAAAATTAAATCAATTAAGTTTGATGTCTATATGAATTATTTATATTGAGAGCAAGGCGACTGCACGGAGCTTGGTTTACCAAGTGAGTACAGCCAACGCAGCTATCATTAGAAATAAACGTTTAGGCATTAGACTTCAAGAAGTCGGCGGCAAACTTTTGTAACACCCCGCCGCCGTTATAAACTGAAACTTCCTCCGCGGTATCTAAACGACACTTCACCGGAATTTCAATTACTTCACCATTTTTTCTAGTCATGACAACAGTCATCGCTGCGCCTGGTGATGTATTACCAACTACATCATAAGTTTCGCTACCGTCAATATTGTATGTATGACGTGTCTCGCCATTAGTAAATTCTAATGGTAATACCCCCATACCCACTAAGTTTGTACGGTGAATTCGTTCAAAACCTTGTGAAACAATCACTTCTACACCCGCTAAACGAACACCTTTTGCCGCCCAATCACGTGATGAACCTTGACCGTAATCTGCACCAGCGATGATGATTAATGGCTGTTTGCGTTCCATGTACGTTTCAATAGCTTCCCACATGCGAGACTCAGTACCTTCAGGTTCAATACGTGCTAGTGAGCCTTGCTTAACTTTGCCATTTTCATCCGTACACATTTCATTGAACAATTTCGGGTTAGCGAACGTTGCACGTTGCGTAGTTTCATGATCGCCACGGTGAGTTGCGTATGAGTTAAAGTCTTCTACTGGTAAGCCCATTTTATCAAGGTAAGCACCTGAAGCGCTATTTAGCTGAATAGCGTTTGAAGGCGATAAATGATCGGTGGTGATGTTGTCACCTAATACCGCTAAAGGACGCATACCTTTCATGGTACGTTCACCCGCTAAGGCACCTTCCCAATATGGAGGACGGCGAATATAAGTACTTTTAAGGTCCCAATCGTATAACGGACTTTCAGCAGGCTCAAATGCGCCTAAATCAAACATTGGCGTATAAATTTTCTTAAATTGCTCAGGCTTAACACTTGAAGCTACAATTGCATCAATTTCTTCATCTGATGGCCAAATGTCTTTCAAGGTAATGTCATTACCATTTTGGTCTTGACCTAACACGTCTTTTTCAATATCAAAGCGCATTGTACCAGCAAGTGCATAAGCAACAACTAATGGCGGTGACGCTAAGAAAGCTTGTTTAGCATGAGGATGAATACGTCCATCAAAATTTCGGTTACCTGATAATACGGCAGTTGAGTATAAATCTCGGTCGATAATTTCTTGTTGGATTTTAGGATCTAACGCACCCGACATACCGTTACAAGTAGTACATGCGTAACCAACAATACCAAAACCAAGTTTTTCCATTTCAGATAGTAGGCCTGCTTCTTCTAAATAAAGTTTGGCTACTTTTGACCCCGGAGCAAATGACGACTTAACCCAAGGCTTACGTAATAAACCTAATTCGTTAGCGCGTTTAGCCACAAGACCAGCAGCAACAACGTTACGTGGGTTAGATGTGTTAGTACATGAAGTAATCGCAGCAATAATTACTGCACCGTCTGGCATTTCACCGTTGGCTTCTTGTGTTTTACAAGCATCTAAATTTTTAGCTATATCTTTAGCGACTAAATCTGCTGTTGCTAAACGGCGATGTGGGTTAGATGGACCCGCTAAGTTACGACATACTGTTGATAAATCGAATTCAATAACACGTGGATATTGTGCTTCAACTAAATCATCAGCCCAAAGGCCTGTATGTTTAGCATAAGTTTCGACAAGAGCTACTTGCTCAGGTTCACGACCCGTAAGTTTTAAGTAATCAATCGTTTGTTGATCGATATAGAACATACCTGCAGATGCACCGTATTCTGGTGTCATATTAGATATAGTTGCTCTATCGCCAATGGTAAGATCTTTAGTTCCCTCACCGAAAAATTCTAAGTAACTTGAAACTACTTTTTGATTACGCAAGAATTCAGTGATCGCCAATACCATATCGGTTGCTGTGATACCTGGCGCACGTTTACCTGTTAACTTAACACCAATAATATCAGGTAAGCGCATCATCGATGGGCGACCTAGCATGACTGTTTCAGCTTCTAAACCACCAACACCTATGGCGATAACACCTAAAGCGTCAACGTGTGGTGTATGTGAATCAGTACCAACACAAGTATCAGGGAAAGCAACACCGTCACGGGCTTGAATAACTGGCGACATTTTCTCTAGATTAATTTGATGCATAATGCCATTACCAGCAGGAATTACATCAATATTTTTAAAGGCTGTTTTTGTCCACTCAATAAATTGAAAACGGTCTTTATTACGACGGTCTTCAATTGAACGGTTTTTTTTAAACGCTTCAGGATCAAAACCCGGCGCTTCCACTGCAAGTGAGTGATCTACAATTAATTGTGTTGGAACAACAGGGTTAACTTTAGCAGGGTCACCACCTTGGTCAGCAATTGCATCACGAAGACCCGCTAAATCAACTAAAGCGGTTTGACCTAAAATATCATGACAAACCACACGAGCAGGATACCATGGAAAATCCAAATCTTGCTTAACGTCGATAAGTTGCTTTAACGAATCAGTAAGTGCTGCAGGATCACATTTACGAACTAATTGTTCAGCTAATACGCGTGAAGTATATGGTAATTTTACATAAGCGCCTGCGCTTATGTCTTCAATTGCTGATCGGGTATCGAAATAATCAATATTTGCACCCGGCAATGGCTTGCGGTAATCGTAATTCATAATATCATCTCTAAATAAAAGAGTGAGTAGGGATCGAGTTGCGAGTTACGAGCAGCACTTCGCAACTCGTAACTAGACACCCGAATCTATTTTATCTTTCTGAAATTGGTGTAACTGTGCGTGGCTCTGAACCAGTATAATCAGCACTTGGTCTTATTATACGGTTATTGCTACGCTGTTCCATTACGTGAGCAGCCCAACCAGTTAAACGTGAGCAAACAAAAATTGGTGTGAATAATTTAGTTGGAATACCCATATAGTTATAGGTAGAAGCATGGAAAAAATCTGCATTACAAAATAATTTTTTTGTATCCCACATGAATTCTTCACAAGCAACAGAAATGTCATAAAGTGATGTATCACCGTTTTCAGCCGCTAATTTTTCTGACCAAGCTTTGATAATCACATTACGTGGATCTGAGGTGCGATAAATAGCATGGCCAAAACCCATGATTTTTTCTTTACGCTCTAACATGCTCGCCATTTGTTCTTTAGCATCTTCAGGTGAATTAAATTTCTGAATCATGTCCATGGCTGCTTCATTAGCACCACCGTGAAGTGGTCCACGTAATGTTCCAATAGCACCAGTGACACAAGAAAACATATCTGACAGAGTTGAAGCACAAACACGCGCCGTAAAGGTAGAAGCGTTAAATTCATGCTCCGCATATAGAATTAACGACACATCCATAACACGTTCATGTTGAGCTGATGGGCTTTCACCATTTAACAACCGTAAAAAGTGACCACCTAATGAGCTTTCATCACTCATACAGTCAATTTCAACGCCATCATGTGAATACTTATACCAGAAACACATAATTGCAGGGAAAGCTGCTAATAAACGGTTCGCTGCTTTGTTTTGCTGTGAAAAGTCAGCTTCTGGCTCAACATTACCCAAAAACGAACAGCCTGTACGCATAACATCCATAGGATGCGCATCTTTAGGAATAAGTTTTAATACTTCTTTTAGTGCTTGTGGGATATCACGCATAACTAGCAGTTCAGCTTTATATTCAGCTAACTCGCCTGTTGTCGGTAACTCACCATTAAACAGTAAGTAAGCTACTTCTTCGAACGTCGCATTTTCAGCTAAATCTGCAATATCATAACCGCAATAGGTTAAACCTGAACCTGATTGCCCAACAGTACATAATTTCGTTTCACCGGCACTTTGTCCACGCAAACCTGCGCCACTCAATTTTTTATCAGCCATTATTCTTTCCTCATTCTTTATATATAATTTTATATCTATTCAAGTTCCAGCTAGTTCGCTCTAGTTCAAGGAGGAAGCGCGGAATTGATGACTATCAATGAGCACTTTTGACGATGAAATGGAGCAAAATAGCAATAAGTTTAATTGATTTACTTGTTTTTGCCTTCAGCGAACAATGAATCTAATTTTTGCTCGTAATCGTGATATCCAAGGTAGTCGTATAAATCCATACGCGTTTGCATATTATCAATTTCAGCTTTTTGATCGCCATCTGCTAATAATGTTTTATAAACCGATTCAGCAGCTTTGTTCATTGCTCTAAAGGCAGATAATGGATAAAGCACCATTGCACAGCCCCACTCACCTAATTGCTCTTTATTCCACAATTCAGTTTGGCCAAACTCAGTTATATTAGCTAATACAGGTACATCTAGAGCTTGAGTAAAAGCACGGTAGTGCTCTTCCGTTTTAATTGCTTCAGCAAAAATACCATCAGCACCTGCAGCAACATAGGCTTTAGCGCGTTCAAGAGCTGATTCTAATCCTTCCTGAGCAAAAGCATCGGTACGAGCCATAATGAAGAAGTCAGGATCAACACGCGCATCAACTGCAGCACGAATACGGTCGGCCATTTCCTCTGTGGAAACAATTTCTTTATTTGGACGATGACCACAACGCTTTTGCGCAACTTGATCTTCAATATGAACTGCAGCTGCTCCTGCTTTTTCCATATCGCGTATCGTTTTAGCAATATTAAATGCCCCTCCCCAACCCGTATCGATATCAACTAACAAAGGTAAAGAAGAAGCTGAAGTGATGCGCGATACATCGGCAACAACGTCATTTAAGGAAGTCATACCTAAATCAGGTAGTCCGTAAGACGCATTGGCAACACCACCACCAGATAAATAAATAGCTTGATGCCCTAACTGCTCGGCCATCATGGCGCAATAGGCATTGATAGTACCAACAACTTGAAGTGGTTTATTATTAGTTAATGCTTGGCGAAACTTAGCGCCTGCTGATATTTGATTAGACATATTATTTCCTCTACTTTTTTTCGTTAAATTCTGACAGTTCTTGTTGAGTAATTTTGTTTTCTATATTTTTTCTTGAAGCAGCTATGTGACGCCGCATTAGCAATTCAGCCAATTCACCATCTCTATCGCTAATCGCTTGGATTATTTGAAAGTGTTCATTAAAAGCACGACTCGCTCTAGGGCTGTTCATACCAAACTGACAACGATACATGCGCACTAAGTGATATAGTTGACCACAAATCAAATCGATTAACTGTTTGTTATGACTACCTAGAATAACCTTATAATGGAAATCTAGGTCCCCTTCTTCTTGATAGTAAGCAACGCCATCTTTTAGTTCTGGTGTTTGACTATGTGCTTTAAGCATGGCTTGCATGTCGACAATTTCTTCATCAGACATATTCAAAGCTGCTTGACGGCATGCCATACCTTCAAGTGCTTCACGAGTTATATAAAGCTCAAGTAATCCTTCAATGGAACAATCTACAACTCTTGAACCAACATTTGCTTTACGCTCAATTAAATGGCATTTTTCTAACCGGTTTAACGCTTCTCGCAAGGTAGAACGACTGATTTGATAACGTTTAGCTAACTCAGGCTCGCTTATTTTACTGCCTGACGGAATATCCCCCTCTACAATAGCGTGTTGCATTTGTTCAAAGACTTTATCCGCAGTAGTTACTGCAGTTTGTTGAGTAGGGTTTGCTAGGTACATAGAGTTAAAGCCTTACTTTACGTTTTAATGGAATTGTCGACACATCAAACTTACAATGACAATAATAGAGTAAATATTTTATAATGCAAGTAGACTTAAGTATTATTGTCGACAATTTTGTTTGTGGGAATTTTCTAAAAACACAAAAAAGCCCACGCAATACTTAACTATTGCGTGGGCTTTCTATTTTTCACTTTATGTTCACGTCCTTTAAAGATTAAAGAAAGTGGCATCCCTAAGGGGATTCGAACCCCTGTTACCGCCGTGAAAGGGCGGTGTCCTAGGCCTCTAGACGATAGGGACACTGAATTAACATTTGTTAATGCAAACTATCTACCAGATTACTCTGGTGATTTAGTTTAATTAAAAACTAAAACTCTAAATTCTTATTTCACATTCTTCTAAAGATTTACTCTTCATAAGAAAATTCAGCATAAGAAACTGATTCACTTTATATGCACTTTATTCCTTAAAAAGAATAAAGTGGCATCCCTAAGGGGATTCGAACCCCTGTTACCGCCGTGAAAGGGCGGTGTCCTAGGCCTCTAGACGATAGGGACACTAAAACTGGCAAATAACCAATTCTGAACAGTGCTTATTGATTTGTAAGTATAAGCGAACTTAAAATTTTAACACTCTATCCATATCTATAATAGACAGAGAATTAAAAAATAGTGGCATCCCTAAGGGGATTCGAACCCCTGTTACCGCCGTGAAAGGGCGGTGTCCTAGGCCTCTAGACGATAGGGACACAAAACTTGCAAGCAAGTTAAAACTATCTATTTTTTGCCGATAAAAATACAACAACAAAAAACCTAAATTTGGTGGAGCTATGCGGGATCGAACCGCAGACCTCTTCGCTGCCAGCGAAGCGCTCTCCCAGCTGAGCTATAGCCCCGCTTGTTTAAATGTTCCCTTAAAAAAGAAGCAATTCAAACGGTTATATTTAACAACTGGCCTAATAGCTATTAAATATATTTCCTTCTCTTTATAAAAAGATGAAAGAACATTTCCAACCAGACACTTCTTAAAGAAATAAAGTCTTGCTGAAAACGAGGCGCATTCTAAGCAGCAGCCTTTAAACTGTCAACACTTATTTTAAAAAAACAGTGAAAACTTTGCAAAAAATAGTTTGAATGATTAGATAAACATCAACTTGGCTATTTTTTACCTAACTACTTGTTTGACTGTACAATTTATAGTCTTAAAGGAAATTAATTCAACATGTTAATTAAACGCATAAATGAGTTGGATATAGCTGCCCTACTTTCTTTTTCAAGCATTTACAGGTATTGTTTGCACACGAAGTATGTAGAGTACTACTTAGAGTTGTAAAGTATAGAATGCAATTAAATAAATTAAACATTGTTGCTATTGGTGGCGGTCATGGTTTAGGTAGAGTTTTATCTACTCTTTCTTTTATGGGTGATAAGCTAACAGGTATTGTTACTACTACCGATAATGGCGGCTCAACAGGCAAATTAAGAAAACGTAGTAGCTCTATTGCTTGGGGAGACTTAAGAAATTGTTTAACGGAACTTGTAGATAGTGACTCTATTGGAAGTCAACTTTTCAACTTTCGTTTTGATGGTAATGATGAACTAGGCGGTCATAATCTAGGTAATTTAATTTTATTTGGTTTAGGACAAGTACAATCACGGCCTTTAGATTCAATAAAACTCGTTAGACGTATGTTAAGAGTACGCACACAAGTATTACCTATGTCTGAAACACCTACTGATTTAATGGCTTTCTACCCTGAAGGACGTTGCAGAGTTGGTGAGCTTTCTGTAGATGAAATGCCGATAATGCCTAAGAGCTTAATGCTTGCTCCTTTTGTGAAATCTATAGAGCCTTGTATAAATGCCATTAACAATGCTGATCTAATTATCTTAGGCCCCGGTAGCTTCTTAACCAGCATAGTGCCCCCATTATTGATTAGAGATATCAGTAATGCTATTGCTAATAGAAAAGGTCACTGTGTATTTATTGATAATGTGGTTTTAGAAAACAGCCCCGCTGCAAAGTTATCAATAGATGAAAGGCTAAACTGGATAAATGAAAACATTGGCTGTTTACCCATTGATAGTGTTATTTGTCAGCAACCAGATATCAAATCGGATAAAGTTAACATTATTTGTCGTGACTTAGCACATAGTGAGGTTCCTCATCATCACGATAAGAAGAAACTGATAAATGCACTTGAAGAATGTTTATCAAGAGTTGATTACAAGCAAAAATCAGCTTAAAGCTTCATATATAATAATTGTGGATTAGATACAAGAAACCCCAAGTTTATTGATTTTCCGCATTTTCATCCTCACTGATACAACTAGCAACTGCACCCTTTTGATCTTTGTATCATTTAGGTGCAGACATCTTAGCGTTTATCATTTTAACGCTCTTCATCCTCACTGATACGACTAGCAACTGCACCCTTTTGATCTTTGTATCATTTAGGTACAGCCATCTTCGCGTTTATCATTTTAACGCTCTTCATCCTCACTGATACGACTAGCAACTGCACCCTTTTGATCTTTGTATCGTTCAGGTACAGCCATCTTCGCGTTTATCATTTTAACGCTCTTCATCCTCACTGATACGACTAGCAACTGCACCCTTTTGATCTTTGTATCGTTCAGGTACAGCCATCTTCGCGTTTATCATTTTAACGCTCTTCATCCTCACTGATACGACTAGCAACTGCACCCTTTTGATCTTTGTATTTAGCATCTTCGCGTTTATTGTACGGACGTGTAGCGCTTGATGACATAGTTTCGAAATTAAGAGCCGCTATTTTCATCTTTGGGCGTAGTGCTAACGGTAATTTCCCCGAATTATAAAATTCTAAAACAATTTGTCCTGACCAACCAGGATCAATTCTATGTGCGGTTACATGCACCATTAGACCAAGCCTTGCAAGAGATGAACGCCCGTCTAACCAACCTACAATGTTATCAGGCAAGGTAACAGACTCATAAGTTACTGCCAATGCAAGTTCACCCGGGTGTAAAAAGAAGGCATCGCCATCAGCAATATTGATTTCATCACTCATTACTGAATTCATTGCTTGTTGCATTTCATCTTTAGGACCGCTTAAGTCAATAAAAGGCGCGGTATGATCTTGAAAAACACGAAATTCATTACCTAGACGTATATCAACACTAACTCCTGAAATCATTGAGCTATCTGGTTTTGGTGAAATAACTATTTTTTCATCATCAAGGTATTGCTCTATATCTTTATCACATAATCTCATAATTGCTTTTCTTGTGTTTATTTTCGTGTGTTAGTGCTTGATTAATCTGCATATTCAACAGTTGGATTTAATGAGCTAGCATTATCAAGCTGTAAAAATAGTTGTCCGGTAATATTACGCGCTATTCTACGGTACAAACACGCTATATCGCCAGCGCTATTTTCAATGATATCTGATTGCCCAAAATCAGCATCTTGGCGAATGTTAATATCAAGAGGAAGCTGACCAAGTAATTGAGTCTGCTTAGATTTAGCCATTTGCTCACCGCCTGCTTTGCCAAAAATATGGCTCTTATGCCCACAGTTTTCACATAGGTGATAACTCATATTCTCAACAATACCCAATACTGGCACTTGCACTTTATCAAACATAGCAACACCTTTTGCTGCATCAATTAATGCAATATCTTGTGGAGTCGTCACAATCACAGCTGCAGCCACAGGAACTTTTTGCGCAAGTGTTAATTGAATATCCCCCGTTCCCGGAGGCATATCAATTAATAAATAATCAAGCTCAGGCCATGCAGTTTCATTAAGTAGTTGATTAAAAGCTCCACTAGCCATTGGCCCTCGCCAAACGGTAGCATCCTCTTGATCTACAAGAAAACCTATCGACATAGCTTGTAGACCATGAGCGGTTAGGGGTATCATCAACTTACCATCATTCGAGCTCGGTTTAACGTTTTTCAAGCCAAGCAGCGCCGGTATAGAAGGTCCATAAATATCAGCATCTAAAATACCAACTTTAGCTCCTTCAGCCATTAAAGCATAAGCAATATTCACCGCCGTAGTAGACTTACCTACACCTCCTTTTCCGGATGCTATAGCGATAATATTTTTAATTTTATCTTCACTGCCATTAAGTGAAAAAGAACGCACTGCTTTGACTTTTAGGTTCACCTTTAAATTTATCGGTTGGCATAACTCATCAGTTAAGGTTGTAGCAATAGTGTCTAACTCTCCTTGGCAAGGAAAAGGCATTGTCAGTTCAACTGATATTTTGTTAGCTTTCTCTGTATTGATATGAAAATGTGAACAAACAGCAAGCACGCCTTGAGGAAAATTTATCGAATGATAAGTTTTTAACGTTTCTTCTATGACTTGTGCTTTTTCACTTGTCGTTAAATCTGCTGAGATCGAAGGGCTTTTAGAAAAACCAGCATGAGATCGCCCCGTGTTTGATTTTTTCTTTGAACTTTTATTAGAGAAGAGTTTGTCGAACATACCGAGTACCTGTGGTATTAATTATTTGAGTATAAACGTTAAATTCTGTACTATTGCAGCCATTATTACCATCAAAATACATTATTTATTCATGTCTATAGCTACTTCTTCGCAAACATTACCAGAAAAACGCAAAATATTAGTTACTTGCGCATTACCTTATGCCAATGGCTCAATCCATTTAGGCCATTTACTTGAGCATATTCAAACGGATATTTGGGTAAGATTTCAACGCATGCGTGGTCATGAAACTTATTTTGTTTGTGCGGATGACGCTCACGGCACTCCTATTATGCTTAAAGCGCAAGAGTTAGGTGTAACACCCGAAGATATGATTAATACCGTGCGTGATGAGCATATGGCTGATTTTGCTGATTTTCATATTAGTTTTGATAACTATCATTCAACCCACTGTGAAGAAAATGAAGCCTTAGCGAGTGACATTTATAATAAATTGCATGCTAAAGGTCATATAAAAACGCGCACTATCTCTCAACTTTACGATCCAGAAAAAGGCATGTTCTTACCTGATCGCTTTATTAAAGGCACTTGCCCTAAGTGTAAATCGGAAGATGAGAATGGTGATAGTTGTGATAATTGCGGAGCAACTTACTCGCCAACTGAAGTAATTAACCCTCGTTCAGTGGTATCAGGTGCTGCACCAATATTGAAAGACTCAGAGCATTATTTCTTTGATTTACCTGCATTTGAAGAAATGTTAAAAGAGTGGATCCGCAGCGGTGCAGTGCAAGAAGAAATGGCCAACAAGCTCTCAGAGTGGTTTGAGCAAGGTTTAAAACAATGGGATATTAGCCGTGATGCACCCTACTTTGGTTTTGAAATCCCCAATGCACCTGGTAAATTTTTCTATGTTTGGTTAGATGCACCGATTGGATATATGGGCAGTTTCAAAAACCTATGTAATAAAAAACCAGAAATTGATTTTGATAGTTTCTGGGCTGAAAATTCAGACGCTGAGCTTTATCACTTTATTGGTAAAGACATTATTTACTTCCACAGCCTTTTTTGGCCTGCCGTTCTTGAAGGTGCAGGTTATCGTAAACCAACCAGCGTTTATGCGCATGGTTTTGTTACCGTTAATGGCGCTAAAATGTCTAAATCTAAAGGTACTTTTATTAAAGGCCGTACTTATTTAGAACATTTAAACCCTGAATACTTACGTTATTACTACGCGGCTAAATTAACTAATCGCATTGATGATTTAGATTTAAACCTTGAAGATTTTGCTCAACGAGTCAATTCAGACTTAGTAGGAAAAGTCGTTAATATCGCCTCACGCTGCGCTAGTTTTATAACTAAACGTTTTGACGGCATGTTATCCACTAATATTGATGATCAAGCGCTTGCTGATGAAGTAATGAACGCTGGCGACAGTATTGCGGCACATTATGAAAGTCGTGATTTTGGTCGTGGCATGCGTGAAATTATGGCGCTTGCTGATAAAGTAAATGAATATATTGCGGTAAAAGAACCGTGGCAGTTAATTAAAGACGAAACTAAACAACAAGAAGTTCAAGACATTTGTTCACTTGGCATTAATATGTTCCGCACGTTAATGATTTACTTAAAACCAGTACTGCCAGTACTAGCTGATAGTACGGCAGCATTTTTAAATGATGAGTTGATATGGGATGGTCATAAATCACTATTAACTGATCATAAAATTAATAAGTTTAAAGCATTATTACAACGTGTAGATATGGATAAAGTTGATGCTATGACCGAAGCATCGAAAGATAGCTTGGCAGGGACAACACCTAAAGAAGAAAAGAAAAAGGCAAAGAAAGTAAAAACAGCTAAAGTCGTTGATAACTCTGCTGCACTCGCCAATCCGTTAACAGCTGATCCTATTAGTGAAGAAATTCAATTTGATGACTTTGCCAAAATCGATTTGCGTATTGCTAAAATAATCAATGCAGAACATGTAGAAAAAGCTGACAAACTGCTTAAATTGACGTTGGCTCTTGATGAAGAAGGCGCTGAAACTCGCCAAGTATTTGCTGGTATTAAATCAGCTTATCAACCGATAGACTTAATAGGTAAACATACTGTCATGGTTGCTAATTTAGCACCACGTAAAATGCGTTTTGGCATGTCCGAAGGCATGGTATTAGCCGCAGGCCCTGGCGGCCAAGATTTATGGATATTGAATCCAGATGATGGCGCAAAGCCCGGTATGCGAGTAAAATAAACTTAAGTGTTGCGTTTATAATTGCGAATAGAAAATGTTTAAAAACAAAAGGTATAGTGTAACGCGATACCTTTTTTTATTACTCATATCTAAAGAAAATCATTAAAAGCAGTGAGTACAAAAATGTTAAAAAAAATGATGAGTATATTAAGTAATATGCCGGCTTCAATGCGAATCATCATCGCAATGTTGATAGGCCTAGTAATTGGTGCAACCACTTCAACAGTATACACAGGCGTAAATGAAATAGCAGATGCATTTGTAATGCTCTTACAAATGACTGCCCTGCCATATATCGCACTTTCATTAATTATTGGTATAGGCAGTCTTTCAGCAGGCAGAATTAATAGCACAATTAAAAAAAGTTTAACTATACTTGTATCACTAATAGCATTAACACTATTGTTTATTTTACTAACGCCTATCGCTTTTCCAGATTGGAAAAGCGCTGATTTTTACAGTGTAAATACTATAAAAACAGCTCAAGAACTCGATCTTATTCAGCTATTCATACCAACAAACCCTTTTTACTCTTTTGCACATGGTTTAATTCCAAGCGTTGTCATGTTTAGCCTTTTTGTCGGTGTAGGCTTAATGCAAGTAAGAGCTAAAAGGCAAACATTAATGGCATTAACAGGGCTAAATAATGCCATCATCAATGTCAGTACAATGGTAATGAAGTTGGCACCTTTAGCCATTTTTTGTATCGCATTACGTGCAGCTGCAACAATAGATAGCTCTCAAATTGATGGTTTACTTGTATATATTGTCTCAGCAAGCGTTTTGGTTTTATTATTAGCTTTTATAATATTTCCTGCTATCGTCGCGACCATAACTCCTTTAGGCTATAGAGACATATTAAAGACCTCTCGAGAAGCAATGATCACAGCTTTCGCTACCGGAAGCTTTTTCATCGTCATTCCACTGATTGTTGAGAAAACAAAGCAATTAATTGAGCGCATGGCAGTTGATAACTTAAATTCAAAGTCAGATGCTATTATGGTTCCAAGCATCATTGTACCCATCAGTTTTAGTCTACCTGTGGGTGGTAAACTACTAGCCTTATTGTTTGTTTTATTCGCAGCATGGTTTTCTGGTTCACAAGTTAGCGCGAGTCATTATATCTATTTAATAACTGCAGGTTTACCGCAATTATTTGGTTCAACTTCAGTAGCTATGCCTAACTTATTAGAGTTATTTAACGTACCTAGCTCGTTATTCGAGTTGTTTTTGGTTTCTGAGAACTTAATTATCGGTCGTCTTGGCGCTTTACTTTCTGTTATTTTTGCAACAAGTTTAGTTATATTAATTGCTACAAGCATGCTTAAACAATTTACCTTCAAATGGCATATTTTTAGTAAATATTTACTAATTCTTCCTGCGATTTCAATTATAGCCTTTATCTCACTTAGGTTTACCTTTGACAGTATCAGTTATCAATATCAAGGTTACGCTAAGTTTATAGAGCGTGACTTCATAATAGTTGATGCTAAAAATAAAGTGCTTAAAGCGCCTGAAAATATCTCCGATAATTCGCTGCCCTATGTTGATGTATTAACGCGTATAGAAACACGCGGTTTTTTACGTATTGGCTATTTCAGAGATGATTTGCCTTATGCTTTTCATAATGATGAAGGAAAGCTTGTCGGCTTTGATATTGAAATACTCAACTTACTTGCAAATGATTTAGGGGTGACTATTGAATTTGTTCGTATTTTCCATAACGAAGCCAAAGAACTATTATCATCTGGTTATTTGGATATGACCACAGGAATTCCTGCATTACCTACCAATATGAGAGAACTCACATTAACGGCGCCCTACAGCAGTCAGTCAATCGCCTTTATTGTAAAAGAAGATAGACGCAGCGAATTTACCAATTGGAAAAACATTTTTAGTAACGAGAAATTTATTATCGGTATTCCAGAGTTATATTACAGTGAAAATTTAATTAAACGTTATTTTAAACACGGTAAAGTATGGGAAATTTCAACGCCGAGATTGTATTTCAAAGAAGAGTATAAACATATTGATGCGATGATGTTCGGAGCGCCAACAGCTTCGGCCTGGACCTTGTTGCACCCAGAATATACAGTTGTTGCTCCGAAACCAGCACAACCACCTTTATCAATGGCATTCGCGATTAATAGCGAAGATAGTGCTTTTGAGTTGTTTATGCGTAACTGGATCCAAATGAAAAAACAAAATAATGACATTGACCGATTATTTGAATTCTGGATTGCCGGTAAAAAACCTAACTTACTCAGTCCTAAAAAATAGAGCTTAACTAAAAATGAAGACTTCACTATTTATCAGTCCTTTAATTATTTTAATGGCAAGTTGTAGCACACACAATGTATCAACCAATCTAGATAAACAGAATTTCAGCAACTATTTTTCAGCGGCAAATGTTGAAATTTATCAGAGTGAAAAAGACATTAACGCATCCTATCAGTTTATTGGTGCGGTTGAAGGTCAAGATTGCCAAATAAAAGCTCATCATGCTGTACCTGATGAAATTAATGCTAGAACACAAGCAAGGCGACAAGCATTTGATAAACAGGCCAATGGCATAGTGTTTTCAAACTGTGCATTGCTAGCTCAAGAACAATTAGCACAGCTCAATAACAGTAATGATGCCCAACGATGTCATGCCATAGTCATCTGCTATGCCAAAGCGTACGCTATTGAAACTAAGCCACATAAAGATGACTAAGGATATGCAAGACATTACCTTAACCCCAATAGGCATTGTAAATTCTCCATATAAAGAGAAGTTTGCTATTCCTCGTCAACCGGGCTTAGTTAACGCAGCCAAGGGCACGATAGAGCTTTTAGGCAATGCGAATAATATTGATTCAGTCAGAGAACTTAAACAGTTTAGCCATATTTGGCTTTTATTTATTTTTCATGGTACACAAGAACAAGGTTGGAAATCATTAGTTAGACCGCCACGCTTAGGTGGTAACAAAAAAATGGGCGTGTTAGCAACTAGATCAACCTTTAGGCCTAATCCTATTGGACTGTCGGTTGTTAAACTAGATGAAGTAGATGTTTCTAAGCAAAATGTTATTTTACATATTTCAGGAATGGACTTATTAGATCAAACTCCTATTGTAGATATAAAACCTTACATCCCTTATTCAGACTCATTGCCTAATGCCAGTGCAGGTTTTGCTCAAACTCAGCCTCAACTAAGCCTAACAGTAAAGTTTTCCGAGCAAGCACACCAAGAATTAACAAAATTTAACAGTGTATTACCCGATTTACCCTTACTAATTGAGCAAGTGTTAGCGCAAGATCCCCGCCCTGCTTACAAGCAAAATAAAATAGATGAGAAAATTTATGGCATGAATTTATATAACCTAAACATTCAATGGAAGATGTTAGATTTTGAAAATATAGAAGTCATACAAATCATCAGTTTGTAATAATATTGCGATGTGGAAATATAAAATAAACAGTGATTATTTCAGAGACTCTATTTCTGCCAACGCTTGCGAAAAGTCAGCTAGTTCCATTTCCAAACATGTTTCATCTCCTTGCCAGTTAACACCAATAATCACACCATCTTCGTTTAAATCTTCAAGCCAGAATTCAAGCCAGTCAGATAAAGAAATTTTACTGGGAACAAAACCACTCCACTCATCAATGCAATGTAGCTGGGCTAACTCAGGGGTTGACCAAAGAGGCATTACGTCAGTATTTTCATAGTTAGGTGAGTCAAGTACAACCCAGTCCTCACTGTTTTTGTCTTGTAACGCCCACAACTCTTGAGTTGACTTAGTTTCAGCCAAAAATGTTTTAAGTGTCGTACTGCTTTCGCTCATTATTAAGTTCTTTATCATTAATTGAATGTGTTTATTATACCATGCTCACAAGCTAGATAAACACCTGAAGCCATATGCCACATAGAAAACTGTCCATTCATAATTTTGACAGAAAATGATGTCAAATGGAGAGAAACCTTTCGTGTTCTTGAACACATTTAAAATTGCTCTTTCATTTGAAAACTAGGCCAACGATAGAACAAATCTTATGAGCGCACTTTAGCTACTTTTTTGTATACCAACAAGAATAGCCCTAGCTGTCTGGATATTTATAACATGGCACGATACTATGTGTTATCTCAGCTATTAAAGTTCTAAAAAATATGGCGTATCTATCTCATTTTTTTGATGATTTTTTCTTTTTTAATCGTGTTAAATCAAAACCTTTTATAGCTGAAAATCTAGCGCTGGCATCAGATGGTAACGATAAATTTGTTTTAAAAGTCATCTCCTGCTATTGGTTAACCAGTATTGGAATTACTTTATATTTTGATACTTACACGCTAGGGATTGTCGGAGGAGGTTTAATTAATGCTCTAGCATGGCTTAGCTATATATCATTTCAAGGAATGACTCGTCGCTTCCTTTTTTGTTTTTGTTTATGTTTGTTTAGCGCCTTATTCATTCATCAGCAACCAGGTTACGTAGAGCCCCACTTTTCGTTTTATGCGACTGTCTACCTTTTAACCCGTTACAAAGATGTGCGACCTTTGTTAATTTTCGCCGCTATGACTGTATTGTATTACCTGTTATTTACCTACCTACAAAGTGAATCAGTTAGTTTGTTTGCAATGAATATAGAATTGTATACTTGGGGACTTTGGGATGCATTTCGTTTTCATATTATTGCATTTTTAATATCAACTTGTGTTTTTGCCATCATTATTCGTAATCATATTATCGATTTTGAAATGTCACAGTTATTACAACTAGGACTTTTTGAAAAGAAACAAGGATTGAAGAAGGATATCGCCAATAGAACTGAACTGGTAAGCCGAAAAACCAATAAACTTACAACTATGTTAAATAGTTTGTCAGAAGGATTATTAATAATAGGTCCTGATTTGTGCATACAAGCTCAATACACCGCTTTTTTAGAGAAAATTCTAGCAGCGGATAACTTAGCGGGAAAGTCTGCTATAAAAGTATTATTCAAGGATTCAAACTTAACTTCAAATGATCTTGCTAATGTGAAATTGGTGCTAGATATTTCTTTGGGTAAACCATCAGTACAGTTTGAAAAAAACAAACATTTGCTCATTAACCAGTATTCAGTAAAAACCAAGACAGATGAAAAACATTTACACATTCAATGGCACCCTATCTGTAACGACCTGACTGAAGTAGAACAAGTTTTAGTATCTATTCATGATCGCTCACTCATAAAACAATTACGACAAAATACCGAGAAAAACACCCTTGAATTACAATTAATTGGTGAAGTTCTGATGGTTGAACAACAAGTATTTTGTAAATTTCTGAGTGATACACACCTAACCATTAAACACAGTATCAACCTTGTACTTAAAAGTGCAAATGAGCAAAGCAAAGTTTGTGATGAAATATTAAATAACTTACATCAAATTAGGGAGAGTGCTTGGACTTTAGGACTGGTTTACCTCACACGAAAGATACAAGAAACAGAAATTCACTTTGAAAAACTTATTAAGCAGAGTTCTTGGGAACCTCATGATTTAACAAGGAAAATATCATTATTACCAGCAGTGATCGAGGAATATAACACCCTTAACTTTAAATTAGGAATAATGAGCTCAAACTCGTCTAGAGATGGATGGCTTATCGAAAAGGGCTCAGTCAAAAAATTGCTTACGCAAATTTCATCAACTGAAAATAATACTGAAGCAGAGATTGTGCGTTCTCTGCAAACAGCCAAAAGTTATATTTCAGCCCTTGGTGCAAAATAATGAGTATCGTAGATAAACAAGATAACATGACAGCTAGATTTTTTTATCTAGGAGGTGAGGAAGTTAATAAAACTACCCACAACAAACTGTTAACCGGCTTTATTCAAGCTGACCGAATTATGCTTTACCTAGTGTGTGCATATTGGTTGATTCTCTCCACGTTAGGCGGTGCCAGTAATGGTTATTATCTTTTGGGATATTTGGTTGGTGGACTGGCACTGTCAATAGGTGTTTTAGGGTATGTATATTTCAAAGGAACCTATATTAATCGTATATTGATAGGATGCGTTAGTTGTATAGTAGAAGTTGTCTACATTCAACAAGAACTGGGCTCCCCTACTTCCCATTTAATCTATTTTGTAAGTCTTGGCTTCTTGTTACTTTACCGTGACGGTTTTGCAGCAGTTGCCAGCATTTCGCTGGTTATGCTCCATCACCTCACCGCAACCTATTGCGAGTCTATTGGCATTGAGATAGCAGGCATGCCTATTTTAGCGTTCAATTGGGGCCGCTGGGATGCTTACGCTACGCACCTGTATTGGGCAATATTTATGGCGGTGTTACTTTGCTTTGTGACCTACAATAGCATGCTTGAGTTTATGCGCAGTGAAAAAGCGATTATTGATATGGAAAAGCTCAACCAAAATCTTGACTTATTGGTTAATAAGCGCAAAGCACTTCTAATAAAAAAATCAGCTGAAATAAAAGAAATATTTTCAAACATATCAGAAGTGATTTTGGTTATTTGTCAGGATAAAACTATTGACGTTGAATACTCTGATTATTCAACGCAAATATTAAATACCGACGTTATTGCTGGAAGAAATGCTGTTTCAGTGTTGTTTGACAACACTGATGTCAGCGAACACTGTAAACAACAACTAGAAGAAGCGTTGGAACAGTGTTTTGGCAACACAATTACAGCTTTTGAACAGCAAAGCGCTTTGTTAATTTATGAGTGTACAAAACAAGGCATCAAAGGAGATAGAGACTTAGAATTAGTATGGCACCCCATTGTAGACGATGAAAATCACGTAAATAAAATACTGGTCAATGTGCGTGACAAAACGGAAATTAACAAACTGCAACAACAATCTGACAACAAAAATCGTGAACTGGCAATGGTGTCTGAATTGCTTGTTATAAATGATACAGAATTTTTTGATTTTTTAGCCATTGCCTCAGCGTTTTTGGCTAAAATTAAATTATTATTGGTCGAAGAAACAGCTATTAATAAAACATCAACGGTTATGACTAGCGTGCAAACTCAATTAGAAACGCTAATAAATGATCCTGTTTGCTCTATGTTGAAAGAATTCAGACAGAAAGTTCTGAAAACGCAGGAATATAGTGAATTGTGGCAAGATATTGAGAAGTTTAAAATTGAGCATCTAGATTTAGCACTTGATAATTTGCTCAGTGAATTATCAAGTTATGAAAGGGTTAGCAGTAAATATCTTTCTTGGGAACGACCTCAAAGCCAAACTGATAATATGTTGGTAATCAATAAAAAACAGATGTTATCGATATTATCATCAATAGACAATATCGATAATTTGAGCTTTAAGCAGAAGAAAGTTTTGCTCAACGATTTAATTCAATACTTAACTGAAATGCAAGCTGAAGATTAATACTGGCTGACTTATACCAAAACGACTAACAAGCAATATCAAAATAACTAATTTGCTAAAAACAATAGTATTATGAAGATAAAAACACCATGAATTCAAAAAAGAAAGCCTTCGGCATTGCTCTTATTATTTTATCACTTTTGATAGTATTAATGATCCCACTGCTACCAGTGAAGATGAATCGTATCGCCGATTTATCTGCACTTAATAACATCGATGAGAACATAGCTATTATTTATTTCGGTTTTCCTAATTGTAGTGACGTTTGTCCGACAACCTTAGCGACTTTAAACGAAATTTATAATGACTATTTACCACAATCAAGCAAAGAGCCTTTAGCTGTTTTATTTGTTAATTTGATTGCAGACGCAACCATTGAATCCAGTAAAGATTATATCGATCAATTTAACAAAAACTTTAATGTTTTGTCTCTTAGTAAAGAGGAAATTTCTAAAGCCAAAAACATTTTTGGTTTAACCTTTTCTGATGTTCAAGAAGACGGACAACTCTTTCACAAGGGTTATACCTATTTGTTAAAAAGAACAAATAAGGCTTGGCGAATCAAATATGTGTATGTTCAAGGAGATCCAGAGCGTGATCAGGTTTACAGCGATATTTTAGCATTGACGAATCTATACCAATCAGGTTAATTAATGGTTCAAATTTTAATGAGAGTAAGTGTTCTTGGATATTTAGACCATTTAAAAAGATCACTTAGTTTGATTGGTATTAGTTCAGATTAAAAAAACAACCTATTCATCCGTTACCCAATCTTTGAGCATGCCGCAATAGGGTGAATAACAGCTTTGGTGATTTTGCCATACTGATGTTTTAAAATAGGTTGGTTGATATAACCATTAAACTTTCGTGTTTTCCACTGGGGTAATAAGGCAAAATCGGTGGTTAAATTGGCAATTAAACCTGTGGATTTCTGAACTTTCACCTTATTTTTACCATAGATATTGTCATTACCTATATTTGTAGGTGAATTAAATGCAGGTAAATCATTAACAAAGCTTTTCTCGCGACTAGCGGCAACGATACAAATTCTATTTTCAGCGGCGCGAGATAACAAACTATACTCAACCTCGCACGGCTCTTGAATATCAAAAGGCACCAATAACAAGTGAATGTCATTTAAAGCTGCTACTTTGACCATTTCAGGTATGTTAGCGTCATCAGCTGTTAGCATAGCAACGTTAATATTCCCTTGCTCTAAGGGCAATTCAATAATGTTTAACTCATCACCTAGTGCAGTCCACTGATATCTTTGACAAAAATGCAATTGTTGTTGTGTTGCCAATAAACCATGCTCGCTTATTAGCACTGCCTGATGTATTCCCTCAATAACTAAACTAGTGCATAGGTATTGAAAGGGTCTCAGAACTGAGCTGACTTGAACAATTAACTGCTCGCTTAAGCACTCTATTTGGTTAAGTTGTTCAGTATCATTGGTGGTTGTTTTATCTGCGATAAAGAATAATTCAGGTAATTGAATAATATCACTGAGGTTGTTTTCAATGTAATGACAAACATCTTCAATGGCCTGCTCGTTTGACTTGTATGTTGCAAATATCGCAACATTGGCAGTTACTGGGACCTTAGCATTATGACCAAGTGACGGTTCACTCTGAGGGGCTTGCTTTATAGGAGCTGTTAGCTCTTGATAAAGTTCAGGACGCCATTGCTTAATTAACTGGGTGCCATCAGGGCGGAATTTGTTGTTGAGACCTACCCCTCCCAATTCTATATCAGCGAAAATAAAACCTTCTTCATTGTTTGTTATCTTTGCTAAGACCTTACCATCGGGAGAAACTATTTGGCTTTGACCAACGCCAACAGCAGTATCAAGACCTTCTCGAGGAATGTATTCTTGTGATTTTCCTTGCGACTTCCCTTGTGACTTTTCATCTGATACGAGTGAGCCAACTTTATTTGCCGTTGCTAAAAACACATTATTTTCAAACGCACGCGCAGGGTCATGTAAACCACTTTGATCTTTTACGAATGAATTCATTGAATTACACAGTAATTGCGCTCCACTTATGGATAATCTGCGTGATGCCTCAAAGGTAATACCGTCGTTACCTATCAACAGTCCAAGTTTTCCAAAGGGCGTTGTTATCACCTCAGAAAATTTGCTTGCGCTAATGAAAAATTCATTTTCATGCCTGGTTAATGTCTGTTTATCTTCTTGGTGAATGAGCTTTCCAAGCGGTGAAAATAAACATGAGGTCACGCTAATATTTGATTTAGTCGAACCATCTTGCTTATTGTTAGAAAAGTCGCGAGAAAGATCTCGCCGTAAAGTGACACCGAGCACAATGTAACAGTCATGCTTTTTCGCTTGCTCTGCTATACGTTGTAAAAAAGGTCCATTAGCCGATAAGGCATCATTCCATGCCTGATTATGATCTTTGTACCAAGACAGCGTATTACAAAACTGAGTATTGCAGAAGTCCGGAAGAACGATTAGAGATGGATTGCACACTGCCACCTCATTTATCATACGAATGCAGGTTGCTAAATTTTCTTGAGTATTTGAGGAGGTGGCAAACTGTGAAACGGCAACTCGCATGATTTATATTTTCCAGGTAATTAATGATTGTTTGAATTAATCAACGTGAAAGCATTACGCTTTATAGATGAGATTTTACATTAAAAAGCTATCACTGAGTACTACCTAGTTGATACTACGATTTTACAAAATAAAATATAAAACTCAAACACTGTACAAAGTGAAATTCTTTAATTTTCAGCCATGGATACATGAAATGTTACATTCTGCTTTGAAATAAAAAATGGTTATGTGCGATCTTTTAATAATATGTAAAAGTAATAACTAATAAATATAGATGGAAAAACCGGAAAACTTTTGTTTCAACAATAATAAACTTGGCCATTTGATATGGAAAACAAGCTTGCCAATGTTTGGAGCGATCTTAGCGTTATTGCTGTATGACCTTTTTGAATCGAGCTTACTTGCACTTAGTGGCGTCGAAACTCTTACGGCTATTGGTTTTACTTTACCCTTAACCACCGCGATGACAGCAATAGCCATAGGGCTAAGTATTAGAAGCAACAATAAAGTTGTCAAAGCAGACTGTCTGGATAAATCAAATCTTGCTAGTGTCATTACGACTTCACTATTAATGTCAGTGTTAATTATCAGTTTCTTTACATTATTTGCTTACGCTAGCAATCAACAATTATTATCCATGTTGGGTAATGAACATTGGGCAGAAATAAGCTTAACCAGTGAAAAAACAAGTCTAATTAATCAACAAAAAGATTATATGGCAGCTCGCTATATTAGCTGGATATTTTTAGTATTAATTTGGCAAGTAAACGCCATATTCAGGGCCTTAGGTCATGGGGTATTAGCAAGTAATTTAATGTTTAGCTGGTTGATTGTTAAAAGTATCTTAGCTTTGTTATTACTATCACCATCAAGTGACTTTTTCTTGAGTGCTTTGTCTGGATTAGCTTATGTGCATGTTATTAGCGATTTTCTGTTGGCAATAATATCTCTTGTTATTTTAATTAAAAAATTAAAATTAAATTTTCCTAGTTTGGCAGAAATTAAACCACATTTAACGTCGCCAAAAAAAGACGCGGTAATTGTTATATTGCAACAATTAATTACGCCGATTAGTATGGCGCTGTTGACAATTATTGCCGCTAACATTGATTATTCCTACGTTGCTGCTTTCGCCTTTATCTTAAGGATGGAATCACTATGCCTATTAATCCCCATGGTATTAACAACGTCAATGCCTGCAATTATAGGTAGTAATTTTTGGGTAGGTAATAAGCAGCGAGTTAAACACGCCTATTTGATCACTTTTTCAACTATTATTCTGATCCAGTTAATTATCGCGGTAGTGCTATTTTTTTACAGTCCTTTCCTGTCAACAATTTTGTGTTCACAAGATAACGTAGCCAATTACATCAGTCGATATTTCATTTGGGTATCATGGGGTTACCTTTCAATTGGCTGTATCATGGTTTATCAGTCGTGCCTAAATGCTAAAGGAAAAACCATGCAGGCTCTAATTGTAGGCATATTCCACAGAATAGTGTTCTTGTTGTTATTTGCCTATATAGGCTCGGTATACGCCTTACAAGAGGACTTTTATCAAGGAATGCTGTTTGGGCATGTGATCAATGCAGCCATTACCATCAATGATCATTTTTACCAAGGTATATTGAGTGGACATATTGCCAGTGGTGTATTGATATTAATATTCCTGTATAGAAATAAAACGTTAAATTCATCACCTATTCACCTAACAAATACCTTAAATCAAGTCGATATTCTAAATTTTACTAACAAACCAACATAACAATAAACTTCAATAAGAGAGAAAGTATAATGATTAAAAAAACACTATCCACATCTATCGTAACACTAGGATTAGCAAGCCTATTAGCTGCTTCGTTCGTACAAGCTAATACGTTAAGCGATAAACAATTTTTGTCTGCAATGCAGTCAAGTGATCGCGCCGAAGCTGATAAAGCGAGAGATGAAAATAGAAAACCCGATAAAGTTATGCAGTTTTTTGGTATAGAGCCTGGCATGACAGTACTTGAAATACTAGCAAGCGGCGGATATTACACCGAAGTATTGTCTCACCGTGTAGGAGATACGGGGAAAGTTTACGCACAAAACAATAAATTCATATTAGAAGTAATGAACGGCCGTTTTGCTAAAGAGTTTGCAGCCCGCACAGCAAATAATCGTTTAAATAACGTTATACACTACCAAAATGAATTTAATGATATTGGCCTTAAAAAGCAAATTGATGTTGTTACTATTGTATTGAACTATCACGATTTTTATTCGAATATTTCAAAAGATATACGCATAAAGATTTTAAAAGACTTAAAAGCTACATTAAAACCCGGTGGTGTTTTAGGAGTAATTGATATGGAATCGGGAACAAAAATACATAATAAAGATCTTCATCGCATTCATCATCAAAATGTACGCGATGAATTTAAAGAAGCTGGATTTGTATTAGAAGCAGAGGCTGATTTTCTTAAAAATGCTAATGACGATTACAGTAAAATGGTATTTGATTCATCGGTAAGAGGGAAAACTGACCGTTTTGTTTTCAGATTTAAAGCCTAAAAAGTGATTTTATACTCCCCCATTCCTATTGGTGGGGGATTATAACTTATGCCGTATTCTTGGAAAAAGGCGTTTTTCAAGGCCGCAGTTGTTATTCTACAAACCTACTTGCGATATTAAAGCGCCAGAATGCTACGAGTATAGACACTGCTTTTATTATGCTGTGTTCTCGAGATGTAGGACTCGCATTAATCGCACCAGAAGGTGAAAAGTGTGTCTAAATGAGTTAATAATATAGGCGATTATTCATTCGCTATATATTTTACGTCCGAACAGGCTAAAACATGCTCAGTTTTGTTTCAAGATTCAGTTATCTTGAATATAAAAAACACCCTATATCAAATATACTTTTAGTTGCCTTTATAATATTAAAAAAGTTTATTCAAAATGTTGCAATATGTGTACAAGTGTTAATGGTGCAACAACTAAATCAAAAAAATAGTAATTCATCTTAATATTAGCTCAGCTGAACGAATTCAACTTGTTCTAAATCTACTCAGTGCTAAGTTATTTGTTCCCTAAATATGGAGCTTTATCATGAAATTACTACCAATAGTATGCAGCCTAGTTGCCTTATCGTTAACCACTGTGCATCAGGCTAACGCATCAAATTTCACTCAAGAAAATGTTCAAAAATCTCAAAAAATAATCAATCAAACTATCGGAGCTTATGGCGGAGCTGATAAAATATCGGCTTTTAATTCTGTTATTGTTGATTACGAAGTCACAAATATAAATGCTGGGCAAAGCCGCAAAACTACTCCTCCGTGGGATACTAGTAAAGGGGAACGATTAGATGCATTTGATTTTAGTGAACATATCGCTGTCACTCGGTTTAAAGGTAGCGGTGCTGGTAATCGGTTTGCTGCTTTAAATGTTACAGCAGGTGAAAATAGCGCAAACTATAATGATATTTTAAAAACTCGTTCTAAGGTCGAAGAGCCCAATTTTGATGCCGCAGCAGGTCCTGGCATACGAACTAATGCAACATTCTTGTTAAAGCGATTAAACCAGTATGCCAGCAGTGCGCGTTATTTAGGTGAAATAAAACTAAATGACAGACCACACGATTTACTCAGTTTTACTATGCCAGCAGGACCTGCGATTACACTTTATATTGATCATAAAACTCACCTTATTAATAAGAGTGAACGAGTGTCTGGCCCATTTTTAGTTGAGTACTATTTCAAAAATTACAAACGTGTTGATGGAATTCTTTTTCCTTTTGAAAATTCTTACACCGTTGACGGCCTACCCTCACAAACATTTACAGTAAAATCCTATAAAATAAATGAAAATATAACTTCATTTACTGAACCTCCAAAAGGTTATATGGATATTGCTGCAACGCCTGCTGCAAGTATGAAAACAAATGATATGGGAGACGGTGTTTATTGGGTCACACAAAATAATCAGAATAGTTTATTCGTTGAGTTTGACGATCATGTAGTGATGATTGGCGGGCTACCGGGTGTCTCTCAAAGAATTGAAGAAGTTAAAAAGACGCTGCCAAATAAACCAGTAAAATACACTGTTATGACCCATCACCATAGCGATCACATTGGTGGTAGTCAGGAAGTCCAAGATGCAGGTATAGAATTTGTTTCTGTTAAAGCGCACGAGAAAGTGATCCGTGAAGCTTTAGCAGAAAAAGACCAAAAAACTGCTAAGTTTGAATTTGTTGAAAACAAGAAAGTTTTTAAAGATAACAATCAAACTTTGGAGATTTATGACATAGGACCTACTGAACATACAGAGCATTTATTATTGGCATATTTACCCAAGCAAGGGATTATATTTGAGGCTGATCACTTTGGCGCTCCAGCGGCAGGTCCCATGCCTCCTCGTACTCCTAATATAGAAGCTTTGGTAACATCAATAAAAAAACGAGGACTAAAAGTTAAGTATATCGCTTCAGCTCACTCCAACAAAGTGGCAACTTTTGAACAATTAATGGAATCATATAATAAGACGCTTTAGTGTTATTTTGCAGTCTTAATGAAAAATAAAATAGGACGATTTCGCTTAATACCGAATAGTTAAAAAACATTTAGCGATCTATTGCTGATGTAAATATATAGGCTTCTAAAATTATTCAGAAGCCTATTCTCTTGCAACTAACTACCACCTTTCTCTACCCAATAGCTATGCTTGACTTTATTAAGTAATGTACTGAAACAAGTGATTTAGCCATCGAACATTTGATAATGCTTTTGAATATACTTCAAGGCTAACTTTTACCACATTGCTGTCTATTCATAGATATTAAAAAGCCCCCTCAAAAGGACGGCTTAGTATCAGGAGCGGAAGTCATACACACTTCAATTTCAAGACATCAAACGTTTAGCGGCAGACAAATAGCCGAGCGTTAAACTGCTATTTATCGTTTCACTTATTTAGGCCTATATTGTTCATAATGAACTTATCAATGGCTTTTAAAGCTTCCATGCGGTTAATACCATTACTTAAATAATGGTCGCCTTTGTTCAATTCTATTAATTTTACTTGCTTACCTACATCTTTTAATTCTTCATACATATTTTCAGACTGACTAAATGGAACAACTTCGTCGTATTCACCATGGATTAGTAATATCGGAATTTGAACATTTTTGACATGCGTTATCGGTGATATATTTTCTAAATGTTCTTCGGCTATTGTTCCATTTATAATACTTTCTTGCCAATAAGAAACTACCCAATGATCTGAACCATATTCGCTCTTCTCATCTTCTAACATTTGCTTAACATCGGCAACACCATTAATCGAAACCGCACATTGATACAGGTTAGGTGAAAAAGTAGCTCCAGCCAGTGCTGCATATCCACCATAACTAAACCCTACAATGCATACCTTATTGGCATCAACATATTCAGACTTAATTAAGGTTCTCACAGCATCTGTTAAGTCGTGTTGCATCTTGCGACCCCATTCTCCTCGACCTTTTAAAATAAAATCAGCGCCAAATCCGTCTGAACCTCGAAATTGCGGCTGAATAACTAAAAAACCTCGACTTGCAAAGTACTGAGCTATCCAGTTAAAATTTATTTTATCGTATGATTCTGGGCCGCCGTGGGGTAATAAAATAGCAGGTAAAGACTTTAACTCTGTGTTTGGTAATGTTAATAATAGAGGGATCTTTAGCCCGTCTCTAGCATTGAATTCAGTTTCATATATTTGGTGAACTTGCGTGGGTGCAATTTTTGATCTTTGACTGCCTACCGAGGAAAACTTTCCATTTGCGTAAATGAAGTAGTCTCCCTTTGCATGCTCACCCTCGATTAGAAAAATAATTTTTTTCCAATCAGGAGTATGATCTACTAACTTTAAGCTGTTATTCGGCATGGATTGAATAAGTGATTCGACTATGTCATGAGTTTTTTTATTAAAAAGTTCATAACTTGGCTTAAAGCCTGAGTATCTTACACCATAAACAACACGGTTAATGTCGGTTAAGACTGATTCAACGCTTTTGTTCGGCTGAGTGAAAATAGGCTCACTTATTTTACCGTCTTTTAACTGCATGGTGTAATAGGAAAAATAGTCAGAATTTTTGGGGTTATCTAGCATAATTAAATGATTAAAATCAGGTGTTACTCCCACAAACGCCTTAGTGGGATAAGCAGTTTTTTCACTGAAAATTTCATGCCACTTTCCATTTAGTTGAGCTTCTACTCGATGTAAGTTTTCTTCATTATCATATAGTTCTCTAGCTAATACTTGATCTTTGTCGTTCACAAAATAATCAGTTACCTCTTTAGTACCTCGCTTGAATTTTTTAACTTTTCTTTTATCTAATGATGCCCTCATTAAGCTGAAAGAAGTTTTATTTATCCATGCTGGCATATAGACTTCTTTCCCATCAGATGAAAGCCCTACTATGTTGCCTAATTGTGTCTGGCCATCATGTATACCAAAACCTAAAGTTAACAATTTAACCAGTTTTCTTTTTTTGAGGTTATAAGAATATGCCGAACTGACCTCATGGCGACCACGATAACCCCATAACCTAGTATTTCTTTTAACTACAAGAATTAATCTTTTTTCATCAATAAAGTACACGTCATTAGGCTTGATATTTGAAAGGTCAATTGCTCCAAGTAGCTTATTATCAGCAAGATTATATACCACCATATAATCTTTACCTTCCTCAGTTTGACGGTACGCTATTTTTTCTCCACTTGGCGATATCACCATCATACTAGCTTCCGGCAAGGCCCCATAAACCTCAAGAGGTAGAAGTTCATTTGCCGAAGAAAATCCAGAAAAGGGCAATATAACAATTAACAAAATAAAGTGGCAGATATACATAACATTCCTTGTTGAAAAAAGAGGTAAAAGATACTTGGTGGTTCGAGTTCTATTCAGATGTAATCTTAAGACTTACTAAAAATGACACTAACATATACTGTTAAATATTTCTCTTCCGCTACTCGTTCTTAAGGAGACATTAATATTTTCAATCCATTACGTCAACAATGCGCACCAAGAAGTCATGCGAGCCACGAACTATAAATATAATCTATACTTATTTACATCCAAAATAATATTACATAGCATTACAACTAAGTTGGTCTTAATATTGTTGATGATTTTATGACAAAT
>Ga0209184_1000178_pt1 | contig 82860 bp, 76 predicted proteins | sample EN8Hudsemesocosm_2_FD_184627 | JGI IMG/M metagenome (GOLD analysis project Ga0209184, IMG submission 184627) | Methane-oxidizing microbial communities from mesocosms in the Hudson Canyon - EN8C Hudson Canyon (SPAdes) (version 2) | ecosystem: Environmental > Aquatic > Marine > Cold seeps | place... | reverse complement strand
GCATCAGATGAAACAAATAATTTCGACGGTTATCAAGCTGGTATTCGTGGGTTGCTCTTCTTTCAAAGAACCTATCCGACCTTACTTTTTACGTCGTGGTGTCTGTCTTCAGTCTATGCTCGTGGACCAATGCGGTGTTCTGCATTGCCTACCTAACGCCGTCGGTGATTACACCACACCCGTTGCTTGACCCAATGCGCTCGCACTAAACTCATTACGCTGGTACCCGTGATAAACGTGTTTTAGGATCGACTCTGGGTAAAACGACTTCTCGTGAGATCGACCAGATAAACGCAATCATTTCTCTTGCGATCGCGGTGATGACAACATTGCGCGGCTTGCCGCGCATCATGAGTCGCTGATAGCGACGACACAGTCTTAACTGTGCTTCCCAGGCCTTATCAATAATTGCTTTGGGTAGACCTTCCTGTCGAACCTGCATTTCTTTTGAAGCTTTTGCTGTATGACGATAACTGTGTGCGCCTTCGATTAAGAGCCATCTCGCTCGCCCGTTGCCAGATTTTGTAATAGCTCCGAGCCTTCGTGTATTTCCGCTTGAGTGTTCACTAGGTGTTAACCCTATGTACTTCATAAGATTTCTGGGGGGATCAAACCGGCTTAAATCACCCAGCTCAGCAATCATTCCTGTCGCGATTAATAAGCGTACGCCGCGCATAGCTTGTATTGCTTTCACCACAGGATAGTAACGCTTGATGTGTCAGTTCATTGTCGAGCTGTTTTAATCGATTCATACGCTCACTAATGGTTTGAATCATTTCTTGTAAAATAATTTGCTGGCAAGGGTGGGGTAGTACGATTTCTGTCAGCCAACGTAAATGTTTAAGTGATCATGAGTCGGAACCGGTATAACGAATATTGTTTCTAAGAAACATGGATTTGAGCTGATGCTTAGTATCATTCAAATCACGCATAACGACTTCACGTGCACGAGATAAATCACGAACAGCTTCGTCCTCGGGCTCAGGCACGTAAATCGGATCAAGGTCATTATTCTTTAATAAACGCGCGAGGTTTTGAGCAACACGTTTATCTGTTTTAACCCGATCACCAGGTTTCTTTGGAATGAGAGAAGGCGCAACAAGGTAACAAAAATGTCCTAGGCTCGTGAGTAAGCGATAAATCCAGTAGCCACAAGGCCCCGCTTAATAAACGAAATGAAGGGTGGCATGCGGGTATTTAGATTGCAGCTGCCGAGCAAGTTTAACAAAGCCTGTCTTGGTTGTTTGAATACGCCCAAGGTCATTGATTTCAGCTGTGCGATTGACAGGGGTGTAAGCGACTTTAGTTTGTTCTTTGTGAGTATCTAAACCGATGAATAATATGTTATCGTTTTTCATGGTGCTGGCCTCCAATTTTATAGCGTAACAACTATATTATGGCTCTGGCTGAGCTTTTCGGCTAACCCACGAAATTAGAGGTCAGCACTCTAGTGGGGAGTCATTATGTCTAGGTAAGAGGGAAATATGTATCCACCAGAACATCACATAGAAGAAGAGCTTGAAAAAGTGTATCGAGTCATTGAGACTTTTAGCTTCGCCACTGTAATTTCAAGAACTGAAGGTGATTTAATTGTTACCCAAATCCCATTAATTCTTGACCGCGAAAAAGGTAAAAATGGCACGCTAATTGGGCATATTGATAAAAATAATCCTCATGCTAATTATTTAAATAATAAGAATATATCTGTTGTTTTTCATGGGCCAAATACATATATTTCACCAACAGTATATGAATCTGCGCAGCTTCCAACTTGGAATTCAATTTCAGTTCATATTAAAGGTACGGTTAATGTAACTGAATCTGTAGGGGATGTGCGTGAATCTATTATTAAGATGACCACACTTTTGGAAGAGGGTGAAAACCCTTATGTCCTTGAGAAAAATAATGAAAAAATGAAAAGTTGGCTTAACCATATAGTGGGTTTTAATATTGAAATTAATGAGATTGTTGGTCGGTTCAAATTATCTCAAGATAAGAACCCAAAAGACACAGAACTAGCTAAGCAGCACCTTATTTTGAAAAACAGAATAGGGTACGAGGATGTCATCAACTTTGTCATCTAAGCATCTAACAAGCGCAGCCATGATCACCCACAAAAGGGCCTGCGGGCTGGATCGTCGTTACGCTCCGGCCCATTATGTAAGTGTTAGTTTTTTAACGGTGCTAATTTGAAAAAATGGCCATCCAAACCAAGGATTATATTGCTGAACTTGCTTTCGTGGGAATTCTCACAGTATTCTTAGTAATTAATACTGTTTACCAAATCATTTCAACGCCAAGTGAGTAAGAATTAATTCAGTTAAGTGGTAAGCCATGCGATGTTAATATCCGTGGCAGCGGCATAGACTTCGGTTTACTGTAATTTGGCGCTACAAACTGCGAAGACGAAATTACTTTTCAAGATGATAATGCTGAATTGGCCGCTGAAGTTCTTAATAATGCAACTGTTGTTAACGTTCACGCCCGCAGCAGTCTTTTGTTTGAACAAGTAAAGGCTTGGAAAGTTGTTGCTGATAACGAAGCTCTACTCGAATATCAAGTGGGCTTGCGTTCGCACGAGAGCATGACAATATTTTCATTAACTGGCGCCGCATTTGGTTTTCTACTTACCGTTTTGAGTTCTATAAAGGTGTATGTTTCAATAAAAAAGACAAGGGAAATGCAATGAACTCACTAAAACTTTGTATTCTATTCAACCAAAAACTAACCAGCAATCTTGCGGAATTCGCACTGCCCCCGATTTAGTGGACACCTCTTTATACCAAAAGGAATTGAAATGGCAAAAAATATTCATCCAAGAAAGACCTGGAAATATCCAGCAGATTTTAAAGTCAAAGCTGTATATAAAATCAATTTAGTATTAATAACATTAGTTTTAATTGCTTGTGGTTCTTCAGGTAATGATGAAAGTGATAACAATACTAAACTAGTAGGCAGTTGGGTTTTAACTCACTCTAATGAGTGTCAGGAGACTACTACCTATCTAGCTAATGGAACTTGGACAAATATTGCATTAGATGAGGTCCAAACTGGTTCATATGTATTTACCGATATTGAAGCGAGTGATAGGTATCGTTTAGCTATAACTATCGAGGCAGATAATGGGTTGCCTGATTGTGACGGAGACTCAGAATTAGATACAGGTCTATCTTTAAATATTTTTGCGGGCTTTCCATCAGAATTATCAATGGAACTTTACACTTCTGTGGATGACGTATCACCTTTTTATACGTTTAATAAGCAACCATGAGCCTAACCATAGCACCAACGGATTCCATAATTTGTCGCGGTTTTGCAAAGAATTGCAAAAATCACCAAATTACTTTGCGCGTTGAGCTGGGTGTTAAGTGTCAAATATGCATCGGAGAATAAATGAATATTGACGTAATAATTGCAGATTATTCAAGTGAAAAACATGGAAATGATGTTGTTCACTTATTAGATTCTTATGCCAAAGACACAATGGGAGGAGGGCAGTCATTACCTCTGTATGTAAAAGAAAATCTTGTGGCTGAATTGGCAAAACTGTCTTATGCGTTTAGTTTAATTTGTTATGTTGGCTCTGAACCGGCAGGACTAATCAATTGCTTCGATGGGTTTTCATCTTTTTCATGCAAGCCCCTGATAAATATTCATGATGTTATTGTTTTAAATAAATTTCGGGGCCTTGGTATTAGCCAACTTTTGTTAAACGAAGTTGAAAATATCGCTAAACAAAAAGGGTGCTGTAAAATAACTCTTGAAGTTTTAGAAGGTAACAAAACAGCTAAAAAAGCATATTTAAAGTATGGTTTTGCAGGCTATGAACTTGACCCTGAAATGGGTAAGGCATTATTCTGGCAAAAGTCCGTTGAAAGCACTTGACTAAGCGCTCAAATGGACAAAAGGTGCTAGCAGTTAAGCTAGGCGTTGTGCGTAAATAAGGCATGGATATATAAATGAGTAATATTCCTTTTCAAACAATCGATTGGAAGAAAATTCCACGAACAGAGCACGTCGGTACAACAGGCACAGCATATTGGCGAACAATGCAGTTTGATGGTCTACGTGTAAGGTACGTAGAGTATTCTGAAAATTACATGGCTGATCATTGGTGTGAAAAAGGACACATTGTTTATTGCCTAGAAGGCGAAGTTATAAACGAGTTGAAAGATGGCTCCCAATCTATTTTGAAAGAAGGTATGTCTTATATTGTGTCAGACGATCTTAGTTCTCATCGTTCGATTACAAAAAATGGAGTTCATCTATTAATTATTGATGGTGAATTTTTAAAATTAAAAACATAACAAAACAATAAAATATCGCCAGAGAAGCTGGCTGGACCTCACTGTGTTCGGCCTTTATTGCTGTGTTGGTATGACTCCCCGCGTCAAGTTAAACATACAAATTAATACCGAGCCTGCATTTTTTTGATACCTTAGCGGCATGACGATAACTATGTGCCCCCTTCGATTAAGAGCCTGCTTGCACTCCCATTACCGCACTTGGTCGTCCTCCCAAGCTTTCGTTTATCTCCGCTAGAATATTCTGAAGGGGGTAAACCCGCATACTTCATTAATTTTCTGGGTGTATTCAAACGACTTAAATCACCCCGTTCTGAAATCATTCCCGTTGCGATTAATAAGCGAATGCCACGCATGGCTTGTATCGCTTTCACCACCGGGTAGTAGCGCCATAACTTCAAGGTTCATTGTATAGCAGTTTTAATCGAGCAATACGCTCGCTAATGGTTTGAAGCATCTCTTGTAGAACCTTTGTTGGCAAGGGTGGGGTAATACGATTTCAGTGACCCGCTATCTGATCCGTTATAACGATTATTTTTTCTGAGAAACTTAGATTTGAGCTGATGTTTCGTATCATTGAAATCATGTACGGCTTCATTTTTTGATTGAAGTACATAAATAGTTAAGGTTATTGCTCTTTTGTAAACGCGCCACAAGGTAACAAAAATGGTCTAGGTTCGTGAATAATCGATAAATCCAATAACCACAAAGCCCAGCGTCATAAACGAGGTGAAGGGTGGCTAGCGGGTATTTAGATTGACGTTGTCGTGCCAGTTTTACAGAGCCTGTTTTGGTTGTTTGAATACGACCTCGGTCGTTGATTTCAACCGTACGATGGCCAAGGGTGTCAGCGACTTGAGTTTGTTCTTTGTGAGTATCTAAACCGATGAAAAATATGTTATCGTTTTTCATGGTGCTGGCCTCCTATTTTATAGCGTAACAACTATAGTATGGCTCTGGCTGAGCTTTCGGCTAACCCACGAAATTTGAGTGTCAGCACTCTAGTGGGGAGTCATGATGTCTATATTTTTTTGAGTTTATTATGGCTGTTGTAATCCAAGAAGAGAAAACTGGTTGCGGTATCGCTTCGGTAGCAAATATCGTTGGGTTTTCTTATTCTGACGTTAAAGAGAAGGCTAACTCAATTGGCATATTCGCTGATGATGAAACGCTCTATTCTGATACAGGGTATGTTCGTACTTTACTTCATCAATTTGGGGTAAAGGCTTCAAGCATTGAAGTGCCATTTGAAAAGTGGGATAAGTTGCCTGATTTGGCTTTGATATCAATAAAACATCACAAAGAAAATGGTCGCTCATTCTGGCATTGGGCGGTATTTAAACGAGATGCCGACGGCTCAAAGGTCTTAGATTCGGCTACGTATTTAGATGGAAATAAAAGAACAGATTTTCATGCAATGGAACCTAAATGGTTTATCGAAGTAACAATAATATAAGTACATCAATGGTCGTCAGCAAGCTGGACCTGCGCTGCTACGCAGTTCGGTCCAATATGTCTATGCACTAAAAGGAATTATCGTAATATGGGTCAACAATTTTCCAAGCTATCTGAAAAGCATATTAATTTTATTTCCAAACAAAAAATATATTTTGTTGGCACCGCCACGGATGAAAGCACAGTCAATATTTCACCTAAGGGTATGGATTCTTTCAAAGTCTTAGACAGCAACACAATAGCTTGGCTGAATGTAACTGGTAGCGGTAACGAAACAGCCGCTCACGTCCAGACACACCCAAGAATGACTATCATGTTCACGGCCTTTGAAGGCAATCCAATGATCTTACGCTTATATGGCGATGCCACCGCCATACATCACAATGATCAAGAGTGGGTTAATCTATATAACCTGTTCCCACCACTACATGGAGCAAGACAAATATTCAAATTATCCATAGATATGGTTCAAACATCATGCGGCATGTCAGTGCCGTTTTTTGATTATACAGCCGATCGAGAACAGCTTAATGCTTGGGCGATTAAAAAAGGTAACGATGGTATCAAAGATTATTGGCAACAAAAAAATCAAGTAAGCTTAGACGGCATAGCGACGAATATAGTTGAGAAAAATACCTAATCTATACATCAAAGATCAGCCGCAAAAACACGCAGCTTGGCGTTCCTTATGCTACGCTTCAGGCAGCACGCTAGTGGGAAGTTATTATGCTTATATATAAATTATGAAACTACCAGAAAAGAACCGGAAGTGGCTTAAAGAAGTGAAGCTGGCATACTCTAAAGCAGAGAAATTAGCTGAGCGTGATGGCTTGCACCTGAATGAAATTTATCGATTGGCCCCAAAATATGTAGCAAAAAATCGTGACATTAGATCTGCAGAAGCAATCGCTAGTATGGTTGCATTTGCGGAGGCGGATGTGGCTGACAGTAAAGAGATTGAACCAGGCTCAGAGAATAATTACCTATTCCATTTTGTATCGGCCTATATTCATGGTCATCATGTCATTGGCCTAATGGCAGAGATGGATTGTGATCGTGTATTAGAGTATGTAAATGACGAATGGAATCTATTCCCAAATGCATAATATGGCCAGCCAACACCCTCAACAAAGAAACATTGGGAGGACTTAAGGAACGCGGAATAAATTCGCGGTAGGCACTAATAAGTCAGAAGAAGATTTGAGGTATGATTTAAAGAAATATATAGACTACTTCTAGAATCATTAGCGGTTACACTCAGGCATTAGCTACCCAAAAATGAGTTGATTAAGGCATTCAGTTTATGGATTTTGATATTTACAATAGCTGATACAAGGCGCAGAGAAACTGACTGTAAAGGGGGATGTGAGCATTGGAGGCACAATTTAAATACGTTATAACTAACAGCTGCAATCAGACTCCGAATACTGTTATTTTTTTGTGCAAAAATTCGTACAAAAATCGTCAGCTTGCCACGCAGTGGGGCTAGGTGTTATGCAAAAAAATATGAACATAGTTGAACAATTGACGGAACAACAAATCGTCCAATTACATGAGCTCTATTCTCATGAATGGTGGAGCAATTCCAGAACACTGGCGCAAACTAAACGTTGTGTTGCTGGCTCCCAAATTATAATTGGAATAACTGAAATGTCGGGTAACCTCATCGGGTTTACTAGGGTGCTCACTGACTACACTTTTAAGGCATTAATGTTTGATGTAATCATTCATCAAGATTACAGAAATGAAAATCTTGGTAGTAAGCTAATTAACTTGGTCAAGATTCATCCGGAGCTGAAAAATGTAGTGCACTTCGAGCTCTATTGTTTGCCAGAGTTATTTGAATTTTATAAAAAACATGGTTTTACTAATGATGTTGGCGGAATGCAGTTGATGAGGTATATAAATACATAACAAGTTTATCAAACATAGTGCCGGCCATAAAAAGAACAGGCCTACACTGGACGCGCAAAAAGATGCGCTTTTTTTATAAAAGCATTGGTGAAATCAGATAGACAGCTGTGTCGTAGCGGGTTACGCTTATTTTATGGGTCTATCGTTTAAATATAAAGGTCTTGAGAAATTCTTCAATAAGGAGAGTGCCTCTGGTATTCAAGTAACGCCTCTCGTTGCGGCGTAAAACATATAACCAAGCGCATCAACGGCGTTAGGTTTAAGGGTGATTATGGTACGTCGAATAATATTTTGTATGATTGTTTTACTTTCAACAGGCTGTGCTTATCTAACGAAAGATACTTTTGATGTTAATACAGCAGATTTTTCAAAAGCTAAAAACAAAGATCTTTGTGGTGTATATGGATACCGTAAATATCGTTCACAAGAAGCGCGAAAGGAGCTTATATCTCGTAAGGTTTTTACCAAAGCCGATTGGGAGAGTATTGACCAAAGAGTAGTAACAAGCGGCATGTCTGAGTGCTCAGTTAGAGCAGCATTTGCACTTGATTTTAGGAAGATTATTTCGACCTCCTTCAGAGATGGTAGTAAAGGAAAAAGTTTTATATATATCTGCATTGATGAGCGAGTTCCGTTCTGTCCATATACCCAAGTTGATATCAAGAATGGCATCGTAGTTAATGTATATGAACGGGAAGAAATATAATTAACTAGGATAGGTCGCGTGCAAAAAAGACAGTGGGCGACCTTTGATTGTTACGCAGCTCAGCTCTTTATTACAAGCGTTATGTTTCTGAGGTATAGATGGATCTAAATCAAGTAACAGTGCAGTCAATAAATATTTTTGAATCAATAAAGTTTTATAAAAAGCTTGGATTGATTCTAATAGTCGAAGATAAACATTATGCTAAATTTGAGTTTCCTAAAGGGAATTCTACTCTGTCTGTTCACTTCACAACTAACGAAAAATTATCTAATAGGGTAATCTATTTTGAAGTAAATGATGTCGTAAAAGTAGTTGCCAATCTGAAAACCAAGGGGGCTAAGTTATACTCAAAACCCAGTAGAAGAGCCGTGGCTATGGTATGAGTCTCGGCTAAGAGATCCATCAGAGAATGAAATCTGTATTTATGCCGCAGGCGATGACAGAAAAAATCCACCTTGGCGAGTAGGGTGAACATCACAAATAAGTCATGGTTTCGCAGTTTGGCCATCTGTCACGTAGCTTGGGCCCCTTCCGCTTTAACGGAATGTATCTCAAATACGCACCAAACGAATTTCTAATAGGGTCAACTTGGGGTAAAATGAACAATTATTTTAATTGATGATATACATGACTATTAATATTAAAGATGTATCCGAAACTGAAGTCACTTGTTCAAGTTGTCAGGCTTGCTGCTGCCGTTTAGAGGTCATGATTATTAGCGACACAGGTGTTCCCAAAGAGCATATTGCTCTGGATGAATGGGGTGCTGAAACAATGTTGCGTTTAGATGATGGCTGGTGTTCAGCTTTAAATCGTGAGAACTTCATGTGTTCGATTTATGAAAAACGACCTTGGGTTTGTCGAGAATTTGAAATGGGTTCATATGAATGCCATATCGAAAGAGCAGTGTAAGTGGTCGCTCATACTTCTATCCAGAAGAGCGATTTTCTCAATAAGCATTCTTCAAATTCTCAATTCAGTCACGATATTTGGAGTGAATTCATGAAATCTAATGCACTTTGAAGTTGTTCTCGGAGAAGATTGTAAAACGCTCCCAGTAAACTTCAGACATACCCGCGATCACTCAAATGGCCTTACAGAAGGTGACGTGTACAGAGCAGAATGAAATATAATATAGGCAGTACTGCCAACAAAAGATCATCCACAAGAAAATGCTTGGTGGCTTGAGCGTCGGTATAACAAAGAGAGGTATCCTTTATGACTTTTGATTTTTTGATCATCGCTGGCTCATTTAGCTTACTAGCGGCAGCTTTACATGTCGGGGTCGTCATTGGAGGCCCAAGCTGGTATCGTTTTTTCGGAGCAGGGGAAACAATAGCCGTGATGGCTGAAAAGGGTTCGTTCAAACCTACGGTAATAACATTGGCTATTGCTATAATTTTATTTATTTGGGGGGCTTATGCGTGGTCTGGTGCTGGATTTTTACCTAGTATGCCTTTTATAAAGTTAGTGTTATCAACAATTACGGCTATCTATTTAATTCGTGGGGTTGTCGGTTTAGTTGCACCTTTCGCATCTAATCATCCTCAAATACAGCAAAACAGTATAACCTTTTGGATGTTGAGTTCAGCTGTTTGTTTTGTTATTGGTTTATTTCACTTACTAGGCATCATTGAAATATGGCCAACTTTATAAAAATATATGAGAGAGTTTAATATGTGCCTACGATCAAGGGATATTCGTTTCTCATATTGCTTATTCGGAACAGTTTTAAGGTGCAGAAAATAAGATTTAAAGTTTTGTTTAGGTTCAAGCGAAGAGTAAACATGCATCTTTAACCTATAGACGGGTCAACATAAAAAAATTATAGTTTAATTTTTAATACTGAAATAAATGCATAGTCTGGCTGGTGTAGCGGAATTGTGCCCTACAATGGAATTCTAATAAAGGATGTACTATGGAAAGTAAGTTAATTTTTTTTCCTGTAATTGCTCAAATTATTCTTACATTTATTGTGTATACACTACTACCCATAGCGAAGAGTCGTGTACTGAAAACCATTGATGTTAACCTGGCTCGACGGGCGCTTCATAACGATGCATGGCCAGATAGTGTTTTAAAAATATCAAATAATGTTCAAAATCAATTTGAATCCCCCGTTTTATTTTATTCGCTTTGCTTTATGTTATGGGCTTTAAATATAGTGAGTGTTTTTGCCTTAGTACTTGCTTGGAGTTATGTACTTTTACGTGTTGTTCACGTAATTGTTCATACCGGTTCAAATGAAATACCTATCCGTAAAAAAGTTTTTATGGCTTCAACTGTTTTATTAATGCTACTTTGTGGCTGTGTTGTGAATGGATTAATCACGGTAAATTAAAGTGCTTGCCATACAACACGACCAATCATTCAACTTGAGTTGAACGCGCGTTATACGTGCCCTAAAGGACGATAAACATTGAATAAAATCATTGGTGTATTCTTCTTAATAACGTGTTTTGCTACATCTGCTGTATCCAATAGTATCATGGGCGCAGGCGCATGGTTCTGGGGAATAATTGTCGTCGGATGTTTGGTTGCCATCAGTCAGTTTTATCCAAGGCTTAGGCCGGTTGGCTCAGGTTTAGCATTGCTTCTTGGTATTATATCAATCTGTGCAATTTTGCTTGGTATGCTAGCGGCGACGATAGGTGGTTCATTTAAAATGGATGATAGCTTCGCTCTTTTAATGTTTTTGTTTTTTAATATTGCGGTGTTAGGGTTTATCTTGGCGAGCCTATATAAAAAGTCTATTCAGATTAGTGATGATAGCAACTCATAACATTTCGTATAGTTATCTCTAAGCTGACCGTTATACAGTACCTCGTACCAATGGGGGGGAAAGTGGAGTGCTTTCGGGCAGTGATGTTTATTCCAGTCAAGGCTTTAGCAAAGATACCCTGAACATCGTCAGCCATTTTTTTTGACTAGAAGGGGGGGGAGCTTCTGGCGTCACGTTATATGCCATCGATGAACACCAATAAAAACCAGGAATGTTCTATGAATCAGCAAGTTGTAACGTTTTTTCTTATTATTTTTGTCATGTGCACCATCGCAATGGGGGTGGCAGATGAATTTATTAAAAATGAGATTACTCCGTATGGCATCGTTTCGTTTGAGTTCATTTCTAGTTTGTCTAGTGTTAATCGTGTCATGCAAATATGGGGCGAAAATGGTCGGGCTGCCGTCGGTTTCAGTCTAGGTATTGATTATCTATTTATTCTGGCTTATTCGGTGCTTACCATTTTTTTTCTGAGAAATACTTCAAGCAAGGTGTCTGTATTTAGCCCCACACTTCATAAGCTATTTTCTGTTTTGATCTATGTTTTTCCCGTCGCCGCTTTGTGCGATGCGATTGAAAACTTTGGCTTGCTAAAGTTATTGTTTGGCTCTCAGCATGAAGTTTGGGTTCTAGTGGCTTATTATTGTGCGGTAGTAAAATTTTCAATTGTAGCAATTAGCGGTATTAGTCTTTTGTATGGCCAATCTTATGCTTTTATTAAGCGATAAACAGCCAGCAAGATACTTGGGCAATTACTAATTAGAACAAACGATCTAAATTTTGTATCTGTTTATAGAGGATTAAGAAATGCCTGAAAAAACCATTAAACTGACGGGTTTGAACGCCATTATTGCCTGTGTAATTTTGCTAAGTGTACTGGTAATGAGAGTAACTTCCATTGGCCAAAATGCTGATGAAGCGCTATTGAGCGCATTGAAAGTTCAATTGGTATCAGAATTCTACCCCAACCAGGTTGCAAGGCTTAAGGCTGCTTTAAATCAAACCGATTTGTCTGATATTGAGGAAGAAACAAGTTCTATTATAAAAGCAAAGATAGAGATCTCAGCGGTCACAACAAGTTATCCAGTGATGGATTTTTCTTTTCCCAAAAATGTGATTGTAAAAGTAACATATAATTTAGATGATGGTGCCGGCGATAAAATAATATTTTATCGTTTTAAAGAAGTTATTCTTGGTAGTAAATGGTTATACCAATCTGAATCGAATGTTTTAAGTTTTTATCTTAATTTTTTATAGTGAAGGCGTTTGTTAAACCCATCTAGCCAGCACGTTAATGAATGCTATTAAGCTGAATGTACGTTGGTTGTGATGCTGTTCAGTCCATTTTTCAAGTGTCAGCATTCACCGTTTGAGTAATACGTTAGTCTTGTATTACTGGATTGTTGCATCGTGGAATTTATATGTACATAAATATCTTAATCGCTTTTTATGCCTTTATATTGACGGGATGTAGTTCATGGACGCAGTGGAATCACTTACCCATAAATACCGAGAATGAGGTTACTGTATTTGTCGTTAATCATGGCTGGCATACCGGTATTGTGATTAAGGGAGGGGAGCTTGGTGAAGCGTTATTTTTTTTAGAAGAACAATTAGGTAAAAGTGAATATTACGAATTAGGTTGGGGCGATAAAGGTTTTTACGAAGCTGAAGAAATCACTAGTCTCGTAACGATTAACGCCATTTTCTGGCCAACAGAGAGTGTTATGCATGTCGTCTCCTTACCAATGTCGCCACTGAAGTATTTTCCTCAAAGTGAAATCATTACCATGCATGTTTCTATAGTAGGGTTGTCTAAATTGAAACAAGCAATATCCGACTCCTTTAGGCGAGATAATGGTCGTGTGATACAAACTGGACAGGGTATTTATGGCAACAGTTTGTTCTACAAAGGTAAGGAAAGTTACTATTTTGCCAATACTTGTAATACATGGACCGCTAAAATGCTTAACGAGGCAGGCGCGCCGATAGATTCAAATTTTACCTTCACCGCGAGTAGTGTTATGCGTCAAAGTGCGCGTGCGGTGTCAAAATATACTTGCTGTCCTTGATCAAATACTTGTTGTAGAAAAGTGTCTAAACAGGCCACCTTGCTTAGTTCGTTTTAGGCGGGGCTTAGCCATTGATTTATGGAGATTCAATATGAGTAGATTAGCTGAGTTAAGCTGTGAAGCGTGTCGTAAAAGTGCAAAAATGCTTTCTTCTGATGAAATATCAACATTGATGCTTGAATTAAAAGGCTGGGAGTTAATTGTAGACCCGGACATACAAAAATTAAGGCGTTTGTTTCCAGTTAAAAACTATACTAAAGCGGTCAAATTGACCAATGAAATTGCTAGGCTTGCAGAGTCTGCTAACCATCACCCGCAAATTATCTTAGAGTATGGGTCGATAACCGTTGTCTGGTGGAGCCATATTATTAAAGGCTTACACAATAACGATTTTATTATGGCTGATAGAACGTCTCGCTTGTTTGAACAAAATGACTAACGGTTCGTTATTTTCGATTATCGTGTTTCTTCTTTAAACTGTTTTTTACTTATTAAGACTGATAGAAATTTATGCAAACCCTATGTCGTTTTCTTGTTGTATTGTCTTGCTGTGCTTATTTTTCTTTCGCGCACGCGCAATGGCAATCGTTTTCATCGACCGCTATGACGACTAAGTTAGATCTAGAGTTTTGGCTTGAAGATAAACTAAGAGCCAAAGCGTTGAGTCAACGTGTATTTGATGAATTTGACCATATTGAAGCTGTCATGACGCGTTATGGTGATACTTCAGAGCTTTCTATTATCAATCGTCTAGCGGGAAAGCAAACCTCACCTGTTTCAGCAGATTTATTTAAGGTATTACAAAATTCTCAGCAAGTTTCGATCCTTAGTGATGGGGCGTTTGATATGACCTTTGCGTCGGTAGGTTATTTATATGATTTTCGCCAGCGACGCGTTCCAACTAGCTTGGAAATAAAACAACAGAAGAAGGCGATTGATTATCGGCATGTTCAATTAAATGAAAAAACACAAACCGTTCATTTTACACACCCCAATGTAAAGGTCGATTTAGGGGGGATTGCAAAAGGCTATGCTGTGGATCAAGGGATTCAAATTTTAAAACAAGCCGGAGTTCAGTTCGCACGATTAAGTGCTGGGGGAGATATGCGATTGCTAGGTGATAAAAAAGGGAAACCTTGGATTGTGGGCATTAAAGACCCTAGAGCAACGCTAAAGAAACAAAATCATGTGGTTGCTTTACCTTTGTCGGACGTTTCTATTTCTACTTCGGGCGACTATGAGCGGTTTTTTATAGATGATAACGGTGAGCGTATTCATCATATTATTTCGCCGGAAACTGGGCGTTCAGTGTCTGGGGTTCAAAGTGTTTCGGTTATTGGCCCCGATACAATAACGACAGATGGACTTTCAACGGCAATATTTGTATTGGGTACAAAGAAAGGCTTGGCGCTGGTCAACCGTTTGAAGGGGATCGATGTGATTATTATAGATGCCCAGCGACAATTACATTTTTCTGAAGGGCTGATGACACCTGCCCCCCCTTAATGTTTCGATATCACGCTTTTATTTCGCTACGTGCCCGTTAGAAGTGTTTCCATGCCAATCAAACTATCTTGAAGTGTTGCATTCCCTAAACCATGATTTGGAAACTTAGATGCAAAATCGCCTTGTTCGCCATGTAAAGCCATATAGTTGAGTAGGACGGTTTGTACCAGTAGGTTTACATTATTTGCAGCAGGGCTTGATGAGGTTTCTACGGATGCATCACTGCGCATATAGCCGATTTGATTGTTGTTTCTAGCCACGGGTTGGCCATTAGGATTGTAAACTAAATAAAATGCAGCCGCGGTGGAAGAGTTATCGCCTGTCCAGACGCCTTTTCCTCTGCCATTAACCGAATTGTCTATCATGCCGTTACTGGCCACAGAGCCATCACTGAATACATAAATCATGATGGGTTTTCCAATCGCTTTGGCATACTCAAGACAAGCGCCAATACAACGGCCTGCACGAATATCTCTTAATTCGCCTGTACTACGATTGCCTGTATGGTAATCGTAACCACCCATCGTAACTGTGCCGGCGCCAGCATAGCCATTGGCTACTAGTTTCATCACTGAAGCTGTTTTTCTAAACTCTCCATCACTATCGAATTCCTCTTGACTGAAAATACCTGTTGGGCCAACAATATCTGGATCCAGTGCGGGGTTCAGCGAAGAGGGGTCGCCAAATCGATCCGCAATGTCGGCACTTTTAACGTAGCCGCAGCGAACTAAATCTTTGACAACGTCGTCGGTGGTGATTTCCGTATTGACTTGGTTCATTTTACTATCGCTGATTCTTTGGATAGATTCCATGACTGCGACAGCATCTTCTTGACTGAGTAGGCCTACAAGATCGCCCACATCAACTAAGCCCGTTACATCACTAGGGCGATCAACTTTGGTGGGGCGAACTTCAGGGTTAATCATGTCCATGGGTGACATGGAGTTGCCGCCGGAGTCGGAGCTACGAGAACCGATTAAATCAAGTAATGAGCCTTTTGCACCGGTTCCATAAATACCATACATAGGATTGTGAGGGTTATTTCCAGAGTCATTATCTGAACGGGCAGGAATAACGACACCATTCGTTAAAGCACGCGTACCTGCTGTGGTGCTTTGTTGTATGCCTCTGAGGAAAGCGCTATCAGAATGAAAAGCTAAGCCAAGTTCTTCATTAACAAAGCTGCTTGTCATATCATCAGGATTAACCGCATTCGGTACCATATCACCTGGTAAACCGAGCTTACTGTAACCTGCGGTACTCAAAAAATCATGCTGCCCACCCCGACCACCAACGAGTACGTTGGAGCCTGAAATATTTGCGCCTCCAGCGAGATCAAAGCAGATAAAAGGGACTTTACCTGCACCTTGAGCAGAAATGCCGCAACTTGACTTCAAGGCTTCTAAATCCGAGGATAATGCCGCTGAGGCAGTGCTAGGGCTACCAAATAAGCTGAAAATTGACGAGCCAAAAACACTGGCTGATCCTGCCATAAAACCTTGAGAAATAAATTCTCTTCGCGTTTTAGGCCGAGCATGGTCCGCATGTTTCAATGGCGCATTGATGGCGATTGTTTGTGCTAATGTTGGTTTTATAAACATTGTTATCGTCCTTCTATTGAACCAGTGTAATGGCGCTACCAAGCACAGCAGCGCAAGTAGCTTTCACAACGGTTTCAGTTCGGTCATTCGCGCAGCTATTGGTGGCGCTACATTCGGTTAATGTGTCGATTAAATTGTTGAGTTCTGTGCTCACGGCACTATCCGAGGGTTGGCTACCTAGGTTACTGCCCACTAAGTTTTCAAGCAGCGGGTTTATAATTAAATTTTTACCTGTAGTGTCAAATACGGTGTTTGCATTTGTCGTGAAGACAAAGGTAGGGAAGAAGCTCGCTCGTAGTGTCGTGTCTTCGACTAATGCATCACAATATTTTATCGATAATTGCGTTACCGCCATTTGGTGTGCAGATAAAAATCCACTAATAGATTCAACGGTCGGTAGCTGCTGTTTAATCGTGTTAAACGTTGCGCTGACATTGACATCAGTCTTATTAACACCGGTTAATACTGCCATGGAAACATTAATTTCATCGAAGGTTTTCAATCCAATGTCGGATGCGGGTTCTTCATCTAATGGTGCAGGGGGTGTTGGTGGTGCTGCCTCTACGATAACATTAGAAAATGCGCCAATCTGTTCGAAGCTTAAAAAGAATTCGTCCGTGTTAGGGCCTGTTTCTAATGCGATAATGGTGCCTAAGTTGGATAAAATTTGCTGCCCATTACCATTTTCATAGTCGGTATCATTTAAGCTGATATCAATGTTTTTGAAGGCTTGCCCGATTGTTGCTTCTTTACCATTAATTCCAAGTTTAAGACCTTGTACTGGAATATCTGAGAACGAAGCTGTTGGATCAAGACTTTTAAAATAAGGTGTCGAAAATAAATAGCTGTAGCTATCGTATTGGCTGACTTCAAAAATAACGAAGCTTTCCGGGGTATTGATCAGGTGAGAAACACTAAAGAGTAAAAAGAATTTTTCGCCGACGCCAACATTATAATTTTGAGAAATTTGCTCGCTGGTTAATGCTCTATTATGAACCGCAACCATGCGTAAAGTACCCTGCCAGAGGGAGTTACTGCTGCCTTCATTTCCAAGTACAAACGCAAAGCTATCATCCCATTCATTTAAATTACCGGCTGTATCGGCATCAAGGTCTTCAGTAAATTCGCCATTGACGTAAATTTTTCGAGCTTCACCCGGCGCAAAGGTAATCACTACATGCTGTAAGTTTGCTTGTAGGCGTTCATCTGCATCGGCGGTTGACATCGCTTCATTTTGGTTGGTTGTGCTACTTCGCTGATAAAAATCATAGTTATAGAGCGTTTGCCCTAATGTGAAGTTACGGGCTTCTTCAGAGCCTGAATAGGTCACAATAGGGGTGTTCTCTTGTGCTACATTGCCGGGTACAACCCAGGCTTCTACACTATATTCACCTGTTGCTTTTATTAGGTCATGGAGTTTTTTACTTGCAGCGGTTGAGCCTTGTGCTTTGCCATTATCATAAGCAATATTTGTTGTTTCATCAGTATAGGCGGGGCCAATTTTTATTCCCCAACCGCCGACCCAGTCAGCATTACCAAAAAGGTTTAAGTTCATGGCCGGTTCAATACCACTGGTATCATTGGCTATCGTGCCTTCGCCTTCTTTGAATTCATATAGCGCAATAATGTTATCTTCAAATCGACCGCCGGCATTCGCAACGAGACCGTCTTCAATTAATAATAATGCTTTACTGGTCACTAAATCAGGGTCAACTTCAGCGGTATCAATCGTGTCAGAAAAGGCCTTAATGGCATTTTCCATTTCTAGTGAGGCACTGGTGCAATTACCATCCCAACAGTTGTGAAATTCATTTCTTAAACGCAAAACTAAACGCGAACCTGCAGGGGTTTGTAGATCAATTTTACTTTTAGCACCGTTGTAAGAGGTAGTAATATCTGCGCTTGCAATAAATGGTGTTTGAACGCCTTCTATATGACAATCAACACAGTATTGCGTTAGCAGTGGGTAAATAGTTGAGCTATAGCTGGTCGTATCATCAGGGAAATTCTTAGTATTACCGAGCTCTTTTATGGCAGGGGAGCGTAATATGATTTCGGTGGTCGAGCCTGCTGAACCGCCTGCCCAGTTTGTTATATAGCGAGTTATAATATCTTCACAAGCTGCATCGCTGGTTAACCAGCAGTTATGTCCGCCTGCAACTTTGGTCACCATTCTTGATAAAGCGGGATCGTCTAAATTCACAAGACTATTTGCTTGTGCGTAAGCAAGGTTGATGTCGTTATCGTCTACAAACAAGGGCGATTGGTTTCCAGTGCTACTATTGTGGCAACTGCCGCACTTATCTTGTGTTACTAAATTGTCCCAAACATTCAGTTTAAAGTTTTGTACATCGGTCGTTGCGGGCGCAACACCGGTATAGTTACTGTTAGCAGAGCTGCCGCTATCGCCATCTGGTCGGGCTTGATTAGGTGCGCCACTATCAGTGCCGCAGCCGCTTAGCAGAAAAGTGACTAATAAACTGAGTACTAGAGTGGTGCTTTTAAGTGATTGTTTTGTAAATATACTTGTTGTCATAACAGCCTCGTTTGCATGAGAACGCATGCTTTGTATCAAGTTTATAAAATGCTTTTGCTGTTTCATACCTTGTGTTCCGTCATTATCTTCATGTTCTATCATTACTTTATTTTGCTACCGCAGTGTCTGTTGAGTGAAAGGTTAATCACCCATGCAATAAACGGCAGAGTCTGCGAAAACCTGTTTCAGGTTGTAACCACTGTTAGCAAAAGATGTCACCATATTTGAAATTGTTAGCCGGTCAGTGCTATCGACTGGTGAGCGTAAACAGACATTTTTAAATACTTTAGTGACCTGACATTCTGCGAAAGCGGTTGAGTGTGCGAGTTCTTCGCCCATAGATTTTGCGCCGTCACCCGAACCAGTTAAGGTGTTGTCCCACCCTAATAGTTTATTTTGACCTTCGCGCCAGTAATTATCCCAGTGATCATTGGGTGTCACATAGCCATATTCGAAGTTCGTTGCGTTGTTATGATATTTACTTTGAACGCGCGTCCCTGTCACAGGATCTGTTATTCCAGCGGTGTTATAACCAATGCTGCCATTTTCACCGTCAGGGTCGGTTGCAACATCATAGTCATATTCATAATAGGCAAAGGATTGTGCTAAAGGGTCCATACCACTATGACAACCAATGCAGCTGTTTAGGAATATGCGGCTGTCGCCACCGGGGCTTCTGGATACATCCTGTCTAATTCGATCGGGTGTACGAGAAATGTCATTCAGTTGTTCCATGTCGTTGCACAAATGGTTGAGTGCAGTGAAACGAAACATGGCGCGATTGGTGCCATCTTTAAAAAATGACTTAGCTGCGGCTCGAGAGGTCATTACGCCCGCTGTAGCAGAAGCAGGTAAGCCATTTCTTGCTGATTGTGCGATAGGCGTAAGTGAATCCTTTAAGCTAAGTCCAGTTTCTTCTAATTCTTCGTAGTGGTCATTATTTGTCATCGAATAATTATTACTAAGATTTAAACTTGAGTCAGCTTCATAGAGGACATCGCCATACAATATAGTCCGAAAATCCTTATCATCTCTAACGAGGCCTATAATTGTTGCGGTATAGTCATTAAGTGGAACAAAGCTCGACATGGCTTCATTGGTCCACGGTGCAGCTAAATTCTTTAAAGTTACATCATAAAAGGCCGTATGCTCCATAGCGGTATAAGCTGCATCGGAGGCATTGCCTGCCAAAATATCAGCGGCCATGTTATCCAAAACATCCGAAGTAGGCGGTACGCCAGCGATTCGGTCATGCATCCTTTTGGCTTGTTCTCTTTCACCTGCATAGGCAATATTAGTGTGCCCATATATAAATAAACCCAGCAATACTGACGTCGAAAGTAGTGAGGCGAATGATTGTCTAGCTGTAAGTTTCGATGATGTTTCAATTCGTGGCTGAGCAAGACGAGCGTGTCGCGTGCTTGTCTTGGTGAAAAAAATGAAATCTATCATGGCAGGTTCCTTCTTTGGATCTATGCTAATTACGTTAGACCTAAATTGCTGAAGATTGAAGTTTAATTTATGTAATACATTAAAAAATGAGTGGTAGTGCTCAGCCTTACATTGCGTAACTTAAGTGAGGTAGAAAGTACTTTTGAATCGGCCATACTAAAGACATAATCCTTCTCTAAGTCATTAATGAGGCTTGAATTATGTTGAAAAGGAACGCTTTCACTGGAAAACCCCAGTTAACATTTTTTTACAATTGGATTGTGCTAAGAATGCATTCAAATTTATCTAAAATATCAATTTTATGTTTAGGTACATACTTATTAATGGCGTGTAGCCTTGGAGAAAGTACCGATATATCGAGTGGTTCCAATTCGGACCCCGTTGTTGCTGAGCACCCTGTCGCTTTTATTAAACGCCCATTACCATTGAATGATGACAACGAGATTGAAGGTGATGATTTAGCAGAGCCTTCATTATTTGTTCCTGGGGCAGTACTTTATATTAAAAACAGTGCATCGCCTTCTGCCGGTTCAAACGATATTAGCTCTATCGCTTTTTCAGACCCCGTATTTTTAAATGACGATGGTGAACTTTTATACGACGTTAAAGACCTGAATGTTTCTTACGATGGTAAAAAGCTTATCTTTGCTATGCGTGCGCCTGACATTGAAGGTGCAGACGATGAAGACCAGCCAAAGTGGAATATTTGGGAGTATGACCAAGAACTGTCTTCGTTGAGGCGTATTATTTCAGGAAATGATACGGCTGAGTCCGGTCATGATATTTCACCAAGTTACTTGTCTGATGGCCGTATTCTATTTACCTCAACACGCCAGAGCCGCTCAAGAGCAATCTTACTTGATGAAGGGAAAGGGCAATATGCAGCTCAAGATGAAGAACGTGACTCGGATGCGTTTGTATTACATGTGATGGATGATGATGGCAGTGGTATCGAGCAAATAACCTTTAACCAAAGTCACGATATCAACCCAACCGTACTAGAGAGTGGCAAAATACTCTTCAGTCGTTGGGATAATGCAGGCCAAACTTCGAATAATGGCCTCAATCTTTATCAAATAAACCCTGATGGCTCCGAATTAACGTATATGTACGGTCGCCATTCGCACGATACCGGAACCCAGGGGACTCAAGTTCAATTTGTAAAACCGCGCGAACTTGAAAATGGCAATATTATCGTTCAATTAAGAGAGTTTGAAACAGAAAATTTTGCTAGCCAACCTACTGCAGTTAATGTGAATGACTTTGTTGAGCACGATGTTTCTGTTGATGGAATGGGAGGGGGAGGGCAGTCAGCCATTGTGAACGGTTTAAATACCGGTGGTGAAGCGAGTTTAAACGGTACATACGGTTCTTTCTTTCCTTTATATGATGGTACGAATCGGTACCTAGTGAGTTGGAGTATTTGCCGTGTTACTTTGATTGATACTGATGCCGCAACAGATGGCGATCAGACCGGCGCAGCAGAAGCTTGTACTGCTGAAAAAATTAATTCAGACGCCTATGAAGCCGCAAGCCCGCTATATGGCTTATGGGTGCTGGATGCAGGTAGCAATACTCAGCGACCCATCGACCTACCTGAATCCGGCCAGCTATTTGATGAGGCAATATTAATGACCTCAAGGCCACTACCTACTTTTATTCCACCGATGACATTATCTCCCGATGCTCAGATATTGGCGGACCTCGGTTTTGGTGTGATTCATATTAAAAGTGTTTATGATTTTGATGGTGCTGATACTTCGCCCAGTGGTTTAGCGGCACTTTCAGACCCCATGACGACTACGCCGGAGAATCGTCCTCAACGCTTTATTCGAATTGAAAAACCGGTTTCATTACCCAGTGAGGATGTGTATGACTTTGACAATACCGCCTTTGGGCGTAGTCAAGCTCAGCTAATGCGAGAAATTTTAGGTTATGCACCCATTGAACCCGATGGCTCGGTAAAAGTGGTGGTGCCTGCTAATGTTGCTTTTGCCATCAGTGTATTAGATGAAAAAGGGCAGCGCACGGGGAATCGGCATCAAAATTGGATGCAGGTAGCACCGGGTGAAACCGTTGAATGTATTGGTTGCCATACCGGAGCGAGTGAAATTCCACACGGTAGGTCCGATGCTGAGCCTGATGCGATTAATACCGGCGCCGTTACTTCTGGAATTCCATTTCCTAATACAGATCCTGCATTGTTTGCTGATATGGGTGAAACAATGGCTGAAACCTATGCGCGAATAAATGAAGTTCGACGACTCACGCCCGATATCATTTTTGATGATGAATGGACTGACCCTTCTCCTGGTGCATTGCCTAGCCCAGCAGTAAGTTTCAGCTATGCCTATAGTGATTTGCAAAGTACTCAGCCAATTAATGCAGGGTGTGCCTCAAATTGGACTAGTCTATGTAGAGTGACGATCAATTATGACGTTCACATTCATCCATTATGGTCGGTAAACCGAGAGGTGTTAGATGTCGATGGCATTACGGTGCTTGAAGATAACACCTGCACAAGTTGTCACTCTAATGTAGATGATATGGATTTAGCGAAAGTGCCTGATAAACAATTAGATTTAAGTAATGGCTCCTCAGATTTAGAGGCAGACCATTTTAAATCTTATCAAGAGCTTTTGAATAGTGATAGTGAAGTTGAGTTGGTCGCAGGTATTTTAGCCAATGTTCAACGCGATACCGGTGAAATTGAAATGGTTCCGCAAACGGATGATGATGGGGAGTTTGTACTTGACGACGATGGAAACCAAATTCTCGTTCCCAGATTAATTCCCTTATTGAATGATGATGGAGATCCGGTTGTGGATGTGGATGGTAACCCTATACTTGTCACGGTGGCCATTACAGAAGATGTGCCTGTGCAACCCAGTATGAATACGGCTGGAGCACGAAATAGTACCATTTTTATGAATCGTTTTGAGGTGGGGCAAAGCCACGCTGGTTTCTTAAGTGCAGCTGAAATGAAACTTATTTCTGAATGGTTAGATTTAGGTGCGCAATATTATAACAATCCATTTGATGCACCCGCGAACTGATTTTATGCTGAACATGATCAACCCTATAAAAACGAGGATAAGCCCTCAATCTCTGCTTGTTTTGTTACTGATGATTGCTTGTCCCGTGGTTCAGTCTGAAGAAAACGTATCCACAGACCCTATTGTCTCTACAGAAGATGAAAATGAACTAGCACGAGTGAAGATTGTTGAGCCCTATGTTGAATGGCGAAGTGGTCCTGCGGAAGGTTTTCCTGTTTTTCATGTGAGTGAAAAAGGTGAATGGCTAAGTTTGTTAATACGAAAAACGGACTGGATGAAAGTAAGAAATGAAAAAGGTCTGGAAGGATGGATCAGGGTTAGTGATTTATTAAAAACCTATGACTCTTCAGGTAGTTTTGTGAGTTTAGTTGAACCGCAGTTTGATGACTTTAGTACTCGGCGCTGGGAAGCAGGCCTTTTACATGGCGAATTTGATGGTGCAGCGGTGAATGCGGGTTACGTCGGTTTTTGGATGACGGAGCATTTATCGCTCGAGTTGTGGGGTTCTCAAGTACTCGGCGATTCATCCGAGATCTTGATTGCAAATATTAATTTACTTCATCAGCCGTTTCCAAGCTGGCGTTTTTCTCCTTTTTTTACCATAGGCGCCGGTCAGATATTTATTGATCCTAAAGCCACGCTTGCAGAATCAGAAAACCGAAGTGAAGACACTGTCCATGCCGGATTTGGCGCGCGTTATTATATCGATAACCGTTATTTTATTCGTATGGAAGTAAAAGACTATAAAGTATTTACCAACCGAGAAACTAACGAAGAAGCAACAGAATGGAAAATTGGACTCAGCGTATTCTTTTGAAAAAATGTGTCGCGCTATTACTGCTTTCGGGATTGTCTTCATTGGCAGCTTCGCAAGAAAAATTGCTTGTGGAGCCTGATGTCAGACCACAAATTGTCGATGAATCTGTTATTGATACTGAAAACTTTGAAGCGGGTATCTTTGTTGGTGTGATGAACATCGAAGATTTTGAATCTTCTGCACTCATTGGTCTCAGAGTAGCCTATCACTTAAGTGATAGTTTGTTTTTTGAAGCGAATGTCGGCCAGGCGGAGGGTGGCGAAACGAGTGCAGAAAAGCTTGGCATTGATTTTTTTTCTGACCGAGATTACACCTATTATAATTTTGGGCTCGGTTTTAATGCCCCCGGTCAGACTTTCTTCTTAGGTGAATATACCTTCAATAATAATATTTATTTTGTAGGGGGGGTGGGCTCCACTGAATTTGGTGGTGACTCCGAACTAACTGTTAATTTTGGTGCGGGCTATCAGTTATTGGTCAATGATTGGATCTCTTTGCACGTAACCGGCAGGCAGCATTTAATGAGAACGGATCTTACGGGTGAAGATAAACTGGTTTTTAATACCGAGCTTAGTACGGGTCTATCCATCTTCTTCTAAGGTGGGAAAAGTTTAAACAGACTGAATTGAATAATATGGAGATGTAAAACGAATGAAAACGAGTATTAAAAGCAACAGTATCTTAAGAAATCTTGTTATATCAATATTGTTATCAAGTATGGCTGTGATGGGGCAAGCGAACGAACTTAGTGGCGCGGCACACGATTTTACGCTTAAGAGTAATCAAGGAAAAAATTTAAGATTACAAGACCTTCGTGGTCAGGTCGTTATGTTAAATTTTTGGGCTTCTTGGTGTGGGCCTTGTCGGCAAGAAATGCCATTGATGGATAATATATATAAAAAATATGAAAAATTAGGTTTTACAATACTGGCGGTAAATGTAGATGAAGATTCTTCTGATGCCGATGATTTTTTAAAGTCTGTACCGGTTAGTTTTCCAGTGTTATATGACAATGACAGTAAAGTGAGCGAGTTATATGACGTTGATGCAATGCCGACCACTGTGATGATCGATAGAGATGGAAATAAGCGTTTTCTACACAGAGGCTATAAAGAAGGGTATGAAATTGATTATGAAAAACAAGTTAAAAAGTTGATTCGTGAGTAAGGTGTAGCATGAAAACCCACTTAATTATTGGATTATTGTTATTATGCTTTGTTGGGCTGTCTGGTTGTACCGGGATCAAACCCTGGGTGAAACCTTATGAAAGAAATAACCTGGCCGACCCAATAATGAGTCTTGATAGGCATGGTGCTGCGGGGTCTTATATTCATCATGTTTACCAAGCACGAGAAGGTGCGAGAGGTGCAGAAGGTGGTGCAGGGGGTGGTTGTGGTTGTAACTAATTCATCTTTGTTTAGCACTATTTTTGGTAACACGAGCAAGACGCTTTTTTTTAAAGCCTTTTTTGTATTGTTAATTACTGTTAATTCTATCTTGATGGCTGCCGATGCGATGGCTGGCACGCTACCTGTAGATTCAGTGGATATTTTGCATCATCGTTTTGACGGTGGCGGAATGGAAATTGATGGGCCATTTGTTTTAGTGAGAAAAAGTATTGGAACGCAGGTTTCAGTCAACGGTCACTATTATATCGATTCAGTTTCAGCCGCTTCGATTGATGTGGTCGCCAATGCCAGTGAATACACCGAAGAGCGGACTGAAGTCAGTGCTGGTGTGGATTTTTTGCACGAAAAAACAATGATCAGCACGGGTTATACTAACAGTGAAGAAAATGATTTTGTCGCTAATTCGGTATTTTTTTCCATTGGCCAGGATTTTTTTGGTGACTTAACCAAGCTAACCATGGGTTATGCAAGAGGTTGGGATGAAGTCGGTAAAATAGAAAGTGATTTTAGTGAGGATGTTGATCGACAAATTTACAAACTTGGTCTGAGTCAGGTGCTGACTAAAAATTCATTGATGGGCCTTGATATTGAAACCATCAGTGATGAAGGCTATTTAAATAACCCTTACCGATCGTATCGGTTCTTTGATCCGGCTGATACAACAAAATCTCTCACATCAGTTGAGGTGTACCCAGAAACACGAACCAGTACGGCAGTCGCTGTGCGGGGGTTGTATTACCTACCTTACCGGGCGTCAATTAAAGGCGAGTATCGATATTTTAGCGACAGCTGGGGCATAGATGCACATACCTACGAAGTACTCTATGTTCATCCATTTGGAAGACAGTGGACACTAGAAGCAAGGGTGCGACGTTATTCGCAATCCTCTGCGGATTTTTATAGCGATATATTTACTCATGAAGGGGCGAATGATTTCCTCGCTCGTGATAAGGAGTTAAGTACTTATACCGGCATGACTTATGGTGGCGGGGTAACGTACGAGTTCGGGCAAGGGGTTATCCCTCACGTAAACAAACTAAAACTCACCTTACTTGTCGATTATTTAAAATATGAATATGATAATTTTCGAGACGTCACTGCAGGAGACGGCTTACTTGATGCGGGTACAGAGCCGTTTTATGAATTTGATGCATGGGTAACACGTGCTTCGATCACGTTTGAATATTAATGATGAATGCCAATGAAGAAGGTATGTACATGAAGACTTTTACGATGCGCAATTTGATTTTTTTGATGATACTTTTAATTAGTCTCAGTGTTAAAGCCGAGACGGGCGAAATAGCCAATGAGCCGGCCGGTAACACTTCCTTAGAGGTTCTAGAATCAGAGCCGCCAAGTGAGGCTTCAGAAGACGTTGCGCCTGTCGCTTTAAGTGTTGAAGAGCTTAAGAAAAAAGTAATTGAATTGAATCGTGATTTATTCATTCTTGAGGAAGATCTGTTGTTTCCTGCCAATACACAATTTGCGGTATTCGTGAGTTTAGATACTGGGAAATTTTTGCAGTTAGATAGCATGAAATTAAAAGTAGATGGCGAAACTGTAGCGGCTCATCTCTATACAGAGCGACAAATAAAATCACTTCAGCGAGGGGGGATGCAGCGCTTATATATTGGTAATTTAAAAACGGGTGAACATGAAATTACAGCTTTTTTTGACGGCATAGGGCCTGACAACAAAGCCTATAAACAAGCGGCAACCACTAAAATAATGAAAGAGACTGATATCAAATCACTCGAAATAAAAATTAAAGATCAATCATCAAACTTTGAACCCAGTATTGAAATTGTGGAGTGGGATTAATGCAGAAGGTTTTCTGCTTTTTATTGTTGAGCTTGGTTAGCCTGTTTGGAATGAACAGCGTACTTGCTGATGTGGAAAACTCATCGGCACAGGTTATTCATGCACAAGCAAAAGATTTAAAATATGGCTCTGTCTTATATGAGCTTTATCAAGGTCATGCTTTTGAAGCATTGAGCGCTTTAAATGTCGCTAAAGTAAGAGGTGGTATAACAGGGCACAATAATCATCCAGCGTTGATAGAAGGTAGCTTAATGTTAGCCTACGGAATGACGCGTGAGGCTAAAGCATTATTTGAATCGTTGTTATTAAATGAGGCGGATGTTGATAATGTATTTGTTTCTGAAAAAGCTCGAAACCAAGCTTGGTTTTATTTAGGTAAAGTCCTCATGCTGGAGCAAGACATGCAAGGCTCATGGGAGGCGCTTCAACATGTCAATTCAAATGAACTTAGCCAAGAACAACCTGATATTTTTGATGAATGGTTATACCTGAAAACATTAATTTCTCAGCGTTTAAGTGTTCAAGAAGACCAAAATTCTCTGCAACAGACGACAAAAAAGATAGCAAAACAGCCATTAACATTAGCTCAAATACAAAAAGCTTATACAAACTATAAACAAGCAGGAAAAACTGAAAAATTCTACAATTGGCTCTATGAAAATGGGGAAATAACCAAAGAAGCGGCCGAATTGCTGTCTAAATCTGAAAGTTATATTTGGCCAGTATATTTCAGATATAATAAAGCAGTTGAACTGCTTCATGACCAACGATACGACATCGCAAACAATTTTTTACAGGCATTGGTGACAGATTTGTCTAAGTGGTTGGTAACGGATGTCGTTAACAGCGCTGAGTTACTTGCACTGAAAGACCAAAGTTTATTGAGTTTGGGGCAACTTCAACTTGTTCAAAATGATTACGAACAGGCTTTAACAACATTAAAGCGTATTAAAATAGAGAGTGTATTTTCAGACCAAGCCTTATTTACTTATGCGGTTGCAGCCTCTCACTCTAAGAAATTTGGTCTAGCACTTCAAGCGCTTAACACCTTAAAAGATCGAGAACTATTCTCGCCTTGGCGACAGCAAGCACCTTATGCATTGGCTTATTTATATGAGCAGTTAGGTGAGCCAGATTTAGCCCTGGAAGCTTATAGTGTAGCGGTGAGCCATTATGAAAATCTAAGCGTTAAATTAGAAAAAGATCAGGCAGATGTTACTGAGAAAAAAGTTTTGGACGCTTTAAGCCTGCAAGAAAAATCAATTGAGCAAGACCTCTTAAGTGACCAAGAAATTGTTTTGGCTTTAGGTAGGAATCGTGTTGCGAATGACGAATATGGGTATTTGCAAGTAGATCCAAGTGACTTTAATTATGCTGAGCTTTTAGCGACGGAGCCTTTTCAACTAAGTTTACGTGATCTACACGAACTTTATAAATTGAAGTTCTCTTTAAGTCGTTGGGAGGACCAGCTTAGCTCGTTTGATTCGATGATGGTAACGCGGGAACAGCTACGAACGCAGCGTATTAATGAAACTTTAAGTGTTATGGCCTCTCAAAAATCTGAACAATGGATTGAGCAACAAAAATTATTTTCTTTAGAGTTTGACCGAGAAGCTGAGGCTGAAAATAGTGAATTTTTTATGGATGATGATCAGCGGGACTATCTATCAATTATTCAGCGTATGACTAAGAATTTGGAACAATTACCAAAGGGTGAAGAAAAAGACAATTTTGAACGTAAAATAAAACGTATGGCAGCTTACTTTTCTTGGTGGATAGATGATCGCTATAGTGTGAATCTCTGGGCATCACAAAAGCAATTGAATGGTCTCACTCGTGCGGTGGATCAGTTTAAGCAACGTAATGCTGTACTAAAAAAACATGTCAGTTCTGATGATGTGAATCAACAGTTTTTTGAACGGATTAAAGAGGGTCGAGCACGTCTTTCTAACATGAACGTTGAGCTTGAAAAAAATATTTCTCTAGCAAGTGCCAGTTTATTGGTTTTAGTAAAAGAAGAGCTTGGTCGTCAGCGAGAAGAAACACAAAATTATTTACTTGCTGCAAGCAAAGCACGAGCAAGGTTATCGGATGTGTTGTTTTTAAATCCTACGGATGCTTCATCACAAAGTGAGCTTCATCCAAAGGAGGGCGTTAAGTGATGAAGTTTATTGTGCTTGCTCTAGTCGTGATTAGTATTAGTGCATGTCAGTCATTAGGTTTTAACCGTAATGAACCGACGATTGATCAGAATTCTTTGGCTGCATTACAGCCTGCAACCTTAATTACGCGAACAGAGTTTATTCCAACACCTAGCGTGCAAAGCGTCATTCAAAATTATAAAAATCTACTCCCATTGCTCAAAGAACCTGAAACAAAAATGCGAGTATTGCATCGGCTTGCCGATTTAAAGTTGATGGAGGGTGAGTATTTAATGGCAGAGCAGGCAGTCGATGAGCTTGATGTCGCCATATCTGCTTATCAAGGCTTACTGATCAAATATCCCGGTAGTACAGATAATGATCACGTTTATTATCAGTTAGCAAAAACCTACGACCTTAAGGGAAATTCTCATGCTTATTTGGCTACTTTAGATTTATTAGTGAAGGAACATCCAAACTCCACATTGATGACTGAAGTACAGTTTCGTCGCGGGGAATTACTCTTTACTCAAAGTAATTATGAGGGTGCTAAATTGGCCTTTAACGCTGTAATAGCCCAGGGGAAAAGTTCTTTTTTGGTGAATGCTTATTACATGCTAGGTTGGAGTCAATTTAAATTAAACCAATATACGCCTGCACTTATTTCATATACCTCTGTTTTGGATATTGTTTTACCTAATGATTATCAGGTGGATCTTGTCGATAAAAAACATCACACGATGTTGGAAGATTTGCTACATGTAGTGGGGCTTTCGCTGTCATATCTAGATAAGGAAAATAGTCTAGAGCAGCTATTTTTAGCAATTGGGCCAAAACCTTATGAGATTTTAGTTTACGACCGATACAGTGATTTACTCATCAAAAAAGAACAATATACGGACGCAGTAAATGTCTACCGTCGCTTTATTCGTGTTCACCCTAATAGCGTTTGGTCACCAAAATACCAAATTAATATTATTGCTACCTTAAAAGTTGCAGGGTTTAATCGCGATATTTATGCTGAAAAAGTAAAGTTTATTAATACTTACGGCAAAGGACGTACTTTCTGGGTTAAGCATTCGCCTGAAGAGCTTGAATTTACACGAAGCCAGTTAGAGAAATTATTGCCTGAACTGGCTAACTATCATTATGTCAAAGCTCAAAAAGCAATAAAGAAACGTAAAAATAAAGCATCGCATGATAACTTCAGTCTAGCGGCACGATTTTACGCGGAATTTGTGAGTACTTTCCCTAAACATGCCGATGTAGCGAATAGCTTATTTTTGCTTGGTGAAAGCCATTTACAGCTTAAACAGTGGGTGTTAGCAATTAAGAGCTTTAATCATGCCGCTTATGACTATGACAAGTTTTCTAAAGCCTCAGAAGCAGGTTATGCATCGATACTTGCTTATGTTCAATATGCGAAAACTTGGCCGAAAGTGAGTGCGAACGTTAAAACAGCCCTTCTTAATAGTAAACAGAAAGAAAATAATCAAGAAGTAGAGCGACTTAACTCTGCGCAACAAAAAAATAGACTGCGTTTTGTTGCACATCACAGTCAAGATAAGCGTGCAATTGATGTGCTCTTCATTGCAGCCTCTACAGATTTCGAAGCGCAACGCTATGATGAAGCTATTATTCACGCCCAGCAATTATTGGGTTGGAGTCAAGAGTTAGGTGAGGATCAAAAGCCAAAAAATAAATTTTCATCTAAAAATACGATGTTAACTGAGGCGAGTTTAATTAAAGCGCATAGTTTATTTGCCTTGCAGCGGTATAAACCCGCAGAGCTCGGTTATCTTACTGCTTTAAAGACTTTGCCTTTTAAAGACAAGCGTCGTCCTGGTGTAATAGAAAATCTTGCCGCTAGTGTATTTGAACAGGCGGAGTCTTTATTAGCAGAAGGGAAGACAGCTGAGGCCATTGATGAGTTTTTGCGTGTTGCTCTCGTGGCGCCAACGTCCAAATTACGAGCGAGTGCAGAATACGACGCAGCTAGCTATTTGTTGGCGTTAAAAAAATGGCCTCAAATGATTGCTGTACTAACAGACTTCCGTAAAAATTACCCCAAGCATAAGCTAAGCAACACTTTACCTGCAAAGCTTGCTTTAGCCTATCGTGAAACCGAACAATGGGAGCTAGCAGCTGCTGAGCTTAAAACGATGTATAGCCTAGCTAAGCCAGGGAAAGAGAAACAAAATACGTTGTACATTATTGCTGAGCTTTATGACAAAGCTGAAAACAAACAACAAGCCTTGCTCACTTATCGACAGTATGCAAATACTTACCCGCAGCCAGCAGACGCTTATATGGAGGCGGCAAATCGGTTAGCGGTACTTTATAAGCAAACAGAACAGCCATTAAAACGCCGTTTTTGGTTGGCTAAGCAAATGAAAATAGTAGATCGCTCACCTAAACAGGCAGATGACAGGATGCGTTATTTGGCAGCGAGAGCATCAGCAGTTTTAGCCAATGATGCATTTATACAATACAAGGGTATTAAGCTAACGCTTCCATTAAATGTCACGATGGTTAAAAAAACAAAAGCACTTGATAAGGCGATTAAGGCATATCAGAAAACGGCCAGTTATGGCGTGTCAACATTTTCAACGGAGGCGGGTTTCAGAATTGCTGATATCTATGCACAGCTGAGTGTTGATTTAATGGCGTCAGACAGACCAGATGGCTTGAACGAGTTAGAACTCGAACAATATGACATATTGCTCGAAGAACAAGCTTACCCCTTTGAAGATAGTGCGATTGATATACATGCCCAAAATGTAAGTCGAAGCTGGTCTGGTATCTATGATGAGTGGGTTAAAAATAGCTTTAAAGAACTTAAAACATTGTTGCCTGGACGATACGATAAAGATGAAATGATGGAGGAGGCTGTTAATGAACTTTACTAAAAGTTTTTCTAAGAACGTATGTTGCCTTTTTATCATTATTTTTGTAATGATTGTAGCGTCCTGTGCAGGGCAGGTTAAGGAACGTGTAGTCCTCGATCCTTCACAGGTGACAGCTGAAAATAAACAAGCAGAATTGAAAAATAGGTTTGAACGTGCATTAGCGCATCAAAATAACGGTGAGTATGGCGAAGCTGAGGTGATTTATAAAAGTTTAGTGGCTGAGGATGAAACCTTAATTAGCCCGGTTGTGAATTTAGGCATTATTGCGGTTAATAAAAAACAAGTTAGTGATGCGAAAAAATACTTTGAAAAGGCGATAGAGTTAGAGCCGAGTCATAAATTATCGCTAAATTATTTGGGGTATATTGCAAGAGACTCTGGCGAGTTTGACCAAGCCGAAGGCTACTATCGGAAAATACTGGAGATAGAGCCAAATAATCACTTAGCAATTCGAAATCTTGGTATCTTGTTGGATTTGTACCGCGGGCGTTTAGAAGAGGCTTTGGTGTTGTATGAAAGGTATCAAAGCTTACAGGCTGAGCCTGACCCTAAAGTAAAAGACTGGATCTTCGATACAAAAAATAGACTGAAGGCGAAATAATGATGCAATTAAGAAAGCCGCTATATCATGTAAGCATCGCCGACTGGCTTAACTTACGAATTCTGGTGGGGCTTATTGTTTTGCTTACGAGTCTTAATTGTTTTGCTGAAGAAGAAATTCTCAGTCTTGATGGTGCGCGTATTATAGGGAATCAAGAGCTGCCAAATGTTCTTTATCTTATTCCTTGGAAGCCACCCAAAGTCTATAGTTTAGATCAGGCTGACGATACACTATCATCCAGTCCAAAATTAAATATGCTTGATCGCGGCAGTTTTAAGCGCTTAGTGAATTATCATGAGACATTTAAAAGTAAAACCATAAATACAAACAGCAAAGTACATTAGTGGAGACGTAATGAAGCTTGATGTGTCATGTGATTTACCTTGTGAGTTATTCCAAACTAGGAGGGCTGTTAAAACATTAGGCTTACTAAATTATGTCGCAACTCCCATTATGAAATTTGAGTGTGTTGAATTAATAGGTGAGCATGAGGTATTGGAGGCGAGGCCCTACATAATGAAAATGAAGCTGTTTGGGTTGCTACCTATAGGGCTGCATATTATGGAATTTTCATATGAGGATGCAGAGGGTTCTTTTACCATGCGCGATAATGGATATAGTGATTTATGTAAAAAGTGGGATCATAAAATGAGCTTTACGATTAGTGAGTCGGGGGTGTTCTATCGAGATAGCGCTGATATTAGTGCTGGTGCTTTAACGCCGCTTGTTTGGTTGTTTGCTTTATGTTTTTACAAACACCGGCAGCGCCGCTGGAAGCGGCTCGCTATACATAACTTTCAAGCGTTAAATATTGATCGAAAATCATGTTGATGGTTCTTGGTTTACATAAATGCTACGGTTAATTTATTTTTCAGAGTTTTAAGAGTATGACATTTAAACAATTGATCTCAGTATTTTTAGCGGCAGCATTTGTTTCGTCGTTAGTTAATGCCCGTGAGGCTGTCGTTGATCGGGCTGGTTCGTCTGGTAGCTCAGGCCTGCGCGACGTTATAGTTGTGGGTAATAACTGGGATGGCACGATAGATATTTATGACCCTTTGACTTATACACGAATCAAAAAAATTAATGCAGTCCCGGATAAGACAGAGCGCTTAGAAGAATTAAATAGCAGTATCAAGCGCCGTATTGTATCTACGTTTATAAAAGAAGTGATTGGTGAAGGGCATCACCAGATGGTTGATGATATGTTTACCTCAAATGATGGTCGTCATTTATATATATCTAGGCCGAGCTTTGCTGATGTAATCGCACTAGACGTCAACTCGGGAGAAATTATCTGGCGTACAAGAGTTGAAGGCTCGCGTTCTGATCACTCTGCGATTTCACCTGACGGTAAAATATTTTTAGTTTCAGCCTCGACCGCAGGAAAGGTTCATGCGATTGATACCGCTACAGGCGCTATAGTGGGTGAATTTGAATCAGGTGATCAACCACACGAGAACACTTATTCAGAAGATGGAAAGCTGATTTATCACGCAAGCATTGGGAAGGTTTATGTGCCTTTTACAAGTTCTTGGTTGGACTGGCTTAAAGGTGATCGGTATTTTCAAATTGTTGATGCTGAAACTTATGAAGTCATACAGCGTGTAGATATGGCTGAGAAACTTGAAGAGTTTGGAATGCCTTGGGTGGATAGTGCTGTTCGACCAATGGCTATTTCTCCTGATGGGAAGTTTGTGTATATGCAAATATCGTTTTTCCATGGCTTTGTTGAATATGATGTTGCGCAGCAAAAAGTAACACGAAAAATTGAACTACCCATACCGCCCGAGATTAAAGCGATGAACTTGCGTGATTATCAGTTGAATTCTGCGCATCATGGCTTAGCAATGAATGGTGAAGGTAGTAAGTTGTGTGTGGCTGCAACGATGTCTGGTTATGCTGCAATCGTTGATCGAAAAACATTTAACTTTAAGACAATTCAATTATCTGAAACGCCACTTGGCGCAAAGCCTTATTGGTCAACTGAGAGTGCCGATGGAAAAAATTGTTATGTCTCAGTTAGTGAGCAAGATCGCGTATCGGTCATTTCTTTTGATAAAGCGAAGGAAATTGCTTCTTTTCCTGTAGGGGATCATCCGCAGAGAGTTAGAACCGGTAAATTGTTATTTAAATAAATGGTTTGACTTTAACTAATGAACCTAATAAAGTGTCGCCCAGCTAGAAAGAAAGCTTTTTATATTATCAAGTTCGCCGTATTATTCGTAATTCCTCGTCCTGTAGTATCTAAGTCTCAGTTTATTTTTTATGCTATCACGCCTTTAAGGCTTATTTTTTTATTTCAGGATATTATTATGTCTAATACAGTAAACGGTACAGTTAAATTTTTCAACGAAACTAAAGGTTTTGGTTTTATCGAGCAAGAGTCTGGTCCAGATGTATTTGCTCACTTTAGTGCGATTCAGTCAGACGGCTTCAAGACTCTTAACGAAGGCCAAAAAGTTTCTTTTACAGTAACTCAAGGTCAGAAAGGTCCTCAAGCTGAGAACATCGTTGCTATCTAGTTAGCAGCAATGCTGTAGCTTAATTATATTAAGTTATTGCAATTGAATTCGAAAAAGCAAGTCAATATGACTTGCTTTTTTTTGCTTAAAATTTACGAAAATTCGTTTCAGTAATTTTTAATCTGTTGGTGTGTTCGACTGTTATAAATAGTGAACTAGTTTACAAAATTTAGTGTTGCATCCCTAAAAATGAGTACCTATAATACGCTTCCTTTTAAGGGTTAGCCAAATACTAATGCTTGTATATAGGTTTTTATTTGTCTTAAATTAAATGCGCGGGAATAGCTCAGCTGGTAGAGCACAACCTTGCCAAGGTTGGGGTCGCGAGTTCGAATCTCGTTTCCCGCTCCATTTATTTCTTATTTTTTCAACGTGATTAACTTCTCTCAGTTCCCTTTAATTTTACTAATAAATTATCATTAGTAATGATTCTATGTGTAAAGCTTAATATTTCTTTACCTTCCGTATAAAAGCCTCAAATTAGTCTAGACTCATAGTATCTGTTTCCTCATTTAATCTTATTATATTGGTTAAATAATCCTGTATTTGTTTTCGAATAGTGTCGCTGTTCGGAATGGAGTTGTTGATGTCTGGTTTGTTAGATTCTGTTGATCAACGTACCAATTTGGTTGGTGAGAATCGTCTTGAGTTATTGATGTTTAAATTGTTAGGGCGTCAAGTTTATGCCATTAACGTGTTTAAAGTACAAGAGGTTTTAAGGCTGCCAAATTTAACGGCGATGCCTAGCCGGCATTCTTGCGTTTGTGGTGTGACACACTTCAGAGGGCAGACAGTTCCTGTTATTAATATGAGTCAGGCAATTGGGCGTGCGCCAATTGAGCCTACAAAAGACTCAGTTGTCATTGTTACTGAATATAACCGGAGTGTTCAGGCTTTTCTTGTGGGTGGGATCGAGCGTATTGCTAATATGAATTGGAAAGAGATTTCCGCTCCACCCAAGCCAGCAGGAAAAGATCATTACTTAACTGCAATTACAAGTTTTGAAAATGAAATTGTTGAGGTGATTGATGTAGAGAAAATTCTTGCAGAAATTACGCCTTATACGACGGACGTCTCTGATGAGCTTCTTGATTCTGAGTTGGTGGCTGGGGTTAAAGAAAAATTTATTTTGGTCGTTGATGATTCGCCAGTCGCTATTGCTCAGGCTGAAGGTACGATTAAAAAAATAGGTATGAAAGTGATTACCGCATCTAATGGTATGAATGCGTTCCAGATGCTGACTAACTGGGCTGAAAACAATCAATCACAGCTAGATAATTGTTTAATGGTGCTGACAGATGCTGAAATGCCTGAGATGGATGGTTATCGGCTGACAACAGAGATTCGGGCGAATGAGCGCTTAAAGGGTTTGCATGTCGTCATGCATACCTCTTTGAGTGGTAGTTTTAATCAGGCAATGGCTCAGCGTGTAGGTTGTGATCACTTATTGTCAAAATTTCAGCCTGATGAGTTGGCTGCGGTAGTGCTTAAGAGAATTAAAAGCTTAAGCTAGGTTGAATTGTGAATTGTGAATTGTGCTTTCTGATATTTTTTGTTAAAAAATTAACGTTCAATTTTTAGTACTTTAAAAGAATAAAGGGCATATCTGTTAAATGGAATATAAGATCTCTGACATTATTTATTACCCTGTAAAGTCCTTGGGAGCTATTTCTGTACCTGAAATACAGCTTGATCGTTTTGGAATACAAAATGATCGTCGGTTTATGTTGGTGGATCAGGATGCTATATTTGTTACTCAGCGAAAATACCCGAAATTATCATTGGTCTCGGCTAGATTGAGTGTTGATGGTGTTGTTGTCTCGTGTGATGGTTTTGGAGAGCTATTTTTCCCGTACAAGTCATTTATTAGCGATATAGATGTTCAAGTTTGGTCAGATGTTGTAAAGGCTAAGTTTATTGATCCTCGGTTTTCTGCTGAACTGTCAGATTGGCTAGGTTTGCCTGTCAGAATGGTGTATATGGAAGATACAGCTGTAAGGCAGGTCGACAGAGAGTTTTTTAAGGAAGATCAAGATGTCAGTTTTGCCGATGCCTTTCCTTTGTTATTGACTAATACAGCTTCGCTTAACGATTTGAATGAAAAGCTGGATCATGGGGTTTCAATGAGTCGTTTTCGTCCAAATATAGTTTTTGAAGGTGACAAGCCTTTTCAGGAGGATGATTGGGCGCGTGTATCAATAGGCGGTATTGACTTTGACTTGGTTAAGCCTTGTAATCGTTGTGGGATGACGACAATTAATGAGAAGGGTGAATTAGGTAAAGAGCCATTAAAAACCCTTGCGCGCTATCGTAAAAACGAGTTTGGAGTATGTTTTGGTCAAAACCTAGTTCATCTATCAAATGGTTCATTAAAGGTTGGGGATGTGTTGGTGGTTAAAGAGTTTGCTTAATTGATTATGAGTTTTGGTATTTTAGGGGCTTAGAAGTAGAATTAGAATAATTCTACTTCATCAGTGGTTTGATCATTGTCATCTTTCTTGTTGTTAAAGTGATGATGGTAAATTTCTAGCGCGCCTTCAACGCTTGCGCCATTCATGATGTGTTCAAACATCAGGCGTTCTTCTTCCATTGTGTAATTTGACATGATGTCTGTTTGTAGCTTCTTCCATGCTTCTGGGTTGTATAATTGGTTGGGGTTGCTGACTAAGTCACTTAACCAGCTAAGGTCTCTTTTTACATGGTCAAGGCGTTGAGTTAGTCTGTCATAAAACTGAAAAGCGATAGTGGATGTAATTACTTTTTGGTGGATATCGGCCGCATTTTCTTTAATGTTTGAAAGTTGTTGTTCTGCTGAGTCACTGCTTTCACCATCAATGATATCGCTTAGTTGAGTGGCTATGTAGGTGAATGACTGTGTAAGTTCAGTGATTGATTTTTCACCATCGGTCATGGTGCATTCAACTTGAGATACAGCAAGTGTTAGCATGTTAATTGTTTCACGTACCTGGCTCCAGTCTAAGTCAGGTTTGTCTGCAGTAGATGATGATGGGCTGCTGCTCAATGCAATTCTCCGTGCGTGCAAAAAAAGTACTTTCAAATTATGGTAGTTGTTAAAGATGTAGCATAATGCGATCTTTAAAACGCTATAACTTTAAAGCATAGTTCATTTTATTCAGTTGGCGAACTAATTGAGCGTAAATATTATCACAGAGTTAGTATATTAATTATGAGTATTGTTAGATTTGAAAACGTTTGTTTGGCGTATGGTCTTAGCCCTTTGCTTGATGAGGTTAGTTTGGCGATTGAGGCCGGTGAGAAGGTGTGTTTACTTGGGCGAAACGGTGAAGGGAAGTCCTCATTTATGCGTTTACTGGCTAAAGAAATTGAACCAGATTCAGGTGCGCTTATTTTCGAAAAAGGATTAAAAGTTGGTTCTTTGCCCCAGACTCTACCTGAAGCGGATGAGCGCAGCGTTTTTGATGTGGTAGCGGAAGGTTTATCTGGTATCGGTCACATACTGGCGCAATATCATGCGCTAATTGATGAGCAGGCTCATGGTGAATCACTTGATGCAGGCTCCTTAAATAGGCTTCATGTTTTACAAGAAAAAATTGAAGCTCAAGATGGCTGGTCATTCCAAACAAAAATTAAAAATATGCTCAAACGCTTTGGTTTGGGTGAGAATCAGCAGATGAAGGCTCTTTCAGGAGGCTGGCGTCGACGAGTGTTACTTGCAAGAGCGTTGATTAATGAGCCGGATCTATTGTTATTGGATGAGCCAACAAACCATTTAGATATCGATACCATAAAGTGGTTAGAGCAGCAATTGAAAGAGTTTAATGGCGCTTTACTGTTTGTGAGTCATGATCGTGCATTCGTTAAATCTTTAGCGTCAGGAATAATTGAGCTTGATCGTGGCAATATCGCTACTTTTAAGGGAAATTATGATAGTTATCTAGTTGATAAGCAAAAGATGCTCGAAGACGAAGCGAGACAAGATCAGCTTTTTGACAAACGACTTTCTGAAGAAGAGGTGTGGATTCGTCAAGGTATAAAAGCACGTAGAACTCGTAATGAAGGGCGAGTTAGGGCGTTAAAATCTATGCGTAATGAGCGAAAGCGTCGCATCGAAAAGCAGGGTAAGGCAACGATTAAAATTGAAGAAGCGGATAAATCTGGAAAGCTTGTTGTAGAAGTAGAAGGCGTATCGCATGCGTTTTCTGCCAATGATGCTGATGGCCGTTTGGTCATCAAAGATTTCTCTCTTACAGTTATGCGAGGTGAACGAATCGGTCTTATCGGAGCGAACGGCGCTGGTAAAACGACTTTGCTAAGGATTATGCTTGGTAAGTTAGAACCTATGTCTGGGTCGGTAAAATTAGGTAGTAAGCTTGAAGTTGCGTATTTTGATCAGCTGCGTGGTGGTCTGGATCCTGAAAAAACTGTCTTTGATAATGTTGCTGATGGCCATGACTTTATCAACATTAATGGTAACTCCAAGCACGTTATTAGCTACTTAAATGATTTTCTCTTTACGGCAGAGCGCGCAAGAACACCTGTGAAGGCTTTGTCGGGAGGGGAAACTAATCGTTTGTTGCTGGCAAAGCTTTTTGGGCGTCCGTCGAATGTGATCGTGATGGATGAGCCTACTAATGATCTTGATGTTGATACCTTGGAGTTATTGGAAGAGCGATTGAATGATTTTACGGGTACCCTGTTGTTAACAAGTCATGATAGGGACTTTTTAGATCAGGTGGTCACAAGTACGCTTGTATTTGAAGGTCGAGGTAGGGTGAGTGAGTATGTTGGAGGTTATCAAGATTGGGTGCGTCAGACTGGTGGTGTAATGGCTGTAGAGTCACAAACCGTTTCAGGGGGCGGAGAGAGTAACCCAAGCCCCGATGTCAAAGGGAAGGCAAGTATTTCTGAAGTGCCTGTCGCAGCAGTGTCGAAGCCGATTCGTAAAAAGATGAGCTATAAACTAAAACTAGAGTTGGAGCAGCTTCCTGCAAAAATTGAAGCCTTAGAGGAAGAGGTGAGTCAATTACAAGTCGAGATGGCGGCGGGTGATTTTTATAGTAACGAACATGCCTTAGTCGAAAAAACAATTTCTCGTTTAGCCGCAGCAGAGCAATCACTCGATGAGGCTGAAGAGCGCTGGCTTGAGCTTGAAGAGTCGGCAGAATAATTAAATTTAATAATATAAGCGCCTAGCTAGGATGAGTGATATGGGTTTTTGGATTGCGATTTTGATTACGCTGGCTGTATTTGGTTCGGTGTTATGGGTGATGCCCTCCCCAAGAGAAAAGACTTTAACCGAAATGAGGCAGCGGGCGATGGGGTTTGGTTTGAGAGTTCGTTTAGTTGACAAGGCTTTAGCGGCAAAGCTTTACCCTTGGTTGGAAGATTATCGAGGGTATGTTATGTATGAGAAGTACCTACCTGCCGGAAAAAAATCATTATCAAATAAAGCTCAAGTTATACGTTTGAGTCCAGATGATAGAGCGCATGAGGTAGATGTTCAAAACCCTGTAAAACTATCTCTGCAACAGGCTGGGTTGTTGGGTAAGCTTCCTGAGTCGTCAGAGGCGCTTACTTTATTCGCTGGAGGTGTTTCTTTTTTATGGCGAGAGAGGGGCGGGGTGGCTGGTGTGGATAGTGTTGAAAGGTGTTTGAATGGATGTGTTCAAGTACTGAAGAGCTAAAGAAATTCAAAGGCTAATGGTATTTATTTAACCTTTGAATTTTAATTAATAATTAAAGTGTTTCTAATGCTAGATCGATATCACTAATTATCTTCTTGGAGTATAGATTTACAATGAAATTCACTCGGTTTTCATTGTAATTTATGTATGAAGTCTTAATGAAATCCCACTTTGTTAAGGCTGAGTCAAGTAAATCAAGTGCTTGTTCATTGCCTTTTGAAATTTCTATTAACTGGTTTAGGTGTGTTTCGAAGTTTGTTGCTAGTGTATCGATCGTTATTTCTACGTCTCCACCAGAATATACCTGACTAACTGTTGATGTTGTTCTAGCAGAATACTTTGTCATCATTAAGGCTAAGTTAAGCCCCGCCTTACGGCTGATTTCGGTTGCTTGATTCGGCTTTTGAGAGGGCATTGTTGCTAATGAACTATATAGCGTTTCAAGTGTTCTGTTTAAGCTCATGTTTTCAGTTGCCATGTCGCCAGCTAAGCGTAGATCTGGGTAGCCAGTTTTTTTCACTTCTTTAATATTTAGGTTTAATATTTTCTGATATTTTTTCCAGGCATCTGTAACGTTGCCAAAAGCCTCTGTATCGGGAGATTTTTCTGCGCTTTCTTGCGTGTTATCAATTAGTTTATCTATTTTGTCGGTCGCATCAACTATTACAGTAAGATGTTTTTGATCTCCTTGGTTGGCGCTGAAATTATAAAAGCCATTGATCGAGTAATAGGAGTTGATTTGTGCTTGATATACGTTCTCCAGTGATGATGCAATAACTTGTTCTTCTTCGGCTAATGCGGGGCTAGAGAAAGCACTTAAATTAAAAATAAGTGCAGCTGTTGTCGCAAATGTACTCGTTGTAAAAGAAGGTTTGCGAAACAATTTTTGGGTAAAGGTCATCAAGAAGGTCTCCATACGACAGGTCTTGTGGTTTAACTATATGTATTTTTTATTTGCTAATACTAATTCAATTTAGTGTAGTGTTTAATCCTTAATTTACAAATGCTTGGAGAATGTTATTGAATGAGAATCTATTGGCGGTAAAAAAGGGCTAAATTCTGTTCGTTTTTTCTAGGATGAAATGTAGCTGATTCAAATTTTTTGCTCAAATTAATTATTTCTTATATTTTTAATAAAATATACAAAAAAACGAATTAATTTATTAAAATCATGAAGTTATTAGATGTTTTGATGGTAAGTTGTGAGAATAAATATGTGTAGAAATGTCAATAACAATTGACAAACGAGTAGAATTTTCTCATGGTTCGCATCTCGGAATTCAAACGGTCGTATGAATTTCGGAAAATCCCGCTATATTTTCGGGCCAAAATAACTTTGCCGGTGCCGCTTTTTTGCGCAGGTACAGACAATTAACTTGGAGAACAGTTGATGATTTACGCAGGTAAAGCCATCACGGTTAAAGAAATCGAAGGTGGTATTGCACAACTTAACTTCGATCTAGAAGGCGAGTCAGTTAATAAATTTAACAGACTAACTCTTGAAGAGCTGGCAGCAGCTACAGATAGCCTTAAAAATGCCGCTGGTATTAAAGGTTTAGTAGTAACTAGTTCTAAAGATTGCTTCATTGTTGGAGCAGATATCACAGAATTTACAGAGCTGTTTGCAGGATCTGAAGAAGATCTTGTTGCAAGTAATGTTCAAGCAAATTCAATTTTTAGTGCGATTGAAGATTTACCGTACCCAACTGTAACCGCTATCAACGGCATCGCATTAGGCGGTGGTTTTGAAATGTGTCTATCGACTGACTATCGTGTGATGGCTGAGAAAGCGAAGGTGGGTCTACCTGAAGTTAAACTAGGTATTTTCCCTGGTTTTGGTGGAACTGTCCGTTTACCTCGCTTGATTGGTGCAGATAATGCTATTGAGTGGATATGTGGAAGTAAAGAATACCGTTCAGCTGACGCACTTAAGTTTGGTGCGGTCGATGCAGTTGTTCCTGTAGAGAAGCTAACTGAAGCGGCTATTCATCTAGTTAATCAAGCGATTGCAGGTAAGCTTGATTATAAAGCTGTTCGTGAAGAAAAAACGAGTAAGCTTAAGCTAAACCCAATGGAAAGCATGATGACTTTCGAAACCGCTAAAGGTTTCGTTGCTGGTCAAGCGGGTCCAAATTACCCAGCGCCTGTAGAAGCTATTAAAGCAATGCAGAAGCATTCAGGTATGGGGCGTGATAAGGCGATCCAAGTTGAAGCGAAAGGTTTTGCTAAAATGGCAAAAACTTCAGTATCAGCTTCTTTGATCGGTTTATTCTTAAACGACCAAGCTCTGAAAGCTAAAGCTAAAGAGATGGAATCAAAAGCAACTGAAGTTAAGTTGGCTGCAGTATTGGGCGCAGGAATTATGGGTGGCGGTATCGCTTACCAATCTGCACTTAAAGGTACGCCAATTATCATGAAAGATATTGCGCAAGCAGGTATCGATCTTGGTCTTAACGAAGCAACTAAACTACTTACCAAGCGAGTTTCTAAAGGCAAGATGACGCCTGAGAAAATGGCTGGTGTGTTAAACGCGATTACTCCTGCGCTAAGTTATGGTGATTTCGGTAACGTTGACTTAATCGTTGAAGCGGTTGTTGAAAATCCTAAAGTTAAAGATATCGTTCTATGTGAAGTTGAAGGGAAAGTATCGGAAGATACAATATTAACCTCGAATACTTCTACTATCTCGATTGATCTTCTTGCTAAGAACCTAAAGCGTCCTGAAAACTTCTGTGGTATGCACTTTTTTAACCCAGTACACATGATGCCTTTAGTAGAAATCATTCGTGGTGAGAAGACTAGCGAAGAAACAATTGCAACAACGGTTGCTTACGCTAAAGCAATGGGTAAAACACCTGTTGTTGTAAATGACTGCCCAGGCTTCTTGGTTAACCGCATATTATTCCCATACTTTGGTGGTTTCTGTGCGCTAGTTCGTGACGGTGCAGACTTCCAGCATGTTGATAAGCTTATGGAGAAGTTCGGTTGGCCGATGGGTCCTGCTTATCTACTTGACGTAGTGGGTATGGATACTGGTAAGCACGCTGGCGAAGTAATGGCGAATGGTTTTCCAGATCGCATGAAGAACGAGTTCCGTACAGCAATCGACGTTATGTTTGATGATGGCCGTTATGGTCAGAAAACTGACAAAGGTTTTTATACTTACGAGCTTGATCGTAAAGGTAAGCAGAAGAAAGTTAAAGATGCGTCTGTTTACGAAATGCTTAAGCCTGTTGTTGAGAATAACAACGAGTTTACGGATGAGCAAATCATTGAACGTATGATGGTTCCATTATGTATTGAAACAGTTCGTTGTTTAGAAGACGGTATTGTTGATACAGCTGCAGAAGCAGATATGGGTCTTATCTTCGGTATTGGTTTTCCTCCATTCCGTGGTGGTGCTCTTCGCTATATCGACTCTATCGGTCTTGAAGCGTTCTGTGCTATTGCAGATAAGTACAAAGATTTAGGTGCTCTTTATCACCCGACTGAGGGTATGAGAGAGATGGCTAAAGCTGATAAAAAGTATTTCGGCTAATTGCTGAAACAGATAATCGAACGGAGAATATCTATGAGTCTTAATCCAAAAGATGTCGTCGTCATCGATGCGGTACGTACTCCAATGGGACGTGCTAAAAATGGCTGTTTCCGCAATGTACGTGCAGAAACGCTTTCGGCGACTTTGATTGATGCGATTTTTGATCGCAACCCAAAACTTAATCCAAATGACGTTGAAGACGTAATTTGGGGGTGTGTAAACCAAACAATGGAGCAGGGCTTTAACGTTGCTCGTCAAATTTCATTGTTGACTAAAGTGCCTCATGCTGCTGGTGCACAAACGGTTAACCGTTTGTGTGGTTCAGCAATGAGTGCGATTCATACTGCTGCACAAGCAATTCAAACTGGTAACGGTGATGTGTTTGTAGTGGGTGGTGTTGAGCACATGGGTCATGTTTCTATGACTAAAGGTTTTGACCATAACCCAGCTGCAAGTAAGTATTCTGCAAAAGCATCTAACATGATGGGCTTAACGGCTGAAATGTTAGCTAAAATGCACGGTATTTCACGACAACAGCAAGATGAGTTTGGTGCGCGCTCTCATCGTTTAGCGCATGAAGCGACGCTTGCTGGCACGTTCAAGAATGAAATTATTCCTATAGAAGGCCATGACGAGAACGGTTTTAAAGTCTTAATTGAAGATGATGAAACGATTCGTCCAGATACGACTGCTGAATCTTTAGGTAAATTGAAGCCAGCCTTCAATCCTAAAGGTGGTACGGTTACTGCTGGTACTTCATCGCAGTTAACTGATGGTGCTGCTGCAATGGTATTGATGTCAGCTGAAAAAGCTGAAGAGCTTGGCTTAAAGCCTCGTGCTCGTATCGTATCAATGGCAGTAGCAGGTTGTGATCCTGCTATTATGGGTTACGGTCCTGTTCCTGCAACGAAGAAAGCGCTTAAGCGTGCTGGTCTTAAAGTTGAAGATATCGATTTCTGGGAACTTAACGAAGCATTTGCTGGTCAATCATTGCCAGTAATGAAAGATCTTAAGTTGCTAGATGTTGCTAATGAAAAAGTTAACCTGAAAGGTGGCGCGATTGCATTAGGCCACCCATTAGGTTGTTCAGGTGCGCGTATATCTACTACTTTGATCAATGTATTGGAAGAGAATGAAGGTAAGTATGGTGTTTCTACCATGTGTATCGGTCTTGGACAGGGGATTAGTACTGTTTGGGAACGTTTATAATAACGTTTTTGAATAGCTAAACCTAAAAAACCGCGGCTATGCCCGCGGTTTTTTTTATGTGTTTTAATCAGTCGTGGTTGAGTTGGTAAATAAGGTTAAAAGTTAATTTTATTGCCTTCAGTATCGAGTTCTTTTGTGGGTTTTTCAACGTCATCAGTAACGATTTTATTTGTCCTTTTTACTTCATTTAAAATATCGGTTAGTTTTTTTATTCTTTTGTTTTTTTCGCTTTCATCGAGAGCTGATTTTTTTACAACTTCTCGCGCTTGTTTTATGTGCATCTGATACATAGTTACATTATTTTTTTCACCGCACTTTCTGGCTTGGTTCATGTGGCTATTGACGGTTAGCTCTAGATTAAGATTTTTTAGGTGAGCGTGGAATGCGTTACTTTTGTCTATAGATAACTTTCCACGATTACTATAGATATCAAGTAGTTTACTTATTTGTCCTATCTGTGATTTTAACTGGTTGAGTTCGGTTTCGGTTTCAAAGAATTCAATGACTTGATTCTCTCGTTTGTTTTCTTTGAAGTTGTTTAGTTGCTCTTTCTGACTTCTTAAGTTGTCAGAAATTATTAGATCTTGAGGTGAAAGGTTGTTGGCTAATTGAAGCGTATTCACCGCTAGTATTTGAAGTTGTGTGATTAGCGAATACTCAGGGTCTACTCTTAGTAATAATGAGATGTGTCCCAAAATTTCATCCGTTTGCTGGCGATATTGGCTGATTTTCTTTTGTAGTTTTGCCATTGCCTGTTGCCTGCTATAGCTTATGCCGCTGACAATCATTGAAAATATGATAAGCACTGTAATAATTGTGATGATAGTTGAAACTGGCATAGTTATTTATGTAAGACCTTTATATTGGTAGCTTTAAAGCGACGAGTAATATTTGTGCTGAGATGCTTGTGTATGGCTCTAGTGTAGCAAAGGTGGTGGAGCAGTCGTTCAAATAGCCGAAATAATTAAATTTATTTGTGGATATGGTGAATTTACTAAAAAAAATAGATTATTTTAAGAAAAATATTGCAATCACTTGACCCTTTGGCTACAAATCAATATATATGTCGCCTAAGTTTATTCAACAATACGTTTAAATGTATTCTGTATTGGTTTGAAATTATGCAATTTTCTAGTTGTTATTTTTATTTTGGAGTCTCATGGGTAAGTCCCTAGTAATCGTCGAATCACCAGCAAAAGCCAAAACGATCAATAAATATTTGGGGCCAGATTTTATTGTTAAGTCTAGTGTTGGTCATATTCGTGATTTGCCTACGTCTGGTGGCGGATCTACGTCAACACCTCAAGAGCGTGCTAAGCAGGCAGCTATTACTCGTAAGTTAAGCCCTGAAGCTAAAGTAAAGCATAAAGCTAAAAAATCTAAAGAACAGTTGATCGCAAGAATGGGTATAAATCCGGAAAAAGACTGGGCTGCACGTTATGAAATACTCCCAGGCAAAGAGAAAGTCGTGGCGGAGCTTCAAAAACTAGCAAAAAATGCCGACACAATCTATCTCGCAACGGATTTGGATAGAGAGGGAGAAGCAATTGCTTGGCATTTGAAAGAGGCGATAGGTGGTGACGATAGTCGGTATAAGCGGGTAGTATTTAATGAAATTACGGAAAACGCTATTCAAAAAGCCTTTGAGAAACCGTCAGAGTTAGATCAGGCTCGTGTTGATGCGCAGCAAGCAAGACGGTTTTTGGATCGTGTAGTGGGCTTTATGGTATCACCTTTGCTTTGGGCTAAAGTTGCTCGAGGTTTGTCAGCGGGGCGAGTACAGTCGGTTGCAGTTCGTCTGATTGTTGAGCGTGAGCGTGAAATAAGAAGTTTTATTCCTGAAGAATTCTGGGAGTTGTTTTCAAATTTAAAAAGCGAAAACAAAGGTCAGGTTCGTTTTCAGGTAAGTCGATTCCAAAATAAGAGCTACCGACCTGAAAGTGAGGTTGAAGTTAAAGCTCATATGTCAGCGCTTGATAAAGCAACGTTTGAAGTTTCAAAGCGGGAAGATAAGCCGACTCAATCAAAGCCAAGCGCGCCTTTTATTACCTCTACATTGCAGCAAGCGGCAAGTACTCGTCTTGGCTTTAGTGTTAAGAAAACGATGATGTTAGCTCAGCGTCTTTATGAGGCGGGTTACATTACCTATATGAGAACTGATTCTACTCATCTAAGTGTCGAAGCTGTGGCAGCATGTCGTGATTATATTGATGATAATTTTGGTTCAAAGTATATACCTGACGAGCCGAGAATATACTCTAGTAAAGATGGTGCTCAAGAAGCTCACGAAGCCATTAGGCCATCGAGCGTAGCTGTATTGGTGTCAGGTATACAAAATCTTGAAAAAGATGCTGAGCGGCTTTATAACCTTGTTTGGCGTAACTTTGTTGCGTGTCAGATGACTAATGCTGAGTTCTTAAGTTCTTCTCTTGAGGTTAGTGCGGGTGATTTTCAATTGCGCACTAGAGGGCGAGTTTCAAAATTTGATGGTTTTCTTAAAGTGATGCCCGTAAACAGTAAGAAGGATGAGGATGTAATTTTACCTGATTTAAAAGTAGGTGAAATACTCTCGTTAGACTTGCTTGATCCAAAGCAACATTTTACTAAGCCTTCTCCACGATTTTCTGAAGCTGCATTAGTTAAAGAGCTTGAAAAACGCGGAATTGGTCGCCCTTCTACGTATGCTGCAATCATCTCAACAATTCAAGATCGCGGTTATGCTCGCGTTGAGAATAAACGATTTTATGCCGAAAAGATGGGTGACATTGTTACTGGTCGTCTAGTCGAATCATTTGAGGATCTGCTTGATTTTAGTTTTACGGCTCAAATGGAAGAGCGCTTAGATGAAGTCGCAAATAATAAAAAGGATTGGAAGGCGGTTCTGAATGAATTCTATAAAGGTTTTACTAAACAGCTGGAAACAGCTCAAGCTGCTAATGACGGAATGCGTGAAAATTCACCAACAGAGACTGATATAGCTTGTCCCGATTGTGGTAGAAATATGCAAATCAGAACGGCTAGTACCGGTGTGTTTTTAGGTTGTTCGGGTTATTCATTGCCTCCCAAGGAGCGTTGTAAATCAACAATTAATTTGGTTTCTGGTGATGAAGTAGCAAATGTAGATGATGATGAAGGTGAGTCGAAGCTTTTACGTAAAAAGCATCGTTGTACAATTTGCTCAACCGCGATGGATAGCTATTTAATTGATGAGCAGCGTAAGCTTCATGTTTGTGGTAATAATCCAGATTGTTCTGGTTTCTCGGTAGAGGCTGGTGAGTATAAAATCAAAGGTTATGATGGGCCAGTATTAGAGTGTGATAAGTGCGAAGCGGAAATGCAGCTTAAAACAGGTCGTTTTGGTAAGTATTTTGGTTGTACTAATGAAACTTGCAAAAATACTCGAAAATTACTTCGGAGTGGTGATCCTGCGCCACCTAAGATGGATCCTGTACCGATGCCTGAACTGGCGTGTGAAAAGGTTGAAGATACCTACATCTTGCGTGATGGTGCGGCGGGTTTGTTTTTAGCTGCAAGTAAGTTTCCAAAGAATAGAGAGACGCGTGCACCATTGGTGACTGAGCTTTTACCGCATAAAGATGAGATTGACCCTAAATATACATTTTTGTTTTCGGCGCCCGTTAAAGATGCAAAAGGGAATTCTGCAATTGTTCGTTTTAGTAGAAAAACGAAAGAGCAGTATGTGATGACGGAGGAAAAGCCTAAGTCAGCTGAAGAGAAGGCGAAAGCGACAGGTTGGACTGCATACTATGTTGATGGGAAGTGGACCGAAACTCAGCCAAAGCCAAAAAAGGCAAAAGCAAAGGCTAAAGCAAAAAAGGATTGATTGGTCATTCTTAATGAAGAACTGGTGAAGGGTGTTTATCTTTTGCTAGTTATTCTTAGAAACTTTTTGATGTGTGATTGAAATTGCATATTTAAAACCTTTCTGCATGTCTTCGCTAGGAGGTCTTGGGTAGGGGCTTGCTTTGAAGGCGTTTTGTTTAGCAAGTGCGTCTATTTCCATTATTCCGCTTGAGTGACTAATGATTGCGTTTTTTATTGCACCGCTTGGGTGAAGGATTAGTGTTACTTCAAAATTAATTTCATTATCATTCTTGGCTTTTATAAATCTATGAAATTGGTCATATAAGACTGCTCTTGAAAGAATACTTCTTAGTGATATTTCATAATCACTTAATTCTTTATGTTTTATTGTTGAAATTTGTGTTGTTTCACCTGTGATTTTCTTCTGCTTAAAAATATTCATCATCCCTTGATTTGCTCTCCGAGCGCGAGATGTTTGTGTTTGGTTGTTAGAGTTTTTAGTTGGAGGCTTTTCTGCTTGATTCAAAATGGAGGGTTGAGGATTGTGTGCAGCTTTTTGTGGTGTGTTTTTTTTACGACTTTTTTCGTGTTGGACCTTGAATATTGATGTTTCTAATGTGGCAAGGTAGGCGTTTGCTGCTGTAGCGTTTGCCGACTCCATCTGACTTTGTTGGCTGTTGATGCTAGCTTTAGATCCCGCTGTGATGGTGACAGTTGGTACTGTTCTGCGTAGTTCTTCTTTGTTAATGATGGGGAGGTATGAAAGAGCTAGTAGTAAAAGAATATGGAGTAATAATGCTGCACCAATTGCGAAGTAAATGCTTGTCAGGTGTTGGGAGTGTTCCTTATTCATGCTAGATGGGTTTTCTGGAATTAATTTATTGGGCCTAAGTTGTGTGTTTAAGGCGAGTATTATTTCTTTGTTGGTGGTCGTTGCTTTAAGCACTCGCTTTTTGTCTTAGTGTTGATGTGACGGCATTCATAGCACGATCTATCATTAATCCTTGTTCTAAAATAATGACCTGTTTTTTGCTTAAATCGTCTGCCAGTTCATCTTTTGTTTTCTCTATGGTTTTTAACCCCATTCTGTTAACAAAGATAAAACAATCGGCTTCAGGTAATTTGGTGGATAGTTTGCAGCGAAACTTGTTGCCGTTCAAGAGTGTGAATTCGAGCCATGTACCGATCTCCATGTTATCAATTTCGGCAAAGTATTCTTGTAGCTGATTGTTTTTGGACTCTAATTGCATGCTTACAGCGCTTTTGTCTGCTGGTGGTGCTTTCTTTTTTAAGTTTATGGCGGAGCGTGTCTTACTGTTTGTTGTCTCTTCGCCAATAAATGAACTGTTTTTAAATGCGCTTGTTAGTTCTGTTCGTATTGTGCTGATGGTCAAGTCAAGTTCGGTTGTTTTGTAAGACACGTCCTCAAGGCCTGATCGTAAGTCTTTAAGAAGCTTGGGGGCGACCGTGATCCAGCGCTGTCTGTCTTTTTGTGTTTTAAGTGATTGTAGGCACCAAATTAGGTCCTCAGCTACTTTATTTACATTAACCCATTGATGCTCTTGTTCATCTTTTAGAAATGCTAGAAACATTACTCTGCTCCAGCCATTTTTGATTGTTTCTTCAATAAAGTCAGGGATTGGTCGTGATGCTGTCAGGATCAGTTGTTTAATGCTTTGCTCGACAGATCTCTGAGCTTGGCGGGATTTGATTAAGCCTATCTCTGCTTCTTTGGTTCTTTGCTCAACTAGTCTGGATTTTCGTTCATCTTTGTTAATGAATTGTTTGAATTCGTTATTTAATTGCTCAAATAAAGCAATGTCACCAGTGAACTGGTGGAGGACTTTGTGAACGGTCTCGTGGATCTTGTCATATAAGGGGTCGTGGCTTTTATTTTTTTGTTCGCCCCAGCCAATGCCAGCTTTTGCTAAAGAATTTAGTAGTTGTCTTGCAGGGTGTCCGTGAGAATTGAAAAAAGAGCTGTCTTTAATTACTACTTTCAGAATTGGGATTTGTAGGCGGCTAATAAGAACCTGAATTGGAGGTGCAAGATTATAATCGTCTAAAATAAATTCAAAAAGCATCGAAACTAGGTTGATTAGGTCTTCATCTGTTTGATTGAATGCAGGCTTTTTTATCTCTTGTGGTGCCTTTTGATGAAGGGGGGTTTGTAGAGCGGTATGTATGTCAATAACGCTAGAGCGTCCACCTTCTTGTTGTTTTGTTGACGGTATTCTTTGTAGTTCGGTCAGCATCGCTATTAGATCTTGAGTGCTGATCATTTGAGTTGTGCTAGTATCGACCTGTCTGTTATTAGATTTATTGGTAATTGTTCTAATGTTTGCAAGTAAAGATTGTAGGTGGGGAAGTATGTTTGAATACTCCTGCTCTACGTTTTGGTTGGTTGGAACGGTGTTTTTTATAATAGGCGCAGATGGCATCTCGCCTTTTGGGGAATGTTTTTGTCTTATCCCTGGTGTTGTCAGGCTCGGCATTATACCAAGTCTAATGAGCGTTTTGTTGGCGTTATCTAATACGGTGCCTAGGTTAGAAAGGACATAGCGATCAAATTGTTTGTATACAATTAGCTTTTCTTTAATTTGAATTTCTATGTCTGAACAGGCTTTTGAAAAAGCTTTGCTTATATCTTTTGGGTCAAGCGGTGGGGTTGCTTCGCTTAAATTAGCAATGCCGTATAGTTTTCCTATTCTGGCGTGGAACTGGAGAAGGGGGCCTTGAAAATTAGAGCGAGCTTTAGTGGACATGGATGAAATCGCAACATCTTCTTCAAGGTCTTCATTTTGTACGAGTGTTAAGCAGTCGATGCTGATGTCGTCTGCTTGAGTTTTTTGAGTATTGTTTTGATTTAGTACGATATTTGAAGAAAATAAGAAGTTTATTGTGTTATCGAAGTCAGACTCTATGCCTTTTCGTTTGATTCTTATTTCACGCATAGCTTCAAAAAAACGGTTTTGCTCGTTGTTTGTGCGTGCATTGTTGGCAAGTTCAAAGAAGGAGTCGTCTATACCATCAAACATGCTGTGAAGCATTTCGTTAAGGTCACGCGAAGCTTCTTGGCGGATCTTGTGGATAGCCTTTTGATTTGAATCGTCTTGTGTTGCAGTTCGGCTGTCGCTGTTATTTAAATAGCTGACGCCAGAAGACTTATTCATTTATCACTCCAGTGGGCATTAAATATGTATTGCTAAGCTATTTTCGATAACTGAACTTAGATTAAAATGAAAAATAAGGTAAATCTCAGATACAACTTTTTACTCAATATACCTTATATATCAATCATGCAAGTATAAAGCAATTAAAGTAAAAAAAAATAACAAAACATTACAAATGAATAGTGTGTCTAAATATTAATTTTTGAGGAAATACGAACTGTTTTAATGATGTTATCTTTAACTTGTCTAATTTCAGTTTGGTGCCCGTTTAGATACAAGCAAATTGGATTTTCTGGAATTGTTTCTAGTGTTTCTGTAATTAGGCCGTTTAGCGTTTTGGGGCCATTAATAGGTAGTTGCCAATTAAGGTTTTTGTTAATTGTTCTGATCGTTGTTGTGCCATCAATAAGGTAACTGCCGTCAGGTTGTAGGGTGATGTCTTGACTGGATGAAGAAAAGTCGGTCGTAAACTCTCCTACAATTTCTTCAAGAATGTCTTCCATTGTTGCAATGCCTTGCACATCGCCGTATTCATCCACAACAACACCAATGCGTCGCTTTTCTTTTTGAAAATGAAGAAGTTGGGTATTGAGTGGCGTGCTTTCAGGGATGAAATATGGTTCGCTGCAGGCTTGAAGTAAATGTGCTTTATTTGGTGTTGCATGGGAAAGCACGTTTGTCATGCTTCGCAAGTGTAAAATTCCAATGACGTTATTGATATCGCTTTTGTAAATCGGGAGCCTGGTATGTTGGGATGTTTTAAGTTGTTGGAGTATTGTGTCAAGACTGGCTTCGATATCAATGGCTATAATTTCATTTCTAGGGATCATTATGTCGTTAACGGTAACCTTTTCAAGGTCAAGAATGCTAACGAGCATTTCTTGGTGATTTTGCGGAATAATGGCACTAGACTCATTTACGAGTGTTTTTAGCTCTTCACGACTGAGGTTTCCTACGTTGTTATCTTTTGTGTCAAAGCCGAGTAAACGAAGTAAGTTGTTTGTAATTAGGTTTATTGCCCAAACAAGCGGGAAACAAAGTTTGAGTAGTGGTTTAAGGATGTGTGCGGCTGGAAAAGCTACTTTTTCAGGATTGTATGCTGCAATTGTTTTGGGTGTTATTTCTGCAAAAATTAAAATTACGAGCGTTAGTACTGCGGTTGCTATGGCTATCCCAGCGTCGCCCCATAATTGTATGGCGATAACGGTGGCGATTGCGGAGGCGAGTATATTTACAAAATTATTGCCGATTAGGATTACGCTTATTAGTAGATCGGTTCTTTCTAGTAGTTGACTGGCTTTTAATGCGCCCTTATGTCCCGTTCTTTTTAGGTGCTTCAACCTGTACTTGTTAAGCGAAAGCATGCTTGTTTCGGCGCTAGAAAAAAAACCAGAAAGAACTATAAGAAGGGCTAGTGTTATAAAAAGGTATGTGAGGGATGGGTCGTTCACGTAAAAGTTACTCTGTTATGGGCGAGGTGGGTTTTGTGGGCTTAATTAACAAGCCATTCAAAAGCAAGTTTGCTTCCAAGAAATCCTATCATTAATATAGAGCTTCCCCAAAGTGTCCACTTACTTGCGGTAAGGCCTCTCCAACCGTAAAGTCTGCGGCCTAATAATAGTGTTGCAAATATAGCTAGGGCTAAGATTGAGAGGATCGACTTGTGAGCAAGGTGTTGGGCAAATAGATCGTTTACAAAGATAAAGCCGAACGTTATTGCGAGTGCAAGAAGTATTGTGCCGCTCCAAATCATTTCAAAGAGCAAGGTTTCCATTGTTAGGAGTGGTGGGAGGTTGCGCATTAGTATCGTGTCGTTTCTTTTCTTTAAATTGTTATTTTGGATATAAACTAATACCGCTTGTATGGCAGCGATAGAAAAAACACTGTAAGCAATAATAGATAGAATGATGTGAATGAATATGCCGCTTCCAGAAGGAGAGAATGATTGCTCAGTGTCGTGAAAAAAAAGTGCGCCAAAAATGCAGGCTGCAGAGATTGGATATACGGCTAAAAAAATAGCTTGTAAGGGCTTTTTTGCAGAAAATAATAATAGGCTAATAACAATGAAACATAAAATTAATGAGGCAGTGTTAAAAAAGCCGAATAAAATTTTATTTCCGTCAATAATGTAGGTAAGTGTTATGACAAGTTGTAGGGAGACTGCTGCTGTGCCTAAAAGTAATGAAACAAAGTGTTTTGCTGGTACCTTTCTTAAATAAATTAGAAGCTGGTATAGTGTTCCAAATGAGTAAAGGCTAATTGATAAAATGCTGAGAGCTAAAATATTCATTTTTCGGCTTGTTAGGTCGGCTTGTGGTTCAATTTAGGGTGTAGTAAAGGTTATAATGCACCTTTTTTATCATATTTACATCAAGACACTGAAATAAAACAGCGTTAAAAGTAGCTAATTCTATAAAAATATAGCTTGAAACGTTCAAAATATAGAGATTAAACATGTTTGAGAATCTGACTGACCGCTTATCCGATAGTCTTAAAAAGGTTACTGGGCAGGCAAAGCTTACCGAAGATAATATAAAGGGGACTTTGCGGGAAGTTCGGATGGCCTTGTTGGAGGCTGATGTTGCGTTACCCGTCGTAAAGAAATTTATTGCTGAAGTTAGAAAGAGAGCTGTTGGCTCTGAGGTTAAAAGAAGTCTTTCGCCTGGTCAGGCGTTTATTAAAATTGTTAACACTGAGCTTGTTGCAATGATGGGAGAAACATCCCAAGGACTTTCTCTAAATGCTCAGCCACCTGCTGTGATCTTGATGGCAGGTTTACAAGGTGCAGGTAAAACAACGTCTGTTGCTAAATTAGCGCGTTATTTAACTGAGCGTGAAAAGAAAAAAGTAATGGTGGTGAGTGTCGATGTGTATCGGCCTGCTGCAATTAAGCAGCTTGAGACTTTAGCCGCGGAAGTAGGTGCAAATTTTTTCCCAAGTACAGATGATCAGAAGCCGATAGATATTGCCACTGCAGCGATAGATGAAGCTAAGAAGACATTTGCGGATGTGTTAATTGTCGATACGGCAGGCCGTTTGGCGATAGATGATGCCATGATGTCTGAAATCAAAGAGCTTCATCAAGCAATCACTCCGATTGAAACACTTTTTGTTGTTGACTCAATGACCGGGCAGGATGCAGCGAATACTGCGAAGGCATTTGACGAAGCATTGGCTTTAACTGGTGTTATCTTAACCAAAACAGATGGTGATGCGCGTGGTGGTGCAGCGCTTTCTGTTAGGTCAATCACAGGCAAACCAATTAAGTTTATGGGGGTTGGTGAAAAAGTAGATGCATTAGAGCCTTTTCATCCTGATAGGGTCGCATCCAGAATACTTGGAATGGGCGATGTGCTTAGCTTAATTGAAGATGCTGAGCGTAACCTTGATAAGAAAAAAGCAGAAAAGTTGACGCGTAAAATCAAGAAAGGTAAGAGTTTTGATCTTGAGGATTTTAGTGATCAGTTGATGCAGATGAAGAATATGGGAGGGGTAGCAGGCTTGATGGATAAGTTGCCAGGAATGGGGCAGATGGCCCAGGCAGCGCAGCAGCAAGTTAATGATAAGTCGCTCGGGCAAATGGAGGCGATTATTTCTTCTATGACGTCAAAAGAGCGAAAATTTCCTGATGTAATTAATAATTCAAGAAAGCGGCGTATAGCGCAAGGGTCTGGTACGCAGATACAAGATATTAATCGATTACTTAAACAGCATAAACAAATGCAAAAGATGATGAAAAAGTTTACTAAAAAGGGCGGAATGGCCAATATGATGCGTGGTATGCAAGGAATGATGCCGCCTGGGGGCGGTGGGCCGCTAGGTAGAATGTAAAAAGTATAGCTTTCTTTGAACTTAAGTAGCTGATTTTTAATGATTAAATGGTTTTGTTGTCATAAAAGGCATAAAAATCAGAAAATAGTATTTTCAAATTAATAGATATGCTCTAGAATATGCGCCCGTTGAAGCGCCATCGTCTAATTTAAATGGGTGATATGCGTGGGTATTTTTTAACTGAATTCAGGATCAAAAACGCAATGGTAACTATCCGTTTATCTCGTGGTGGCTCTAAGAAGCGCCCATTTTATCATTTAACCGTCACTGACAGTCGTTCAGCTCGCGATGGTCGATACATCGAACGTGTTGGATTTTTCAATCCTATTGCACGTGGCCAAGAAGAACGTTTAAGAGTTGAATCTGACCGTGTTGAGTTTTGGTTAAGTAAAGGCGCTACAATTTCAGATCGTGTTAAGTCACTTTTGAAAGAAGCTGCTGAAACTGCTAAAGCTGCATAAGTAAGTGCTTAACTAATTACGTTATAGCTCGATAAACTGAGCACAGGCTGAAAAGGAATACCCGTGAGTGTAAAAGAAAAAAGCGCAGTTATGGGTAAGATAACTTCAGTTTATGGCGTGAAAGGCTGGGTGAAAGTGATTTCATATGCCCAGGAAAAAGAAAATCTTTGTAACTTTAATAGCTGGATTTTAGATAATTCAGGTGTCATAAGTACTGTAAAGGTGAAAAATTGTAAGTCTCATGGCGGAGGGCTAGTTGCTCAGCTTGAGGGTTGTAATGATCGCGAACTTGCTAAACAGTATTGTGGTTCTTTAGTTACTATTCCTCAAAGTGCATTGCCAGACCTCGGAAATGGGGAATATTATTGGCATCAGCTTGAGGGAATGAAAGTTATAACAACGGAATCTGTGTTGTTAGGAAAGGTGAGTCATTTAATAGAAACTGGATCAAATGACGTACTGATTGTGGAAAAGTGTAAGGACAGTCTTGACGGTAAGGAACGATTAATTCCTTATATGCCAGACCAAGTTGTTAAATCGGTTGATCTTGATAACAATGTTATTGAGGTAGATTGGGATCCAGATTTTTGAATGGATCCAAACAACATTTTGGTTTTGTAACGCTCTTTCCAGAAATGTTCGGTGCGATTGAACATTATGGGGTGATTGGTCGAGCCCTGAAAAATGGCTTGATCTCCATGGAAACGTGGAATCCTCGTGACTTTACACAAGATCGCCATAATACGGTTGATGATCGTCCTTATGGTGGTGGCCCTGGAATGCTGATGAAAGTTCAGCCTTTGCAGGATGCGATCCTAGCAGCAAAAAGCTCAGCGAAAAAATACGAAGGTGAAAGTGTTAGAACGATCTATCTTTCTCCTCAAGGTTCAAAATTAGATCATAAAAAAGCGTTAGAATTAGCTTCTTATGATAAATTAATTTTGGTTTCTGGGCGTTATGAAGGTGTTGATGAGCGGCTTATCGAGTCAGAGATTGATGAAGAAATATCAATTGGTGACTTTGTGTTAAGCGGTGGTGAACTCGCTTCAATGGTTTTGGTGGATGCAGTTTCAAGATTGCTTCCTGGTGTTTTAGGTCATAGTGAATCTGCTGTTGAGGATTCGTTTGTGGATGGTCTGTTAGATCACCCTCACTATACAAGGCCTGAGAATGTTGCCAATAAATGTGTTCCTGATGTGCTTTTATCAGGGAATCATAAAGAAATTCGACGCTGGCGACTTAAACAGTCGTTAGGCCGGACATGGCAAAGACGTCCTGATTTGTTAGCGCGTTTAGAGCTGGATCAGGAGCAGCAGACATTACTTCAAGAATTTATTGAAAGTAATGATGTTGAATAATTATTAAGAAAGTAGAAAAAAATCAGGTAGGCCTCTGTGCACTTATAATATGTGTATATAGCATGCGAATAAAATTTAGGAGTGTAATATGAGTGGTAAAAATAGCATAATCAGCGCGATAGAAGCTGAGCAAATGGCAGTAGTAGAGATTCCAACTTTTGGTCCAGGAGATACTGTTGTTGTTAAAGTTAAAGTAAAAGAGGGGACTCGTGAGCGTCTACAGGCCTATGAAGGTGTTGTTATTGCTAAGCGTAATCGCGGTCTAAATTCTTCTTTCACTGTTCGCAAAATTTCATATGGCGTTGGTGTTGAGCGTACATTCCAAACTTTTAGTAAGCAGATCGACAGTGTTGATGTGAAACGTCGTGGTGATGTTCGTCAGGCTAAATTGTACTACTTGAGAGAGTTAAGTGGTAAGGCTGCTCGAATTAAAGAGAAGTTAGGTTAATTTTACTAGAAAAGGGCATTTGCTCTTAATGTAGAATATCGAAAGGCAGGTGCTTAAAGCTCCTGCCTTTTTGCGTTTAGATCGAATTGTTTTAGATGCAGAGAATCTCACATGTTTAAATTGTAATATTATCTTTGTTGCTGCTGAACTAAATAGTGGTTAGCGTGTCTGACCATATAAGAAGTTTATCAATTTAAGGGGTGTTGAATGAAAGTTTATAAGCGTTTTTTGGGGTTTTGCTTAATCGCGACCATGTCATCGTTTTTAGTGGCTGGAGAAGTCGAAATTGAAAAGAGCTTAACCGAAGCGATTCCCTCCTTAAAAATAAATACGATAACAAAGAGCGAAATGCAGGGTATTTATCGTGTTGAGACAAATAGTAGTGAGATTCTATTTACAGATGAGAGTGGTTCATTTTTTTTAACCGGTGAGCTTTATACAACGGTTGGCGGGCAACTTAATAACCTGTCAGAAGTCAGAAAGAAACAGTTGCGCGCTGATAAAATAACCGCGATAGACTCTAAAGAAAAAATTGTATTCGCGCCAAAAGGCAAAACACTTGCTAAAATAGCTGTTTTTACTGATATTGATTGTGGATATTGCCGAAAGCTACATAAAGAAGTGCCTCGAATGAACGAACTAGGCATTGAGGTGAGTTATCTTGCGTATCCAAGAGCCGGTGAAGGCAGTGAGTCTTATAATAAATTTGTATCTGCATGGTGTGCTGATAATAAACTGGATGCAATGAGCTTAGCTAAGAGTGGTCGTGCGATACCTAGCAAGCAATGCGAGAACCCAGTTTTGGCTCAGTTCGAGTTGGGTCAGGCACTAGGTGTAACGGGCACGCCAGCAATTGTCTTAGAGGACGGAACGCTAGTGCCAGGTTATTTGACCGCTGAAAAGTTAGCTAAAGGTCTAGGTTTGTTATAGTTATTATTTGTTTTTCAATTAAGGCTTCTTGATTAGCATCGGAAGCCGCTCTTTTCTTTTCTTATATCGCATTCCTTCTTTATATTATTACAGCGTTGAGCCCCCGCAGGTGAAAGGCGATTGTAATCACATTTATTATATTCTTTCTTTAAATCAAAATTAGTGTAATCACTAAATGGGCCGTTGCAGGCTGTTAAAATTGATGAAATGGTTAATATTTGAAATACCCGTACAGTTTGTCTCATTGTTGTCCTGATTTTTATAAAAAATTCACTTTGAAGCGATCAGTACTCTGATTATTTCTCTATTGAAAAGGGTATACTATGTTTTGCTTTTTTGCCCTTTATATACAAAATAAATTGAGGATATTAACTTGAAGTCCCTGAAAGTTGGAATTTGTGGTTTAGGAACGGTCGCTAGCGGTGTAATAAATGTTATTAAGCGAAATCAACAAGAAATTTCTGCACGTGCAGGCTGTCAGGTTGATGTTATTCATGTGGCTTCTAGAAGTTTAAAAAATAACTGTGATATGACAGGGATTGAGTTCACAACTAACTTAATGGACGTCATTAATAATCCAGATGTTGATGTGGTCGCTGAGCTGATTGGCGGTTATGACTTGGCAAAAGATTTAGTTTGTTCAGCCATCAGAAATGGTAAACATGTTGTTACTGCAAATAAGGCGCTTATTGCTGAACATGGAAATGAAATTTTTGCACTGGCTGCAGAGTATAACGTGATTGTTGCTTATGAAGCCGGCGTTGCGGGTGGTATTCCTATTATCAAGTCATTAAGAGAAGGGCTTGCAGCGAATAAAATTAATTGGTTGGCGGGTATTATCAATGGTACCGGTAATTTCATCCTTACTGAAATGAAAGATAAAGGGCGTGACTTTGCAGATGTATTAGCGGAAGCGCAAGCCCTTGGTTACGCTGAAGCTGATCCTACTTTTGACGTCGAAGGTATTGATGCCGCACATAAGTTAGCAATTTTAGCATCAGTGGCTTTTGGTGTTCCTTTACAATTCGACAAAGCGTTTACTGAAGGTATTAGTAAAATTTCGACGCTTGATGTGAATAATGCTGAAGCATTAGGCTATCGTATTAAACATCTTGGGATTGCTCGTCGAAAAGACGAAGGCTTTGAGCTTAGAGTACATCCGACGCTTATTTCTGAACAGCAATTAATTGCAAAAGTTGATGGTGTTATGAATGCGGTCTTGGTTGAAGGTGATGCGGTAGGCCAAACCTTATACTATGGAGCGGGTGCCGGCTCAGAAGCAACTGCTTCCGCTGTTATTGCTGATTTGGTTGATGTTGCAAGAGCAGTGACCGCTAATGTCGGGGTATCGGTACCTTACTTAGGTTTTTCTGCGGATCAGATGAATAATTTACCCGTGATTCCAATAGAAGAGATTACGTCTGCTTATTATCTAAGAATTACCGCCGAAGATAATCCTGGTGTTCTAGCTCAAGTTTCTTCGATTTTGAGTGAACTTGGAATTAATATTGAGTCAGTAATGCAAAAAGAAAATGAGCAGGAAAATCAAACAATACCTTTAGTTTTACTGACCCATGAAGTGAAAGAAAAGCAAATTAATCAAGCGATTGAGCAGATTGAAGCGCTTGAAACAACAGTTGGCAATGTGGTTCGAATCCGCGTTGAGCATTTTCATTAATCGAGACGGATAAGTAACGTGAAATATATTAGTACTAGAGGCGCAGCGCCAGCATTAGGGTTTGAGGATGTATTGTTAACAGGATTAGCGCCAGACGGTGGCTTGTATGTGCCGGAAACATTACCTCGTTTTACTCAAGAAGAAATCGCATCATGGGCTGGGCTTCCTTATTCGATTCTGGCTTTCAATGTTATGTACCCGTTTGTTGAAGGTTCAATACCTGAAGATGACTTCAGAGCAATGATCGACGAAACGTATGCGGCTTTTGACCACGCCGCAGTCGCGCCCTTAGTTCAGTTAGATCAAAATGAATGGGTGCTTGAATTATTTCGTGGGCCGACGCTCGCGTTTAAAGATTTTGCGCTGCAGCTACTAGGACGTTTATTGGATCATGTTCTAAATAAGCGTAATGAGCGTGTTGTGATCTTGGGTGCTACTTCAGGTGATACTGGTTCAGCAGCGATTGAGGGTTGTAAACATTGCGATAACGTCGATATCTTTATCCTACACCCACACAACCGTGTTTCTGATGTTCAGCGCAAGCAGATGACAACAGTAAAGGGTAATAACGTTTTTAATATTGCGATTGAAGGCAATTTTGATGATTGTCAGCAGATGGTTAAAGACAGTTTTAATGATCAATCATTCCTAAATGGAACGCGACTTGTTGCCGTTAACTCTATTAACTGGGCAAGAATTATGGCCCAAATTGTTTATTATTTTAGTGCATCGCTTTCTTTAGGTGGGCCTAGCCGAAGTGTTTCTTTTTCGGTTCCAACGGGTAATTTTGGCGATATATTTGCGGGATATCTTGCCCGTAATATGGGGTTACCAATTAATCAGTTAGTCGTTGCGACCAATAGAAATGATATTCTGCATCGCTTCATTAGCCAGAATAATTATAAGTTAGAAGGCTTGCATCATACTTTATCTCCCAGTATGGATATTATGGTTTCAAGTAACTTTGAGCGATTAATGTTTGATTTGTATGGTCGTGATGGAAAAGCATTAGCGGGGCAAATGGATGCTTGGAAAGAGCAGTCTGGTGCAATCGAAACACATCGCTGGACTGCAGCACGTAAGCTTTTTGATAGTTATTCAGTTAATGATGAGCGTACTTGTGAAGTGATTAAAGAGGTTTATGATAAAACTGAATACCTTGTTGATCCACATACAGCGATCGGTGTTGAAGCGGCTCGAGTTTGTCGTCGAGATGGTTCTATACCAATGGTTACTTTGGCTACCGCACACCCGGTGAAATTCCCTGAAGCAGTCGAAAAGTCAGGTGTTGGAATTGCTCCAGAATTACCGCATCACCTCGCTGATTTGTATGACAGAGAGGAGTACTACGAGGTGTTACCAAATAATTTGAATGAAGTGCACGCTTATGTTGTGAAGCATCGTAGAAGCTAGATGATAAACTGTTATAGCGTGTGAATTTAAAGCACTAAGGCGTAGTCTTAGTGCTTTTTTTCTGCCTGATCGAAATGCGTTTGTTTTGCTAGAATGACGTTTTAAATTAAACCTGAAATATAATGATAATTAGCCATGAAAAAGACTATTCTTCGAAGAGATCTAAAAAGTACTACAGCGCCGATCGCCACTATTCCTCTTTTTTTAAGTAGGATTTATAATTCAAGAGGGGTATTTAATGCTGAGGATTTAGAGTTAAATCTTTCTAAACTTTTAGATAGCTCACAGCTCTTAGGTATTGATGCGGCGGTTAAACTTTTAGTTGATGCGCTTCAGCATAAACAAAAAATTATCATTGTAGGGGATTTTGATTGCGATGGTGCAACGAGTACGACATTAGCGGTACATGCCCTGCGTGCCATGGGGGCTTTTGACTGCCAATATTTAGTGCCAAACAGATTTGAATTTGGGTATGGGTTAACACCAGAAATTGTTGATTTGGCTGCGACGATGCAACCTGATTTAATTGTGACGGTTGATAATGGTATTTCAAGCATTGAGGGGGTAAATCGCGCTAAAGCACTTGGCATCAAAGTGCTGGTAACAGACCATCATTTACCGGGCGATCAAGTTCCTGATGCCGATGCAATTGTTAACCCTAACCAAAACTTATGTGGTTTTTTAAGTAAGAACGCAGCCGGTGTTGGCGTTATATTCTACGTAATGAGTGCATTAAGGTCAGCCTTACGTAAAATCGCTTGGTTTGAAAAGAACAACATAATGATGCCTAATTTAGGGGATTATCTTGATCTTGTTGCGCTTGGAACCGTCGCTGATTTAGTACCGTTAGATAAAAACAATCGAATATTGGTTGAACAAGGGCTTAAACGTATTCGAGCGGGTCGATGTCGACCGGGTATAAAAGCTATTCTAGCGACCGCCCAAAGGAAACCGGAAAACATACGGGCCAGCGATATGGGTTTTGCGATCGGTCCGCGTTTGAATGCTGCGGGCCGTTTAGATGATATGTCGCTTGGCATAGAGTGTTTGTTATCAGAAGATGAGTACAGTGCGAATCAGTTTGCTCAACGTTTAGATCAGCTTAATCAGGATCGTAAATCGATTGAAGCTGATATGAAAATGGATGCAGATCTTAAGTTGCAAGAAATGGACTTTGGTGAGGGTGAAATGGCCTGGGGCTTGTGTCTGTATGAAGCGCATTGGCATCAAGGTGTGATTGGTATTTTGGCATCTAGAGTAAAAGAAAAATTTAACCGGCCTGTTATTGTTTTTGCACCAGCGGATGATGACCCAAGTATAGAAAATCCAGAGTTAAAAGGATCTGCTAGATCAATTTCAGGGTTTCATATGCGTGATGCACTCGATATTATCGCTAAGCGACATCCAGCGTACTTATCTAAATTCGGTGGTCATGCCATGGCTGCGGGCATGACGATTGAGAAAAAACATCTCAAAGAATTTACACAAGCATTTGATACGGTTGTGCGAGAACAATTAAGTGCTGAAGACCTAGAAGCCACACTATTGAGTGATGGTGTACTATCAGAAAATGACCTTACCATTGAATGTGTGAATATGCTTGAGTTAGCTGGGCCATGGGGGCAACAGTTTCCAGAACCTCGCTTTGACGATACGTTTGAATTGGTCCAACAACGGGTATTAAAAGAAAAACACCTAAAGTTAGTCTTGGCGAAACAAGGCAGTACGCAAATGTTTGATGCGATTCAGTTTAATAGTGAATGGATAGGGAAGTCGATTCCAGCTCGAATACGTGTCGCTTACCGGCCTAATATCAATGAATTTAGAGGTCGAAAGAGCGTACAGTTGATGATCGACCATATAGAAGCTTTCTCCTAAGCTAAGGAATATTAATGAAGAGTTTGTTGTTTAAAAGCCTTATCTGTCGCCTGATTTTAATGATAGCTAGTTCCTTACTTTTAGGCTGTAGCACGCCTAAAACGCAGCTAAGTTCTGGTATAGCACAGGAGCCAGCTTTGTCCAAAACTGAGTTTTTTGCAGAGGACGGTTACCGCCTCCCGCTAACACAATTTTGGCCAGATTCTACACCCGATGGCATCGTCGTCGCACTACATGGGTTTAATGATTACAGCAAAGCGTTTGAAAACATGTGTCAGTATTTTGTTTCAAAAAATATGGCGTGTGTTGCTTATGATCAACGCGGGTTTGGTGGAACAGATTTTGTAGGGATTTGGCCGGAAAAAGGCCGTTTGCAAAAAGACTTGTATCTCATGGTTAGGCAATTCCGTAAGCAGTATCCCCAGCAACCTATTTTTCTAGTGGGTGAAAGTATGGGAGGGGCTGTCATTATGACAGCCATGGCGGATTCAAGGTTTTCTTTATCAGAGGAGGTGGCTGGAACGCTTCTATATGCACCTGCAGTCTGGGCGAGAAGTACTCAACCATGGTATCAACAGGCTTCGTTATGGCTTGCTGTACATACCTTTCCCAGCTGGATGCCCACGGGTGAAGGTTTAGGTGTGCAAGCGACGGATAATATTGATGCACTGAGAGCAATGGGGCGGGATGATAAAGTTATAAAAGCGACGCGAATTGATACTATTTATGGTTTAACTAACCTAATGGATGCGGCATTATTGGCCTCTAAAGATGTCTCTATAAGAACGCTCGTTTTATATGGCGACAAAGATGAAGTCATTCCTAAGCAACCAACCTGTGAGATGCTCGAGACAATGAAGTCGGTTGAGGAAAGTGTTGCCTTTATTCACTACTCGGAGGGCTACCATATGTTGTCTAGAGACTTGCAAGCAGAGCGTGTGTTTCGTGATAGTTTTGAATGGATAATTGATGGAACTGTCGACAAAGGGCGGTTTCAATCTCTATTATTAGAAAAGGATAAACCTGTTAATTATTGTGTAGAATCTCAATCGTAAATGAGTGTAGAAAAGTCACATTTTTTAACGTTCATTTTTAATGACTGGTGAGCCAGCAAGACCTAAGGCAATTTCAAGTAAAACATCCCAAGGAGTGAGGCCTTTTTCAACTCCTTTTATGACGTCATCAGTTTGTTTACATTGATTGAGGAGGATTCTAAGGCTAGCAGGCTTATGTCGTTTCGCCGTTTGCATTAACGTCGTCTGACGTTTTTGAAAAACGCCCAATTTTTTAAAGACAGTTTGAAGTGGTTGATTTTTTTGGAGGGCATGGTGAAGCGTATAGACTGTTCGTACTTCTTTCGTTAGCGCCCATAATGCGTAAGTAGGTTCTAAGCCCTCGACTTTCAAACTTGATACGATTTTTGCTGCAAGCTTAGCATTGCCACTTAAGCAAGCATCGGTCAGATTGAATACATCGTATTTAGCGGAATCGGATACGCTTTCGAGCACAGTATCTGCATCGATTTTGTTACTTGTCCCGAGCAATTTAAGTTTTTCTAATTCTTGCTGAGCGGCAAGTAAATTTCCTTCTAGTCGGTCAGCCAATAATGCAATAGCGTCTTGCTCAATTTCAAGGCCCATTTTTCGAGCTCTTTGAGAAATCCATTGAGGCATCTCATTTAAACTAATTGGCCAAACTTGAATAATTCCACCTACTTTGTCAATGGCAGCGCACCACTTACTTTTAAGTGTTGCCGCAGTAAGTTTGGCTGAGCTAATTAGAAGTATTTTGTCATCTGGAAGGCTTTGGCAATATTGCTGAAGGGCTTTGCCTCCTGGAATACCAGGTTTTGCTTTACCAAGCCTGAGTTCTGTTAGTGTTCTTTCTGCAAAAAGAGATAAGCTATTGGCTTCATTATTTAGGTTTGCCCAGTCAAATTTCCGATCAACATCGAGTATTTTACGCTCATCACAGCCAGATTGCTTACTTGCAGCGCGTATGCTGTCTAATGCTTCTTGAACAAGTAGCGGTTCGTCTCCCGTAACGAGATAGACGGGAAGTAGGTTCTTTTTAAGCTCTTGTTCCAATTGTTTGGTTTGAATACGCATGAAATTCCAAGCTTAATTTGAGTTGATTGATTGCTGGATACGTTGGTCATCAAAAACGCTAAGCTGACGAAATATAATGTTAGTAATTTTTTGATTCAGCTTGGTTTGAATTTCATCTTGCTCTCGCTCTTTAGCGATTAATGCAGAAGACTGATGGCGATAGCTCTGATTCGTTTCAACTAATTGGCTGCTTATTAGCGTCTGAGTCGCTGAATGAATAAGCTTGTAACGAACGGAGTATATTAAATCATATTCTGCGGTTGATGCATCGCTATCAATTGATACTGATCTTTGTTTTTTGTTTACATTAGAAATAGAGAGTGTCATTTCAGCTTCATCGCTTAGCTTGATTTGGTGAAGTTGAAATTCGCGACTTAGCTGTCGGCACAGATCCCAGGTCTTCTCATTTTCACATTTAAAAATGAGTGAACTTAAGCTGTCAGGTAATGCTTGAGTAGCTCTTAGCTGAAAGCCACAAGCGCTGATTAAACCGCACAAGATTAACAAGCGGAAGAAGCCTGTGAATCTTGTGCAAAAGCGACTAAAAAGTGTCATGTTTAATTCGCAACAATGTTAACGAGCTTGCCTGGAATAACAATTACTTTACGGACAGTCACTTCGTTAAGAAATCGCTGTACATTGTCATTTTCAAGTGCAAGTTTTTCCATGTCATCTTTACTGATGTCAGCGGGTACTTCAAGTTTGGCTCTCACTTTACCATTTACCTGAATTACGATTTCTTGCGAAGAGATCGTGAGTGCTGATTCATCAAAGCTTGGCCAGTTTGCGTGAATGACGGCATCTTTGTGTCCTAGGTCGCTCCATAGTTTATGGCAAATATGAGGCGCAATAGGGGCAAGCATTAAAGTGACTGCCTCGAGAGCTTCTTGCATGACGGCAAGGCCTTGATCGCTTGTGTCTTTGAACTTAGCGACGTCATTCATAAGCTCCATGATCGCAGCAATTGCGGTATTGAAGGTTAAGCGGCGGCTTACATCGTCACTTACTTTACGAATGGTTTGATGTACTTTTCTGCGTAATGTTTTTTGTCCGTCATTGAGTGATGCGATGTTAAGGCTAATATCTAGTTTGTTTAACGAAACATGATTAAAGACGGCTTTCCATAGTCGCTTAAGGAAACGATGTGAGCCTTCTACAGCGCTGTCGGACCATTCAAGTGACTGTTCAGGCGGAGCAGCGAACATGATAAATAAACGTACAGTATCGGCCCCAAAACGATCAATAGTCGTTTGAGGATCGACGCCATTGTTCTTTGATTTTGACATTTTAATAACGCCATCAGACTCAACCACGCTGCCATCAGCTTTTAGTTTGATGCTGAGAGTTTTACCTTTATCATCTGTTTCTATGTCTACATCAGCAGGCGCAATCCAGTTTTTTCCACCTTTCTCGTCTTCTTGGTAGAAGCTTTCGGCTAAGACCATGCCTTGGCAAAGTAGCTTTTTGAATGGTTCATCGCAGTCTACTAAGCCAACATCTCTTAATAATTTATGGAAGAAGCGGGCATAGAGTAGATGCAAAATAGCGTGTTCAATACCGCCAATATATTGATCAACCGGTAACCAATAATTTGCAGCTTTTGAATCAAGCATGCTATCAGTCGAGTTTGGTGAGCAGTAACGCGCGTAATACCAAGACGATTCCATAAAGGTATCGAATGTATCGGTTTCACGTAAAGCAGGTTGTCCGTTATGAGTTGTTTTTGCCCATTCAGGGTTGCTCTTGATTGGCGATATTACGCCATCAAGCACAACGTCTTCAGGTAGAACAACAGGTAATTCGTCAAGTGGAACGGGGACATTAGTGCCATCTTCTAAGGTTTTCATTGGGATTGGGCTACCCCAATAGCGTTGACGGGATACACCCCAGTCTCGAAGACGATAATTGACTCGTTTTTTTCCGGTTCCAAGTTCTTCAAATTTGGCGATGATGGCTAAGAATGCTTCTTCAGAGCTTAGCCCTGTGAAATCATCAGAAAGAACAAGTACACCTTTATCGGTAAACGCTTGTTCTTGAATATCTATCTCTATCCCATCATTCGGAGCAATGACTTGCTTAATTGGAAGTCCGTATGACTTAGCAAAGTCGTGATCGCGCTCATCATGTGCAGGTACAGACATAACAGCACCTGAACCATAATCCATTAATACAAAGTTAGCGGTCCAAACAGGTACTTCTTCGCCTGTAAGCGGATGGATCGCAGTAAAACCAGTGTCAAGTCCTTTCTTTTCCATAGTTGCCATATCTGCTTCAGCAACTTTATTATTTTTGCATTCATCGATAAACGTACTGACGGCAGAGTTTGTTTTAGCTGCTTCAAGCGCTAAAGGGTGTTGTGATGCTACAGCAACATACGTTACACCCATAACGGTGTCAGGGCGGGTTGTGTAAACTGACAAGGTATCATCACGATTTTTTAACGTGAACGAGAACTCTAAACCTTCTGAGCGACCGATCCAGTTCTTCTGCATCGTCTTGACTTGCTCAGGCCACTCTTCAAGTTGGTCTAGGTCAGTCAATAATTCATCTGCATAATCGGTTATTTTTATAAACCATTGAGGAATTTCCTTACGTTCAACAAGGGCGCCAGAACGCCAACCTCTCCCATCAACGACTTGTTCGTTTGCGAGTACGGTTTGGTCAACGGGATCCCAGTTTACAGTGGCATTTTTTTTGTAAACGAGGCCTTTTTCAAACAGCTGTGTGAAGAACCACTGCTCCCATTTATAATATTCAGGTTGGCAAGTCGCTAATTCGCGATCCCAGTCGTAGCCAAACCCTAAAAGCTTTAATTGGCTTTTCATGTAATCAATGTTTTCGTAAGTCCACTTTGCAGGCGGTACTTCATGTTTAATTGCTGCATTTTCGGCAGGAAGTCCAAAAGCATCCCAACCCATTGGTTGCATGACATTTTTACCTTGCATCCGATGATAGCGTGAAACCACATCACCTATTGTATAGTTACGGACATGACCCATGTGAAGCTTACCACTAGGGTAAGGAAACATTGAAAGGCAGTAATATTTTTCTTTTGTTTCATCTTCGGTGGCGGCAAAGCTATTATTATCTTCCCAGTAGCTTCGAGCGGTGTCTTCAATTTTTTTTGGTTCGTATTGTTCTTGCATTGATTGTGTTGACTGTTCTGGCATGGGACTCTTCAATCTTGGAAAAAATTAAAATAAGGACGCTAATATCGGGCCATTCTAGCGTAGTTTAATAGATCGGGCTAACGTAGTTTTAGTGATTTAGATAGCCGCCATAAAATATATGCGAAACATAGTAAAAATAATGGGTAAGAGCCGGTATAAGAAAAAGGGGTGCGACCTGATCTGACTTGAAATTGTGATTCAAGTACCGTCTCAACAAATTGTTCTGTTTGGGCCAATATTTGACCTTGTTCATCAATAATCGCGCTAATGCCGTTATTGGTGGCGCGAATCATATATCGAGCGTTTTCAGCTGCGCGCATTTGTGCCATTTCTAAATGTTGAAGCGGCCCAAGAGAGTTGCCAAACCAACTGTCGTTGCTGATGGTGAGTAAATAGTCTGCATTCTTGCTCTGGGTGGCAACAAAATCTGGATACACTACTTCATAGCAAATAAAGGGTGCGACTTCATAGTCTTGGGACTTTAAAAGAGCTTGGTCTTTCGAACCTTTTCTAAAATCAGACATAGGTAGGTCAAAGAAAGCGATCAAGCCTCTTAAGATATCCTGTAGGGGGACATATTCACCAAAGGGAACAAGCTTTTGTTTATGGTAGAGTCCACTGCCGGCGCCTATACTTGTGATGCTATTGTGAACAACCGTTTGGCCGGTGTCAGCATGCGGGCCACGATAAGGGATGCCACTAATAATATTGCTGTCGCGGCTGCTGGCTAGGGCTGACATCTTATTGAGAAAAGGCTCTGCCTGATTATAAAGCAATGGGATAGCTGTTTCTGGCCAGACGATTAAATCATTGTGCCAATACTGTCGTGTTAATTTTTCTAATAACTTAAGTGTTTTTTTACGTTGGGCAGGTAACCATTTTAACTCTTGGGGGATGTTGAGTTGGACGAGCGCAACACTAAGTTCTTTATCTTTTTTTTGTGACCATTCGATTAGATTAAGTGCAGGGCCTGCTAGCCAAATTAATGCAATAAATAAAGCACAGCTATATTTCAATTTTTTTGAGGGTTTTGTTAAAAATAATGCGATGCTTATACCGGTTGCAACGGTTAACAAGGTTAAACCATATACACCTAAAATAGGAACCCAACCAGCAAGGGGGCTTTCAAGGTGGCTGTAACCGATAAATAACCATGGGAAACCTGTTAAAAATTCTGTTCTGAATTCATCGCCGAGCACCCACAAACATAAAAATAGCAAAGCGTTTGTAAGGTAGTTTTTAGTGATTAGCTTGAAATGCAGCCAAAAGACTAAAGCAGATTGCATAGATAAAAAAATAACAAATACAATTGTTAATGCTGCTGCTAGTACGGGGCTTGCGGAGCCGTAAGTGTGAATGCTGACGTAAATCCAAGAGGCCCCTGAGCCAAACAAACCCAAGCCAAAAAATATGCCATACAAAAAACCTCGATTGCTGTCTTTGCTTAATGCATTTGAATGGCTAGATTGGATGGTATTATTGCTAAGAGCTTGTGTTACGACCAAGATTAAAGTGATAGATAATGGACCTAATATCCAGTAGTCAAAGGGGGCTAATGCGAGTGTTTGCATTGCGCCAGCAATCATTAGGCAGAATGGAGTGATAAGTTTTGCCGGCAATCCAGCTTTAAAGCTTGGCATAAATTCTTAGTCTTTTTCGATTTTTAGCAGGCGAATTGATCGATTATCAGCATTTAATACCGTTACTTTAAACTCGTAGAGCTTAGTAGTATCGCCGCGGCGTGGAAGTCTGCCAAATTGTTTTAAAACTAAACCACCAATTGTGTCGAATTCATGTTCGGGTAAGGTCACTTTAAAATACTCATTAAATTCTTCAATGGGTGTGAGTGCTTTAACGTTAAATTCGCCATTTGATAGTTGCTTGATCATGGCTTCATCATCGATGTCATGTTCATCATCGATTTCACCCACAATCTGTTCAAGGATGTCTTCAATGGTAACCAACCCCGATATTCCACCATACTCATCGACCACAATTGCCATATGATTACGCGTTTGTTTAAACTCTTTCAGGAGTTGATTAAGACGCTTACTTTCAGGAATGATAGTTGCTGGACGAAGGAGTTCTGAAACATCGCCTTTTTTTAAGTTGCCTTTTAAAGCAAGCGGGAGAAGGTCTTTAGCGAGCAAAATGCCAGTAATGTCATCAGAAGACTCTCCGATGACAGGAAACCTTGAGTGCGCTGATTGAATTATATTTTCAATATATTCGTCGGGTTCTTGATTGGCCTTGACGGTAATCATTTGTGGGCGAGGAATCATTACCTCACGCACCTGCATATCGGTGACTTGAGTTGCGCCTTCGATAATGCTGAGGGAGTCGGCATCAATTACATTACGTATTTCAGCGTCGCGGAGAATTTCCATGATATCTTTCAACGACTCTGGTTCGTTTGATAATTTTTTAGATATTCTTGAAAACCACATTATTTTTCTAGGGGCTTTGGTCGTAGTATTGCTCGACTTATCGTCACTCATAGATTAGTTATCTTTTTCCTCAATCAAATACGGATTTGGAAAGCCAAGAGTTGTTAATATCTCAATTTCCAATGCTTCCATTGCTTCGGCTTCATCATTTTCAAAATGATCGTAACCTTGTAGGTGCAAGGTACCATGAACAACCATGTGAGCCCAGTGTGAAATCTCTGATTTCTTTTGCTCTATTGCCTCATTTGAGACAATAGGCGCACAAATGACCAAATCACCGAGTAAATTCAGATCGATTTGGGGGGGCGCTTCAAAAGGAAAAGATAATACATTTGTTGGCTTGTCTTTATCTCGATATTGTTTGTTTAATGATTGACTCTCTTTTTCATCAACAATTCGAATAGTAAGCTCTTGCTCTTCGTCTTTAATTGTATTTTGTAGTGCTGATTCAACCCACTGTTTAAATTGAGAGGGGCTAGGGCTGCGAGGGTGTTCGCTCGCAATTTGTAAATCAATGATGGCTGCTGTCATAGTGGTTATAGGCTTCTACAATACGTTGAACAATAGGGTGTCTTACAACGTCTGAGGCAATGAAGGTGGTGCTTCCAATCCCTTTGACATCATTTAGAATATGAAGTGCTTGTGCTAAACCTGATTTAGAACCTTTCGGTAAGTCTGTTTGAGTTAAATCGCCGGTTATGACGGCCGTCGACCCAAAACCGATACGGGTTAAAAACATTTTCATTTGTTCTGGGGTGGTATTTTGGCTTTCATCGAGAATAATAAAAGCATTATTCAAGGTTCGGCCTCGCATGAACGCCAGAGGTGCTATTTCAATTACACTTTTTTCAATTAAGCGTGCGACTTGCTCAAAACCAATCATTTCATAGAGCGCATCGTAAAGGGGACGTAAGTATGGATCGACCTTTTGTGCTAAATCACCGGGTAAAAACCCAAGTTTCTCACCCGCTTCAACAGCAGGACGAACAAGAAGTATTCGTTTAACTTCTTCATTGGTTAAAGCCTCAACAGCGCAAGCGACAGCAAGGTAAGTTTTACCAGTGCCTGCGGGGCCAATGCCAAAATTTATATCATGCTTGTGAATACCGTCGACATAGTTAATCTGGTTGCCGCCTCGAGGTTTAACCGAGGTGCGAGGCGTTTTTATCAGCTTGGTGTTGGCGGGAAAATCGCCTTCAGAAGACTCAATGCCGAATTCCTGAATAAATAGATGTACTATTTCTAGGCTAATTACGCCGTTAGCTTCTGTTTCACGGTATAAGTGACGCAATATTTCAACAGTAGATTGGCAAGAAGGGGCTTTAGGTGAGCTTATCTTAAAGGTATTGCCGCGATAACTAATTCTGACCCCGATGCGGGTTTCAATATGTTTGATGTTTTCATCGAACTGACCACACAAAAGCGCTAAACGTTTATTATCAAACGGCTCTAGTCGTATCTCTTTTATGGTGTTCGTGGCAGTGCTAGTAGTCTTGGTCATCAATTCTGTCACCGCGTAATGAGTTTGGAAATGCAGTTGTAATATTGATATCAATAAAACGGCCAATCAGAGCGCTGTCGGTGCGATTTTGATTTGCTCGAAAGTTAACTACCCGATTATTCTCGGTTCTACCTTGTAGCTCTCCTGGATCCTTCTTGGAAAAACCAGTGACTAAAATTCGTTGAGTGCTGCCCACCATCTTGCGACTTATGTCTAAAGAATGCTGTGCGATACGTTGCTGTAGAATTGCTAAGCGCTGCTTTTTAACTTCTTCACTCGTGTCGTCCATCATATCCGAAGCGGGTGTGCCTGGACGAGCACTGTAGATGAAGCTAAATGAATGATCAAAACCAATGTCATTGATTAGCTTCATTGTGTCTTCAAAGTCTTTCTCAGTTTCGCCAGGAAAGCCAATGATAAAGTCAGAAGATATGCTTATATCCGGTCGAATTTTTTGAAGACGTCTGATTTTAGATTTATATTCTAAAGCCATGTGCCCGCGCTTCATTGCTGCAAGAATACGGTCCGAGCCACTTTGTACAGGTAGGTGTAAATGACTTACAAGTTCAGGTACATCAGCATATACGTCTATTAATGAATCGGTGAATTCAACGGGGTGTGACGTTGTAAAGCGAATTCTATCGATGCCATCGATCGCAGCGATCATGGTAATTAATTCTGCGAGGTCCATGATGTCGCCATCATTGGTTTCTCCTTGAAATGCATTGACGTTTTGACCTAAGAGGTTTACTTCACGCACGCCTTGAGAGGCTAGATGTACGATTTCAGCAATCACATCATCCACAGGGCGACTAACTTCTTCGCCTCGTGTGTATGGCACAACACAGAATGTACAGTATTTACTGCAACCTTCCATGATGGATACAAAAGATGACGGACCATCAACACCTGGAGCTGGAAGGTGATCAAACTTTTCAACTTCTGGGAAGCTAATATCAATGACGCCTTTTTTACCCTGTTTCGAAGCATCGATCATTTCAGGTAAACGGTGAAGCGTTTGTGGGCCAAAAATCACATCAACAAAAGGGGTGCGTTTATAAATGGCTTCGCCTTCTTGGCTAGCAACACAGCCACCAACGCCGATGGTAATCTCTTTGTTTTTGTCTTTAAGTTTTTTCCAGCGACCTAACTGATGAAAAACTTTTTCCTGTGCTTTTTCACGAATGGAACAGGTGTTTAGAAGTAAAATGTCGGCTTCTTTTTCATCTGTTGTAAGCTCAACATCATGACTGCCACGTAAAAGATCTGTCATGCGTGATGAGTCATATTCGTTCATCTGACAACCGTGCGTTTTGATAAATAGTTTTTTCGTCATGTAGTTCTAGGTCTTAAGGTAATAAATTGGATGAGTCGATTATACCTTGAGATTGCCTCATGGTGTAGTTGAATCGTGTAGTCAAATGTTTAGTCTTCGAAATTCTGCACCCAATTTATTGTTTTGAGGTATTCAGGCGCTTCAAAACGTTTTTTCATTGTGTTCATGGATTTAAAAAATACGTCTTCAATCAACCAGTTAACAAGAAATGGAGGGATGAAACCGCCGGGGTCGTTATGTCCCTGCCAAATTAATTTAGTAATGTTTTTTTCTTTTGGAATGAGTAAAAACTCGGTGTTAAGTCTAGGGATGCGTATTACGCCCTCGTTTTTAGGTAGTGCATTGCCTTCGTACCATTCTTTAATTTTAATTATTTTGGTGTTTAAATTCTGTGTAACTTGCTGTCCCGATACGATATCTCGGTCTTCGAGTGGCCAGGGCAAACTCATTCTTAAGTAAATTTTACGAGAGTGTTTATCATCAAAAGGCGTGATAACAAAGCCTTCTTTGGCATCTTTGACCCATTCGGGGAAAGCGGCAATATCGAGAAAATTTGCTAATATATTTGATAGTGAAGCATTTATAATCTGTACACCTTTGATTGCAACAAAGTCACTGCCCAGCCAAGAGCGGGTATATATCTGCACATCATTTTTATTGATCATTAATTCCCAGCTTGAATCATCGAATGCATCTGGAAGAATGTTTTGATAGGTCTCCGTTTCTTCACTCTGAGCTATTGAGAAAAGACTGTTGAAGCTGATGAACAGGAAAAAAAATATTTTGTGCATAACTGTGTAGAATTTGGTCGGCTTAACTGTTGCGCAAGTAAGTGTATTCATATTTATGTTGGATGACTGATTTTGATTACAAAAAAAATGATGAGCTATCATGACATCGGCGCTTTGTAATGGCATGCTGAAAATATGGTTACTCAAAGGAGTGTGAGTATTATCACGTTTTTTTCCTCGTTTGTATTCAAACTAGGCGACTACAGTTTTGAATAATAAGTTTTTCGATAATAAAAATATTAAGGAGTTTGTTTTGCAGTCTGTTTTATCACGATTTAACCACTTTTTTGAGGCAGCACCGCAACGGTTTTTATCTTGGCGGTGGTCTATTATTGCACTATTTTTTGGAATTTCTGCGTTTATGGTTTATGGAATGATGACTCATTTCACCATGGATATGTCACTTGAGAGTTGGTTTCATGATGATGATCCTACCAAGTTGTCTTTAGATAAATTTAGAAAACAATTTGGGAGTGATGATGGTATATATCTTGTTTATGAAGCAAAGGACGGCGATGTATTCTCTGAGGAATCACTGGCTATTTTGCGAAAATTACATAGCGAATTGGATAATGCGCGTATCGGTTTTCAGTCTGATGGAAAGAGTGAGCTTGAACAGACAAGTATGTTGTCAAGAATTGAGCGGGTAGATAGCCTATATAATGCACGCTATCAAGTCGCCGAAGGCGATACTTTAATTTCAAATAAACTTATAGCAGCAGATTATCCTCATAGCGCTGCGGAGCGTGAGCAGCGTCGGGCATTAGCACTTACACAGGAAAGTTTCGAGCTAAGTTACTTTTCTAAAAATTTTCATTACGGCGGGATAGTTTTAAAGACTGATTTTGGGGTGGTGCCTGTTGTCGATGAGACGGATGAGAATTCAAATAATGCAGACCTCTTGAGTGATGACGAATTTGAAGTAAGTGAGTCACTTTCAGTCGATACGAATCTTAAAAACGAAAGTGTCGAATTCCAAGATATGCAAATGGATGAATATCTAAATTTTATGACGGAATTACGCACCATTTCCGGAAAGCCTGAATACAAAAACTTTAATTTTTACTTCACTGGCAATGCTGCAATGATGGAGTTTGCTTTGAACAATATGAAGCAGTCTGCAAACTTATTGGGATTAATGATTCTAGCCGTAGTCGCGTTGTTATGGATTTTATTTAAATCCTGGAGTGCGGTCATTTGGCCAGTACTCGTGATCGCATGTTCTGCATTTTGGGCGATTGGTTTTATGAGTTGGTTAGGGGTGACGCTGTCGACGATGGTCAGTTTGTCATTTATGCTTATTTTAGCAGTGGGAACTGCTGACTGTGTGCACGTAATGAGCGCTTATATACTTTACCGCAAAGAAGGTCTGGCGCATCGCTCTGCCATGACAAGCGCGTATCGAAAAACTGGCCTTCCAATTTTTCTCACCACTATTACGACCATGGCGGGGATGTCAGCATTAATGATTAGTGATTTACCTCAAATTTCGATATTTGGGCTTAATTCAGCACTTGGGGTAGGTGTTGCTTTCCTATTTACTATCTTTTTATTGCCTGTGCTTCTTGATATTTGGCATCCCTATAAAGAGGGTAAAAGCAGCGACCACAATAACAGTGATGAACAGGTTGAAGCGGAAGGTTGGTTGCAGTTATCGTTAAACAAGCTTCCGGACTTCGTTAAACCGCGTTCAGGGCTTATTATTTTTACCTATATGTCTATATTTATCGCTTTTATTTACGGTGCGACACAAGTGAAAGTAGATACTAATTTAGCAGAGCTGACCAAAGAAGATAGTGAAATTAGGATCACTTATAATATTGTTGATAAGCATATGATGGGGGGGCAAAATTTAGAATTTATGCTCGATTTTGGCGAAACTGATGCTTTAAAAAAACCTCAAGTTCTTCAGGCTATTTCAGATATCCAATCCTATATTGAAACAACGTATCCTGACTTTGTGGTGAAGACATTTTCTTTGGCTGATTTTGTTAAAGATACTAATCAGGTGATGCATGAAGGTCAGGAAAGCTTTAAGCGTATACCTGAAGATGAAAGGCTTACGGCTCAACTGCTTTACTTATTTGATAATGCAAACGCTAGGGATCGACGAAATATCGTAAATGATGATTACTCTCAAAGTCATATTTCGATTCAACTACGTAACAAGGGTTCTTATGAATATACGAACTTCTTCGAGTCTGTTAAAGCTGATTTGGAGCAGAGTTTTTCTCCTCTACGGCAAACTTATCCAGAACTGGAGCTGAGTGTAACGGGAGGCTTGTCGTTGATGATGGAGCTTATCGATCATATTAGCTGGGCTCAAATCAAAAGTTTTGGTTTTGCGTTGATGATTATTACAATTTTGATGGTTGTTTCATTGAGTTCGCTTCAGGCGGGGCTTATTTCGATGGTTCCAAATTTATTGCCGGCCTTTTTTACCTTCGGTGTAATGGGGCTTTTAGGGATACCTTTAGATACTGATACGCTAATCATTGCACCGCTGATTATTGGTATTGCCGTCGACGATACCATACATTTTATTGCTCACTACCGTGATGCGTGGTTTGAATTGGGTGATGTGGATGCCGCACTTAAAAGCACCATTAAAGAAGTGGGGCAAGCGGTTACCTTTACAACCTTGGTATTAGCGATTGGGTTTTCAATGCTGGCATTCTCTGACTATTTAGGCTTGGCGAAAACGGGTATTTTTGGTTCATTAGCGATCGTAGTCGCTTTATCGTCTGACCTTCTGTTATTGCCTGCGCTTATTCAATGGCTTAAACCAGACTTAGGGCGTGCGCGGTATTTAGAGAAAGAAGCGATTAAAAAAAACGGTGACAGTACGGGAAATAGTAGATGCAATTAGTATTCGTTTTTTTTGTTGGATGTTTGTCGTTTCTTTCTGGTGCACTGCTGGAAGCAAGTGAGCAAGTAAGTGCGAGAGATATTATGAATAAAGTCGATAGGCAGCAAAGAGAGGCGGCTGATAGGGTTCTCAGTAAGTCGCGTTTATCTTCTTGTCCTTATGTTATAAAAAACAAAAAAGTTGTTTGTACGCAAAATCCCCGTGTGAGGGTTATGGAATCGGTTTCTCGACAATTAGGTAAGGAAAAAAAAGATAGTCAGGCGATCTCAATTATTCTAGAACCAGCGAGTGAGCGTGGAGTTGGTATGCTCACCTATAGCTATGATGACATGCTGAAAGATACTGAGTCGTGGTTGTACTTATCTGCCTTAGGGAAAGTAAAACGAATGGCGAGTGGAACAGGAGAGGATCAAGAGCCTGTCTCTTTGTTTGGGTCAGAATTTACAACTGAAGATATGGAGTCGGGAAAAACGGATGAGTATGATTATAAAATTCTTCAAGAAGGAGCATATTCAGGTGCTAATGTTTGGGTCATTGAGGCGTTACCAAAGCCTGTTCGCTTAAAGAAAACTAACTACAGCCGTATTTTGATTTGGGTTGATCAAGCGCGTTTTATTGCCTTGAAGGTGCAGGCTTACGATAAGCATGGTTCTCTGCATAAACGTACTGTATTTAAACAATTTGAAAAATTTAATGACGTTTGGATAGCAAGAGACCTGACTGTTTATAATCTTAAAATTAAACGCTTGTCAAAAATGAAAACCGAGCAGCTTACAATGAATATTGAGATTGAAGAAGGGTTCTTAACACAGCGTAGTTTAACTGATTTTGCTTACCGTGAAAAAATATTAGACGCGTTAAGAAAGCAGTTTTAGTTGGTTGTTTGGCATGTTTAACTCGCTTCTATTGCTAAATAGGCGATGGTTATTCTCCACCAAATAAAATATCTTTATTTGTTTCCAGCCATAAGGGATGTTTAGTCATTGCTTTTGAAAATAATCTGCTTTGGAGGTGGTGGTTGAGCCATTGTTGAAGTTTTGGGTAGGGGGCTTGTAAATACCACTTTCGGTCAACCTTTGCGAATTGCCGAATGAAGGGGAGAATAGCGAAGTCGATCAGGCTGGTTTGGTCACCCATTATAAACTGATGTTTATTTAAACGCTGTTCAAGACTAATGATGAATAATTCGCAGTGTTGACGGTCTTTGCTTTCGGAGTCTTTGTGATAGCGTTTGGCTTGCTTGTATTGGCTAAGTAAATTAGTGAATTGATTGTCGTGTTCATTAATGAGATTCATCATGGACGGAAAAATATCGGGATTATGGCTGTATAACAAATTATTCGGGTCGCTTTGGTGTAGCGCCCATATCATGATGTCTAAACTTTCATCAATAACATTGTTTTGGTCCAGTACTAAAACTGGCACTGTTCCTTTGGGGGAGGCTGTTATCATGTCTACCGGCTTATCCTTTAAGACAATAGGTCGAAGCTTAACGGTTTGTTTTGCAAGTAATAATCCCATTCTAGCACGCATCGCGTAGGGGCAGTTTTGTAAAGAATATAATACGGGTTGTGACATGATCTTTCCAAATTCCTACTGATGTGTAGGTCTTATAATGACGTAATTTTTTAAAAAATAAAAATAGGATAAAAAATTGAGAAACTTTACACCTTTAAAAGCGTTAAGAGTATCGCGATGGTGGGGTTTCTACCTTGTACTTCTAGCTAGTAGCTCTACTTTCAATGTCTGGGCGCAATCTAAAGAATTGCCTGGTCGAAGTTTTCCTGAAGAAAATTTACTTGCAGAAGATTTGTTTGACGGAAGCTTGTCTGGTGAAGATTTGTTAGGGGATGATGATTTTGAATTGGATTTTCAAGAGCCTCAAGTAATTGATTCTTGGCGCAAAAATATGCGTATCACCCTGCAGCAAACTTTTTCTCAGGGTGAATACCTCGAAATTTCACGGAGTGAGGCGCGCATTGAATATGAAGTAGCGCCTTGGAAGGGGGCGTATCTACGTTTTGATAATAAGTACACGTATTACGGGCATAATGATCAACAAATAGGTGTGGAAGGTGAAGCGTTTGGACATAACAAGCTACAAGAAGCTTGGTTGCAGCTTAGTAAATCATCTTGTGTGACTAAGCTGGGGCGTCAGGGGTTATCTTGGGGGGTGGTAGAGGGGACTTTTGCAGTAGATGTTGTGAGCCCTTTTGATTTTACAGAGCCGCTGTTGACTGACTTTAGTAATATTCGTTTATCACAAGATATGCTCTTAGGAGATTGCTACTTATCGAATACGCAGATTCAGGCTTTCTATGTTACATCTGCGCGTATTAATACTTATAAACAAAAAAACATCACCTTGTTGGCAGAACTGGAAGATTCATTGCATGAGGAGTGGGGTGTTCGCGCAACCCAAGTGTGGGAAGGTTTGGATGTTTCGCTTATGTATGCCCATCTTTATGGTAATGAACCGCTTACGGTGATTGATGTTAAGCAGCTCAGTGGTATGCGTCTGGATGTTGCTCGTTATGATTTCATTGGCTTAAGTGCTTCGTGGGCGGTAGGGCGTTTATTGCTAGAATTAGATTTTGGTTATAAAAAAAATGAACTTGAAAATTTTTCAGGGAAAGAAAAATCGCATTTTGAAGCTGCTTTCGGTTTTGAATATACCACCTCTAATAATCATCAACTGAATGCGGGAGTATGGTTTTTTGATGAGGTGCTACAAAAGCCGACGCCAGCGCAAAAGCTTAAAAGTGGGTCAATGCAGGCATGGACGATGGGGTGGGCTAAGACCTATTTGAGCGATGACTTGGTGATGAGCTTTTTAGGTTCTTGGCTAACGGAGTCTGAGGTTATTTCAACTACGTTATTAGCGCAGTATCAATGGGATGACTATTGGAATTTCTCAACAGCACTTACGTATACAGACTCAGGTCAAGCAAGTGAGGCGCTTTCGCCTAATGATTCTGACTTGGTGCTATTGTTAAAGGCAAAGCTTGAATTTTGAACGCTAAGACTTGTTCGTATTACAGTAAGTGCTTAGGTTTTTGCTAAGCTAATTTATGTGCTTACGTTTATGTAAGAGATCGCTTACATGTTAATCGGAAATTGTCTGTGTTTTTCTAAATGCTGTACGACTAATATGTATCACATAGCTAGGACGGCAAGGGATTAAGGGAGAAGGCGTTACGGATTAACGAGGTCGGGATGACCATTGCTCATAGGGATTGAGTAAATAGTTGAATGGATAAAGCTAAGGGATAGCGATAAGGATATAACAATTTAGCCTCGTATACTTGCGGGGCTTTTTTGTTTCTGGTGTATGCTTTATTGGGTTTGTAATAGTTATTCTGAATAAGGAATAGTTTTTGAATATCTAGTGTTGAGCTAATGCTGTGAAATAGGTGATGATTGTAGTGTGCAAAATAATCGAAAGAATTTTATTTTGTTACTACTTAGATAGAAATAATCTAGTTAGAAGGTGTTGTGTTGGCTCCCCGAGCTGGGCTCGAACCAGCGACAAACGGATTAACAGTCCGTTGCTCTACCAACTGAGCTATCGGGGAATGTCACAACGGAGCGCATATTATCTAGTTGAACTTCGGTCGTCAATA